>Ga0255055_10000087_pt1 | contig 66203 bp, 64 predicted proteins | sample JV7_2_27_MG_FD_188633 | JGI IMG/M metagenome (GOLD analysis project Ga0255055, IMG submission 188633) | Seawater microbial communities from Jervis Inlet, British Columbia, Canada - JV7_2_27 | ecosystem: Environmental > Aquatic > Marine > Inlet | place: Canada: British Columbia | collected... | reverse complement strand
CAGCGCGCGCGCGAGCGCCCTCAGTACCTCTGCCGGCGAAACCGGAATCCGGGCGAGGGTGCCTCCCCCCAGCAGTGGTCGGACGTGGGAGAGGAGCGCGCCGGCCCGGGCCGCCAGATCCTCGATTTCCCTGGAGATCGAGACCCGGTCCGTCTCGGCGATGTCGTTGGAGAGCAGATGGGCGGAGAGGCGCACCGCGGCCAGGAGGTTCCCGACGTCGTGACACAGGGCGCGGGTCAGATCCTCGAGAGGCAACGCCTCGCCGTAGCCGGCCTTCGATCTGCTGCGCGATACGGTCACCACGGGAATGTATCATACCGGTGTAGGCCGGTGGATTTCTACCCCTCGTTCACCGAAACCCCCGGCTCGTGTCGTGCCTCCTTTCGAAGCACCTCCATCTCGATCACCGAACCCGAGAGCCGGGCCCTCTCTGCGGCGAATCCGATCAGATGGCTCTCCAGCGAGACGCGACCCGAGGCCTGGACCTCTCCGCCCGCCTGCCGCTCCAGCACCTCCGTGAAGTGGTCCAGGAGGCCGCCATCTCCGCCGTAATGCCCCAGCGCCGATCCGCCCACCTCATGGCGCTCGTTGCCGAAGACGCCGTGGCGGCTCACCTCGATCACGCCGGAGTGTAGAACCCCGCGCAGCTCCCCCCGCGTTCCGCTGATCCGGATGGACCGTTCCTCATCGGAGCCGAGACCCTGCATGGTGAACGAGGCCGTGGCTCCTCCCGCGAACTCCACAGCGACGACCTGGTGATCCGCGACGTCGTTGTCGCAGCGGTAGACGCAGCGGCCGTAGCGCCCGGTCTGGAGGGCACGGCGCCTCGCCTCGCGGGTGGAATCGAGGGAGACGTCGCTCCAGGGCCAGATCCGTGCGACCTCGTCATCGGGCCCGAGATAGAAGCGCTCGGCATCGTGGGGGCAGTCCTGCCGGGCGGGGCAGCCATCGGTGCAGCGCTCCGGTGCGCCCTCCGGCGCGGCCGCAGCTCGAAAGTGCCCAAGACACCCGAAGGAGGAGACCCGGCTCGCCGGCCTTCCCATGAACCAGACCATCAGGTCGAAATCGTGGCAGGACTTGGCGAGGATGATGGGGGCGGCCAGCTCGCGGTTGCGGAACTTTCCGCGCACGAAGGAGTGGGTCATGTGCCAGTAGGCCACATGCTCCTTCAGGTCCAGGGAGACGAGTTCGCCGAGGACACCGCTCTCGATGACCTCGTGGACACGCCGATAGAACGGCGTGTAGCGGAGCACATGACCGATCTGGAGCATCCGCTGCGCCGCCTCGGCGGCGTCGACGACCCGCACGCACTCTCCGGGGGTGGGCGCCATGGGCTTCTCCAGCAGCACGTGGTAGCCCCGGGCGAGTGCCGCCAGGGTGGGCTCCACGTGCAGGGTGTCGCCGGTGGCGACGATCGCCAGGGGCGCCAGGCGACTCTCCCCGAACAACTCCCCCCAATCACCAAAGCGCCTGTCCAGAGGGATTCCGTGCTCCCGCGCCATCCCCTCCCGCTTCTCGTCGTCGGGCTCCGCCAGTGCCACGACGCGTAAGCGGTCCGGGTTGGCAAGGGCATATCCCCCGAAGACGAAGCGGCCGCGATTCCCGGCACCCACGATCACGGCATCCACCGGCGCCATGGTCTCCTCCTCTCGGCGCCCGTTATACTACGCCACCCGCATGCCCGACACTGGTCTCGACTACCTCGCGAAAGCCCTCGAACTCGAAACCCACATCTGCCGCTTTGCAGCGAATCCCCTCCCCGGCGCTGGCGGCGAGACGGAGGCCCCGTGAGATCGGCGCTCCTTCGCGGACGCGAGCACCTGGAGATCGGTGCGATCGATGCAGTCGCCGAGGGTCCGGTCGCCATCGCCATCTCCATGGGGGGTGCGAAGAAATCGTACGCCCACACCGATCCCAACGAGGACGCGGTGTTCTTCTCCGTCGGCAGCGCGGGCATCCTGGTGGCCGTGGCGGACGGACACGGGGGCTTCGAGGCCTCCGAGGTCGTCCTCGAGTATCTGCTCGCTCACCCGGGGCCCCAATGGGTGGAGGCCGGCGGTGTGACGCCGGCCTCCTGGGACCGCCACGCCCTCGCCGCGATCTCTGACGCCAACGGGGAGATCCTCCAGGAGCGACTCGACACGGACACGGGGAAATCGCGAACCACGCTCTCCATGGCGCTCGTGGTCCCCGAGGCCGATGTGCTGCTGTACGCCTGCTTCGGCGACAGTCATCTCTTTCGAGTCCGCCCCGGTGGAGTGGTCGACCTCTCTGCGGTCGAGACCACCATGGGACCGGAGTCATTCCTGGGTCATGGCCAAGAGACGCCGGAGAGCCTGGCGGAGAAGTGCCGGATCGGCATGGAGCCGCTGGAGGATACGATCGCCGTGGCCCTGGCAAGCGACGGGCTGTCGGAGTACCAGATCGGTGTCGAGAACCCGGGTGCCGTGGTGTTCGAGAGCATCAAAACCGCGAGGAGGGCGGCGCCGGAGCTGCGCCCTCTCGAGGCCTCGCGGAGCATCGTCGAGGCGGCCCTGGCGGCCCAACGGAAGAACGCATCCGGAGACAACGTGTGCGCCGCGCTGGTGTGGCTGGAGGAGTAGCCCGCATTTCTCACAAGCCGCGGAGCAGCTCGACCACTTGCTCGGCGATCGCACCGGCGGCGGTGAGGCCCGGTGATTCGATGCCGATCAGATTCACGAAGCCGGGCAGTCCTGCTTCCGACTCCTCGGCGATCACGAAGTCGCGGAAGGTTTCGTCCGGTCCCGCGAGCTTGGGACGCACGCCCGCGTAGTCGGGACTCAGCCACTCGGTGCGAAGCCCGGGCAGGTAACGCCGAATCGCCTCGGCGAAGCTCCCGGCCTTCTCCGCATCGATGCCGTAATCAACCGAGTCGACGTAGCTCGTATCCGGTCCGAAGCGAATCCGACCACCGAGGTCGAGGGTGGCGTGAACGCCCAGTCCCGCCGTCGTCTGAATCGGGTAGATGAGACGCGCCAGGCGAAGTGGCGCTCCCGGCGCCAGGCTGAAGTAGTCGCCCTTGCAGGGATGGAGGCGATAACCCCGCTCGTCGACATCGATCCCGACCAGCTCCGCCACCGCGTCACTGGAGAGACCGGCGGCGTTCACCAGAGCGGCGCAGGTGACCTCCGAGTCTTCGCCATCGTCCCCGACCGCCGTTACCCGGAACCCACCACCGAGGGCATCGATCCCGACCACTCGCGTCCGGAGGGCGATTTGCGCTCCGCGGGACTCCGCCTCGGCGGCGTAGGACAGACACAGGGCGTGGGAGTCGACGATACCGGTGCGCGGCGAGAACAGACCGGCCTCGACCCGCAGCGCCGGCTCCCGGCGGCGAACCTCGGCGGCGCTCCACATCTCGAGGCCCGGAACACCGTTGGCCAGACCGCGCTCCCGCAACTCCTCGAGTGTGCCGACCTCCTCTTCGCAGGTGGCGACGATGATCTTTCCGAGCTGCCGATGGGGAACTCCGCGATTCTCGCAGTGCTGATAGAGCAGATTCCGACCTTCCACGCACGCTCGCGCCTTCAGAGACCCCTCCGGATAATAGATCCCGGCGTGAATCACCTCGCTGTTGCGGCTGGAGACCTCGGACGCGATCCGGTCGTGTCGCTCGAGCACCAGCACACCGTGGTGCGAACGGGCCAGTGCCGCCGCGGCCGCCAGACCGACCACCCCGGCGCCCACCACCACCACATCTGTTTCGTGACTCATCGCGGTGGGTTTTTGAGCAGGTCGAGCAAGGCCCGTCGCCGGATCGGGGAGTGGATGAGCAGGCCGAGGAAGATCGCCAGGTAGAGCACGCAGAAGGCGATGCGGACGTCGGTGCTCGGAAACACCAGCTGTACACCGAACAGCGCCGCCAGCATGACCGCCTCCATCCGGGTGATCTCGAGGTTGGAGATCAGCAGCGTCGCGAGCAGCGACTGCGCGGAGGTCAGATACAGCTCCTCGGTCTGTCTCGCGTCGAGGGGAAGTCCGCGAAGGCTCATCGAGGCGATGCAGAAGGCGATCGGAAGCGCCCCGACCAGAAGGGTCCACTGGTTGACCTTCGAGGAGATCAGTGCGCCGAGCCCCATGCCGCCGCGCAGGCGAATCGCAAAGAGGATCGCGATCACGAACTCGGGGGACTCGGAGGCCAGCGGCGCCACCCACTGGACCAGGATGAACTCGTCGATGGCGCGGCTGCGACCGATTTCCACCAGGCCGTCCGCGAAGGGTTGCGCGGAGATGAAGATCGCGTAGCCGGCAAAGAGAAATAGCGCCAGCGCCCAGAGGCGTCGTCCGAGATCACCGAACTCGGTGTCGAAGAGGGCCGCCGGGCCGACCACCTCCACCTCCTCGTAGCCGCCATGGGCGGCGGAGAAGGCGTACCAGAGAAACAAGCCCAAGAGGATCGCGGCGTCGAAGAGGTTGATGTAGCCGTCGAGAGGGATCAGGAAGGAGTAGAGCGTCGCGAAGAGAAGAAAGCGAATCTCGACGCGGTGATGCGGCTCGATGCGGAGGGCTCGCGTGCGACTGCGGCGGCAGGCGACCAGCGCCACCGCCGCCCAGCCCAGGCCGATCAGCAGCCGGTTCGCGCCGGTCATGTTGGCGACGGCGTAGTGGGCGTACTGCGGATCTTCTGCGGCCTTGATGGCGAAGTGGAGATCGACGGCGTACTCCGGGAGCACGCTCACCAGGGCGAGCACCAGGAGCGCCAGCGATTGAGGGATGTCCCGTTCCGCCAACTCCGTCGCCCAGGAGAGAATGAAGGCGCTGCCGAGGATGGCGAGGCCGGCGAGCAGGGCGATGAACTCGCTCTGCAGGCCGACGCCGCCAATCGCATGGGCGATCACCCAGGGAAGCGGAAGGGCTGCGGCGAAGGAAAACGCCGCCAACTCCCGTATCCCCGCCGGCGACTCCCTCTTGGCGGGCATCAGAAGCTGGCGCCGAACTCTCGCTCGAAGCGAGCGCGGAACACATCGAGGTTTAACGTGAGACTCTGTGTGCCTTGCTTCTCGACCATGAGTGAGCCCATCAGGTTCCCGAGCCGGGCGCAGGTCTCGAGCGGAAGAACCCGCCGGAGCCCGAAGAGGAACCCGGCGCGATAGGCGTCGCCGCACCCGGTGGGATCGACGACCGCGTCCGGCACGACGGCCGGAATCTCCTGCCGGTCCCGGCCGCGGAGCAGAATTGATCCCTTCTCGCCCCGTGTGATCACGGCGGTGCCGACCCGCTTCGCGATCTCCGCCTCGGTGAGGCGGGTCTTCTCGAGGGTCAGCGCCCACTCGTAGTCGTTGACCGTGTAGGCAGAGGCTCCCTCCATCAGCTCGACCAGCTCCTCAACTTCGAACAGCGGCAGACCCTGCCCCGGATCGATCACCGTCTTGACACCGCGCTTCTTCAGTTCGCGAGCGTTCTCGACCATGGCCCGCTTTCCGTTCGGAGAAACGATGCCGATGTCGAATGGTACGTCCACCGCGGCGAGCTTCGCCTCGTGGGCTCGGTCCATGGCGCCGGCGTGAAAGCCGACGATCTGATTGTCATCGAGGTCCGTGATGATGTATGCACCCGCCGTCGCCTCGTCTTCGAGCACGCGAATCCCGTCGCGTCGGATGCCGTTCCGATCCAGCCACTCGCCGTAGGCGGCGAAGTCGTTCCCCACCGTAGCGAGGATGATCGGATCCTCACCGAGGAGGCGCAGATTGAAGGCGATGTTCGCCGCAGTTCCGCCGAAGCTCTTGCGAAGCTCGGGAACGTGGAAGGCCACGTTCAGCATGCGGATCTTCTCGGGCAGGATGACGTCCTTGAAACGGCCGCGGTAGACCATGATGGAGTCGACCGCGACCGAGCCCGAGCACAGAACCGACATGGAGAGACCTCCGCTTCGCGAAGTCTCGCGAGCGGCACCCCGGGCGTCAATGGGGTTCCGAAGGTAGACTCGCTCTAATGCGGATCCCCGAGCTGTACGCCAGCCTCCGGCCGGTGTTCTCGTTCGAATTCTTCCCTCCGAAGACGGACGCGGGGTATCGGTCGCTGTTCCGCACCATCGCCGATCTGACACGGCTCGAGCCGGGTTACGTCTCGGTGACGTGTGGCGCTGACGTATCGACGCGCGCGAAGACCACGGACCTGGTGAATCGCATTCAGCAGGAGATCCGGCTCACGGCGATGGCCCATGTGACCTGCACCGGTCAAAGCGCCGACGAGCTGGCCGAGCGCCTCGAGAAGATGGAGAGCGCCGGGATCGAGAACGTGCTCGCCCTGCGTGGAGATCTGCCCGCGGATCAGCCCGACTGGCAACCGGTCCCAGGTGGATTCCGCCATGCGAACGAGCTGGCAGCGTTCATCAAGAGCCGCTTCGACTTCAGCCTTGGGGGAGCCTGTCACCCCGAGAAACACCACGAAGCACCGAGCTTCGAAGAGGATCTCGCGAACCTCCGCAAGAAGGTCGAGGCAGGGGTCGAGTTCCTGATCACCCAGCTCTTTCTGGACAACGAACCGTTCTTCTCCTTCGTCGAACGGGCGCGTGAGGTGGGAATCGATGTTCCCATCGTTCCGGGAATCATGCCCATCGTGAGCCTCAAGAACCTGCAGGGTGCCATGCGGCTCTCGCCCGGTTCGAAGACTCCGTCGGGGCTCGAAGAGCGACTGTCGGAGGCGGGCGAGGACACCGAGCGCTCGCTGGAAATCGGCGTCCAGTGGGCCACGCGGCAGTGCCGCGAACTCCTCGACCGGGGCGCTCCGGGAATCCACTTCTACACACTCAACAGGTCACTGGCCACTCGCAAGGTGTATGGGAATCTGGTGAAGAGATGAGCATGAACGAGACTCGCAGTCCGCTCCGTGTCGGCGTGTTGCTCTCGGGTGAGGGCACCAGCCTCGAGAACCTCTTCGAGCGCATCGAAGCCGGAGAGGTCCCGGCAACGATCGCGGTGGTGATCAGCTCCAAGGAGGGCGTAGGGGGCCTTCACCGCGCGGAGCGGCGCGGAGTCCCCGCCGTCGCGATTCCCCGCAAGCGTCACCGCGACCTCCGCGAGTTCAACGACCTCATTCACGCGGAGCTCGAAAAGCACGGCGTGGAGTTCGTCGCACTGCTCGGCTTCCTCTCTCCCTTCGAGCTGCGCGGCAAGTTCGAAGGACGCGCCATCAACGTCCATCCGGCCCTGATTCCCGCCTTCTCGGGAAAGGGCTTCTACGGGCACAAGGTCTACGACGCCGTCTTCGCCAAGGGGGTGAAGGTGACCGGCGCCACGGTGCACTTCGTCGACGAGGAGTACGACCACGGTCCGATCATCCTCCAGGAAGCCGTCCCGGTGCTCGAAGACGACACCGTCGAGACGCTGGCCGCGCGAGTCCAGGCCGCGGAGCGCCGCCTGGTCCCCGAAGCCATTCGGCTTTTTGCGGAGGGCCACCTCGAGATCGATTCCCAGCGCCGCGTCCGCATCCAAAAGCCGGGATAAGGCCCCGGCCTCGCGACTCGGGTGTGGCATTGTCAGGAGCCGGGATTGACGAGAGGCGAAAATAAGACGAAAATAGCCTCATGTCGGCGCCCCCTCCCTCCCTCGCCATCGAAACTTTGCTCCGGGATCTCGGACCGAGCCTTCACCGCGGCGGCGGCCCCGCCGCCCCCCTCATCCGCTGTCCAACGGGACTCCCCGGCATCGATCGCCTCCTCGGCGGGGGCTTTCCACGCGGACGTCTGAGCGAGATCGCGGGGCCGGCCTGCTGCGGCCGCACCTCCCTGGCCCTGGCGCTGCTGGCCAGGACCACCGCTGCCGGCGAGGTGGTCGCCCTGGTGGACGGCGCCGATGCCTTCGATCCCCCCTCGGCCGCTGCGGCTGGTGTCGACCTCTCCCGCGTGCTCTGGGCGAGGACGTCCAAGATCCCCGACGCCCTCCGCAGCACCGAGCACCTCCTGGAGGCCCGGGGCTTCTCTCTCGTCCTGCTGGATCTCGCCCCCGGCCGGCAAACGCCGGCCCGCATTCCCTCGTCGGCGTGGTCCCGGCTGCGAAGGGCCGCGGCAGGCACGGATACGGCACTGGTGGTGCTGGGGGATCGACGCCTGGCCCGCACTTTTACCGATCTCGCCATCGAGATGAGCAGCGCGGAGCCGCGCTTCCAGGGCGCCCCGACTCTGCTCGAAGGCCTCGATGGAAAGGTCCAGCTGGTGCGCAACCGCACGGGTCCCCGCGACTGCGCCGTCACCGTGCGCTGGCAGGGCGCGAGTGCCGCGTGAAGGGTCGTCGTGCGCATCGCCTGCCTGCTGGTCCCGGATCTCCCTCTGGCCGCGGAGCTACGAGCCCATCCGGAGCTCCGGGGAACACCCCTCGCCATCGCCTCCAGCCCCGGCTCCCGGGCAGAGATCCTCGTCATCTCGCCCGAGGCCGCCCGGAGTGGGGTCCGCCCCTTCACCACGGTGGTGCACGGACGCGCGGCCTGTGCAGAGCTCTGCATTCGCGTCGCCTCGCCGGCCCTGGAGCGCGCCGCCCGGGATGCGCTGCTGGACGCCGCGCTCTCGACCTCCCCCCGAGCCGAAGCCGCCCCTCTGAGCTCGGGCATCTATGCCGCCGAGGCCGCGGTCTACGTCGATGCCCGGGGGATTACCTCGCTCTTCCACTCGGAGGCGGGATTCGCCGGCGCCCTCATCGCCCGGGCTGAGAGCCTCGGCCTCCCGGCCGTGGTCGCCATCGCCTCCTCCCGGGGAGTCGCCCACATCGCCGCGCGAAGATGCACCGGAACCCCGGGTGCCACGGAGGTGCTTCCCCCCGGTGACGAGGCGGCTTTCCTCGCCCCCCTACCGATCGACCTGCTGAATCCAGAGGAAGAGCTGGCGGAAGCCCTCACCCGCTTCGGAATCCACCGGGTCCGGGATCTCACCCGCATCCCGGAGCGCGCCCTCGTCACACGACTCGGCGGCCGGGTGCGAAAGCTCCTCACCCTGGCCCGGGGTGAGGAGAGCGCTCCTCCCATCCTCACTCCTTCGCGAACGCGTTTCGAGGAGTCTGCGGATCTCGAGGCACCCGTGAGCCACCTCGAGCCCTTTCTGTTCGTGCTGCGAGGGATGATCTCCCGCCTGGTCGCCCGACTGGAGTGCCGCGCGCTCGCCTGCGGGGATCTCGACCTCGATCTGGATCTCGAGGGCGGTCAGCGCGATGCGCGGCGCATCGGCGTCGCATCCCCCACTCTCGACCCCCTGGTCCTGGTGCGCCTCGCCGCGCTCTCCCTCGAGTCGCGCCCTCCCCTGGCCCCCATCAAGAGCGCTTCTCTCGCCACCGCGGGGTCTCCCGTGCGCGGCGACCAGCTCGACTTCTTTCGCCCCGCTGGCCCCGCACCGGCGATGCTGAGCCGGACGCTGGCCGAGCTCGAGGCCCTCTGCGGCCCCGGCCGGATCGGCGCTCCGGTCGTCAGCGACAGCCACCGGCCGGACGCCTACGCCATGGCGACCTTCGCCCCGAGCTCCGGTGCGGGATCCCTGGTTCGAGACGTCGATGCGCACGCCGAACCCACCCGCGGCTCCCTGGCCGTCCGCGCCCTGCGCCCTCCCATTCCCGCCCAGGTGCAAGCCTCCATCGGAAGCCCCGAGTGGATTCGCAGCGCTCTCGCCAACGGAGAGGTGATCCGATGTGCCGGCCCCTGGCGCACCACCGGCGGCTGGTGGTCCCGGGAAGAGCGCTTCGCCTTCGACCACTTCGACGTCCAGACCAGCGACGGCCTGGTCGTCCGCCTCCGCCTCGATCTGATCACCAGCTCCTGGCAGATCGACGCGGTGTACGACTAAGAGCGGTAAGAGCGGGGACGTTCCTTGCGTTCTTGCGTTTCGGTACCCCGAAATGCAAGAACGCAAGGAACGTCCCCGTTAGCCGCAAAGAACGTCCCCGCTTAAGGGGTAGACTACCCGCTCCCGAGCTGGAGAACCCATGCGCAAGCCCGTTTTCCAGGGCTGGTTCGTCGTCGCGGCCTGCTTTCTCTGCATGCTGATATCGGGGGGCATCGGCTGGTTCGCGTTTCCGGTATTCATCCCCCCCCTCAAGGAAGAGTTCGGGTGGACGGATCTGGAACTCGGCCTCGCCGTCGGTCTGTGGGCGGGTGTGGGCGCCCTGTTCTCTCCAGTGGCCGGGCGTCTCGTCGACAGGTTCGGATCCAGGTGGATCATGCTGGCAGGTGCCGGCGGCGGCGGACTGGTCACTCTCGCCTTTGGAGAAGTTCGAACGCTCGGCCAGCTCTACGGCGTGATCTTCTTCGCCGCGATCTTCACGGCGGCCGGGACCTACGTTGCCGTGACGAGCACGATCTCGAGATGGTTCGTCCGGCGTCGCGGGCTGGCGATGAGCATCGGCATGGCCGGGATGGGACTCGGCGGATTCCTGATCCCGAACCTATCGAGCTTCTTGATTCAGAGCGTGGGTTGGCGCTCGGCCTACCGGATCTTCGGAATCATGATCTGGGTGGTCCTGCTGCCGGTGACCGCGCGCTGGATCCAGGGCCGTCCCTCGGACGTCGGACTCGCGGCAGACGGTGACGACGATTCGAACCGGGAGGAGGAGCAGGTCCACGGCAGCAGCACGGAGGAGGATGGGTTCGGCGCGCGTGAGGCGTTCAAGATGCCACGCTTCTGGCTGCTCGGCTTTGCAGACGTCGCCAACGCGATCCCGGTGGTGTCCCTGAACATCTATCTGGTTCGTCTTTCGATCCAGCGGGGGATCGCGGATGATGTCGCTGCGTTCGCCTACAGCTCCATCAGTGCAGCCGCGATGGTGGGGATGCTCGCCGCCGGTCTGGCGGCCAACAGATTCAGCAAGCGGCTGATGATTTCCTTCGGCTACGGGCTCCCCGCTCTAGCAGTGCTCTTCTTGTTCGGCCTGGAATCGGCCGGGGCGCTGTTCTGCTTTGCTCTCTTCTCCGGCTTCTGCGCCGGCAGCAGGTCGACGCTCTGGCCACTGGTGGTGAGCGATTGCTTCGGCAGCCGCGCCTACTCGAGCATCCTCGGGTTCCTGGTGATCTTCTACAACCTCGGCGCGGTGGTGGGACCACCCGTGGCAGGATGGATCTCCGACACGACCGGAAGCTTCTACTGGGTGTTCGCGCTGAGCATCGCGGCCTACCTGATCTCGTCGCTGCTGGTCGCGTTGGGCGCAAAGCCGAGGCCTGCGGAGCTCTCTCACGGCGAGCCGCAGAGACGCTGACCCGAGCTTCCGGTCTCCGCCGTCCTCAATCTGGTATTCACGATGGAGGAATGTCGTGACGGGTGGGACAACGACGGGGATGGGAAGATCGACTACGACGGCGGTCTCGCGGCGCTCGGGTACGTGGCGGCGGAGGCGGATCGCCAGTGCATCGACAAGCCCTGGCGAGATCGGGAGAGGAAGAGCCAGACCTGCGGCCTGGGCTCCGAGCTGGCCCTGCTCCTGCCGCCGCTGATGGGGTTATACCGGCGGCGAAGACGGCGCTGGCCATCGCCAACCTTCCCTTTGCCTCGACGCTCAGGCTGTCTTGAAGCCAAGTGCAATCAGAGGCACGACATGCCACTCGAGGTTCTCCGTCGATCGCAATACCTCCAGTATCCGTAGACTCGCTTCCGTCATGGTGTCCTCCCCATGGTGACGCCTGGTCGCGGCTTCACGCTCACCCTTGAACCGCTAACATTCCATACCATTTACCATGCAGCCCATCGGACACGTCCGGAAGACAGAAGACCGCACCCTGATCGTCCTCGACGAGAAATACGAGCCGGGGCTCCTGGGACTGGAGGGCTTCTCGCACCTCCATGTCTTCTGGTGGTTCGACCGCAACGACACACCGGAGAAGCGGCAGGTCCTTCAGGTGCATCCCATGGGCGACCAGGAGAATCCCCTGACCGGCGTCTTTGCCACTCGTTCACCGATGCGCCCGAACCTGATTGCCTCGAGCCTCTGCAAGCTCACCTCCGTCAGGGACAACGTCATCGAAGTCGAGCAGATCGATGCCTTCGACGGCACGCCAGTTCTCGACATCAAGCCGTTCATTCCGGGCCATGATTCGGCATCCGATGCAACGGTTCCCGACTGGGTGGAAAGGGCGAGCGAGCGGCGCCGATCGGAGCGGGAGGGAGGATGAGTCGCGGACGGCACTCCCACGACGCCGTGGGAGCCACGCCGTGCCCGGCCGGCGGTGGATTTCCTATCCCGACGCCTTCGATATACTGGGTGTCGAGCGCCCTGTAGACGACATTGCGAGAGCCACTCCGGGCTGCCCTGGTCAATCTCGACGGAAGCGCCTTATGAAAGAAGAAACGCTCCAAATCCGATGGCACGGCAGAGGTGGTCAGGGGGCGATCACTGCCGCCAAGATCGTCGCTCAGGCGGCATTCGATTCGGGCTTTCGAGGCGTGGTCATGGCGCCGAGCTTCGGCACCGAGCGCAGGGGCGCTCCGGTCGAGACCTCACTCAAGATCTCCCGGACGAAGATCAACGATCTCGGCCCCATCGAGCACCCAGATGTGGTCGTGGTGCTGGATGATGCCCTCCTGGACGAGATCGACGTGACAGCGGGCATGAAGCCGGGCGGCATCCTGGTCATCAATACGCCGAAGGCCAGGGAAGATTACGACTTCGGTCCATTCAAGCTGGCCACCGCCGATGTGACCGGCCTGGCGGAAGAGGCCGGCTTGAAGAGGGGCATCGTCAACACCGGAATCATCGGCGCGCTCGCCAAGGCCCTCCCGATCGTGCCGCTCCCGGCCCTGCTCCAGGCCATCGAGGCCGAATTCGAAGGAAGCAAGGGTCCCGAAAACGCAGAGGCTGCGCGCCTGACCCATGCACACACGGAAGCGGAGTAGCGAGCATGTGCCCCAAGAAGCTCGACGTGTTGACGTCCGATAGCTATGCCGGCCCGGGCGACGCCGGCCGAACCGGCTCCTGGCGGGTGCTGCGGCCGGTCATCGACTACACGAAGTGCACCCCGGCCAGAAAGGGCAAGCCGGCGTGCTACTTCTGCTGGCTCTACTGCCCGGACAGCGTGGTTTCAAAGACGATAGAGCCGCAATTCGATCTCGAATACTGCAAGGGCTGCGGTATCTGCGCCGAGGAATGCCCGACCAAGGCGATCACGATGGTCGCGGAGAGCAGCGTCGCAGACGAGGATGCGGACTGAGATGTTCGTATTCGAATCCGGCAACGTGGCTGCAGCCACCGGTGTGAAGCTCGCGAGGGCCCAGGTGATCGCAGCCTATCCCATCACCCCGCAGACCCCGCTCACCGAAAAGCTCTCCGTCTACGTCGACACCGGGGCCCTCGAGGCGGAATACGTGGCAGTGGAGAGCGAGCACAGCGCGCTCGCGGTCTGCATCGGCGCATCCAGCACCGGCGCACGCCCCTTCACGGCGACATCGGCCAACGGTCTGCTCTACATGAGCGAGCAGGTGCACTGGACCGCAGGGGCGAGGCTGCCCATGGTCATGTGCGTGGTCAACCGAGGCGTCGGCGCTCCGTGGTCGGTCTGGAACGACCATCAGGATTCCATCTCACAGAGGGACGCCGGCTGGATTCAGATCTACGCCAAGGACCACCAGGAGATCATCGATACGGTCATCAAGGCCTACAGACTCACCGAGGAGGTCTGCATCCCGGTGATGGTCTGCTACGACGGCTACTACTTGTCCCATACCTACATGCCCTACGAGGTTCCCGAGCAGGATCAGGTCGATGCCTTCCTGCCTCCCTACGAGTATCGACACAAGCTCGGTCCCGAGAACCCGACCAGTCTGAACACGGTGACGCTTCCCAGCGGCCGGCAGGACATTCACGGCAACCGCGTCCCGGGATACATGGAGATCCGTCGTTGTCTCCACCTGGAGCTGAAGGAGGCGATCGAGGTCTACACGCGGATCGACTCCGAGTTCAAGTCGATCTTCGGCCGCGGCGGGAACCCGATCGCGGAGAAGTACCTCTGTGACGACGCGGAGTACGTGGCGGTCGCGCTGGGGTCGATGTCCAACCAGATCAAGGATGCGGTCGATGAGCTGAGGGGCGAAGGGCTGAAAGCCGGCCTCCTGGCGCTTTCCCTCTACCGTCCGTTTCCGAGTGATTTCCTCGCCTCGGAGCTCTCCGGCCGACGAGGCGTGATCGTATTCGAGAAGGCGCTCAGCCCCGGGAACTCCGGCGCGGTCTTCGGGGACATCCGCGCAGCGCTCTACGAGTGCTCGTCTCGGCCGTTCCTTCGAAACTACATCCTGGGTCTGGGAGGCAGAAGCTACAAGACCTCCGATTTCTGCTGCGCGATTCGGGAATCCGTCGAGACCGGCTCGGAGCATTGCGATGATCCGGCTTGGATCGGGCTGAATCGGTAGGCGAGGAGCGATGAAGGACCAGAGAACCACCGCTTTGAACCTGACGGACGAGGAGTTCGTCTATCCCGGCAACCGGGCCTGTGCGGGCTGCGGGCTGAGCATGCTCTACAGGACTGGGCTCAAGGCGATCGGCAGAGACGCCATCCTGGTCGTGCCACCGAGCTGTCTGACCGTCATGCAGGGGCTCTATCCCATCGCCTCCACCCAGCTCTCCGTCCTGAACGTCACCTTTGCGTCGGCCGCGTCGGCCGCGTCGGGTGTGAGGGCAGCGCTCAAGGCCCAGAAGAACGAGCACACCCGGGTCGTGGCCTGGGCTGGCGACGGTGGCACCGCGGACATCGGCATCCAGGCTTTGTCGGGCGCGATCGAACGCGGCGAGGATTTTCTGTATATCTGTTACGACAACGAAGCCTACATGAACACCGGCATCCAGCGCTCTGGAACGACCCCTCGAGGAACAGTGACCGCAAACACCGCCATCCATGGGAAGCAGCAGAGGAGCAAGGATCTTCCCGCCATCATCGCGGCACACTCACCCGCTTACGTAGCCAGCTGCTCGGCCGCCTATCCGACGGACTTCCACGACAAGATCAGGAAGGCGCTCGGCCTCTCGGGGCTCAAGTACATCCACATCCACACGCCCTGCCCCTCTGGCTGGGGAATCGAAGAACGGCTTACCGTGAGCATCGGCAAGCTGGCGGTGGAGACGGGGCTCTACGTGCTCTACGAGATCGAAGACGGCGAAACGAAGCTGAGTCCCCCTTCGGCCAGGTTGCTCACAAAGAAAAAGCTACCGCCCGTGGCCGACTACCTGGCGCCACAGGGCCGCTTCAAGACGCTGCCGGTGGAAGCCATCGAGGAGCTCCAGCAGGAGGTCGACGCCAAGTGGGAGACGTACCGCAACCAGATGATGTAGCAGCATGGCCCTGAACTTCGATCTCACCGGGGAACAAGAGCTGCTGCGACAGGCGGTGCGCGACTTCGCCGAGCGAGAGATCGCTCCGGTGGCGGAGGAGCTCGACGAAAAGGAGGAGTTCTCCGTCGAGCTGACCCAGAAGATGGGAGAGCTGGGGCTTCTCGGCTGCTTCGTCCCCGCGAAGTACGGCGGCTCGGACATGGGCTATCTCTCGTACGCCATCGTCGTCGAGGAACTCGCCCGCGTGGACGGCTCGCAGGCCGCCACGATCGCCGCGGGGAACTCCCTCGGAATCGGACCCATCTACTACTACGGGACCGAGGAGCAGAGGAAGGAGTGGTTGCCCAAGCTCTGCAGCGGGGAGATGCTCGCCGCCTTCGGTCTGACGGAGCCGAACGCAGGGTCGGACGCGGGAGCCTCGAGAACGCGCGCGGAGCTCGACGGAGATCACTGGGTCATCAACGGCTCGAAAATCTTCATTACCAACGCCGCCAACCCGCTGACCGGCGTCGTCATCGTGCAGGCGGTCAGCGGCGGCGAGGGACGGGGAAAGCCCGAGCTCAGCTGCCTCATCGTGCCTCGGGATGCGCCGGGCTTCACGGCCCGCGAGATGAAGAAGAAGATGATGTGGCGGGCTTCGAACACCGCCGAGCTCTTCTTCGAGAACTGCGTCGTGCCCGAGAAGAATCTGCTCGGCAAGCGGGGCGACGGCTTCCACCAGATGCTCTCCACTCTCGACGGTGGCAGGCTCTCGATCGCGGCGATGGGCCTCGGGGGAGCGCAGGGCGCCTTCGAGATGGCCCTGGAGTACGCGAACAACCGCGTCCAGTTCGGCCGGCCGATCGCCTCGTTCCAGACCATCGCCTTCAAGCTGGCGGACATGGCCACGGAGATCGAGCTGGCGCGGAACCTCCTCTACAAGGCGTGCTGGCTGTGCGACGAGAACCGCCGTTTCTCCAAGGAAGCCGCCATGGCCAAGCTCTACTGCTCTGAGGTCATGCACCGCTGCGTGGACCACGCCGTTCAGATCCACGGGGGCTACGGGCTGATGAAGGAGTACAAGGTCGAGCGCTTCTACCGCGACCAGAGGCTCCTCGAGATCGGCGAGGGAACCTCGGAGATCCAGAGAATCGTGATCGCCCGGAGCATCGGCGCGGTGGGAAGGGCCATCTGAGAGGGCTCGGGAAGGGCGGAAAGAGGAAGATCGAGATGGAGAGGACCAAGCCGACGAAATCCCGCAAGAAGGCGGCTCGGAAGAAGAAGCCTCGGCCGCGTCAAAAGGCAGCCGGTGACTTCATCACCGAATCGATCGACACCTCCGACGCCGAGGCCACGGGGGGAAAGGCTCCGGCGGGAAAGGCGAGTCTCGGAGAACGGATCCGCGAGGCGCGCGAGCTGCGCGAGCTCACCCTCGAGGATCTGAGCAGCCGCACCGGCATCTCCGTCGAGATGCTCGAGCGCGTGGAATCGGGTCAGGCGACGCCCCCGCTGGGGGCGCTGGTCCGCGTCGGAAGGGCGCTCGAGATGCAGATGGGATACTTCATCTCAGGGGCCACCGACAAGCCACTGTGCGTGGTCCGGGCCGAATCGCGTCCCAAGGTGGCCCGGCGCACCCAGAAGGCGGCGGAGCAGTACGGCTACGTCTACGAGTCCCTGGCTCCCGAGAAGGCCAACCGTCTGATGGAGCCCTTCCTCGTCACCATGGTTCCGACCGATTTCGAGGAGACGTCGAACCACGAGGGACAGGAGTTCATCTTCGTTCTCGAGGGAGAGATCTCGGTCAGGGTGGAAGAGGAGGTCGAAGTCCTGCGTGCCGGCGACTCGGTCTACTACGACTCGTCCCATCCCCATCTCGTCAAGTGCCATGGGAAAGAGCCCGCCAAGATCCTCGCCATGATCTATGCGGGCGACCGATAGGTCCACTCTCCTGGAGACTTCGGGCTAGAGGTGTAGCCGGAAAATCTACCGCGGCACCGAGGCCGTCACTGCGGCGCGCTGAGAAGGCGCGCGACTGAGGCGTAGCTGAAGCTACGGCGCAGGGAGCGCAACGCACTCAGCGCGCCGCAGGGGCGGCCGAATGCAGGTAGACTTTCCGGCTGCGCCTCTAGTCCAGCTTGAAGATCCCGTACGAGACTCCGGCCATCGAGATCTTGCAGCGCCCGCCGCGAGTCGAGATCGTCACACCTCGCCCGAGCTCGCGGCGCATTTCGCCCAGCCCAGCCGCGTCGATGGTGACGGTCACGGACTGCTTGGGGGGATTGAGAGCCACCAGGAACCTCTCCCCGCGCAGCTCGCGCAGGTAGACGAAGGGGTACTTCCCGGGCTGGGCGAAGACCGGCGCCAGCTTCCCGTTCGCTCCGAGGGCAGGCGAGCTCTTCCGGAGGGCGATCAGCCGCCGGACGTGACTGAGCAGCGACCTCGGCTGATGCTCCTGGGCCCGCACCGTGGGGCGCCGTGCCTGTGGATCGATCGGCAAGTAGAGCTTGCGGGCGGGCGCGGCCGAGAAGCCAGCGTTGCGACCGCCGTCCCACTGCATGGGCGTGCGCGTGCCAGTGCGGCCGTAGCCGCCTTCCTTCGAGGGGAGGTCCGGAAGGAATCGCATCCCGATCTCGTCACCGTAGTAGAGGAAGGGCACGCCGGGCCAGGTGAGCAGGAACGCGAAGATCACCTCGAGGTCGGCCTTGGTGCGGTCGAAACCGGGCCGGGGCATGTCGTGATTGGCGCTCGGAATCGAGATGTACCCGCCCCGCATCTTGCGCCGCTGCTTGGTGTACTCGTCGAGGAACTCGGAGATGGTGCCCCCGCCCCGCGAGTCGAAGAAGCAGTGCCGGTTCTTGCTCTTGAAGAACAGGGAGGGAAACCCCGGCACGCCGATGTGGATCATGAAGTCGATGTGGAAGCCGGCCGCGATCGCCTCGCTGGGGTTGCCCCACTCCGATATCAACACCGCCTCCGGATGGCGGCGATCGAGCCAGTGGCGAATCTCCTGCCACAGCTCGATCGTCTTCTCGTGCCCGGGATCGTTCTTGACCAGGGAATAGGCCATGTCGACCCGAAAGCCGGAGGCCCCCTTCCGCAGCCAGAAATCCATGATCTTCTTGAGTTCAGCGCGCGTGGCGCGGGGACCAGGCGCGTCGGTCGGCTGTTGCCACGGGTACCGCGGTTCCGGCCGGGCGAAGCCGTAGTTGAGCGCCGGCTGGCAGTAAAAGAAGTTGATGGCATAGGCGCCGTCGCGCTCGGCGTACCCGTTGATGAACCGGAGCGGGGGAGCGCCGGGATCCCAGACCGATCGGGTCCAGATGTAGCGGTCGGAGTAGCGATTGCGCCGGGATCGGCAGGAGGCCTGGAACCACGGATGCTGGATCGACGTGTGTCCCGGGACCAGATCGAGACAGATCCGGATGTCGCGGTGCCGTGCCTGATCGAACAGGCGCACCAGGTCGGCGTTGGTCCCGTAGCGGGGAGCCACTCTGCAGTAGTCCGCCACGTCGTAGCCGGCATCCTCGAAGGGCGAGACGAAGCAGGGGCTCAGCCATACGGCGTTCACCCCGAGCTCGCTCAGGTAGTCGAGCTTTCGAATGATGCCGGGGAGGTCGCCAATGCCATCGCCGTTGGCGTCGCGGAAGCTCTGCGGGTAGATCTGATAGAAGACGGCCTGTTCGAGCCATTTCGGAGCCGGGATCGGTCGCATGGCGACGCATTGTAGAAGAAGACGAGGAGCGGCTCTACCAGAAAAAAGAGTGACTCAGGCGGTCTCGGCCACGCGCAGATCGAGTTCCTCGCACATGGACTCGCGCATCTTGTACTTCTGGACCTTGCCGGTGACCGTCATGGGGAACTCGTCCACGATCCGGACATAACGGGGGATCTTGTAGTGGCTGATCTTGCCCCGGCAGAAGTCCACAACCTCCTCCTCGGTGAGTGAGGAGCCGTCTTTCAATCGCACCCAGGCCGCGAGTTGCTCACCGAATTTCTGGTCGGGGACCCCGAAGCACTGCACTTCCACGATGAAGGGATGGGTGAACAGAAACTCCTCCACCTCCCGCGGATAGATGTTCTCTCCACCCCTGATCACCATGTCCTTGAGTCGGCCGGTGATCTTGAAGTAGCCCTCCTCGTCCACTGTGGCCAGATCCCCCGTGTGCAGCCAACCGTCGTCATCGATGGCCACCGCGGTCTCCTCGGGCTTGTCGAAATAGCCCGCCATGATCGTGAACCCCCGCGCCCACAGCTCCCCCTGCACGCCGGCCGCACACTCCTCACCCGTCTCCGGGTCGACGATGCGCACCTCGACGGCGGGCAGGGCCCTTCCCACCGTCGTCACCCGGCGCTCGATGGAGTCATCCGTCCTAGTCTGTGTGATCACCGGGGACGCCTCGGTCTGGCCGTAGGCAATGGTCATCTCGGAGGCGCCCATTCGGGAAACGACGTCGCGCATCACCTCGATCGGGCAGGGGGAGCCGGCCATGATCCCGGTCCGCAGGGACGAGAGATCGACCTCATCGAAGTGAGGGTCGCTCAGCTGGGCGATGAACATGGTCGGCACCCCGTAGAGGGCGGTGGCTCCGAAACGCTCGACGGCATCGAGTGTGTAGACCGGGTCGAAATGGTCGTGCGGCGTCACCAGGGCGCATCCGCGGGTCAGCGAGGTGAGCACCGCCATCACGCAGCCGAAGCAGTGGTAGAAGGGCACCGGGGCACAGATGACGTCCTCCTCGGTGAGGTTCTGTGACCGGCCGACCAGGTCGGCGTTGCCCAGGACGTTGGCGTGGGTGAGCATGGCTCCCTTCGGGAAGCCGGTGGTCCCCGATGTGTACTGGATGTTGATCACATCGTCCGGCGCCGTGTTGGCTTGGGCATTGGCCAGCTGCTCATCGCTCAGCGCCCGACCCAGCTCGATCAGCTCAGCCCAGGTGAGGAATCCCGCGCCTTCGTCGCCCTCGATGAGGATCGCCTCGCGGAAGCTGGGGTGACCGTCGTCGACGACGGAACCGGCCGAAGTCGCGCCGATCCTCGGCACGGCGCTGCGCAGCATGGCGACGTAGTCGGTTCCTCGGAACTCCGGTGCCATCACCAGGGCCCGGGTCCTGCTCTGGGCCAGCAGGTACTCGAGCTCGACCAGCTGATACGAGGGATTCACAGTCACCAGCACCGCCCCGATCTTCGCCGTGGCGTACTGTGTCACCACCCACTCGGTGACGTTGCCGGCCCAGATGGCGACGTTGTCGCCCTTGGTGATGCCGATGGCCAGCAATCCCTTGGCGGCGCCGTCGACCAACTGCTTGAACTCGCCATAGGTGTAGCTCTCGTTTCGCGTGTGGTGAGCGAAGTACAAGCGCTCCGGTGTGGTCATGGCCCGCTGATCGAACAGGTCGCCGATGGTGATCGAGCGGAGGTCCGTCATCACCGCCTCCGTGAAGTTCTCCTGGGCACCAGAGCGTAGCTGGCGTTCCCGCTACTGGCCCAAACGGGAGCGGCCGGGGCCCTGGTCCCTCACCGGCTGCGACTCGCCGATGCTCACGAGGCCCTCTCGAGAGCAAGGGGTTGAGCCAAACCAAGACTTCAGAAGCCGGCGCTCTGCTCAGTAGACGGCGATCTCCTTGGCCCAGTGACGCTCGGCTTCGTACCACTCCGCGGTGCGCGAGATGCCCTCTTCGAGGGAGACCTGGGGGCTCCAGCCCAGCAGCGTCTCGGCCTTCCGGATGTCGGCCCAGGTCGCGCGGACGTCGGCGGGATGCGCTTCCTCGAACTCGATCTCGGCCGTGCGGCCGAGGCGCTTCTCGACCAGCCGGATCAACTCCCTCACCTCGTGGGGCCGGTTCCCACCCAGGTTGATGGCCTCGTAACCGAGGGGCGCCAGAGCCGCCACTGTACCGCGCGCGATGTCATCCACGTAGGTGAAATCCCGCGACATGCTCCCGTCGCCGTAAACGTGGATCGGTCCTCCTTCGCGAATCCGTTGGATGAAGCGAAACACGCTCATGTCGGGACGCCCCGCGGGCCCGTAGACCGTGAAGTAGCGCAGCACCGTCACGTCGACGCCGTGGAGGAAGTGGAAGGTGTGACAGAGTGCCTCTGCGCCCTGCTTGCTGGCCGCGTAAGGTGAGATGGGCCGGCTGGTGTCCTGATCCTCGCGGTAGGGGATCGGACTGCCCACACCGTAGATGCTCGAGGTGGAGGCGAGCACGAACTTCGAGATCCCGCGGCTGCGGCAGAACTCGAGCAGATTCAGCGTTCCGGTCACGTTGGTGTCGACGTAGACCCAGGGATTCTCGACGCTGGCCCGCACACCGGCCCTGGCCGCCAGATTGATGACTCCGTCGAAGGCTTCGTCCCGGAACGCGGCCGCCGCGATGGCAGCGCGATCGGCGATGTCGAGGCGCTCGAAGCGGAAGCCGCTACGGCCCTGGAGTCGCTCCAAGCGGTGCTCCTTCACGCGCACGTCGTAGGCGTCGTTCAGGTTGTCGACGCCCACTACCTCGTGCCCCGTCTCGAGAAGGATCTCGGCGGTCCGCGAGCCGATGAAGCCGGCCACCCCGGTGACGAGGTAGCGGGCCATCAGCGTCCCCCGAACCGCGGATCGCGCTTTTCAAGGAACGCGGTCATCCCCTCCTCGCTGTCTTGCGTCGCGAAGATCGAACCGAAAGCCGACTGTTCGCAGGCGTGGGCGACCCGCAGATCCGCATCCTGGGTCTCCTGGAGCAACCGCTTCGCCCGTGCCACGGCGAGGGGTCCCTTCGCGGCGACGGTCTCCCCCGCCTTGATCGCCGCGTCGAGCAGGCCATCGACGTCCTCGAAGACGCGATTCACGAGCCCGATGCGCTCCGCGACCTCGGCGGCGATGGGCTCTCCGGTGATCACCAGCTCCCTGGCCCAGGCCACACCCACCCGCCGCGGCAGCCGGCTGGTTCCGCCGAAGCCAGGGATCAGGCCCAGACTCACCTCGGGCTGACCGAAGCGAGCGCGGCGGGTGGCGTAGATCCAGTCGCAGGCGCAGGCCAGCTCGCAGCCACCGCCGAGGGCGAAGCCGTTCACGGCCGCGATGGTCGGAACCCACAGATCTTCGAGGGAGGCGAGAACCCGATGACCCAGGCGGCTGAAGGCCTCACCCTCGATGGCCGTCATCTCGCGCATCGCGGCGATATCGGCACCGGCGGCGAAAGCCCGTCCGGCGCCGGTCACCACCACCGCTCGCACGGTCGAATCCGCCGCGATCTCGGCGGTGCGGTCGGCGAAGGTTTCCAGGAGGCTCCGGTTCAGGGCATTCAGTGCGTCGGGACGGTTCAGCGTCAGCAGCGCGACCGGCCCACGGCGTTCGGAGAGGACGAGATCAGTCAAGGGACATTCACTCCTCAAAGGGATCGACGATGCGCGGCACCGGATCCAGGACGGCAGACTCGAGAAAGAGTCGCTGCTGAAGCAGCGACTCGAAGGCACTCTGGGCACAGAAGTGTCCCTCGGGCTGATCGCTTCCGCTGGATCGGAATGCCGCGGTGCAGCCCGGGGTCGGATCGATCCCGTCGACGCCCGTGGGTGCGTATTGGGAATAGGCGGCGCTGGTCGTGGCGTCGATGTTCGCGACGACGGGGCCCTGGACTTCCGTCAGGAAGGGAACCTCGCGATGCACGGGCGCGAGCTCCGGAATCGGGCCCAACGCCCAGGCGAGGGAATCGGTGGCATGATTGGGAACCAGCGAGTCATCGAGCCCCTTGATCAACAGAATGCTGGCCTTGCGAGTCGATCCCCCCACGGCGATCGGATCGCGGTAGAGGAAGCGGGCGTGGTTGTGTGAGTCCTGGGGGTCGAAGAGAGTCTGGAACAGCGCCATCGCAGTCCAGACGTCCGCCGCTGTGAGGCCTGGAAAGAACCCGGTCAGCGTATCCAGCAGCAGATCGGGCTGCTGGTGGAGAAGCGTCTCCGTGAAACGCCCTCCCCCCGCCACCAGCGAGGCCGCCCGGACCTCGGGCGCGTAGGCGAGCAACGCCGGCCCGTGATTGGCGCCCTGACTGATCCCCACGTAGGTGAGGGGGAGGGAGAGATCGAGGTCGGGCAGCCCGTCGGGGGAGCCGAGGGGCAGCCGGTCCAGCGTCGCCAGCTCGTCGAACATGCGCAGGAAGGCGATCTGCTCGGCGTTGGTCTGTACCCAGTAGTCGGGAAGTGTGCGGGACTCGAGCAGCGCGGAGAAGATCTCGAAGATCTGGGCGATGATCGCTTCCTCGTCGTCCTCGATCTCCGAGCTCACCTCCCGGTTCAGGCTGTCGGTGAAGCCGATCAGCGCAAAGCCCGCCTCCGCAAGCCCGCGATTTCGGGCGTAGCTCACGACCTCGTCCTGTGCGCTACCGGGATTGCCGTGCTGGTGCATGACGAGGGGAGCGGCCCCGTGCGCCTCCGTGTCGGGAAGCGCCAGCACGAACTCGACCTCGTTGGTTCCCATCTGCAGCGGCCTGCCCTGCGCGTCGCGGGCGAAGTGCCGGCCGGTCCGGAACTCGGGCGCCTGCCAGGTTCCCTTCACCACCGCCGCCACCGGACTTCCCGCGACCGCGTCCGGCTCGATGCTGGTGATGACGACCGCAGGCGCCGGCGCCGCCTGGATCTGCTCGCGCACCGCCAGCAGATCGGCGGGGATCTCGTCGGTGCTGCGCACGGTGAAGCGGAGGGCGAGCGCCACGTCGTCGGGCCGGAGCGCCGGCCTCGCGAAGAGTCCCACCGCCACCAGCACGTCGAGGGCCAGGGGGCGAACGCGGGCGACGGCGGGGGACTCGCCGCGTAGCGCCGGCGCCATCGCGGCCTCGAAGAACGGCGAGGGGCGCAGCGGCTTCCCCGAGGCCGCACGGGCCCGCCTCGTCACCACCAGGCCGTAGCGCGCAGCGGGATCGAAAGGCATGGAAGGAAACAGCAGCAGGGCATGGGAAACCCCGTGTGCCGTGGTATCGCTGCGGGCCTCCAGCCGGAAGGCCACCCGCGACGCGAAGTCCGGCCCGGGAGAGAGCCGGAAGAGCGCAACGGTGGCCAACGGGTCGAGCGACTCGGCCGGGGTACGGGGCAGTGTCGATGGATCCGGCGCCTCGGAGAACTCCAGGACCAGGTGCGCAATGGGACTGAAGCCGTCGAGATCGCGGGTGTCGTGCAGCAGGGACTCGAACAGGTCCGCTTCTGCGGACGGAAGGCCTGGCAAATCGATCGCGAGCCTTCCCCCGGTCGCGGTCTCGGCGTCCTCGACGAGCCAGAAGTCGTCCGGGAAGGGAGCAGTCCGTCCCTCGCTGTCGCGGTCGTAGAGGACGACGGCCGGCGTTTCCGCGACGTCCGCAGTCGCAAAGACCAGGAAGTCGGTCCCGGAGGGACCGAACCAGGAAAGGGCGCAGTTCGACGAACCCGGAAGTTCGCCGATCGGATTCACCAGCAGCCGCGACGCATCCAGGCTCTCGACTGCGATCCCGTGAGGAATCCCACCGCATGCGAGGTGGAAGCCGGCGCGGGCGGCGTCCGCCACTGCATCCGCGAACTCGAGAACGATCCAGGTGGTCGGCGGGACCTGCGCGGCGCCGAAGTCCGGAGTCGCCGTCAGCAAGACCGGCGTCGACGCCAGAGGCGTCTCCGGAACGCAGCCCACTGCAACGAAGACGGGGAGCGCGAGCAGCAGCAAGGCAGTCGGAAGGTCGCGCCGATCTCGCCTCCGCATCCTCCTCTCCGCCTCCAGACTCGCGAATCCACCATGCTACCACAGGGCCACCGCCCCCGTGGTACGCTTCGGGTCTTCTTGAACGAGGAGCTTGCCCGATGATGCGCAGATCGCGGGTCGCAGTGCTGGCGGGTGCCCTCGGGGCGCTCGGCGTCTTCGACATCCTGCTGGGACCGATTCTCATCCGCGCCGGGGTGGTGTCGCCGATGTTCGGCTTCCAGTGGATGTTCGGGCTCGGCCTGCTGGAGGCGATCGCCGGACTCGTGGTGGGGCTGCTCGCGCTCTACCGCACCCGGGCCGGCTCGGGGCTCGGCGGGCGCGGCTTCGCCTGGACTGGAATCAGCTCCGGCGCGGCCGCCGTCGCCATCCTGTTCATGGCATTGAGACCGGGCGCCGGCCTCCCGGCCATCAACGACATCACCACCGACCCGGAGGATCCACCGCTCTTCTCGGCGACCGACCGGGACACGAGCTATCCGGCGGAGCGCTTCGCCCCCCAGCAGCGCGAAGCCTACCCGGACCTGGAGCCGATTCGCGTCTCCAGCGCTGCGGACCAGGCCCTGGTGCTGGCGCGCGAGACGGCCGAGTCGCTGGGTTGGGAGATCGTCTCCGTCGATCCCGCGGCGGGCCTTCTGGAGGCGCGGGAGGTTTCCCGGATCTTCCGGTTCATCGACGACATCGCGGTGCGGGTGCGCCCGATGCGAGCGGGCGCCGTGATCGACGTCCGCTCGAAGTCGCGGGACGGACGCGGGGACCTCGGCGCGAACGCGAGGCGCATCCGCGCCTTCACCGCCTCAATTCCGCGCTAAAGACCGAGCTCCTCCTCCGCCTTCTGCTTCGCCCACCGATAGTCCGCCTTGCCGCTCGGTGAGCGAAGGATCTGATCGACGAAGACGAAGGCGCGCGGGAGCTTGTAGCGGGCGATGTGTGCTTCGGCGGCTCGCCGCAGCTCGTCTTCCGAGGCGCCGGACGATTCGCGAAGCCTGACGATGGCGGTGACCTGTTGCCCCCACCGCGCGTGCGGGGTGCCCACGACCACCGCATCGTACACCGAGGGGTGGTGCTTCAGTGCGTGCTCCACCTCTTCGGCGAAGATCTTCTCGCCGCCGCTATTGATGGTGATCGAATCCCGTCCGAGGAGACGCAGCCGGCCATCGGCCTCGGCGATTGCTTGATCTCCGGGAACCGAGTAGCGGACACCGCCGACCACCGGGAAGGTCTTCGCCGTCTTCTCGGCGTCCCGGTAGTAGCCGAGGGGGACGGGGCCGTGGCGGGCCAGCCAGCCCGGCTCATCCGAGCCCGGCGGCACCAACCCGGAGAGATCTTCTCTCAGGATCACGTTGCCTTCGGCGAGGAGGAAGTCGCCGGTGCTGGCCTTCCCTCCGGAACGAGAGATCTGCGATGCCTGCTGACCGCTCTCCGAGGAGCCCAGCGCATCCAGGATCTTCATCCTGGGAATGGCGCGGAGAAATTCGTTCTTCAAGGCGGCGGTCAAGAGGGCCCCGCTCGAGGTCAAGAACCTGAGAGAGGAGAGGTCGTAGTCGCGCTTCGCGAGCCCGTCGAGAAGCGGCCGTCCGAAGGCGTCCCCCACGATGGCGAGCGCATCCACCCGCTCTCGCTCGACGGTGGACCAGATGTCATCTGGATCGAGTCGTCGAGGATTGGACTGGACGATGACCGTGCCACCGAGGTGCCACATGTTGAATGCCACCCAGTGGGCCGCACCGTGCATGAAGGGCGGTGAGGGCAGCGACCGGATGCCGCTGCGCCGCGCCCGCTCCACCAGGGCCGCGACATTCCTCTCCACGCCGCGCGGCGCCATGGCTGCGCAGAAGATGTCCTCCTGACGCCAGAGAACCCCCTTGGGCATGCCCGTGGTGCCCCCCGTGTAGAGGATGTAGAGGTCGTCCGGCGAGAGATCTCGAGGCGGGGTCGGAGAGGCGCTGGAGAGCGCCGCCTCGTAGTCGAGGGCACCGTCGAGCAGCGGCTCACCCGACCCGTCGTCCACCTGGAGCCACAGCCCGATGCGGGGGAGCCGCTCACGGATCCGGGCGAGGGTGGGCGCGAGGCAGGCGTGGAAGATCACGGCCTTCGCATCCGCGTTTTCGAAGAGGTAGATCAGCTCCTCGTCCACGTAGCGGTAGTTGACGTTGAAAGGCACGGCGCGGGCCTTGTAGGCGCCGAGCATCCCCTCCAGGAACTCGACGCCGTTGTAGAGGTAGAGCCCGACGTGATCCTGACCGGATTCCCAGTTCTCGAGCTCACCTCGGCTTCGCCGGAAGCCGAGACCGTGGGCGCGGAGCAGGTCACCGAGACGGCGGGTGCGATCGGTCACCTGCGCCCACGTCAAGCGGCGGTCGCGATGGATCAGGCACTCGCGCTCCGGAATCGCCTCTGCGATCGCCTCGTGAATCACTGCGAGATTCAGCATCCGATCTCCCTCGGAGCATGCATTCTAGCCTCCATTTCTCACCCGCTCGCTACGGGGTCAGCCAGCGGAGGGCGACGAGGCCCGCAAGTGATACCCTCTGGCTCCCCATGCCCCCTGCCACCATGCGCGCCGCCGTCGCCAAGGACGGAGGTTCACTGGCGATCGAATCGGTCTCGATCCCGGAGCCCCGCCGCGGCGAGGTGCGTGTCCGCGTGTCGGCCTGCGGCATCTGCGGCAGCGACCTGCACCTCTGCCACGGGGGCCTGATGACACCGGGGCTCATTCCGGGCCACGAGATCGCCGGAATCGTCGAGGCGGTGGGCCCGGAAGTGAGCCGGGTCTCCGAGGGAGAGCACGTCGCCGTCGAGCCGTTCCGGAGCTGCGGTGAATGTGAAGAGTGCAGGAGTGGACGCGATCCCCTGTGTCGCACCAGCCAGCTTCTGGGAATCCAGGCCCACGGCGGACTCGCCGAGTACGTGGTGGCCTCGGAGCGTCGGATGTTCCCGGCTCCCGCCGATCTCCGCCCGGAGCTCACCGCGCTGGCAGAGCCCCTGGCGGTCTCGATCCACGGACTGCGCCGCGGGGGCTTCGAGAAGGGAAGCCGGATCTTGATCCTCGGCGCCGGCTCCGTGGGCCTTCTGGGTCTGTTCGCGGCGCGCGCCATGCGAGCGGGTGAGATCTGGATCAGCGCCCGCCATCCGCATCAGGCGGAGCTCGCACGGGGGCTCGGTGCGACCCGGGTGCTCACCGAAGCCGAGGCCAGCCGCGAGAATCTGGACCGGCTGGGGCGCAGCGATCCCATCGACATGGTGCTGGAGACCGTCGGCGGCAGGGCCGACACTCTCGGAGACGGCGCCGCCGCGGTTCGCCCGGGCGGGGCGGTGGCGGTGCTCGGCTTCTTCCTGGGAGCGGTCGAGCTCGACACACTTCCCCTGCTGATGAAGGAGGTCTCGCTGGTCTGGTCCTACTGCTACCACCACGGTGAGGACGGCGCGGACTTCAGCGATGCCATCGCGTTCCTGTCGCGCGATCGGGAAGCCGCGTCCCTGCTCACGAGCGCTTCCGTCCCGCTCGATGACATCGAGCGGGCGTTCGCCCTCGCTGCAGATAAGAAGAAGGGGATCGTCAAGGTGAGCGTGCTCCCCTGAGAAGGAGATCCGATGCTGTTTGAAATGTCCGACCGCGCCAAGTTGATCGAAGAACAGATCCTCCGCTTCATGGACGAGCACGTGTACCCGGCCGAGCGGGTCTGCGCGGAGCAGGTCGAGGAGTCCGGTGACCCGCACCTCGAGCCACCCCTCATGATCGAGATGCGCGCGAAGGCAAAGGCACTGGGCCTCTGGAATCTCTTCCTTCCCGACCCGGAGCACGGCCCGGGGCTCACCAACCTCGAGTACACCCCGCTCTGCGAGATCATGGGCCGGAGCCCGATCGCGTCCCGCGTCTTCAACTGCAACGCCCCGGACACGGGAAACGCGGAGATCCTCGCCGAGTTCGGCAGCCCGGAGATCAAGGAGCGGTTCCTCACGCCCCTGCTCGAGGGAGAGATCCGATCCTGCTTCTCGATGACGGAGCCGGAGGTCTCCGGGGCCGATCCGACCGGTCTCCAGACCCGCGCGGATCGCGACGGCGACGACTACGTCATCAACGGACACAAGTGGTTCACCTCGGGGGCGGTGGGCGCCAGCTTCGCCATCGTGATGGCGGCGACGGATCCCGATGCACCTCCCTACCAGCGCCAGAGTCAGATCGTCGTCCCGACCGACACGCCGGGCTACCACTTGATCCGCTCGGTATCGGTCATGGGGCACGCCGGCGGCGGAGGCCACTGCGAGATCCGCTACGAGAACTGCCGCGTGCCTGTGACCAATCGGCTCGGCCCCGAGCACAGCGGCTTCATGATCGCCCAGGCCCGCCTCGGCCCCGGGCGCGTCCACCACTGCATGCGCTCCATCGGCGCCGCGGAGCGGGCCTTCGAGATCATGTGCTCGCACGCCAACCACCGCGTCGCCTTCGGCGGACCGCTGGCCGAGAAGCAGTTCGTCCAGGAGTGGGTGGCCACCTCGCGGATGGAGATCGACCAGGCGCGGCTGCTCACCCTCTACGCCGCTCACAAGATGGACACCCTCGGCAAGAAGGCCGCCCGACAGGAGATCTCGATGATCAAGGTGGTCGTGCCCAACATGATGATGAATGTCCTGGACCGGGTGATTCAGTGCCTGGGTGCGCTGGGCGTCTCCGACGACTCGCCCGTCGCCGCCATGTGGCGCAACGGCCGCTCCATGCGTCTCGCCGACGGACCCGACGAGGTCCACAAGATGGTGATCGCCCGCCGCGAGCTCCGGAAGTGGGCCTAGCCTAGCGCTTGGGCCGGCTGCCGTAATCCCGGAAGGGATCGTCCCGCTCGCGGACGGCCTCGCGAAAGCCCACCTCCCCGGCGCGCGCGACGAAGTCGAGACCTTCCTGGGTGTGGCGCGCGATCCCGTCGAAGAGCGTGCCGAGGGTGCGACTCGAGCTCATCCCCATGTGCTCGACGGTCTGGTTGCAGAGCATCTTCAGCATGATCAGCTGGTTGAGCGGAAGCCGCGCCATGCGTCTGGCCAGGGCCATGGCGTGAGATTGAAGTTCGTCGTCGGGAACCGCCTCGAGAATCAGGCCGATTTCCGCGGCCTCGGGCGCCTTGATCTCGTCCCCGGTGAGCAGGTAGCGCTTGGCCCGTTCGAGGCCCATCCGGTAGACCCACATGGCGGTGGTCGGCGTCCCCCAGACCCGGGCCGGGGGATAGCCGAAGCTCGCGCCCTCGCCGGCCACGATGATGTCGGCGCAGAGCACCAGGTCGGTACCCCCGCCGATGCACCAGCCCTGGACCGCCGCGATGGTGGGCTTCTTCGCGTACCACAGCTTCATGTAGGTCTCGACGAAGCGGCTCATCATCTGGAAGTCGGCGACCGAGTCCCAGACTCTCTCCTCTTCGACTTCCTCCGCTCTCCTGTCCGCCTCGCGCTGCGCGGCCGTCGCCCAGTCGAGACCGTATCCGGCGCAGAAGGCGGGCCCTTCGGCTGTGAGCAGGATCACGCGCGCATCGCCGTCTCGATCCGCTTCCTCGATGGCCGCGTCCAGTTCGTCGCGGAGAAGCGGGGTGATGGTGTTGTACTCGGACGCGCGACAAAGCACGATGGAGCGCACGCCGGCTTCCGTCTCGGCACGAAGGGTCTCCGGCACCTTCTCTCCTCTCGCCGCCTCCAGTCGCTGGCTGCTGCCCCGCAGGGTAACGCAGGAGGCGGCCTCAACATCCCGTCTGGGCTGCCGATATGCGATTGCACGGGGCGTCTGGCGGTGCCGCTGGCGCGGGATGAGACTCACCGCCCCCGCATCCTGGTGCTGACCAAGACCACCACCATGGGCGGCGCAGAGCGGATGTGCTCCGATCCAGCGCTCCGTCACCAAATGGGTGTCACGGCTGCCGAGGTGATTTGCACCCATTTCGACGTGCGGCGCTCGGTGGCTGCCATCGAAGGCCTCTACCGGCGCTATCTCGCCCCGGCGCTTGACGGCAGCGCTGTTTTGCACTCCTCTCTCCATGGAACAGCCACATTGGAGAAGAGGAACCATGAAGCGATCCAGAGCGATTCTGCTGATTCTCGTGCTCGCCCTTCTACAGACGGCGTGCGTGGTGGTCGAGGACGGCGAGGTCGGAGTATCGAAGAGCTTCGGAGCGATCAGTGACGAGCCGGTCCCGCGGGGCGTGGCCTTCGTGTTGCCGGTGGTCCGTCAGGTCGAGATCTGGAACGTCAAGCTGCAGGAGCTGAAGGAGTCCGCGCAGGCCCCCTCCTCCGAGGGTCTGATCGTCGGCCTCGACACCTCCCTGCTCTTCCAGGTGTCGCGCAAGGACGCGCCGATGATCCGCAAGACCATCGGAACCCAGCGCATGTACGTGGAGCGGCTGCTGATTCCGTACTTCCGCAACGCGGTGCGCGACGTGGTGGCGGGCTATCCGGTGAAGAACATCTACGCAGAGCAGGGACGCAAGGAGATCGCCAAAAAGATCCAGGACTTCCTGAAGGAGAATCTGGAGCCCCGCGGCATCCAGGTGGTGGACGTGCTGCTGCGCGACGTCAAGCTGCCCCAGCGCTTCAAGGAGAGCATCGAGGCCAAGCTGACCGCCGAGCAGCGGGTGCAGCAGAAGCAGTTCGAGCTGGAGCAGGCCAGGAAGGACGCCGAGATCGAGGTGGCCCGCGCCAGGGGCGCCGCCCAGGCCCAGCAGATCATCCGCGAGACTCTCTCGGACCGCTACCTGCAGTATCTGTGGATCCAGACGCTGAACGAGAACCCCAACGTGATCTACGTCGCCACCGAGGCCAACATGCCCATCTTCAAGGGCGTGGCGGGGAGACGGTAGGCAGCGCGAAGATCAGATCACGGCGAGGGACTCTTCCACGAAGCGGAGGATCGCCTTTCGGAAGGCAGTGGGAGTCCGGTGGAAGATCAGACCCGTGTCCGGGAGTAGCTGATAGGCGGATTCCGCCTGGGTCTCGATGGTGCCCGCTCGCGGCAGATCGAAGGCGATCTCGATCTGGCTGCCGAGGTTCACGGGCTCCGGGGTGCGCAGCAGGCAACCGTTCTCCGAGAGCGAGAGCACGGCGCCGCGCCATTCCCGATCGCCGCACCGACAACGCGCCGGTAGGTGCGTCGCCACCCGCGGCGTCGAGCGGGGGGTGTCCTCGATGGCCTGCTGGATCAACGTGTAGATCTCGTGGAGCCCGGCGGGCCGCGCGACGGCGCCGATGATGCGCGGGTCGGCACCGGTCACGCCGCGGCGCCCCGTGAGCACGATCATCGGAATCTCCGAGAGGCCGGCGTCTTCGGGGATCTCGCCGAGCTGCCGCTCGTCCACGATCCGCAGATCCGGAGTGCGCTCGCGGTCACCTGCCGGGAGGTCTTCCCACTCCTCCGCGGAGACGATCGGATACCCCATTTTCGCGAGGATGACCCGCGCGTGAGGAACGTACGCCTCCGAGTGCGCGTAGGAGATGATCAGCCGTCGTGCCTTCCGGGGATTCCCCATGAACGGCGTATCGGCTACGTGGCAGCGTCAATTGAGACGCGCCCGATCGGTAGAACGCGCTAGACTGACGGGTGGGGTGAGTCGACAACTTACATCCTGGCTGATAGCGCGGCGGCATCCGATCGAACGCCTGATGGCGGCTTCCCTCGGGGATGCGATGCCCGCGGCTGGATCTCCGGAAGCCGAGGCCCTTCGACGCTTTCGCTCCTTCGCTGCGGCGGCGCTGCGGCGCGGCGATGGGGCAGTGCCGGCCCTCGACGGAGTTCGCGTCGATGAGCGGCGTACCACGATGCTCCTCTCGAGCTGGATCGACGCCGCGGCGACTACGGCCGGGCCCGACGCCGCCCTGGTGCGCGAGGCGCTGGTTCCGATCCTGGTCCGGTTCCGCATCGGCCTGCGGACCACGCAACCGGCGCGCCATGCCAGCGGCGCCCCACGCTCCTCGAAACGACGAGCGGTCTCCGCGGGCATCGATCGGATCTCCGAGGCGTTCCTGGCCATCGATGTGGACACCGGACGGATCGCGGATGCGAACCCGGCCGCGGGAGCCCTGCTGGGAACGACGCGAAACGCGCTGCTGGAAGCGGATGCCACGCGGTTCTTGCCCGAGCCCGCCCGGGATGCCTGGTGGACCCAACTCGACGCCGTGGCCGAAGGCGCCGAGCCCCGGCGCTTCGTCTCGAGCCTGGTGGACTGCGCTGGAGAGGTGATGGAGGTCGACGTGAGCGTGACGCGCTTCGCCAAGCGCAAGCAAACCCTCGCCCTGGTGGTGGCGCGCCCCGCCGATCGCGGCTGACCCGGGCTCCCGGCCCAGCGACTATACTCGGCGCCCATGTCGTACCAACGCGAGCTGCAGGTCGCCCTCGACGCAGCCCGTGAGGCCAGCGACATCATCCTCCGGCACTACCGGGGCGGCACCAAGATCTGGGAGAAGAGCGAGGACAACCCGGTCACCCTGGCGGACCTCGAATCCGACAAGGCGATCGCGGCACGTCTGCGGGCCGCCTTCCCCGACGACGGAATGCTCTCCGAGGAGTCCGTGAGCGACCCGGCGCGTGCCCAGAAGCGCCGCGTCTGGATCGTGGACCCGATGGATGGAACCAAGGAATTCACCAGGAAGATCCCCGAGTTCGCAGTCTCCATCGCCCTCGTCGACAGCGGCGAGCCGGTGATGGGCGTGGTCCGAAACCCGGCGGCGGACGTCACCGTCTGGGCATCGAAGGACAACGGGGCCTTTCGAGACGGGAGCCCCGTCCGCGTCTCTTCCGTCGCCCGCCTGGAGGACGCGGTGATGATCGCGAGCCGCACCGAGATCTCCCGGGACAAATTCAGGGACCAAGAGGGCTGGTTCGGAGAGATCCGCCCGCTCGGCTCCATCGCCTGGAAGCTCGCCTGCATCGCCTGCGGGCAGGGCGATCTCAACGTCTCGCTCGCGCCCAAGAACGAGTGGGACGTCTGCGCCGGTGACGTCCTGGTGCGCGAGGCCGGGGGGATCTACACGGCGTTCGACGGCTCCACCCGTGTCTACAACCAGGCGGATCCCCTGATCGAGGCCTTCATGGCAGCCGGCTCGCCGCAGCTGGTGCGGGCCTTCTGCGAGCGGGAGAACGCCCGGAGCCGGGGCGGCTCATGACCCGGCGCGCTACTGCTCCTTCAGCTCCTCGACGATGCCGTTGACGACTTCCTTGGCGGAGCCGAACACCATCAGCGTCTTGTCGGATTCGAAGAGCGTGTTCTTCATCCCCGCGAAGCCCGCCGCCAGGGAGCGCTTGATGACGAACGCCTGCTGCGCCTCGTGAGTGGGTAGAATGGGCATTCCGTAGAGCGGGCAGTGCTCGTCGGAAAGCGCGGCCGGATTGACCACGTCGTTGGCGCCGATCACCAGGGCGACGTTGGTGTTCTTGAAGTCGGCCTCGATGTCCTCGCGCTTGAAGAGCTTGTCGTAGGGAACATTGGCCTCTGCCAGCAGGACGTTCATGTGTCCCGGCATGCGGCCGGCCACCTCGTGAATGGCGTAGCGGACGTCGACGCCTCGCTCCTCCAGCATGCCTTGCAGCTCTCGCACCGCGTGCTGGGCCTGTGCGGCCGCGAGGCCGTAGCCGGGAACGATGATGACGCTGGTCGCATTCGCCATGGCGATCGCCGCATCCACCGGCTCGCCGCTCTTGACGTTGACGTATTCCTCCTTTTCGCCGGTGCCCGTCAGGCTGAACCTGGCGAAGAGCACGTTGGCGAGCGAGCGGTTCATGCCGCGGCACATGATGATGGTCAGGATCATCCCGGCGGCGCCGACCAGCGAGCCGCTGATGATCAGCAGATTGTTGTAGAGGACGAAGCCGGTCATCGCCGCGGCGATCCCGGAGAAGGAGTTGAGCAGCGAGATCACCACCGGCATGTCCGCCCCGCCGACGGGGAGGGCGAAGGTGACGCCGAGGATGAACGAGGCCAACACCGCCACGGCGAGCAGCTGATAGAGCAGCGTGATGGAGCCGATCGGAACGACGAACAGCGCGGCTCCTCCCGCGGCGAGGACGGTGACCAACAAGGCGAGGTTGATGACCTGGTGACCCGGCAGGAAGATCTGGCCGCCCCTCATCACCCCCTTCAGCTTGGCCCAGGCGACGAGCGAGCCGGTGAGCGTCACGCCGCCGACCAGGACGGAGAGGATGATCGTGACGGCGTTGTCGGGGGTGAGCCGCGGCGCGCCCACCGGCGCCGCAGCGACGGCGGCCGGCGCCAGGCTCGCGATCTCCACGGTGGTCACGTGGGCCAGCGTCTGCTCCGAAAGCGCGCCGCCCCAGACCAGCCAGACGAAGACCGACATGGAGACGGCCACCAGAGAAGAGGCCAGCCCCCCCATGCCGTTGAAGAAGCCCACCAGCTCGGGCATGCCCTCCAAGCGGACGGTGAGCGCCAGGTAGGCGCCGATGCCGCCCCCCCCCACCACTCCGATCCCGACCCAGATCCATCCGATCTCACCTCGGTGCGCGACGTCCAGGAGGGCCGCCACCATGGCGAGCAGCATGGCGAAGGCCGAGATGGCGTTGGCGCTGCGGGCGGTCTTGACGGCGGACAGGCGCTTGATCCCGACGATGAAGAGGACCGACGCCACCATGTACATGATGTGGATGGCAGTCTCCATGGCGCGCCTCCTATTCCTTCCGCCTGAACTTCTTGAGCATGCGATCCGTCACCAGGTAGCCGCCCACCACGTTGATCATGGCCGCGGTCACAGCGAGCATGCCGATCACGGCGGCTACCTTGGATCCGAAGCTGGCACAGGTCACCGCTCCCACGATGGTGATGCCGGAAATCGCGTTGGCCCCGGACATCAGCGGTGTGTGCAGGGTGTGCGGCACCTTCGTCAAGAGCTCTCGCCCGATGAAGACCGCGAGCACGAACACGTAGAGTGCGACTAGTAGCGGTGAAAGCATGATCCGTGACCTCGGTTGCGCATCCGACTACTTCCGGACGGGGGCGCGAAAACCGTGCGCCTCGCGGACCTTCTCCGCGCGGCAATCCCCGTCGTGCAGGATGACCGCCCCGTCGTTGATCTCGTCCGCGAAGTCCAGGTTCAGCTCCGCCCCCTCGGGGTAGAGCTGCTTCACGACGTTGTACACGTTCCTGGCGTAGACGGCAGAGGAGTCCGTCGGCACCGTCCCGGGGATGTCGACAATGCCGATGATCGTCACGCCGTGCTTCTCGACGATCTCGCCGGGCTCGCAGAGCTCACAGTTGCCGCCCTCCTCCGCGGCCAGATCGACGATCACCGAGCCCCGCCGCATCTCCCGGACGACGTCTGCGGAGACGAGGAGCGGCGCCTTGCGGCCCGGAATCCTCGCCGTGGTGATCACCACGTCGGCGGCGACCAGATGCTTGCGCACCGTCTCTTGCTGCTGCTTCAGGAATTCCCCCGACTGCTCGGCCGCGTAGCCACCCTCGCCGACGGCCGCGCCCGGCGGCTCGATGAACTTGCCGCCGAGCGACTCGATCTGGCCCTTCACCTCCGGGCGCACGTCGGTGGCCTCCACCGCGGCGCCGAGGCGCTTGGCCGTGCCGATCGCCTGGAGCCCCGCGACACCGGCACCCATCACCACCACCTTGGCCGGGTTGATGGTGCCGGCCGCCGTCATCATCAGCGGCACCACCTTGGGGAGCCTCTCCGCCGCCATGATCACCGCCTTGTAGCCGGCGATGTTCATCTGCGAAGAGAGCGCATCCATGTACTGGGCCTTGGTGGTGCGCGGGATCTGATCCATGGCGAAGACCGTAACACGGCGCTCCATCAGCTTCTCGCAGAGCACCTTGTTCGCAAAAGGCCAGAGGTGCGAGATGAGGACGCCGCCTTGCCTGAGCTGGGCCACCTCCTCGAGCGTCGGCGGGTGCAGCTTCAGAACCACGTCCGCCGCGGCATAGGCCGCGGCGTCATCGGTCAGTGTGGCTCCCGCCTTCTGAAAGGCCTCGTCGGAAATCATCGATCCGACGCCCGCGCCTCTCTCCACGCTGACCGTGAAGCCATCTCTGATCAGGCGCTGCACGGTCTCGGGGATGGCCGCCAATCTGGTCTCGCCTTCCCGAATCTCTCTGGGAACGAAGATGTGGGGCATCGATTTACACTCTCTTTCTAGCTAATCACAGCGCTCCGTGTTGCAGGGGCCGGTGAAGTCCGCCGAAGCCTCGAGATGGCCGCCCATGCCCCGCTTCAGGACCGCGACGCCCTTGCTGTCCTCCCGAAACACGGTCACGCCCTTGAGACCCCGCCTCCACGCATCGGTGTAGATATCCTCCACCTCTTCCACCGTCGCCGAGCCCCGGAGATTGACCGTCTTGGAGACGGCGTTGTCCACATGGCGCTGGAACGCCGCCTGGATGTCGAGATGGGACGAGGGTGCGATCTCAGCGGCAATCGGAAACAGGCGCCGCACCTGCTCGGGAACGGCCGGATTGCCGCGCACCGAACCCGTCCGCCGCACCTGCTCGACGAGCAACTCGCTCCACGCACCGGCCCGCCGCAGCGCCGCCTCGAAGCGCGGGTTCGTCTCCGGGAGGCGCTCGCCGTCCAGCACGTGGCGGACGAAGGCGAGGGCAAAGTAGGGCTCGATCCCACCGCAGCAGCCCGCGAGGATCGAGAGGGTCCCGGTGGGCGCGATCGAGGTGACGGTGGCGTTGCGAAGCCGCTCTCCGGCGGCCTCGGCCCTGGAGCCGACGAAGTTCGGGAAGACGCCCCGCTCGCGAGCCAGCTCCTCCGAAGCTCGCCGGGCGCGGGAGGAGATTCTCGACATCACCGCCTCGGCAGTCTCGACGGCCTCGGCCGAGTCGTAGGGGATGCCGAGATCCACCAGGAGGTCGGCGAAGCCCATCACGCCGAGACCGATCTTGCGGCTGCCCCGGCTCGCCTTCGCGATCTCGGCAAAGGGGTAGTCGCTCACCTCGATCACGTCGTCGAGAAAGCGAACCGCCAGGTCCGTGACCGCGTCGAGACGCTCCCAGTCGATGTGACCGCCGCGAACGAAGGCATCGAGGCGGATCGAGCCCAGGTTGCAGCTCTCGTCGGCCAGCAGCGGCAGCTCACCGCAGGGATTCGTCGCCTCGAGTTCCCCCAGTCGAGGGGTCGGGTTGTCGCGGTTCACAGCGTCGAGGAAGATCACGCCGGGATCGCCCCCGGCCCAGGCCCTCTCCGCCATCTCCCCCAGCAAAGCCCGGGCATCGAGGCTGCCGACGACCTTGGCGTCGCGCGGGTTGACCAGGTCGAAGGGCTTGCCGGCCGAGGCCGCCTCCATGAAGGCGTCGGTGACTCCCACGGAGAGGTTGAAATTGGTGATGCGCCCGGGGTCCGTCTTCGCCCGAACGAACTCGAGGACGTCGGGGTGGTCGACGCGCAGCACGCCCATGTTGGCGCCCCGGCGACGCCCCCCCTGCTTCACGGCCGCTGTCGCCGCGTCGAAGACGCCCAGGAACGCCACCGGGCCGGAGGCAATCCCCGGCTGCCCGCCGACCAGGTCGCCCCGCGGTCGAATCACCGTGAAGGAGAAGCCCGTACCTCCCCCGAACTGGTGGATCACCGCCATGCGCTTCACGGCCTCGAAGATCCCATCCATGGAGTCGTCGATGGGCAGGACGAAGCAGGCCGCCAGTTGACCGCAGGAGGTTCCGGCATTCATCAGGGTGGGACTGTTGGGAAGAAACTCCCGCGAGATCAGGAGCCGATGGAATGCCTCTTCGATCCGGTCGGCCTCGCCACCGAATTCCCGCTCGGCGGCGGCCACCGCACCGGCGACCCGCCGGCAGAGATCCTCGTAGCTCTCGACCACGCGACCGGCCTGGTCGCGGGCGAGGTAGCGGGCCGCGAGCACCCGCCGGGCGTTCTCGGAGAGGTCGCTCATGGCATCGAGAAGGCCGCGCCGCAAGGGCGCGCGAACACAGGTGGCACTCTTCAGGTGCGTCCCTAGGCCGGCTTCCCGCTCTGCTCCTCCGCCCAGTCCCCCGACACGGGGAGCTTGTAGCGCTCGCCCTGGTAGGCCTTGAACATCAGCAGGATCCAGAGGATCAGGCCGACGGGGGCGAGGATGATGCTAATCAACTTTCCGATCAACGGGATGAGGCCCGCGATCAGCGAGAGAACGGAGAGCGCGCCGAACACCGCCAGGGACTGGTAGGCGTGGAACCGCACGTAGCGGTTCTCCTTCTCGATGATCAGGAACACGATCCCCGTGATCCACCCCACCAGGTAGCAGAGCAGACCCGCCAGATTGGGGTCGAGCCCCGTGCTGGAGGCTTCCTGCGACGACTCCTGGGTTTCCACCGGACCTTCACTCATGATTTCCCCCGTCACTCGAGTGTACGCCACATTATGAAGCAATCACGCCGGCTTTGACAGAGCGCAATGGGCCCGGGACGGGCCCCGGCGATCCTTGAACGGGATTCGAAAAGCCATTACCGTCCGCCGGCTTATGAGGGGAGGGTCTGGAGCAGAGCAGTCCGGGGCAAATCAGAGTGGGTGAAGCGATCGACGCCGCGGATCTCGTCTTCTACGTCTCCGGACACGGCTTCGGCCACGCGACCCGCAGCGCCGCGCTGATCGCGGCGCTGCGCCGGATGTCTCCCGACCCGCTCCGAATCCACGTGCGCAGCAAGGCGCCGCGCTGGATCTTCGAGGAGCGGGATCCACACGTCACCTGCTCGACCGCCGCCATCGATCCGGGAATGATCCAGCGGGGCGCCCTCGACATAGACCTCGAAGCGACCATCCAGGCGCACGAGCAATTCACGCGCACCTGGGAGACGCGCCTGGACCAGGAGGCGGAGCTTCTCCGGCGCATGGCTCCCAGGGTCGTGGTCTCCGACATCCCACCGCTCGCCATCGGCGCCGCCGCGGCGGTGGGGATCCCCGCAGCGGGTGTCTCCAACTTCAGCTGGGACTGGATCCTGGCCGGCTATGCGGGGCGGGAGCCCCGCCTGCGACCGGTCGTCAGGCGCTATGCCGAGGCCTACCGGAGAGCGGAGTGCGTCTTCCGGCTGCCCATGCACGGAGATCTCGGCGCCTTCCCGAAGATCGTCGACGTGCCGCTCCTCACCCACCGCTCAAAGCTTCCGCGCGCCCAGGCGCGAAGGCGGCTGGGGCTCGCAGAGGATGAAGGAGTGCCGGTCGTGTTGATTTCGTTCGGTGGATTTGGCAGCGGAGCGCTGACCGGCTTCGACGCCCCGGAGCTGGAAGGCTACGTCTTCCTCGCCTTCGAGGAGAAGCCAGAGGGCTTCCGGGGCGACTGGCGCAGGCTTCCCGTCCCGTCGGCCATTGCGCACGAGGACCTGGTGGCCGCCTGCGACGCGGTGATCGGGAAGCCGGGCTACAGCACCGCCGCCGAGGTGCTCGCGCAGCGGACGCGGTTTCTCTACTTGTCCCGGCCCGACTGGACAGAGGGTCCCGTCCTCGAAGCAGGCCTCCAGAGAGACGGCTGTGCACGCGCCATTGCCCGGGATGACTTCTTCGCCGGTCGCTGGCGCGAGCACCTCGACGCGCTCCTGGCCCAGCCGCTTCCCGAGCAGGCGCCGGCGGCGAACGGCGCCGAGATCATCGCCTCGCAGCTGCTGGAGAGGTTCCAGATCCGAGGCTAGGAGACCGCGAGCATCCGATCGATGGGCTTGCGCGCGCGAGTCATGATCTCCTCGGGAACCGTGACCTCGGGGCGGAGGTCCCGGAGGCAGAGGTAGAGCTTCTCGAGGGTATTGAGCCGCATGTAGGGACAGCGGTTGCAGGCGCAGCTCTCGTCCATGCCGGGCGCCTGGATCAACTGCTTCTTCATCCCCTTGGCCTCGAGCTTTTGCTCGATCTGGTGGAAGACCCCGTCCTCGGTGGCGATGACCAGCACCTCCGCAGGCGACTGCACGGCGCGCCCGATGATGCCGGTGGTGGAGGCGATCAGGTCCGCCTGATCGAGGATCGCCTCGTCGCACTCGGGGTGAGCGAGGACCTCGGCGTCCGGGTAGCGGACCCGGAGCTGGGTCAGGCGCTTTGCACTGAACTGCTCGTGGACGATGCAGGTGCCCTGCCAGATGATCAGGTCGTCGCGACCCGCCTGCTTGCCGGCGAAGCGAGCAAGATGGCGGTCCGGAGCGAAGATCACGGGCTCGCCATCGAACTGCTGGAGGACCTTCACGGCATTCGCGGAGGTGCAGATGATGTCGCTCAGCGCCTTCACCTCCGCCGAGCAGTTGATGTAGGAGATCACCTTGGCACCGGGGTGCTTCTCGATGAAGGCCTGGAACTGATCGGGCGGGCAGCCGTCGGCCAGCGTGCAGCCCGCCTCGAGATCCGGCACCACCACCTTGCGGGTCGGATTCAGGATCTTGGCGGTCTCCGCCATGAAGTGGACCCCGCAGAAGACGATCACGTCCTTCTCGACCCGGGTGGCCGCCTGGGCGAGGGCCAGTGAGTCGCCCACCACGTCTGCCAGATCCTGCACCTCGGACTCCTGGTAGTAGTGGGCGAGCAGAATCGCGTTTTGTTCCTGCTTCAGTCGGATGATCTCCCCCTCCAGATCCTTGGGGAGGGTCTCCTCGGGGACGTCTGACGGGCTCATGGAAGCGACCTCAAGCGTTTCTCGGGCGCGATTGAGGGGGAACGGCCAGACCTACTGATGAGAGGCTAGCAGTTCGCGAGGCCCGCCCGAAGCTCGGCGGGATGGGAAGATCCGTTCCGCGATGGAAAGGACTTTCCTTCCGTCAGAGCGGCGGCTGCGAAGGTACTATGTGGAAGGTCATTTGAAATCAGGGAGTTGCGCGGCGTACCCCCGGGGGCAGAGACGGCACGGCAATTGCACACTCAATGCGGGTAATCGCGCCTCCTTGGGAAGGGGCCATCACGACGCGCTGGCGGTTTCCCCATCGACCGCCGGCGCGTTCTCTTTGGGGGCCGCTTCCAGACACAGGGTCGCCACCCCGTGGGTCTCCGAGCGGACCGTGAAGACCCGCGTTCCGGGCTTTCGCCCCCGGCGGATCCCGGAGAGATCGAAGCCTGCTTCCGCCAGCCGTGCTCGCGCGGCGTCCGCGTCAGGCACGCGATAGGCGAGCCCCCACAGGTCGTCCGGTGTGCCGGGATCGACTTCCTTGCGGAGAGAGGCCGCGATCTCGATGGTGAGCCCGCCGACGCGGAAGAACAGCAGCCGCGCACCCCACTGCTCGAAGGTTCGATCGAGCGCCAGTCGGATCCCCAGCCGATCGCCGTAGAGCCGCTTCGCAGCCTCGGCGTCGGCCGTCCGCACCACCACGTGGTCCACTCCCGTCACCGCACTCGCCGCCGGCGCCGCCAGCCCGGCGGATGGCAGGAGGTGGGGGGGGCTCAGGTGCTGAATTGCGAAGAGGAGCACGCCGCGGGTCTCGGTGCGAGGGAGCAGCACGCTGCGAAACTCGCGAACGGCGCCCGAGTCGCGCTCCCGGCCCAGGCCCTTTTGCGGGGCCGCGGGCTCCATTCCCCTCTCCACCAGCTCGGCCCGACAGCGGTCGGCGTCCTCTGTCCCCAGAGCGAGGCCCAGCAGGCCCTCGCCCTTCTCTTCGAGCCGCCCCCGGAGCCCCTCGGCCAGACCGCCCTCCGCCAGGGGAGAGAGCAGCTCCAAGTAGGTATTGTCGAGCCGATAGAGAACGTTGGCCGTACCCAGTGAGGGATGCTCGCCGCGCCAGGAGAAACGCCGACCCAACAGCGCCGCGTAGGTCCTGGAGGCAGCGTCGAGATCGCGGACGAGGATGATGGCGTGATCGAGGCTGTCCAGCATGGACTGCGAGGATGCCACGCCAGCAACAGTCTTGGGAGGCAGAACCGATGAAGAGCCTGCGACGCTTGATCTTCTGGCTGCTGGTGATCGAGCTGATCGCGGCCTTTGCCGCCGCGACGGCGATCCGGATCAAGCTCGAGCAGCCGACTCGCTACATCGGCTCAGCGTTTCCGGCCGGCCCACACCAGGTCGTCGATCCCGGCACGCCGGTTCTCGACGCGGGCCAGCACGAAGAGCAGGTCGCTTAGGCGGTTCAGATAGCGCAGGCGAGCAGCTTCCAGCGGAGCCTCGCGGTCGAGGCTCACGACCCGGCGCTCGGCGCGGCGACATACGGTGCGGGCCAGGTGAAAGGCCGCTGCCGACGACGTGCCGCCGGGCAGCACGAAGTTGCGCAGCGGCTCGAGCTCCTCCTCGAAGGCGTCGATGCGCGCCTCGAGCGCTTCGACTTCCGCGGCCAATGACTGGCGCTCTCCACTCTTCTCGCGGCGCTCGGCGTCCGGGGAGGAGAGGTAGGCGCCCAGATCGAAGAGGGTCGCCTGGACCGAGCGAGCCAGATCGCGGATGTCCTCGTGGGCGGTGTCGGCCAGGGCGACCCCGAGCGCAGCGTTGAGCTCGTCGACCGCCCCGTAGGCCTCGACCCGGAGGTGATCCTTGGCAACCCTGGGCCCGCCGAGGAGATCCGTTTCACCCCGATCACCGCGCCGCGTGTAGATTCTCACCGGCGCGAGTATAACGGTGAGCGACGTGGGTGCCGTGCTGGAGATCGAGAACGAGGCGCTGCAGACGCGCATCGATCCGCGGACGCTGCGGGTGGATCTGCGCGACCGGAGTGGCGCCCTCGTCCTCGAGGGCCTGCGCCCGGCCCTCGCCGGCGACACCGGGGCGGCGCTCCCCGCTCGAGGGGCACGGGTCCACGCCGTCGGCGAGGTAAAGGGCGGGGCGGGCTCCGCCACCCGCGTCGAGATGCAGGTGTGGGAGCGGGGCGGGATCGGACTGCGCTGGATTCTGGAGATTCCGCGCGACGAGCCGGGTCTGGCGGCGAGTCTGTGCGTGGAGAACCGCGGGAAGCAGGCCATCCGCCTCCACGCTCTCCACCCCCTCTCGATCGAGGCATCCGAGGGGACGCTCATTTCCCTGGCACGACCCGTGACCAGCGAGCGGCTTTCCCTCACCGAGAACCCCAGCGGAGGCGAGCCCCTCGAGTCACTGCTCCTCCTGGATCTGGGCGGTGACCGCTGTGGACTGTTCGGATTCACCACGGCCCGGCTGGCCTGGACGCGCTGGGAGTTCGAGAGCCGAGGCTCCCAGGCCACGCGTCTGAGAGCGGTGAACGCGCTGGGCGGTCGGACCCTCCCTCCGGGCGGAGTCGCCGAGTCGGATCGGGCCTGGCTCGCGGTGGGCCCGGCCCGGGGCGAGCTTCTGACAGACTGGGCACGACGGACCGGTCTGGAGATGGACTCCCGCGTGCCCCGGCGGGGCGCCGCCACCTGGTCGCCGCCGCGCCGGAGCGATCGCCTCCAAGGCCTGCACCGGGACGGGATCCGCGTGATCGAGGGGAAGGCCGCGACCGACGTGCCGAGCTACCGCTCGCGGCTCTCCCGTGCCCGGGAGCAACTCGAGCCCGGCGCGCTACTGGTCGCGAGCGGCGCTCCGTTCGGCGCCTCGGTGGGCATCGCCGATGCGCGCGGCGTGGACAGGAGCGCGCCACCCGGGGCCCGCGACCTCGATCTCGCCTTCACCAATCAACGCCTCTGGCTCCTGGCGCCAGGCCCGCTCCGGGTCGCCGACGGCTCCCTGGCGCAAGCGCGCACCCGCGCATCGATCGCCGGCCTGGCGGGCGGTCTGCTCACACTCGCGGACGACATCGACGCCCTCTGTGACGAGCGGTTCGCGATCCTGCGGCGGATCCTTCCGCCCCTCGCCCGCGAGGCGGAGGTTCCGCCGGCCAAGGGGATTCTCGTGACGCCGCTGGTCGCAGGACGGCTCGCCGTCCTGCTGCTCAATCCGGGGGCGGAGCCGGCCGATCTCGCGCTCCCGTTTCGGGTCTTGGGCCGTCGCGGCCCCTTCCACGGCTTCGATTTCTGGGAGAACGAGCCCCTCGGTCTTCTGCAAGACGGCATCCCAGCGCGAGGCGTGGATTCCGGCGGCTGCAGGGTCGTCGGCCTCACACCGCCCTCGGATCGCGTCCAGGTGATCGGCTCCTCGCTTCACATCGGCATGGGCACGCTGGAGATCGCGAGCCTCCGCCCCCTCCCGCGGAGCGGGCACGTCCTCTCGCTGCGCCTCGCCGGAACGCATCGCGGCGACGTGTGGATCACCGAGCCAGGGTCGACGACGGCGCGTCGGGTCGCCGTCGCTTTCAGCGACTCGGCCCGGATCGAGGTCGGCCCCGCGACCCGCTGAGCGGTGGGCCACTGGCGAGAAGCTCGTCAGCTGCGGCGCAGCTCCTCTTCCACCCGCTGCTCCAGATCCGGGTCCCGTGGCGCAGTGGACGCCGGCTCGAACTTTGGGCCGCGGATCCCCGATCTCTGCCGGCGGAGGAAGAAGACCACCAGGGCGCCACCGGCTGCAAAGGCCACCGCGGGGATCACATAGGCCACGAGACCCATCCCCTCGGCCCTGGGCGCCTGGAGGAGCTGATCCCCGAAGGCCCGGAGGAGCTCCTGCTCGACCTCGCTCCGCGAAACGCCGGCCTTCTCCTGATCCACGATCCACTGGCGAAGCTCGGCGGCCGACGGGCTGGGACAATCGGAAAGGGCCCGGCCGGGGCAGTACGGGCTCATCACCTCCCTGGAGAGCTGGTAGCCCCAACCGCTCTTCTCACCTTCGCCCAGCGCAGGAAGCGCCCAGGCAACGCCGAACAGCAGCAGCGCCAATCCGACCTTCCTCATCCGTCGTTCCCGGCACTCTCGCAAAGAGATGTCCCCGTAGAAGAACTTAACGCCGTCCTCCCCTCGACGCCGGGGCGCATGGAGAGGATTCGCTGCGTATAATCGCCGCCGTGCAAGAGATCTTCAGCCACTCCAGTCTGAGCTGCTTCGAGACCTGTCCGAAGCAGTACCACTTCCGATACATCGAGAAGATCCGGGTCGATCTCGACGGGATCGAAGCCTTCATGGGCAAGCAGGTCCACGAGATCCTGGAACGGCTCTACCTCTTCGTCGCAGACGGGAAGGTTCCCTCGCTCGACCGGGTTCTGTCCCGCTACCGGCAGAACTGGGAGGAGCGCTTCGACGCGGATCGCATCCGGATCGTGCGCTCCGGCACGGAGCCGGGTTTCTACCGCGGCAATGGCGCGCGCTGCATCGAGAACTACTACCGACGCCACTACCCCTTCGACGCCGACGAGACCCTGGGTCTCGAGAAGCGGATCCGGTTCCAGATCGACGCGGAGGGGAAGTACAGGATCAACGGAGTCATCGACCGGCTGGTGAGGGCGCCGGACGGTGCGCTCGAGATCCACGACTTCAAGACCGGTGCGCGGGTGCCCTCCCAGGCCAGGCTGGACGCGGACAGGCAGCTCGGCCTCTACGAAATCGGCGTTCGCGAGCATCTCGACGAAGCAGGCGAAATCCGGCTCGTGTGGCACTACGTCCTCTCGAACCAGCGGCGCACCTCGGTGCGCACGCCGGAACAGCTGGCCGATCTGCGCGCGGCGACCGCCGCGACCATCGACCGGATCCGCGACGAGAGCGATTGGTCCCCCAGGCCCGGTCCGCTCTGCGACTGGTGCGACTACAAGGAGATCTGCCCGGTCTTTCGAAAGGAAGAGGAAGAAGCGGCGCAGGTCTCCGGTGTGGAAGCGGGCGAGGCGGCTCCCGCAAAGGATCAGCTGCGGCTGCTCTGACCGTTTTTGCTAGCGTGCGTCGCCATGAGTCTGCGAATCGAACGCATCCCCACACTGCAGGACAACTACACCTACCTGGTGGTCTGTGAGGACAGCGGCGACGCGGCCGTGATCGACGCTCCCGAGGTCGAACCGGTGGTGGCGCGGGTGGCATCCGAGGGCGCTCGGGTCACCAAGCTGCTCACCACGCATCACCACGGCGACCACTGCATGGCGCACCCCGACCTCGCCAAGCGCTACGACGTGCCGGTCTTCGGGCATGTCTCCGATGCGGGCCGCATCCCCGGCTTCACCGACGGCCTGGAAGAGGGGGACGCGATTCAGGTCGGGCAGCAGAGCGCCCGGATTCTTCACGTCCCCGCCCACACCCGGGGCCACATCGCCTACGTCTTCGATGACGCGAAGGCCGTGTTTTCGGGAGACACCCTCTTCGCGGCGGGATGCGGCCGTCTCTTCGAGGGTACCGCCGAGATGATGTTCACCGCGCTGGTGGAGAAGCTCGGCGCCCTTCCCGACGAGACGAGGGTATTCTGCGGGCACGAGTACACCATCGGCAACCTGGAGTTCGCGGCCCACGTGGAGCCAGAGAACGAGGCGGTGAAGAGGGCGCTGGCCAAGGCCAGGGATGCGCGCTCCTGCGCGGCTCCCGACTGGCACGCTGCCACGGCGGCCGAGATGACCGTCCCCTCGACGATCGGGGACGAGCGCGCCACCAATCCGTTCATGCGAGCCGGCAGCGTCGACGAACTGGCGCGCCGCCGCTCCCTCAAAGACGGCTTCTAGGCTGCTAGGCTGAGGCGACGACTCAGCCGCCGGAGCGGAGCAGGCGCCGCACGACGCTCTGCAGCCGACCGGTGAACTGGCGCTCGCACCAGGCGGACACGCGCTGGATGACCTCGAGGGCGTCGCCCCGGCCCGACCAGTGGGAGCGGACCACGTCGGGATGAACGTGGTTCACCAGGCGCGAGAGGGTCGCTGCGATCACCACCAGGTCGTCCAGGAGCCCGATCGGACCGAAGAGGAATTCCGGCATCAAGTCGATCGGCGATAGCACGTAGGCGATCCCAGCCAGCGCGATGCCCTTGTCCCCAAGCGAGACCCGCTCGTCGCGAAGCAGGCGCAACATCAGGATGGTCAGGTCGGGAGCCAGGAGGAGCATGTCCCGGAACCCGCTCGCCCGACCCGGCTGGGGAGCCGCCACGCGGCTGCGGATGCGGTCGTAGAAGCGTTGCTCGCGCGGATTGAGCTCGATCTCGATCGGCCCCTCGCGCGTGGTCGGACTAGCCTTCACGCTACGATGCCCTCGCCGCCGTCCACCTGGATCACGTTGCCCGTGACCCAGCCGCACGCCCTTTCGGAGAGGGCCACCAGGACGCCGGCGACGTCCTCGGGTGTGGTGAGCCGACCGCGCGGATTCCGACGCCGCGAGATCTCGACCATCTCTTCACGACCCGGGATCTTGGCCAGGGCGGGTGTCTCGGTGACGCCGGCGCAGATCGCGTTGGCCGTGATCTCCAGCGGCGCCAGCTCCAGGGCGAGCTGCCGGATCACCGCCTCGATGGCGGCCTTGGCCACTCCGACGGGGCCGTAGGAGGGAATCACGCGCCTTGCGCCTTCGCTGGTCATCGCAAACACACGCCCACCGCGCTCCAGCAGATCCGCCACCAGCAGCGCCTCGGCCCAGTCGACCAGGCTGGTCGCCATCACATCGAGTGTCATCGCCATCTGGGCGGGTGTGACCGCCTCGCTCCTCTCCTGCGCCACCAGCGGCCTCAGGGTTCCGAATGCGAGCGAGTGGAGCAGGACTCGGAGCTTCGGGCCCTCCGCCATGCCCTCCTGGAGCTCCTCCACGATCTCGGCTCTCTTCCTCTCATCGGCTGCGTTCGCGTTGAAGAAACGAGCGCGCCGCCCGCAGGCCTCGACCGCCTTCATCACCGCCTCGGCATTCGGTCGCGTGGCGCGGCGATCCAGGTGAACGCCCACCACGTCGAGACCTGCCCGTGCGAAGGCGATCGACGCGGCGGCACCGAACCCGCTCGACGCTCCGAGGACGAGGCACCAGCCGGGATCGAGCGTCACCGCAAATCTCCTCCGCTGCCGCCGTCAGCTTCACCGGAATCGGCCGGCAGGTGCAGCACACCGACGAACGCCCGGCCCCGGGCGCCGGGCAGCTCGAGACCGAGGAGCTCCGCGATGGTCGGCGCGATGTCGAGCTGATCGATCTCCGGAATCCGCAGACCGCCGCGCACGCCCCGGCCGTAGGCGACGAAGCCCGGTCCCAGATCCGGGCGGCTGTCCAGATAGCCTCCCGCTGCGCGGCGCGCCGACGGCCGCAGCAGGGGACCCCGAGCTCCATCGTCGAACGCGAAGCCCGGACGGGCCTCGAGCCCGAACCACGCCTCGGAATCCGCGTCACGCCGGATCATCTCGTCGGCCGAGACGATCCGGTATGCGCCGCTTCGCTCCGCCTCGGCTTCGAGCACATCGCGCGCACCCACCGCGGCGCGGTCGTCGCGGGCGTACACGAAGGCGGAGCCCCCGTTCGAGCGCACCAGGGCCCTCCAGTTCTCGACTGCGCCGGAAGCGGCGAGGGCGAGGAGACCCGCTTGTGTCAGTGCGAAGTTGGGACGAACGGCGGTGTGCACGGGCGCCACTGCGCGATCCCCCACCACGACGATCGCGGTGCTCGCGAGCAGGCCGGCCTCCTCGAAGCAGACCAGTAGATCGCCGAGATGGTCGTCGACCCGCGCAAAGGCCTCCCGGGCCTGCTCGGAATGGGGTCCGTGCGCGAAGAGAGCCCGATCGGTCTGGCTGAGCCGGAGAAGGATCAGCCCAGGCGGAGACTCGGAAGCGATCACCTTGCAGGTCACGTCGACCAGGAGCGCATCCCGCTCCGGGCCGGGCCTTCCGCTGGCTGCCAGTTCCTCGGGGCTCTGGAGCGCGAGCTTCAGGAGCCACGGCGTCGCCGTCTCGGAGAGGAGATCGAGCCAGCGCTCCCCGCGTCGGGTCGGCAGGATGTCCGGAAACAGGAGAGGGATGGCTGCGCCCAGCGTGGCCGGCCAGTCCAGGGAGGCCACGCCGACCCTCGCCTCGATCGCGCTCTGCCAGAGTGTGGCTCCGCGCACGTAGCTCGCGTGCCAGTAACGCGCGCGCCGCACACCGCGATCGCCAATCATCTGATCCGCGGGCACACCGTGATCGTTGGGCGGCCTTCCGGTCACGAGGCTGGTGTGGACCGGATAGACTGCCGCGGGAACCACGCTCTCGACGAACTCCGCCGCAACTCCCGCGCGCGCCAGGTCCGCCACGACCGGCATCGGTGTCGCACCGCCCAGATAGAGGTCCGGTGTCAACCCCGAAACCGAGACCAGGACCACCTGCTCGGGGTGACCGGGAGAGGCGGGCAGCGCATCCTCGAGGCCGACCCGCGGCCCGGAGAGCCCGCCCGGAGCGGGCGCCGGCCCGCCGCTGCAGGCCGATGCCTGGGCGACGGCCAGACAGAGGACGAGCCGCCAGCACACACCTTGCCAACGAAGGCGGAACCGGCGAGGCGCCGACGCTCCCCGACGTCGGGTCCGCCGCAACCGACCGGTACCGAGACGCAGTTGCTCCACGCTCCCCCCGCTCAGATCAGGTATGGACCCCGCTGCGGGTTTCCCGCCCGCCTCCTCCCACCGTTCTCAGCGGTGAATGCTCTGGAAGATCTCTTCGAGCCCGAAGAGGGGACGAAAACCCGTTGCCTCCACGAATCGCTTTCCCGAGAGGGTCACGGGGTACTTGAGATAATCGAACGCGGCCGCCGGATAGGGCCACAGCCCCATGCGAAACATCCGGTGGAACATCGGGCGAAGTAGAGGATCGGGGAGTGGAACCGCACGTCCGCCCGTCTCCCTGATCGCGATGTGAAGCGGCACCTGTCCGGCTCCGGCGACGTTGAACACGCCCCGGAGACCGTGTTCCAGGGACAGGGCGATGGCCTCGCAGAAGTCGTCTTCGTGCATGAACTGCATGACGGGATCGAATCCCATCATGGTCGGTACCCACTCCCGTCGCAGATACTGACCGATCATCGAGTGAACGAAGTGGCCGAGGGTATTCACCGGTCGCAGCACCGAAGTGCGGATGTGGGGGTACTTCCAGATGAAGGCGGAGGCGAGGGTGTCCACCTCCACGAGATCGCGAATCTCCGGGTAGGAGCGACTGGCCGAGAGCGGATAGTCCTCGTTCATGTAGAAGGGGTTCTCGGGAAAGGCGCCGTAGACGTAGCCGCTCGACACGACCACCAGCTTCTGAACCCCGTAGCTCACGCAGTGATCGAGCAGTTGCTTGGTTCCGCGTACGTTCACGTCGTGGCGCCGGCGCTCCTCGCCCTTGAAGTGGCGGATGAAGCCCATGTGGACCACCGCGTCCGGAGCCTCGGTCCGGACCACGTCCTCGAACTTCTTCTTGCGCAGATCGACCCGGTGCACGTTGACGCCCTGCGGGTGCCCCTTCCAGGGAACCCAGTCGACCCCGCAGACCTGGTAGTTCGCGAGCAGGCGCCTCGTCAGCAGCCGACCCTGACCGCCGGCGATCCCTGTGATGAGAACCTTTTCCATCGCTTTCCCAAGGGGTTGCGAGATCAGGGTAACTCCGCACCCGCCGAGACTCTACCCCGGGGTTGCGGAACCGGTTAGAGTAGCCCCCCCGGAGGGATTTGCGTGGTCGAGCCGTCCGCTCGCTTCGAAGACGTGAGGATTCCGCTGGCCGAGACCGTCCACGGTCTCGAGGCCGTGACCGGAGTGCTCGGCATCCCGGAGTGGTGGCCGACGGGCTCGCGTGTTGGAATCGTCCTGGCCCAGGCGACCCAGACGGAGGATCCGCTCCTCGAGAGCATCCAGCGAGGACTGACCGAGCGAACCTACCTGACCTTGCGCTTTCGCTTCCCCCACTTGGAGGCCGGAAAGAAGCGGCCCGATCCCATGCCGGTTCTTCACCGGACCTACCAGGCGGCCGTGTCGATCCTGGGTAGGGATCCCACGGCAGCTCCAGCGCACATCTTCACCGGTGGCAAGAACCTCGGCGCCCTGGTAGCTGCGCACGCGGCGACCTCTCGAATCCGAGTCGAGGGACTCTTCTTTCTGGGGTACCCGCTCCACAAGCAGGACAAGCCCGAAGAGGTGCGCGCCGACCGGCTGTTCCGGGTGGTCAGCCCGATGCTCTTCGTTCAGGGCACGCGAGACCGGCATTGTGATCTCCCGACGCTCAAGAGGACCCTGGCGAGGGTGGGGGCTCCGGTGAAGCTGTACCCCGTGGAAGCCGCTGACCACGGCCTCAGAGTGCCGAAGAAATCCGGCAGGACCCCCGAAGAGGTCGAGACCGAGATCATGAACACGCTGGCGAACTGGATCCGCAGCGTCCTGAGTGATTGAGGGCAAAGGGTGAGCAAATCCAGCGACCTCTACTTCCAGCAGTTCCACGTCGGGCAGATGGCGAATCTGGCCTATCTGCTGGGCAGCCGCTCGACGGGGGAGGCGCTGATCGTCGATCCCGCCTGGAAGGTGGATGAGATGCTGGATCGGGCCGAGGCGGACGAGATGAAGGTGGTGGGGGCCCTCGCCACCCACTACCACCAGGATCACATCGGGGGTGAGGTCTTCGGGCTGAGCATCGAGGGGGTGGCGCAGTTGCTAAGCCGCAACCCGGTTCCGATCCACGTGAACGAGGTCGAGGCCGACGGCCTCAAGAAGATCACCGGCGCCTCGGAGTCGGACCTGGTGCGCCGGGAGAGCGGTGACGAGATCACCCTCGGGCAGGTCCGGATTCGCTTCATGCACACCCCCGGTCACACACCGGGCTCTCAGTGCTTCCTGGTCGAGGACGGGACGGGTCCCGGACACCTCGTCTCGGGAGACACCCTGTTCCTGGGAAGCTGCGGTCGGGTGGATCTCCCCGGGAGCGATCCCGCCGCGATGTACGAGAGTCTCCACACCAAGCTGGCGCGCCTGCCCGACGAGACACTGCTCTTCCCGGGCCACCTCTACGCACCCGAGCCCTCTTCCAGCATCGGCGAGCAGAAGCGCACCAACCCCTTCTTGCGCGTCGCCCGGCTCGAGGATTTCCTTGCCTTCATGGGCGTATAGACAGCGCTAAATCCCTGAATCCAAGTACCTTTTGGCGAAGGGCGCGCTTGAAATCGACTCGCGCGTCGGTTAGTTTCCGGCCCGCTCGTGGCCCCGACCGTTCGGGCAGTCCGCCCGAGGGTCATCGTTTCTCGAAAACTCGGAGGCTCGTCCCCCCATGAAGATATTGGTCTGCCTGAAACAGGTGCCGCACCAGGATGCACGGCTCGACGTGAATGCGGACGGCACGTGGATCACGGAAGACAACATCAAATTCGAAATCAACAACTATGACACCTATGCGCTCGAGGAGGCCCTCCGCACCAAGGATGCGGGGGAAGCGGAAGTGGTGGTGGTCTCGATCGGTCCCGACCGGGTGACCCAGGCCCTGCGCACCGCCCTCGGCATGGGCGCCGATCGCGCCGTTCACGTGAAGGATCCGGAGATGGACGGCTCCGACGTGCTGGGAATCGCCAAGGCGCTGGCCGCCGTGGCCAAGGAAGAAGCTCCGGACCTGATCCTGATGGGCATGATGGGCGACGACGGCAACTTCGCGGCCGTGGGCCCCATGCTCGCCGAGCTCCACGGCGTTCCCCACGCCACCGCAGTGGTGAAGTGCGAGAAGAAGAACGGCGGCTACGAGGTGGAGCGCGAGCTCGAGGGCGGCGCACTCCAGGTCTACCAGCTTCCCACGCCCTGCCTGCTCGGGGTGCAGACCGGCATCAACCAGGTCCGCTACGCGTCCCTCAAGGGCATCATGGCGGCCAAGAAGAAGCCCTTCGCCGTCAAGACCGCCGCGGACCTGGGCCTCGCCGGCCAGGTCGGCGCAGCCGGCGCCAAGATGAGCATCGAGAAGGTCTACGTCCCGCCGAAGGGCGAGGGCGCCGAGATGATCGAAGGCTCGGCCGCAGACGTCGCCCAGGCGCTGGTCGGCAAGATCCGGGAGCTCGGGCTCCTCTAGAAGACACCTCCAGAAGAGAAAGCGCCGGAGGCGCGCACAGCGAGCCGAAGGCGAGCGAAGTTCGAAAAGAAAGGAAGATTCCGATGGGCAGCATTCTCATCGTTGCGGAAATCCAGAAGGGCGCGATTCGCGATGCCAGCTACGAGCTGGTGAGCTTCGCCCATAAGATCGCGGGTGGGCGCGAGATCAAGAGCCTGGTCTTGGGAAGCGGCGTCGCCGGCCAGGCGGAGGCCCTCGCCAAGCGAGGCGGCGGCGAGGTGCTCGTGGCCGACAGCGAGGCGCTCGCGAACTACAACGTCGACGGGTACGCGAAGGCGATCCGCGCCGCCGTGGACGCCACCTCGGCGGAGCTGATCCTGATGTCCAACACGCCGACGGGCTGGGACATCGCGCCGCGCATCGCGGCGGGTCTCGACTGCGGCTTCGTCAGCGACTGCTTCAACATCGAGGAGGAAGACGGGAAGCTGGTCTACTACCGGCGCGTCTTCAACGGGAAGCTCGACGCCCGCTTGATCCCGAAGGCGGATCAGATCCTGGCCACCGTGCAGCCCGGCGCTACCACCCCCTTCGAGGAATCCAGCGACGGCAGCACCACCGCGCTCGACGTAACGATCGGCGACGACGACCTGCGCGCCAAGTTCGTCGAGAGCCGGACAGCGGGGGCGAAGGGCGTCGATCTCACCAAGGCGGACATCATCATCGCCGGCGGCCGCGGCCTGGGCGCGGCGGAGAAGTTCGAGGAGGTGATCAAGCCCCTCGCCGAGATCCTCGGCGGGGCGATGGGTGCCTCGCGTCCGGTGGTGGATGCCGGCTGGCTCGACCACGCCTACCAGGTGGGGTCGTCGGGCCAGGTCGTCAGCCCCAAGCTCTACATCGCCGCCGGAATCTCCGGTGCGATCCAGCACCTGGTCGGGATGAAGAGCGCCAACTTCATCGTGGCCATCAACAAGGATCCCGACGCGCCGATCTTCGAGGTCGCTCACGTGGGCGTGGCGGGCGATCTCTTCGAGATCGTCCCGGCCCTGACCGCCGCGATCCAGGAAGCCAAGGGCTGATCCCGCCATGATCCCGTGATCGACACATCCGAGTTCCGGAACGGCACCAAGATCGAGCTCGACGGCGAGCCCTTCGTCATCACCTACTTCCAGCACGTGAAGCCGGGCAAGGGCGGCGCGTTCGTTCGCACCAAGGTCAAGAATCTGAAGACCGGGCGGGTGCTGGATCGCACCTTCCGAGCCAGCGAGAAGGTCGAGGAGGCCGACGTCGAAGAGCGCAAGATGCAGTACCTGTACGCGGACGGTGACTCCCTGGTCTTCATGGACACCCAGAGCTACGACCAGATCCCGATCCCCGGCGAGCAGGTGGGGGATGGCAAGAAGTACCTGCTGGAGAACATGGAAGTGGACGTGCTCTTCTACAAGGGCTCGGCGATCAACATCGAGCTTCCTGCCTTCGTCCAGCTCACCGTCACCCGGTGCGATCCCGGCCTGAAGGGAGACACCGCCTCGGGAGGGTCCAAGCCCGTCACCGTCGAGACCGGCGCCGTGGTACAGGCCCCCCTCTTCATCAAGGAGGGGGAGACGATCCGCATCGACACGCGCAGCGGCGAGTACGTCGAGCGGGTCAACCTCTGACTTGAGAGGGGACCAGCTCGCGCGGCAGTGGCGCCTGGTCCAGCGCCTCGCGCGCAGCCGCTACGGGGTCGGATTGGACGACCTGGCAGAGGACCTCGGCTGCGTCCGACGAACGGTCTACCGGGATCTCGACGCGCTGATGTTCGCCGGCTTTCCGGTCGTGAGCGAGAAGCGCGACGGTCGGGTGCTCTACCGCTTCCTCGAGACCTTCAAGATCGGCGACACGCCCTTCACGGCGGACGAGGTGCTGGCGCTGGCGTTCGGGGAGGATCTGCTGCGCATCCTCGAAGGCACCGTATTTCACGACTCGATCCGGTCCGCGCTCCGCAAGATCCGCGCCGGCCTGGGACCGGAGCTGAGCGAGTATCTCGCGAGACTCGGGGAGTCGTTCCGGGTGCTTCCCGGCCCCCACAAGCGCTACGCGCGGTACCGGGACACCATCCAGATCCTGAACGAGGCGGTCCTCGCCCGGCGAACAGTGAGGATGCGATACCGCACGGGGCGAACGGGAAGGGTGAGCACGCGAAAGCTCGATGCCTACCGCGTCTGGTACCGCAGCGGCGGGCTCTACGTCATCGGGCACGACCACCGCTCCGATGAGATCCGCACCTTCGCGGTGGACCGGATCCGGGGGGTGACGATCACCGAGGAAGCCTTCGAGGTCCCCGCATCCTTCGACTTCGACGCGTACACGTCGGCCTCCTTCGGGGTGGTGGCGGAGCCCGCCGTGGCGGTGCGCATCCGCTTCGACCGGAGCTGGGCGATGCACGTCGAGGAGCACAGCTGGCACCCGAGCCAGAAGCTCGAGCGCAACGAGGACGGATCCGTCGACCTCCACATGGAGGTGGGCGGCACCACCGAGCTGCGAAACTGGGTGCTCTCCTTCGGCGCCGGAGCCCGGGTGCTCGAACCGGAATCACTTGGTGCCGACGTGGCCAGCGAACTCGAGCGCGCCCTGGCGCGCTACCGCCCCCGGCCCCGTCACGAGTGAACTCATCGAGGGCCGCCCGAACACGCGAATGGAGGAGGGCAGATGAACGGCAGGCAGAGAATCATCACTGCGCTCTCGAAGCAGATCCCCGATCGCGTACCCCACTTCGAGCTGGCGTACAACGAAGCGTCCATCATCAAGATCGCCCGCCACTTCACGGAAGATCTGCCCGAGCCGGATTACATTCAGAGGCTGGATCTCGAAAGCCGGGTCAAGCTCTTCGATGCCGCACTCGTCGTGATCGAAGAGCTGGATGTGGACGGAATGGTTCTCCGGATCTTCCCCGAAAGTCAGGCCATCGACGAAGACCACTTCAGGGACGACTGGGGCGTCACGTTCCTTCTCAGCCCACACGGGGAGGCGGTCGTAGTGGACGGGCCCATCCGGGACGAATCCGACCTCGAGGGCTACAAGCCGCCAAGGGTCAAGGAGTCCGACCTCGCCGCTCTCAGCTACTGCACCGGGCGCTTCAAGGGAACGCGGGCCAGTATCCTCAGCGTGCAGGATCCTTTCCGCAGGAGCTGGAACCTGCTGGGGGGGATGACGAATCTCCTGGTCTGCTACGGCACGAACCCGAAGCTGGTCCACCGGATTGCACGGATCGTCACCGACTACACGCTCGATGCGATCGCACTCGGAGCAGAGCTGGGAGCCGACCTCATCTCCACGGATGGCGACCTCGCTCACGAGACGAACATGATCATGTCTCCCGACCACTTTCGCGAGTTCATCAAGCCGTACTACGCGGAGATCGTGGACTTCGCTCACGGCAAGGGTCTCAAGGTCTTCAAGCATACCGACGGCAACCACTGGAAGATCATGGAGGACCTGATCGAAGTGGGCTTCGACGGCATCCATCCCATTCAGCCCCAGTCCCTCGACCTGGCCAAGGTCAAGGAGGAGATCGGCGACCGCATCTGTCTCCTCGGAAACATCGACTGCCGAGAGACACTCGTCTCGAAGAGCACGCGTGAAGTCGAAGAAGAAGTCAGGCGAGCCATCAGAGCCGCTGGTCCCGGTGGCGGCTACATCCTGTCCTCCTCCAACACGATCCATCCCGAGGTAGAGGCCGAGAACTACATTGCCATGGTGAAGGCGACCCATGAGTACGGTGTGTATGGAACGCACGATCTATCCTGAGCCGCGGATCCGCCGCTGGAGAAGGGGCCCGTGAAGCCCGCCGGGCCGAAGCTGACCTCCCGACGCTAAGGTGATCCGCTGAAGTCCACGTAGATCGGAGAGGACCAGGCGCGCTCGCTCACCGGGTCGAGGCAGTCGTCGTCCGCCGGCGTGCGGTAGCTCCCCGAACACGGCCGCACCGAGACCACCCGGCCCTGGGCGTCGAACTCGGTGCGCATGGGGGCCCCGTTGATTGCGGGCGTCGGCTCCTGGAGCGCACGTACGTAGTAGAGGGCGTCGCGTCCGGCACCGGCGAACTCGTCGTCCTCGAAGCGCACGACGCAGCCGGCCGGGTCGGGCTCGCACTCGAACCGCCTCCAGGGATCCTCGATCAGGTCGTTCACGAGCTCCCCCGGGCGCGACTGCGGACGGATGCGCACCACCTCGACCGCGACGATCGAGTGCGGCTCGTCGCCGGGGTGGTAGCAGTGACCGTGGCAGAGCCGATCCAGACGTTCGTGTGAGAGCCCCATGTGCGCGCTCTCCGGACAGCCCGGCTTCTGCACGAACGCCCCCACGGCCCGCACCTCGAAGCGCGGGTTCTTAGCCAGGCTGAGCTCGCTTCCCATGGGCTGCGGTGCGCCGGGATCGTTGACGAGATCGAACCAGAGCAGGATGCGCGGACCGCTGGTGGCGTACACCTCGCGACGCCGAAGCGCGTCGAAGATCGCGTCGGGCGTGCGGCCCTCCGAGTGGAGGGCGACGAGACCTCCCGGGTACCAGAAGCTCGCGACGCGCTCCGGGCCGGGTCCGCCCCCGATTTCGGGCGGGACCGGCTGCGGTCGCCGTGGATCCCCTGCGCTGCGATCCCCCTCGACGAGGCCTTCGACCAGCCGCGACGCCGCGCCCACGGTGTCCGTCATGCCGTGCCGGTCCACCTGCTTGTATCCGGTCCCGGGGCGGGCGCTGTGGTTGTCACTCGACGCCAGAAATCCGTAGCGGAAGCGAAGGGGCCGCCCCTGGTCGTCGCGCTCCTCGAAGTTGCTGAGCGCGAGACCGTACTGCACGCTGCTGCCCGGCCGGTAGCCGAAGGAGGGCTTGAAACAGTCACGACACTGTCCGCAATCGAGCCAGTCCTCCGGGCCGGCATCGGGAAAGACCCGTTCCGGCGAGATGTTGGCCTCGAGGACGAGTCGCCTCGCCTCCTCGACGCGCGCCTCGCACTCGTCCTGCGGGAGATCGCCGCAGCGCTCGCGCATGATCTCCCCCGCACGCCAGCAGCAGGGGAGGTAGTCGGGTGTGGGCTCCGGGCACACCGGCTCGCCCCCCTCGTCGCGCTCCAGCGAGCGCCACGCGCGGTACTCCTCGGAGTTCCCGTGCCCGGACATCAGCTCGATCACCGGCTGCCGCTCGCGATCGTAGTAGGTCCGGCTGAGCTGCTTGTCGAGGGTGCTGGCGAGTGGCGTGTACGCTCCCCAGGTCGTTCCGTGCGGGATCACCAGTGCGCCCAGACCCCACTGCCGGAGCTTCTCGAGAAGCACGTCGGGCGTGGCCGCCCGCTCGGAGCAGTCGGGTGGAAGCTCGCGCGTGTCGACACCCGACTGGCAGACGGGGAGCGACTCCACCCGGTCCGCCAGCCACGCGAGATCCGCGTAGACGCGCCAGTTCCACGGGTCGAGCCAGCGGCCCATCGCCGCCTCCTGGCCCCTCGCCACCCACTCCTCCTGTATCGGCGGGGGAAGGGAGTTGATGGGGCGGGCCGGCAACTCGTCGTCGGCAGTCCCCGGGAAGATCACGCAGCGGTGGCCGTAGTGGTCTTCCGGCGTTCTCCCCACCTGCGTCCACTCGAAGCCCAGGAACGCCACCAGATCCGGGTTGGCGGGGTCACCGGCGCGCGCATTGCACTGCCGGATGCTCTCCTTCTCGGCGACCCAGTGCTCCGGCGTGAGCGATTCGCCGTGGTCGGTGAGCGCGAAGAAGTCGAGAGCCGAGCAATGACGCGCGAAGTCGCAGGCGTCGGCCGGCGGGTGCGCGCCCTCTCCCCCCACCAGGGGGAGGTTCCACGCAAAGGCGTCGAGTGAGTAGGTCGTGTGGGCGTGAAGGTCGCCAAAGAGGATCTGCTTCGGCTCGGCCTGCCGCTTCGCACCGACGGTCCGCGCGAGTTTCTGCCGCGCGGCGTCCTGCGCCTGTGCTTCGCCGGCGAGCGCTGCGGCCGGGCGCGGCGCCCCCTCGATCTCGCCCGGCGGCTGGTCGCGCCCCCCGCACGCGAGCAACAGCACTACTGCCATGGCAAAGCTCGGTCGGATCCTCATCGGCGCTCCAGTGTTGTGGAGGCACTCCGCGTCGTCAAGGTTCGAGCCGAAATCCGGATTGGGTCTCAGTCGGCCGTCATCAGCGGCACGAAGTGGACGTTGACCTGCTTCGTCCCTTCCACGAACGAGGCGAGGTCCCTGGCCTTGTCGGTCAATGCCCGCTGCTGGCTCATGGAACCGTAGATGGCCACGAAGACGTTGCCATCCTTGGCAGACGCCTTCGCCTGCGGAAACTCCGCGATCAGGGCCGCTTCGACCTGGGCCGCCAGCACGTGGTTATCGAGGATCCTCCTGGTCTCGGGCGTACTCTGGAAGGCGGGCAGCTCGACGTTCCGCGCGATCAGCTTCACCGCATCGTCGACGGACAGCGAACGGAGGTTGAGGACCATGTCGTAGAGGGTCGGATCCCAGGTATCGATCCCGTACAGGTGCTGGCTCCACTTCGAGCGTTCCTCGTCGATCCGTTCGACGGTGCGCCGGGCTTCGTCCGCGGAGACCCCCTCTCGCCGAATCACCTCATGGATCCGGTCCCCCGCGTCCGCAAGAATCCGCACGTTGAGCGCGAAGGGGATCTGCTGAAGGAAGAAGTGGCCCGCGAAGCCGTGGTACACCGCGTTACCCCGCTGCACGTGCCGCAGCAGGGCGGCGCGAACGTACGCGACGTAGCGCTCCTTGCCGAAGCGGTAGCGGTCCAGAATGGAGGGCGCGTCCCGCATCGCTCTCAACAGCCGGAGTTGGGGGATGTTGAACTGCTCGGAGGCCTCGAGAAGGATCTCTCGCGAGATGCATTCGTAGCCAAGCTGCTGCGCGAGCTTCTCCGCCACATCTCTCCCGTGGCTGTAGGAACCTCTCGAAATCGTGATGATCGACATGACACGCTCCTGTCTGTGGTCCGCCCCGCCTTCCACCCGGAGCCTGCCGACCTAGGCCTTCGCGTCCGCTTCGGCCCCGGCGGCGAGCTCCTCGAGGGTCTTCTTCACCTCGGGGGTCGTCTGGAATGCGGGCAGCTCTGCGGCGAGCTTGATGGTGCCCACGGCATCGTCGATCGTCATGGGACGAATCTGGACGACGATGTCGTAGAGGCTCAAGTCCCCGGGGTCGACGCGGTAGAGATGATGACTCCACTTCCGGCGTTCGTCATCGGCTCTGACGATGCGCTCCCGCGCTTCGTCTTCCGAAACGCCATCCCGCCTCACCACTTCCTGAATCCGGTCTTCGATGCTGGCGATGATCCTCACCTTGAGCACGGAGGGAATGTCTCGCAGCAAGAGGCGTCCGGCGAACCCGTGGTACACCACGTCGCCCTTCTTTGCATGCTTCAAGAGAGCCGCGCGCACGTAGGCCAGGTACCGCTCCTTGCCCCGGGTGAGGCGATCGAGGACCGAAGGGGCGTCCTCGATGGCGCGGACGAGTTGGATCTCGGGGATGTTGAACTGCTCGGAGGCCTCGAGAAGGATCTCTCGTGAGATGCATTCGTGCCCCAGCTCCCGGGCGAGCTTTTCCGCGACTTCCTTGCCGCGGCTGTACGAGCCCCTGGAGATCGTGATGATCGGCATGGAACGCTCCTCTCTAAGAGAGGATGATAGCGCCCCTCAGGGGCGGAGGAGGCTGGATGCCTGACTCCTCGCGCCCCTTTTTGCCCCGATGATCAGCTCGGCGGGCCCGTCGGGACGTCCTTGAAGGGAATGCCCTTGTCCACCCGCGGCTCCCCCGGCAGCTGCAGCACGCGCTCCGCGATGATGTTCCGCAGGATCTCATCGGTTCCCGCGGCGATGCGGAGGCCGGGCGTGGCGAGGTAGGCGAGCTGACACCCGTAGTCCTCGTCCATCAGCGAGCCCGCCTGTCCCTGGAGCTCCATTCCGAAGCTCGCGATCTCCTGGTTGAGAGGCGCCATCACCAGCTTGAAGATCGCCCCCTCCGGACCGGGCGTCTGTCCACGGGAGAGCGCGGTCAGCGTCCGGTAGTTGGTGTACTTGAGCCCGTTGGCGCGGACGTAGAAGTCCGCGATCCGGTGGCGGACGCCGGCGTCGTCGATCGCCTTGCCCGTCTCCGTCTCGACCGCCTGGGCGAGCCGCATCAGATCCTCGGCGCGGAGGCTGCGGCCCGCGCCGCCGGACACCGCGCGTTCGTTCATCAGGGTCGTGATCGCGACCCGCCAGCCGTTGCCGACGGCGCTGACGCGGTAGCTGTCGGGGATGCGCACGTCGGTGTAGAACACCTCGCTGAACGCGCTGGCGCCGCTGATCTGCTTGATGGGGCGGATCTCGACGCCGGGCGCCTGCATATCCACCATGAAGTAGGTGAGCCCGGCGTGCTTGGTGACGTTCGGGTCCGTACGGGTGACGACCATGCCGTAGCGGCTGTAGTGCGCGCCGGTGGTCCAGATCTTCTGGCCGTTCAGGATCCAGTCGTCCCCGTCCCGTTCGGCCTTCATCCGCAGGCTCGCCAGATCGGAGCCCGCGTCCGGCTCACTGAAGAGCTGGCACCAGATGTCGTCCCCACGGGCCATGCGCGCCAGGTACTTCTCCTTCTGCTCGTCCGTGCCGTGGGTCATGATGGTCGGAGCGAGCATCCCGAGGCCGATCCCGAAGATGTTCGGCGGGGTGCGATAGCGCCCCTCCTCCTGATTCCAGATCACGTTATGGATCGCGCGAAGACCCCTTCCCCCGTATTCCTCTGGCCAGCTCAGGACGGCCCAGCCGTTGTCCATCTTGCAGGCCTGCCACTCCTGTGCCCTCTTGACGAGGTCGGGGTCGTCCCGCTCGAACAGGTCCGGGGGGAGTTCGCCGGGAGCGAGGGGGGTCGCATTGGCGTCCAGAAACGCCCGCGCTTCTGCCCTGAATTCAGCTTCTTCCGGAGTGTCGTCAAAGTCCATGCTTCAACTCCTTAGGCGGCCTTGCTGGCCTGCTTGGCAGTGAGGTGTCGAATCAGCTTGTCTCGCCAGAGGTCGGGGGAGCCGAGAACCACGGCCAGGTGCTTGGCCCGTCGGTAGAACATGTGGCAGTCGTACTCCCAGGTGTATCCGACGCCGCCGTGCATCTGGATCATTTCGACGCTGCACAGATCGAACGCCTCCGTGGCGCTGACGCGGGCGCTGCACGCGGCGAGCCCCATCTCGTCTGCGTCGTTCTCCAGAGCCCACCCTCCGTAGTAGCAGTTGGAGCGGGCCAGCTGGAGGGCGACGTACATGTCGGCCATCCGGTGCTTGAGCGCCTGGAAGGAGCCGATCGGGCGTCCGTAGGCGTAGCGTCCGAGCATGTACTCCTTGGTGATCTCGAAGGCCCGGTCCGCCCCGCCCAGCTGCTCGAAAGCCATCAGGATCGCGGCGCGGTCGAGAACTCTCTGCACCAGCTCCCAGCCTTCTCCGTCGGCACCCAGTAGCTCGGCGGGCGCGTCGGTGAAGCTGATCTTCGCGCTGGCGCGCGTGGGATCGATCGATTCGACCGACTCCCTGGTAACGCCCGCCGCGGTCAGATCGACCAGCACCAGGGAGATTCCCTTGGAGGTCTTCGCCGCGACGACGGCCAGGTTTGCAACGTTGCCGTCGGGCACGGCGATCTTCGTGCCGCTCAGCTTGCCTCCTTCGCAGCGGGCCTGGATGTGCTGCGGTCCGGGATGCCCCATCCCCTCCGCGATCGCCAGCGTGCCGATCCGATCGCCGGACGCCAGATCACCCAGGTACTTCTTCTTCTGCGCATCGCTGCCGATCTGAAGGATGGCCTCGGTGGCCATGTACACGGATGAGCTGAAGGGGATTGGGAGCAGCCCGCGGCCCACCTCCTCCGCAATCAGCACGAGCTCCAGATGTCCGAAGCCTGCGCCGCCGAACTCTTCGGGAATCACGGCGCCGAGCCACCCCAGCTCCGCGGCGTTCTTCCAGAGCTCGGGATCGTATTCGGCGTCGGACTCGAGGACGTTCCGGTTTCTCTTCAGAGTCTCCTGGTCCGCGACGAAGTCACGCACCGTCGTCTGCAGAAGCTTCTGGTCTTCCGAAAAATCGAAATTCAATTTTCTCTTCTCCGCTTGCGGACACCACGTCCGCCGCCATTATAACCTCACACCTGATACTACCGCCAAGAAGTCCGAGCCCGCTTTTTGCCTCGTGACCGCCGTCATGGCGAGTCCCGTCGCCTGGATGGCTTCCAGAACCCCACCCGACAGAGGAACCGGGTTCTGGTCTTCCCGGTCCGCAATGGATAACTTGACCTGGAAGAGGAGGAGGAAGCCGTGCCCAGTCTGCGTGATCTGGTCCTGCGAAACCGGAGCTACCGACGCTTCGACGAATCGCATCGCATTGCACACGAGGACCTGGTGGAGTGGGTGGGGCTCGCTCGCTGCACCGCCTCGGCCACCAACCGCCAGCCGCTCAAGTACTTTCTCTCGGCGGATCCCGAGACCAATGACCGGATCTTCCCCTGCCTCTTCTGGGCCGCTTTCCTGCAGGACTGGAAGGGGCCGGCCCCTGGGGAGCGGCCGACCGCCTACATCGTCGTCCTGATCGACGAGACCCTCACCAAGGACTGGTGGTGCGACGACGGCATCGCGTTGCAGACCATGTTGCTGGGGGCGGTGGAAAAGGGCCTGGGCGGCTGCATGGTCGGGGCAATCGACAAGGACAGGCTGCGTAAGGAGCTGGCGATCCCCGAGCATCTCAAGATCCGGCTGGTGCTGGCGCTCGGCAAGCCCGCGGAGAAGGTGGTACTCGAAGACCTGGAGCCCGGAGGAGACACGCGCTACTGGCGCGACGACGAGGGTGTCCACCACGTACCCAAGCGCGGGCTCGCGGAGCTGATCGTCTCGGATGGGAAATAAGATACGAGACAAGACCCCGGTCGATGTGGACTAGCGGCTCCCTCTGAGATGAAGGCATCCGGGAACCCGGTCGTTCGATTCGCAGCACAGCTCGGGCCCGGCCTGATCTGGGCGATGGTCGCGATCGGTCAGACGCACGTGATCCTGGCCACCTATTCCGGCGCCAGGTTCGGCTTTTCGCTCCTGTGGGTCATATTGCTCGCTCACATCCTGACCTACCCCGTCTTCGAATACGGTCCCCGTTACGCGGTGGCCACGGGTGGCTCACTCATCGATGCCTACATGCGGCTTCCAGGGCTCCGAGTCCCCCTGATGCTGTTCTTCGGATTGCTGCTGACCACGATTCCCTTCATCATCGTGGCCTCGCTCTTGAGCGTGGCAGCCTCGGTCCTGACGGCCGGCTGGCCTCAGCTGTCCTTCAATCATTGGTGTGTGATCATTACCATCTTTACCGCGGCGCTGGTCTTCGCCGGCCGTTACCGGGGACTGGAATTCATCTGCATCGTCATGTCGGGCGTGCTCGTGGTGACCACCGTGGCGGCATTCTGCCTGGAGCTTCCAGATCCGAGACGAGTGCTCTCGGGCGCGTTCTCGCCGGCGATCCCGGCCGGATCGCTCGTCACATTGGTGGCACTGATGAGGATGCCGACCGACCCGGCCACGTCGATCATGCACTCGCTGTGGGCGGTGAAGAAACGAGAGGAATGGATTCGAGAGGGCGGGCTGGAGAGCGGGCTGAAGAAGAGCTTGCTCGATCTCCGCATCGGCTTCGGCGCCTCGCTGTTGATCGCGCTGATCTTCGTCTCGCTGGGGGCGGTCGTTCTGCATCCGCGCGGGGTGGACCTCGAGGGGGTCGACCTGGCCGTGAAGCTCTCGCAGATCTACACAGAGACCGTGGGCGCATGGACCTTCCCGCTCTTCATCGGGGTCGCCTTCGTCGCCATCTGGGGTAGCTACTACGCAAATGCCGACGGGGTTCCGAGGATGTTCGAGCAGCTCTGGAATGCCGTCACCGGAAGACCGAGAGACTCGGAGCTGCGCCCGCTGCGGATCGGCTATACGATCGCGATCCTGCTGGGAGGGCTGCTCCTGGCGACCGTCTGGCAGAGGCCACTCTTCCTGGTGATCCTGGCGGTCTCGGCCGGACTCGTCGCCTACCCGCTCATCTACCTGCTCAACATCCATGCGGTGACCAGGCTGATCGACGAGGAGTTCAGGCCGTCGCGCCTCAACCTCTTCGTCGCCTGTCTCGGGGTGATCTACTCCGTCGTCGGAGTCACCCTGCTCCTGCTGGTCAGAGTCTTCGGTCTCTGGAATTGACGGCTCGGCCGCGGCTGCGCCTCTAGCTCCCTGTCAGCTGCACCCGGACCTCGACAAGTCCGGCCTCGCGGTTGAGCTGCGACCTGAATCCCAGCTTCCGCACCAGCGCCAGCATCGGGGTGTTCTCGCTGAGAACCTGCCCGACCAGCTCGCCCGTGCCGCGGCCGCGGCAATAGCGGATCATCTTCTCGACGAGCGCGCGGCCGAGACCCTGACCCTTGACGTCGGAGCGCACGATGATCGCGAATTCGGCTTGCCCGTTGTCCGGATCGGCAATCGCTCGCACGACGCCGAGAGTCTCGTCCTCCTCGTCCGGAGCATAGGCGATGAAGGCCATCTCGCGGTCGTAGTCGATCTGGGTGAACCGGGCGAGCTGGGAGTGCGGCGCTTTTCGGACCGGGCTGAAGAAGCGGAAGTACAG
>Ga0255055_10000086_pt1 | contig 66272 bp, 59 predicted proteins | sample JV7_2_27_MG_FD_188633 | JGI IMG/M metagenome (GOLD analysis project Ga0255055, IMG submission 188633) | Seawater microbial communities from Jervis Inlet, British Columbia, Canada - JV7_2_27 | ecosystem: Environmental > Aquatic > Marine > Inlet | place: Canada: British Columbia | collected... | reverse complement strand
GGCGCGGCTCTGACCGCTGCAGCCTGACAGACATGCGAACTGGACGGAGGATTCACTGATATGCCGACACGTCTTGTGAAGATCCTGGCAGTGATGGTCGTGGTCGCAGTGGTAGCGGCTTTCGGCTATCTGCAGGGTTACGCCGACCATGCCAACGGGAGGGACATCCGGCTGGCGTCCGCTGCGCTGGCGCAGGGGAGCCAAAACCCGACGGCAGCGCTGGCCGACCGTGACGTCTACTACCCCGGCTCCGAAGAGCTGGCGCCCGATGAGATGCGGGTGATCGCCTGCGGCACCGGCATGCCCAACGCCCGTCCCAAGCAGGCGGCGGCGTGCTGGATCGTGGAGTTGGGGAACGGGGACAAGTTCCTCTTCGACATCGGGCTGGGGTCCGCCGAGCGGATCGCCGCCATGAAGATCCCCTACGACTACCTCGACAAGGTGTTCATCGGACACCTGCACGCCGATCACATTGGTGACCTGGACGCGCTGTGGATCGGCGGCGTCATCTCCAACCGGCAGCGCCCGCTTCGACTCTGGGGGCCTAGCGGGGCGGCCGACAGCACCGGCACCCAGTACATGGTGGATCACATGAGGAAGATGTACACGTGGGACTACTTCTCCAGACTGGGCAACGTGAACACCAACGGCTTCAGGATCGAGGTCACTGAGTTCGACTACACCGCGGTCAACGAGGTCGTTTATCAGGAGAACGGCGTCACGATCAGGACGATCCCGGCAATCCACGCCCTGGACGGCTCGGTCAGTTTCATCCTGGAGTGGAACGGCCTCAAGTTCGCCTTCAGCAGCGACACCTACCCCAACAAGTGGTGGATGGAGCATACGCTGAACAGCGACCTGGCCATACACGAGTGCTTCGCGCCGCCGTCCATCATGGTCAACAAGCAGCGCTTTGCGGTGGGCGACGCGCTCAACGTCGCCACACAGGTGCACACCTCGCCGGCGATGTTCGGCAAGGTGATGAGCACGATCAGGCCACGCATGGCGGTGGGCTACCACGTGTTCAACGACTTCGACACGCAGCCCCAGGTCATCTCGGAGGTCCGCCAGACCTACGACGGGCCGTTCGAGCTGGCGGTGGACTACATGGTCTTCAACGTGACCAAGGACGACATCAAGGTACGCATGGCGGTGGTGGACGAGGACATCTGGCCGCTGCCGTCGATCACCGAGACCTTGGCGGCGGATCCGTCTCGGCGGGTTGGCTTCACGGACTTCCTCGTGGGAGGCCGGGTAGTGTTCGATGACGTGATCAAGTTCTACTACGACCAGACCAACGAGATGTTCGGGACGGATTTCGAGCCGCCGCAGTGACGGCTGACCGTTGAGTTCAGAAGGAGGGCCCGGGTGCCGAGAGGCGCCCGGGTCCTCTATCTTATCAGCGACACATCCATGAGAATCCTGCGCCGTTCACTCGTCTTCGCCGTACTCGGCCTCCTCGGGGCCACAACGGTGCTGTCCGATGCCCTGGTCATCACCCGGGCCATGTTGGCGTCCACGATCGCCGAGATCTTCGTCGAGGAAGACTCGGTGGTGGTCGAGCTGGAGGTCGGTGCGCGGGACATCGAGGCGTTCCGCAACCTCCTGCCAGACCAGCTCTACGAGCGCCTGGGCCATGAGCCGGAGCCGTGGATCGACCGGCTGCAGCGCTTCGTGAATGAGGACTTCGTGGTGCGGGACGAGCGGGGCCGAGCGCTGTTCGGTTACCTGCGGGAGATCGAGCCGCGCACCCGGGTCGAGCGCGACGAGGTGACGGGCCAGCCGCTCCCCGTGGAGCCAGGTGAAGGCGAACCCGTGGTGTTCGCGCGAGTGGTGTACCCCACTGGCGGCCGGCCCTCGCGGCTGTCGTTCTCGCCACCGGGCGCCGGGCGGGGCGCCGCGACGGCGAACGTCGGATTCGTCACGTATCACCACACGCTGCCCATCAACGACTTCCGCTACCTCGGGGTCGAGGAGACGCTCAACCTCGACTGGGAGGACCCGTGGTTCTCAACGTTCGAGAACCGCAACCTGCGGCGCCAGTTCTTCGCCCCCATCTCGGCATTCCTCTACATCGAGCCCTACGAGGTGCGCAAGGAGATCGTTCTGAGACCGAAGGACCTGCAGCAGTGGGTGGACCTGGGGCTCGGCGGCAAGGACACGATTCGCGTGGAAGAACAGGAGGCGCTCAAGCGGGATGTCGTGGAGTTCCTGCGCGACCGCAACCCGCTGACGATCGACGGCGAACTCGTCGAGGGTTACGTGGACCGGGTGCACTTCATATACCGCAACATCCGCACCAGCGGCGTGATCGACCCGCCGCAGGACCTGGACATCATCAGTGCGACGTTGGGCGTGATCTTCACGTACCCGGTGGATGGGCTTCCCGACTCCGTAGCAATGGAATGGGAGCTGTTCAACGAACGCATCCCGGTGGTGCCCAGCTCGGCCACCGACGAGGCCGGCTCGCTGCCCTACATCCTGAGCCCGGGTGACGACGTGCTCAAGTGGCAGAACTTCCTCACCAACCCGACGCTCCCCACGCTCGTCGAGGTGGCGGCGCCGCCCCGGTTCCGCTGGGTTTACTGGGCGGGTGCAGCGGTCGGCCTGATCGGGCTCATCGTGTTGGGAATGCGGCATGGCAGGGCCGTGCTGCGGCGGCAGTGGCCGGCCAGGCGGGTGTGGATGGCGGTCGCGGCCTCGATCGTGCTCCTCGTATTGGCGCTGCCGCGGGCGCTGGGGCTGACGGTGGCGGCCGGCCAGGCCGAGGACGTGATGGACGGCCTGCTGCGCAACGTGTATCTGGCCTTCGACTACCGCGATGAGGGCCAGATCTACGACATGCTGGAGCGCAGCGTGACCGGCGGCCTCCTGACCGACATCTACCTCGAGACGCGGCGCAGCCTGGAGCTTGCCAATCAGGGCGGCGCGCGCGCCAAGGTGAAGGATGTCGAGATCCTCGAGAGCGATTCCCGGTCGGTGGACGGCGGGGCAGGTTTCGAGACGCGCCTCGTGTGGAACGTGATGGGCTCCGTGGGGCACTGGGGCCACATCCACCGGCGCACCAACCAGTACGAGGCACGCTTCGTGGTGCGGGCCGAGGGCGGCGTCTGGAAGATCTCGGACATGGAACTGCTGCAGGAGCAGCGGCTGTGATCAGCATCCGGGACCTGCAATTCCGCTACGCGGAGGGGGACTTCTTTCTCCGCATTCCCGAATTGCGGATCGAGCGCGGCTCCACGGTCGCGTTCATCGGCCCCAGCGGGTCGGGGAAGACCACGCTGCTCAACCTCATCGCGGGCATCGCCCTTCCGCTGTCGGGCAGCATCGTCACGGGCGAGACCGAGCTCACGACGCTGGACGATGCCGACCGGCGCGCCTTCCGGGTCCGGAACGTGGGGCTCGTATTCCAAGAGTTCGAACTGCTCGAGTACCTGACCGTACTCGACAACATCCTGCTGCCGTACCGCATAAACCCCGCGATGAAGCTGGACGCGGCTGTGCGCGCGCGTGCAAGGGAGCTTGCGCGCGAGGTGGACATCGCCGACAAGCTCGACCGCTACTCGACGAAGCTCTCCCAGGGTGAGAAGCAGCGCGTGGCGGTGTGTCGTGCTCTCCTGTCGGAGCCGACACTGCTGCTGGCCGACGAACCAACCGGCAACCTGGATCCGAACAACAAGGGCCGCGTGCTGGACATCCTGTTCGAGTACGCGGGGCGGACGGGAGCCACTCTCGTAACGGTCACTCACGATCACGATCTGATTGGCCGATACGGGCGGGTGGTGGACTTCCGGGACTTCCATTCGGCCGGCGCCCCCGCGTGAAGGACAGCCTCTACCTCGCCTGGCGCTACCTCGCCTATCACCGGATCAAGACGGCGATCCTGGTCACGTCCATCACGCTGATCATCTTCCTGCCGGTGGGTCTGCGGGTGCTGGTGAATCAGAGCGCCGACCAGCTCACGGCCCGGGCCGAGGCTACTCCGCTGGTCGTGGGTGCTAGAGGAAGCCCGCTCGAGCTCGTGCTCAACAGCCTGTATTTCGAGTCGGACATGCCCGAGTTGATGCGCCACGCGCAGGTGACGCGCATCGACACGACGGGCCTGGCGCTCCCCATACCCCTCTACGTGCGCTTCACGGCGCGCGGATTCCCGATCGTCGGCACGACGCTGGAGTACTTCGAGTTCCGCGCCATCGGGATCGCCCAGGGCAGGAACCTCACGACGCTGGGTGACTGCGTGATAGGGTCGCGGGTCGCCGAAGCTCTCGGCGTGGGCCCCGGAGAGAGCATCATCTCCTCGCCCGAGAGCGTTTTCGACATCGCCGGCATCTACCCGCTGAAGATGAGGGTGGCCGGGGTGCTGGAGTTCTCCGACAGCCCCGATGATCGGGCGATCTTCGTGGACGTGAAGACCGCATGGGTGATCCAGGGCCTGGTGCACGGGCACGTGGACCTGTCGCGCCCAGATGCGGTGACCGGGGTGCTGCGGCGCGACAGCAGTGTGATCACCGCCAATGCGTCGGTGGTGCAGTTTCAGGAAATCACACCGGACAACATCGAGTCGTTCCACTTCCACGGTGACTTCAGCGAGTACCCGATCACCGCAATCATCGCGGTGCCCAGGGACCAGCGCTCCGAGGCGATCCTGCGGGGGCGCTACGAGTCGCCGGATGACCGCGCCCAGATCGTGCAGCCGGTCACGGTGATGGACGAGCTGCTGGAGACAATTCTCACTGTGCAGACGTTCGTGATAGCCGCCGTGGTAGTCGTGGGGCTCTCCACATTGGCGACTGCAGTGCTGGTGTTCATGCTGTCGCTGCGGCTCAGGCGGCGCGAGATCGAGACGATGCGGAAGATCGGCGGCTCGCGCGGGAGCATCGCCTGGGTGATGACCTCGGAGGTCGCCGTGGTTCTGGTGACGGGGGCCGTGCTGGCGACAGGGCTCACGATCGCCACGAGCCGGTTCGGCTCGTCGGCGATTCGGGCGCTAATATTCTGACATCCAGTCGGGTACCACGGGGCCGGCGTCGGCTCACATGGGAATCGGGAATGGTTGTCGCGTGAGGAGGGGGGAGATGTGGACTCGAATAGACGGGGGATCACGAGTGATTCCAGTGCTCGTCCTGCTGGGTGCGCTGGTGGGGTGCGGGAGTGGAGAGCGCGATACGGGCACGCCGGCCACGTCTGATTCTGGGGTGCCGGTAGTGTACACGGTGAACTACCCGCTGCAGTACTTCGCCCAGCGAATAGCTGGAGAAATCGTTAGGGTCGAGTTCCCTGCGCCGGCCGACGAGGACCCGGCATTCTGGATGCCGGACGCCGAGGTGGTTGCCGAGTACCAGGAAGCCGACCTGATTCTCCTCAATGGTGCGGGCTACGCCAAGTGGACGACCCTCGTGAGTCTGCCGGCTTCCAGGCTGGTAAACACGTCGGAGGCCTTCGAGGAGCGGCTGGTGTGGGTCGAGGGCGCCGTGACCCACGCGCACGGCCCGGGTGGTGAGCACGCGCACGAGGGCATTGCGTTCACGACCTGGCTGGACCCGACTCAGGCGATCGAGCAGGCAGAGGCAATAGAGCGTGCGTTCTCGGCGGCGTGGCCGGAGCACGAACCCAGCTTCAGGGAGGGGTTCGAGAGCCTCCAGGCGGACCTACTCGCGCTGGACGAGCGGTTGAGCGCGGCGCTACGCCCTCTGCACGGCCGCCCCCTCGTAGCATCTCATCCGGTGTACCAGTACATAGCACGCCGCTACGATCTGGACCTCGAGAGCGTGCAGTGGGAGCCGAGCGAGATGCCGACGAGCGTCATGTGGCGCCAGTTCAGGGAGTTGCTGCAGGGGCATCCGGCGAGGCTGATGTTGTGGGAGGGCGCGCCGAGCGCGGAGATCACCGATGAGCTCGTTTCGCTCGAGGTGCTTCCGGCGGTCTTCGACCAGTGCGGCAACGCGCCCGAGGAGGGTGATTACTTGAGTGTGATGGGGCAGAACGCGGACAACCTGGCTCGGACGCGCGTCCGGTAAATGGCCAATCCGCTGCGGAGGGCGCTTCGGATCGCGATCGCCGTCGCCGTAGCGTCGTCCGTGGGCAGCGTATGTGTGGCTCAGGACGACGATGCCAATTTCCAGACCTGGACCGACTTCACGTCGCTCTACTGGCTCAACAACAACATCCGCTACGACGGTGACTACGGCCTTCGAGGGATCGTCTCCGAACGGGGCTGGACCCAGGCCTACGTGCGGCCCAGCTTCGGCTGGTTCAAGCTGGACTGGCTCACGCTGAAGGGCGGGCTCGGGGCCTTCTTGACGGTTCAGGACACGAGCCAGTTCGAGTTCCGTCCCTACGTCGGTGTAGACGTCATCTGGCCCAACCTGAACGGCTGGCGCTTCGACTACTACGTCCGCCTAGAGTGGCGCAACGTATGGTCCGCGGACGACGTGGACTTCCAGAGTGATTTCCGCGGCCGCCTCCGCGTTCAGCTCCACACGCCGAGCTTCGGGCACGGGTTCAATGGGCTTCCCTTCTACGGACTGGCGTCGTTCGAGTTCTTCAGCGACCTGGGCGCGATAACAGAGAACTTCGCTGCTCGCACTCGCAGTACGCTCGCGCTGGGGCATCTGATAACGCTGCGCTGGCGTGCCGAACTGTGGACCACTCTTCAGAGCTCTCGTGACAACCCCGAGCAGACCTTTCAGTTGAGCGACGTCATCCTGCGGCTCAGGATCAAGTACCACATCAACTGACGCGGAACTCCCGGTCGAACCGGTCGATCACGGCCAGGAACTCCTCCGGGAGCCGGTCCCTCACCTCCATCGCGATCCTAGCAGGCACCTCCCGGTAGTATGCCTGGGCGATGGCGCCGGCGATGCACGCCATGGTGTCGCTGTCGCCGCCCAGTGAGATCGCCTTTCGCACGGCGTCCTCCCAGTCCTCCGACTCGAGGAACGCAATGATCGACTCCGGAACGGAACCCTGGCACGACACATCGAAGCCGTAGGTTGGACGGATGTCCTCGAGCGTGCGCTTCAAGTCGTAAGAGAACCTCCTCGCAATCTCACGCTTGATCACGGCCTTGGATTCGCCGTGACGCGCGAGCAACACCGCCGCGGCAACTGCCTGGGCGCCCTTGATGCCCTCAGGATGGTTGTGCGTCACCTCCGCGGTCCTCATGGCCTCGCTGAGGACTTTGCCGATAGTGGCGAAGGCGAACCCCACAGGGCTCACCCGCATGGCGGAGCCGTTGCCCCAGCTGTTGTAAGGTCCTGAGTTGGGTGATAGGAGCCACTTGGTGAACGTGCCACCGTACCCGGCGCCGCGATATCTGAGGCCCCACTGTTTGAGGGCGGTCGCGTAGTCAGCGCCGGACAGGATCGCGTCGGCCACCGCGACTGTGAGTACGGTGTCGTCGGTGAAGGTCGAGCCCGGCTGTAAGAGAGGGAATTCGGTGGTCTTGATAGGGCGGCTCTCGTAAACCGACCCGATCACGTCTCCGGCGATTGCCCCGATCATGGGCCGACCTCAGAGCCTCGCCGCATCACTCTGCGGTGCCGCTGACCTCCAGCCAGTCTATCTCCCACCGTACGCCCTGGAGCTTTCCGTCGAAGGTCTGGGGCTCCTCCACCTCGGTACCACTGGTCCAGGATTGGATGTCCTGTTGGCTGGTCACGATGTCGGTGGTGACGCTCACTCGGCTCTGCAGGCCTGGCGGCTGCAGGGAATCCCAGAGGCGCTGCGCCTCCTCTTTGGTCGCGACGACCAGCCGAACTCGGGAAAGCGGCACTCCTGCGGTATCACTCAAGGTGTGCAGCGTCGCAAGGGCCTGGGCGAGGAGCGCTTCGCTCATGCTTCACCTCTGAGAGCGGTGGGAGGTATCGGTCGTACGACAAGCTAGCAGTTTCCGGCGGGCGCGCCACATGGCCATTGCCGCCCCGAGCTCCCGGGCGGTAGCTTGAGATACGGAACGCGGGTCGAGCTCGCAAGCTGGAGTGGTATCATGCTCGGAATCCCTTCGCAGTTCATTCAAGTGTCGCGCCCCCGTCTCTCGGGTGCCCTGATGCTGGGCGCATGCCTGGCGTTCCTGTGCTGGGTTCCCTTCGGGATTCGGGCGCAGGAGCGTCCCGAGGGCGTCACGGACTCACTCATCACGCGCGGGGAGAGCATCTTTCACGGCGCGGCCAACTGTCTCTCCTGCCATGGAGAAGGAGGGCAGGGTACCGACATTGGCCCCGCCCTCACCGACGACGAGTGGTCCCGTGGCAGGGGCTCCTACGATGAGATCATCGAGCAGATCATGCACGGCGTGTCGCGCAAGGACTCCAAGACGGACACGCCGATGCCGATGCGCGGTTGGACGGGCCTCAGCGACGAGGATGTGCGGGCGGTGGCGGCGTACGTGTGGTCGCTGAGCCATGAACCACAGGAGAACGAGCGATGAGGATGCTGGGCGTTCTGTCGCTTGCACTGGTTGCCACCGCACCCACGACCCGGGCTCAGGAACCGGGCCCGGTGGAGATCGTCAGAGCGTTCTACGCCGCGCTCGAAGCGGGTGACAGCGCGGCTGCGATCGATTTGCTTGCGCGCGACGTGGTGGTACTCGAGGCCGGTGGTGTGGAGGCTTCGCGCGACGAGTACGCCAGTCACCACCTTCGGTCCGACATTGGCTTCGTGCAGTCGGTGACCCGTGAGGTCACGCGAGAGATGTCTGGAATGGAGGGTGAAGTCGCCTGGGTCCTCGGTGAGGCCCGCGTTCGTGGAACCTTTCGTGGGCGGGCGGTGGACAGCGTCGTCGCCGAGACCATGATCCTGAAGCGCACTCCCGCCGGGTGGCGTATCGTGCACATCCACTGGTCCTCGCGGCGGGCCCCCGGGAACTGATTCGGCCCCATTCCTTGTAGAGTCAGTAGGAAGACATCCCCAGTACAGAGGAGCCTGGAATGCGGATGAACCGGCGAGCCATATGGCTCGTGCTGCCCCTGGCAGCGCTTTGCCTCACGGCGTTCGGCCTGCAAGAGCAAGACGATGACATCGCGGCCGTCCGTCAGGCAGTGCAGTACTACATAGACGGCCACGCGACGGGCGATCCCGCGGTCATGGCGATGGCGTTTCACTCCAGCGCCCGCCTGCAGTTCATTCGTGATGGTGAGGTCACGATCCGCTCGGTGGATGACTATCTGGGCGGCATGAGCGGCGAGCCGTCGTCCGAGGAGGCGGAGCGGATGCGCCGCGTCGTCATGGTGGATGTAGCGGGCGCGGCTGCCGTGGCCAAGATCGAGCTGGACTACCCACAGGTGTTCATCACCGACTACATGCAGTTGCTGAAGGTCGGTGGAGAGTGGAAGATCGTGAACAAGATCTTCTACGTGCAGCGCAAGTAGCCGTCGGCGCTACCTAGCCTCCCGCGCCACCTGCCAGCGACGCCACAGCAGGTAGATCGCCGGAATCACCACCAGGGTCAGGACGGTGGAGGTGATCATCCCGCCCACCATCGGCGCGGCGATGCGCTTCATCACGTCCGCCCCAGCGCCGGTGCTCCACAGGATCGGCATGAGGCCGGCGGTGATGGCCATGACGGTCATGATCTTCGGCCGTAGCCGCCCCACCGCTCCCTCTCGGACCGCCTCGGCCACGTCGTTCCCGTCTCGCATGCGTCCTTGGCTCTGGAGGTGTTCGTACGCCTCGTCGAGGTAGATCAGCATGACCACCCCGGTTTCCGCGGCGACGCCCGCGAGGGCGATGAAGCCGACCCAGACCGCGACGCTCGTGTTGTACCCGGCGAGCCACAGGTACCAGAAGCCGCCCACCATGGCGAACGGCACGGAGAGCATCACAATGAGCGACTCCGTGACGCCGCGGAAGTTGAGGAACAGCAGCAGGAAGATGATGGCAAGCGTCACCGGTACCACGATCTGCAACTTCGCCGCCACCCGCTCCATGAACTCGTACTGCCCGCTCCACACGAGCGTGTACCCCGACGGCAGCGAGAGTTGCTGCGCCACCACCTGCTGCGCATCCCGCACGTAACTGCCGACATCCACCCCTTCGATGTCCACGAAGATGGTGGTGACCGGGAAGGCGTTCTCGGTTTTCACGGCCATCGGTCCCTGAAGCAAGTCGATCGTCGCGACCTGCCCCAACGGGATCTGGGCCCCCGCCACGGTGGGCACGAGTACCTCCCGCAGCTTGTCGACGTTGTCTCGCAGTTCACGGGGATAGCGCACGTTCACCGCGTAGCGCTCGCGGCCTTCCACGGTCATCGCGGCAGTCACCCCGCCGATCGTGGCCATGATGGCACGGTGAACGTCCCCCACGTTGAGGCCGTATCGAGCGGCTTCCTCCCGGTCGATGTCGATGTCCACGTAATAGCCCGAGACGCCGCGTTCGGCGAACGCGCTCCGCGTGCCGGGCACTGTCTGCATGATGCGCTCGACACTTTCGCCGAGCGCCTGTAGGGTATCGAGGTCTGGGCCGAAGATCTTGATGCCCACGGCTGTCCGCACCCCGGTAGCCAGCATGTCGATCCTGCCCTTGATGGGCATGGTCCAGGCGTTGGTCACGCCGGGTAGGCTGACGGTCCGATCCATCTCGGCGATGAGCCGCTCATACGTCATGCCGGGACGCCACTCGTCTTTCGGCTTGAGCGTGATGGTGGTCTCGAACATGTCGAGCGGGGCCGGATCGGTTGCGGTGTTGGCCCGTCCCGCCTTGCCGAGCACCATCTCCACCTCGGGGAACGAGGCGAGCACGCTGTCCTGCCAGCGCATGGTCTCGCGCGCCTGCGCGATCGAGATGCCCGGCACGGTCGTGGGCATGAACAGCACCGAGCCCTCTTGCAGTTGCGGCATGAACTCGCTGCCCAGCCGCTGCCACGGAAGGACCGTAGCCGCGAGTACCAGCACGGCTCCCGCAATGACGATCCACGGACGCCGTGTCGCGAACCCGATTACCGGGCTGTACGCCCAGCGGAGCGCGCGGTTCAGCGGGTTCCGCGCCTCCGGCTTGATCTTGCCCCTGACGAGGTAGCCCATCAGCACTGGAACGAGCGTGATGGACAGGAGCGCCGATCCGGCCATCGCGAAGGTCTTGGTGAACGCCAGCGGCTTGAAGAGCCGTCCCTCCTGCTGCTCGAGGGTGAACACGGGCAGGAAGCTGAACGTGATGATCAGCAGGGAGAAGAACAGAGGCGGCCCCACCTGCTTGGCGCTCTCGAGCACGATCTGCCAGTGGTCGACCTTGCCCTCGGCCCGCTCCAGGTGCTTGTGCATGTTCTCGATCATCACGATGGCGCCGTCCACCATCGCGCCGATGGCGATCGCGATGCCGCCCAGGCTCATGATGTTGGCGTTCACGCCGATCGCCCGCATCGTAATGAAGGAAATCAGGATGCCGAGCGGGAGCGTGATGATCGCCACCAGCGCCGAGCGGAAATGCAGCAGGAACAGGACCGCCACCGCGGCGACGATCAGCGACTCCTCGAACAACTTGTCCCGCAGGTGCTCGATGGCACGGTGGATGAGGTCGCTGCGGTCGTAGGCTGTGCGGATCCGCACGTCGGCGGGGAGACCCTCCTGAATCTCCGCGACTCGTTCCTTCACACGCTCGATCGTCTTGAGGGCGTCCGCTCCGAACCGCATCACGACGATGCCGGCCACAACCTCCCCGCGGCCGTCCAGGTCCGCTGCGCCGCGCCGGGGCGCGGGGCCGAGCTGCACGGTGGCAATGTCGGCGACGCGGATGGGAGTACCGCCCGACGTGACGCCGACTGTCACGTTCTCGATGTCGGGAATGCCCTCGAGATATCCCAGGCCGCGGATCATGTATTCCCGGCCTCCCATCTCGAGCACGCGGGCGCCGATATCGACGTTGTGGGCGCCGATCGCCCGTGCCACTTGGGTCACGGGAATGCCGAACGCCCGTAGCCGCTCGGGGTTCACCTCCACCTGGTACTGCTTGACGAATCCGCCCAGGCTTGCGACCTCCGAGACGCCGGGCACGGAGGTGAGCTGGTAGCGGATGTACCAGTCCTGCAGCGTGCGCAGCTCGGCCAGGTCCAGGCTGTCCGACTCGAGCACATACTCGAACACCCACCCGACGCCGGTTGCGTCAGGGCCGAGCGCGGGCTCCGCACCCGGCGGGAGTTGCTGGCGGATGCCGTTGAGGTATTCCAGCACCCGCGAGCGGGCCCAGTAGATGTCGGTGCCGTCCTCGAAGATCACGTACACCAGGCTCAGGCCGAAGAACGAGAACGCCCGCACCACCCGCGCACCCGGCACCTTGAGCATCTCCGAGGCGATCGGATAGGTGATCTGGTCCTCGACGATGTCCGGGGATTGCTCCCGGTAGTCCGTCTGGACGATGACCTGAACGTCCGACAGGTCGGGAATCGCATCCAACGGAGTGGTGCGCATTGCCCACACGCCGCCGCCGATCAGGGCGGCGCTAGCCAGCAGCACCAGGAACCGGTTGCGCAGCGACCACTCGATGACAGCGTTAATCATGCTGGTGCTCCGGTTCGGATGTGTCGGACTCCGTCACGGGGCCTTCGTCGTGCTGCATGCCTGGCATGGCCGTGCCCGTGCTGGCCAGTCGCGACTCGGCATCCACCAGGAAGTTCGCCGCGCCCACGATCTGCTCACCCTCCTCGAGGCCGGACAGGATCTGCACCAGATCCCCTGCCCGTGCTCCAACGACGACGTCGTGGGGGTGCAGTGAACCGTCCTCGTGCCGGTGGAAAACCAGGGTGCGCTCCCCGGTGTGGATCACCGCCTGCACCGGGACGCTCAGCACGTCGTCGCCGATCTTGGTATCGATGTACATGGTGGCGAACATCCCGGGCTTGAGCCTCGAGTCGCGGTTATCCACCGTCAGCCGCACCCGGTTCGTTCGGGAGCGTTCGTCCACGGTGGGATAGATGAAGCTGAGCCGGCCCATGAGGTGCTCTCCCGGATAGGCCGACACCTCGATGTGGGATTGTGATCCCAGTCGCACGAACTGCAGGTCTTGCTCGAATACATCCCCTTCGATCCATACCTCTGAGAGATCGGCCAGACGGTAGAGCTGCATTCCCTCCATCACGCGCTGTCCTTCCACGACGTTCTTCTCCAACACGATTCCGGTGAAGGGCGCTACTAGCGTGAGGGTCTTGGATACCTCACCCGTTTCCTCGATCTGCCGGATCTGCTCGGCCGTGATGTCCCAGTACTCCAGCCTACGCCGCGCGGCTGCGAGCATCGCCTGGGCGTTGCGCCAGGCTTCACCGGAACCGGAGTTCACCCGGTCGGCCATGCGCTTTGCCGTGAGCAGCTCCTCCTGTGCGGCGACCAGCAGTGGGCTATAGAGGGTGAGCAGTGGCTGCCCGCGCCGCACCGATTCACCGGTGAAGCTGACGTACAGCTGTTCCACGAAGCCATCGACCTTCGGAGTGATGTCAGCTATTCTGGGCTCGGCCGGCTCGATCCGTCCCACGGTGCGGACCGTGCGCGTGAGCGTCTCGCGTCGCACCGTCACGTACACCACACCAAGTGCCTGCGCCTGATCCGCGGAGAGACGCACGACCTGACGCACTGCGGCGCCGGTGCTGTCTACCTCACCTTGGGTTCCGCCCGCCTGCATTCGGGCGTGCTCCTCGGCCGTCATCCCGGCCATTGGTGACTCTTCTGCGTCGTCCGCGCCGCATGCAGCGAGTAGCACGGCTGCCGCGGCGATCAATGTGTGAAGCCGTTTCATGGTCCTACTCCCAGATCGGTGCCCACCAGCGCTTCCAGTCGGGCCAGCGCCCGGTGGTAGTCGGCGGCGAGCCGCACCGACTCGATCTCGTATCGGTTCACGGTCATTTGGTTGGTTACCAGCGTCATGTAGTCGACCCGCCCCACGCGGTACGCGGAGAGCGCGGATTCCACCGCCGCACGTGCCTGGGGGAGCACCGCGTTGGCGTACAGTCCCGAAAGGTTCTGGGCGCGCTCCGCTTCGGCCCGCAGCTCGGTGAGTTGGGCGAACGTCTCGTTATAGAGATTCTGCTCTCTGGCCTGCTCCATGGATTGCATCGCTTCCATCTCCCTGCGGAGCGGCAGTTGCCGGGAGCCGGCGAACAGGGGGATGCTGACCCCCACCATCACGGTCACGAAGTCGACGAATTGGGGGCGCTGTCCGTAGCCCAGCGTGATGGCGATATCCGGGTAGAGCTGCCGCCGGGCGGCCCGGTACCCCGCCTCGGCAGCCAGCACGCGCTCACGCGCGGCGGCCAGTGCGGGCCGCATCCCGGCGGCTAGACCGATGAGGGAGTCCACCGGCGGGAGTTCTCCCACAGGTTCGGGGAGCTCCAAGCCGGGCACCGGCACGGTGGCATAGCGTCCCAGGAGAGCGTTGAGCCGCGCGGCCATCGCTACACGATCCTGCTGCACGACGGTGATGTCCTCGGTCATCTGGGCGATGGCGATCTGTGCTTGCAGCACGTCCTGTTGCAGCCCCGCTCCGACTGCGTACAGGGTGGAGGACACCTCGAAGAAGTTGCGCAGCAGCTCCCGAGTCTCCTGCATGATGTCGAGCGACCGGTCCACGTGCGCGAGCCGGTAGTAGACCGATTTCACTCGCGCAATGAGCTGTTGCTCAACCTCGTCGGCCTCCAGGCTTTCTGCCGAGGCGAGGTGCTCCGCCTGCTCGTGGGCGAACCCGAGCTTCCCGGGCCAGGGGAACCGCTGCGTCAGCTGAATCACATTCATGGTCATCGGCTGGGCGGTGCCGAAGTTGTCCACGGGCCGGTTGCTGAGCCCGAAGGCCAACAGCGGATCGGGCATCGCTCCGGCCTGCGGAGCGCGCTCCGCCGCGGCATCAGCGCGGAGCCGGACCGCCTGAAGCATCGGGTTGGCATCGTGGGCGATCGCGACGGCGTCGACCAGGTGCAAGGTGTCGGACGGCACCTGGGCGGACGCCCCAATCGGGAGTCCCTCGCTCACGACGGCGAGAACAAGGACTCTGAGCAGCGTGAGAGCCGCCGCGTCCCGTTTGATCTTCTGCATTTGAAACCTCTCCTGAGCGTCGACTAGAGACGACTCAATTGTCCACACGCCGCCTGTTCAGGCCGCGTGTGGGCGCACTACGTGCTGGAGAGGCTAGGCTCTGGGAGGTGGTGTGGTGGGAAGGAGGGTGCTGCTGAGGGGTGAAGACGCCGGAGCGATCACCGCCTCGGCGTGCGCAGCCATCGTTGGAATTGCGGGCTCCACGTCGAGCACGAGGCCCAGCGTCGCGAGGTCACAGCCCATCGACTCGTGACACGAGGTGTTTTGGCCGGAGACCACCGGCTCGGATCCTTGCTCGCCGTGGTGCTGCTCCTCGCCCGGAGCAGGGGCATTGGCGAGCCCGCACACCGTCGGATTCCCGTAGGGTCTCACGACGGCCGCGAGCATGGCCGCGGTTGCGAGCAATCGCACGAGCCGGAACGTCCTCATTCTGGTAAGCATAGTGGAATAGTCGGACTATACCTTGGCAAAAGCCCGTGTGAAAGCCCCTTTAGGCGAATTCAGGAGGGCACGCGGCGTCGGAGGCTGGTACGTAAACAGTTGCCTGACAAGAGTTTACTATATGCGGGCCGGGTCTACGACCTGAGCACCCCTCTCTGCGCAGGATGCGCTACTGCCGCATCCTTGGCAAACGCATCGCGTTGAGCGTCACCGCGATGGATGCTCCCATGTCACCGACCAGCACGGCCACCATGAGCGACACCACTCCCGCGACAGCGCCGAACGCCAGCAACATCTTGAGGCCCAGTGCCAGCCCGATATTGAACCGCACCAGCCGCCGCGCCAGCTGTGCGACCCGCACGGCGTAGGGGAGCATATTGAGATCGTCCGCCATTAGCGCCACGTCGGCCGTCTCGATGGTCGCTGGCGACCCCGCGCCCCCCATGGCGATCCCGATGCTCGAGGCCGCCAATGCCGGAGCGTCGTTCACGCCGTCGCCGACCATCGCCACGACATCGTGGCGACCCTTCAGTTCCTCCACCGCCCGGACCTTCTCCTCCGGTAGCAGCCCTGCCCGGACATCGGAGACGCCGAGGGCGCTGGCAATACTGCGCGCCACGGTCTCGTGGTCTCCCGTGAGAATGACCTGCTCGTGCACACCCAACTGCTGAAGCCTGTGCAGGACCTGCGCGGCCTCAGGTCTGAGCGTGTCCGCGAGGGCGATGAGACCCGAGAGCCCACGGCCATCCCCAACGAGCACGACGGTTTTTCCCTGATCTTCGAGCTCCTCGAACCGAGGCGGAATCTCGTGTTCGGGAAACAGCGCTGGCGTCCCCACACGCACTTCTCGCCCGTCGACCATCGCGACGACTCCACGTCCAGCACGCGCTTCGAACTCGGCGACGGGTACGTCTGCAATTTCCCGGAGCGTGCGAGCGTGATCGACGATCGCCTGAGCGATCGGGTGCTCGGACCGCAGCTCGACCGTCGCGGCAAGGTCGAGCACGTTTCCTGGTGAGGTCCCATCGAGGCCTTCCACGCAGGTTACTGTGAGCTGGCCCAGTGTGAGCGTGCCGGTCTTGTCGAACGCCATCGCGCAGGTCGAGCCGAGCGCCTCCAGGTACTCACCACCCTTGATGAGCACTCCATGTCGAGCCGCGCTGGTGAGGGCGCTCACAACCGTGACGGGAGTGGCGATCACCAGCGCGCACGGGCAGGCTATCACCAACAACGTCAGCCCGCGGGTGAACCACTCCAGGCTCGTGCCGAAACCGAGGAGAGGGGGGAACAGCATGGTGGCGGCCGCGAAGGCGGTGACGGCTGGCGTGTAGTAGCGCGCGAACTTCGTCACGAACTGCTCGATCGGGGCACGGCGCGCCTGTGCCTGTCGCACCAGGCGGACGATCCGGTCGAGCGTGGTGTGGCCGGCGTTCGTCGTCGCCACGATCTCGAGGAATCCTTCGATCGCAACGGTGCCCGCGAACACCGGGTCCCCGCGCATCTTCATTACCGGAACGGACTCGCCGGTCACGGTCGCCTGGTTAACGGCGGATTCCCCGTCGACGACCGTCCCATCGATCGGGATCTTCTCGCCCGGTCGAACCCGTACCCGCTGTCCTTCGCGCAACTCGGATGTCGGGATACTCTGCTCAGAGCCGTCATCACGGACCACGCTCGCCCGCTCCGGGCTCAACCGGACCAGCTCTTCTACCGACCGGCGCGCCCGCGCTACCGCATGGGACTCCAGGAGTTCCGCGAGCGAGAACAGGGCAGCGATCGCCGCTGCTTCGATGGGCTCGCCGATCAGGACCGCGCCGGTGATGGCCACAGTCATGAGGAAGTTCATGTCGAGCCGGAGCCGCCAGACGGCCCGGATTCCCGCGGGGAAGAAGTTCCAGCCCCCGATCAGGGCCGCCGCAAGCAGCACAAACCCGGCCGGGTCCAGACGGACGCGGAGCCAACCGGCGACGTCTGGTTCGCCGGCGACGAGCGCAATGGCCGTTCCGAGCAGCCAGAGGGCCGCCGACACGTACGTAAGCATTGCGGCCCGTGTACGCCACGGCGAAGGGAGACGGGAGGGCGCGGAGCTCACGTCAGCTCCGCCTCGTCGCAGCGGCGGATACTGGAGCGGGACCCGCGACGAGGGTCATGCGGCTTCGATGCGGACACGTAATAAGTTGTCTGACAAGAGTTTACTGCATGCGGGCCGGGTCTACGACCTGAGCAGCGTCAGCACCATCTTGAAGCGCGCCACCGCGTGCACCGAGTGCGGCTCTCCGGCGGGGATGATGATCATGTCGCCCTCATGGAGGCTCGACGCCTTTCCGGAGATCGCGACTTCCGCTGAACCGTCCAACACGTGGACCAGCGCGTCGAACGGCGCAGTGTGCTCGCTCAGGCTCTGGGCTATGTCGAACGCGAACAGGGTGACTGTGCCCGACTGGCTCTTCATGATCCTCCGGCTCACGATGGCGCCGGTCTGGTACTCCACCAGCTTGACCAGGGGCTGCGTGATGCCCTTGGGCACCTTGTTGCTGCGGGCGGGTTTGTCAGGTGTCATAGTGGTCACAATCTCCACGCTTCCCGCTCCCGCGGCAAGTGACGCTGCCTGGTCACGGCCGAGCAGGTGGGGCGCGCGCCGGTGCCCGTCGTGCGGGAACCGCAGTGGTTCGGCGGGTTACGGAATACGTTGATGGGCTTGGCCGGTCGCGACAGCCGCCCCGCAGCATGCCTGGCGCGTGTTCCAAAAAGAACATAGTATCTGTAGAGATTCCTCAAAGATCAGGAGAACCACCCCATGGCAACAGTGCTCGACATCCTGGGGCGGAAGGGAGGCGATGTCGTAACCATGGCGCCCGATGACTCGGTCCTCGACGCGGCGCGCACGATGAACGAGCGCGGCATCGGGAGCGTCATAGTGCTGGAGGGTGGTGACGTCGCCGGGATCTTCACCGAGCGGGACATCCTGCGGCGCGTAGTGGCCGAGATGAAGGACCCGGCCGCGACGAAGCTCAGCGACGTGATGACCTCTCCGGTCATCGCCTGCCGGCCGGAGGCGAGGCTCGAGGAGTGCGCCGCGCTGTTCACCGAGAAGCGCGTGCGCCACCTGCCGGTGGCCGATGAAGAGGGCCTCAAGGGCATGATCACTAGCGGCGACATCCTCGCCCACCAGATCAAGGAACATGAGGACACGATTGAGTTCCTGAACAGCTACGTGTTCGATCTCAGGAGCTGACCATCATTCGGATGTGAGCGCATGAGACGAAGCATCTTGTTGCTACTCGGCCTCGCCGCGCTCGGCGGGGCCGTTTGCGTACCGGCCGCAGCTCAGGAGGGCGCTCTCCAAGTCGTCCTCGACGATTCGCTGCTCGCCGATCCGGCCGTCACAACGGGGACGCTGGCGAACGGCGTTCGGTACTACATCAGGGCGAACGGGCGGCCGGAGGCGCGGGCAGAGCTTCGGCTCGTCGTGAACGCCGGCTCGGTGTTGGAGGACGACGACCAGAGAGGGCTCGCGCACTTCGTGGAGCACATGGCGTTCAACGGCATCCGGCATTTCCCCAAGCAGGAGCTGGTGAACTACCTGGAGGGGATCGGGATGCGGTTCGGCCCGGACCTGAACGCCTTCACGAGCTTCGACGAGACCGTCTACATGCTCACGGTCCCGACCGACAGCGCCGAGCTTCTCTCCACGGCGTTTCAGATCCTGGAAGACTGGGCATGGGGACAGCTGTTCGACTCGCTCGAGGTCGAGAAGGAACGCGGGGTGGTGCTCGAGGAGTGGCGTCTGGGTCGTGGGGCATCCTCCCGTATGCGGGACGAGCAGTTCCCGATTCTGTTCCAGGGCGCGCGCTACGCCGAGCGGCTGCCGATCGGGGAGCCGGAAGTGCTGGAGGCCTTCAGTCACGAGGCGCTCGTGCGCTACTACGAGGCCTGGTATCGCCCGGACCTGATGGCGGTGGTCGCCGTGGGCGACTTCGACGCGGCAACCGTAGAGGGGCTCATCCGCGAGCACTTCGAGCGCATCCCGACGCCGGCGACGCCCCTGGAGCGGCCGCTCTACGAGGTGCCCGACCACGCCGGGACGCTGTTTGCGATCGCTACCGATGCCGAGGCCACGAACTCACAGGTCTCCGTCTACTTCAAGCAGCCTGTCCGGCCGACCGGAACACAGAAGGACTATCGCAGGGACCTAGTCGAGGCTCTCTACAACCAGATGTTGAACCAGCGTCTCTTCGAGTTGACGCAGCTTGCCGAGCCCCCCTTCCTGGGCGGGTTCTCCGGGCAGGGCCAGATCGTCCGCACGAAGGAGGTATACGTGCTGGGCGCGCTGGTGCCCGAGGGAGGGATTTCGGTCGGCCTCGCGACGCTTCTCACCGAGGCGGAGCGGATAGCGCAGCACGGGTTCACGGTGTCTGAGCTCGAGCGGGCGAAGCGAGAGCTTCTGCGCGGGATGGAGCAGGCGTACGCCGAGCGCGAGAACAGGCAATCCCGAATCTACGCTGGCGACTACGTGCAGAACTTCCTGGGTGGCGAGCCCTTCCCGGCGATTGGCTACGAGCTGGAGCTCACCCGGGAGCTTCTGCCGGGAGTCGGGGTGGATGAAGTGAACGCTCTGGCGAACGAGTGGGTCACGGACGGAAACCGTGTCGTGATGGTGAACGCACCCGAGAAGGAGGGCCTCGAGACACCCAGCGAGGCGACTCTGCGACAGGTCTTTGCGGCAATCGGGGCTTCGAGCATCGAACCGTACGAGGACGAGGTCGCGGACGCGCCTCTGCTGGCTGAGACGCCGCGAGGAGCGAGTGTGGTTCGGGAGGAGCGGGTCGAGGAGGTCGATCTCACGATCTGGGAGTTGGCAAACGGTGTCACGGTGCTGCTCAAGCCCACTGACTTCAAGGATGACGAGATCCTGTTCGATGCGTGGAGTCCGGGGGGGACGTCGCTGGTGCCCGACGAGGATTATATGGCGGCCCGCACCGCGGCCGAGATAATCGGACTGGGTGGCATAGGTGAGTTCAGCTTGGTGGAGATGGACAAGGCCCTCGCGGGCCGGGCGGTGAGCGTGAGCCCGTACGTGACCGGGCTCTTCGAGGGTATCTCGGGACAGGTCTCACCGCAGGATGTTGAGACGCTGTTCCAGCTCATCTATCTCTACTTCACCCAGCCGCGAGAGGACTCCACGGCTTTTGCGTCCTATCAGAACCGCGTGATCGCGGGTCTCGAGAACCGAAGCGCGAGCCCGGAGGCCGAGTTCTGGGATACGGTCAGCGTAACGCTCACCCGGCATCACTTCCGCCGCCGCCCGCCTAGGGCGGAACTCTATGCGGAGATGGACCTCGGCAAGTCGGTTGCGTTCTATCGGGATCGCTTTGCCGACGCCAGCGACTTCACCTTCGTGTTCGTTGGGAGCTTCGATCTGGACTCGATACGACCGTTGGTGGAAACGTATGTCGGGGGTCTGCCGTCGATGGGTCGCGAGGAGACCTGGCGTGACGTGGGGCTGCGCCCACCGTCCGGTGAGATCACGAAGGCCGTTCATCGCGGTGTCGAACCAAAGAGCCTCACGCTGGTCGCCTACACCGGTGACTTCGAGTACACACGCCGCGACCGTTATGCCCTGGCGACGCTCGGCACGCTGTTGGAGATGAGGCTTCGTGAACGGCTTCGCGAGGAGCTGGGTGGGACCTACAGCGTGCAGGTCCAGACATTCTCCCAACTCCACCCGCACGGGGAGTACGGGGCGTACATCCAGTTTGGTTCCGACCCGGAGCGCGTGGATGAACTGCTGGACGTAGTCGTGCGGCAGATCGACAGCGTGCGCACGGTCGGTCCCACTGAGGAGGAGCTCGCCAAGGTCGCGCAGACGCAGCGACGGCAGTGGGAGACGAGTCTCGAGCGAAACGGGACCTGGGTCGACGCCCTGATGCGCTATAGCCGCAACGGTCTCGACTATCGCGAGATAGCCGCGTACGAGGAGCTCGTGAGCAGTCTCGACTCGGATGTGATCCGGGAGGCTGCCCAGCGCTATCTGAGTGGTGAGAATCGGGTTCGAGTGACGTTGTACCCGGAGTCTACCGAGTGATGCGGCGCGGCAGCGGGACAATCGCGATAACGGTGATGCTCGTCGCGGGGTGCGTGGCGCAGTCCGAGCGAGACTGCACTCTGCCGCGCTCCGGCTCCGTGCGGCGCAACGCCGACTCGACGGTCCTCGCGAGCCCGCTGCTCTCCGCTGCCCAGGTGGACTCGTTCGGCGTGTATACGGGGAGCATTCTGCTTCTGCCGGAGGTCGCCTTGCCGGAGCACGCGCATCCCGGTGCCGAGGAGATCGTGTTCGTGTCCTGCGGCAGCGTCCAGGTCATCATGGATGGCGTGGAGTACGTCCTGGAGGAAGGATCCGCACTGCACATTCCGGCTGGAACGCCACACACGGCCATGGCGGGGCCGCGGGGAATGGCGGCGGTACAGATGTATCGGCCCGGTGGACCTGGATTACGTTTCTACGAATGGACTGAGGTTCCCGGCGGCGGCTGAGTCGGAGGGTGTGCCGAGGAGGTGCCAGGTGTTCGAGACGCGTCGCCCCGCTGTGGCGGGGATGTTCTATCCGGCGGACCCGAACGAGCTCCGCGCCATGGTGGACGAGATGTTGGCCGAAGTGCGGGGCGAGCCCACCCCGGCCCGGGCGGCCATAGTACCGCACGCGGGGCTCATCTACTCGGGGCGCTGCGCAGCCCAGGTCTGGGGCCGGATTGCGATCCCCGAGGTCGTGGTCGTCATTGCGCCGAACCACACGGGGCTGCTCGACAACCGGGGCGGGGCGGGGGCGTGGGACCGCGGCGCGTTCGAGACGCCGCTCGGGAACGTGCCGGTGGCGCAGGAGTTCCTCGAGGCCGTCGAGAGTGAGTGCCCCCTGCTGCTGCACGACCGGGCTGCACACGCGCGAGAGCATGCCATCGAAGTGGAGCTGCCCTTCCTGCGCGCCGTGGCACCGGACGCACGCCTCGCGCCGATCGTCCTGGCCTGGGATGAATGGGAGCCGGTGCAGCAGTTGGCGAGCGCCCTGGCTGCCACGGTCGAGAAGTGGTCCACCGGAGTACTGCTCGTAGCCTCTTCCGACATGACCCACCACGAGACGGCTGCCACTGCGGCGGCGAAGGATGAGATGGCCCTGGCCGCGGTGCGGCGGCTCGATGCGAAGGAGCTCCTCGACGTGTGCCGGCGCGAGAGCGTCACCATGTGCGGCCGGGCGCCATCCGCGGTCGTTATCGAGGCTGCCCGCCGGTTGGGGGCCGAGAGCGCCGAAGTCGTGGACTATCGGCACAGCGGGTGGGTGACCGGAGACGACTCGGAGGTCGTGGCCTACGCCGGGGTCGTGATTCCCTAGCGAGGCCAGTTCCGGCACCGGCTGACTTTCACCAAGTACCGTATGGGCACTAGCTTGTAGGCGACCTGCGGGCGGCGGTTCCTCTGCGGAGTGGAGCATGGCGGACCAGAAGCAGACAAAAGCCCAGTTGATCGAGGAGCTCACCAAGCTGCGCCGGCAGGTGGCGGAGCTCGAGCGCCAGGCGGCCGCCCGTGAGGTCGCCGAGGAGGCGCTGCGCACCGAGAAGGCCTTCCTCGATGAGCTGTTCGAGAACGCCCCCGAGGCGGTGGTTCTGGTCACCAACGACAGCTTCATTCTGCGTGCCAATCGTTTCTTCACCAAGGTGTTCGGCTACGAAGAGGAAGAGGTCGTAGGCAAGAACATCGACGATCTCCTGGCGCCGGGAGAACTGACGGAGGAGGCCTCGGGCTACACACAGCAGGCGGCAAGGGGGGAGCAGCTGTACGTGGAGACCGTGCGGCGCCGCAAGGATGGTACGCCCGTGGACGTGTCAATCCTGGGAGTGCCGATCCGCGTCTCCGGCGGCCAGGTCGCCGTGTACGGGATCTACCGGGACATCACCGGACGCAAGAACGCGGAGAAGGCGCTGCGCGACAGCGATGAGCGCCACCGCAAGTTGTTCGAGTCCACTCCCATCGGTCTCGGCGTCGCCGACGCCGAAGGCAACCTGCTCGCCTTCAACGAGGGCATCATGAAGCCGGGCGGTTACACGCGTGAGGACATCAAGAAGCTGGGCAACGTCGCGCATCTGTACGCCGTTCCGGAGGAGCGCGACCGCCTACTGGCCAAGGCAGCGCGGGAGGGGTTTCTGCGGCAGGAAGAAGTGCGATTCAAGCGCAAGGACGGGGGCCACTACACCGCGCTCCTCTCGCTGACGCCCGTTGAGATCGACGGCGGCACCGGCTGGCAGGCGATGGTGGAGGACATAACCGAGCGCAAGCGCGCCGAGGAGGTGCTGCTGCGCGAGAAGCATTTCTCCGACGGGTCTATCGACGCGCTGCCCGGCATCTTCTATCTCGTCGACGAGAATGGGAAGTTCCTGCGCTGGAACAAGAACCTGCCTCACGTTTCCGGCTATTCCGACGAAGAGATCGCGCAGATGCACCCGCTCGACTTCCTCGAGGGCGAGGAGCGGGAGCGCATGCGGCGCGGCATGGAAGATGTGCTTGCCCGGGGACACGCCACCGTGGAGATGGACATGGTGGCCAAGAACGGAGCCCGGATCCCGTACTTCTTCACGGCGCACCGCATTCAGCTCGACGAACGGCAGTGCATCATCGGGACTGGCATCAACATCGCCGAGCGCCGGCGCGTGGAGGACGAACTGCGTCGCTCCGAAGCCAAGTTTCGCGAACTGGTTGAGCATGCGACGTACGGTATCTACCGGGCTGGCGCAGATGGTTGCTTCCAGTCCGCCAACCCTGCCTTGGTGGAGATGCTCGGCTACGAGTCGGAAGCGGCGCTGCTCGAAGCGGAGCGGTGTCAGGATACCTACGCCAACGACACGGAGCGGGAACGGCTGATTCAGGTATGCGACAATATGGAGCGCATAGTCGGCATGGAGATGGAGTGGTGCAGGGAGGACGGGCGGAGTGTCACGGTTCGGTTGAGCGGACGGCCGCTCACGAACCAGCGCGGCGAGCTCGAGGCGTACCAGATGATCGCCGAGGACGTGACTGAGCGACGGGTGCTGGAGGCGCAGCTCAGACAGGCACAGAAGATGGAGGCTATCGGCCAGCTCACGGGCGGCATCGCGCACGACTTCAACAACGTGCTGACGGTGATTCTGGCCAATGCCGATCTCATTGCGAGCGGACTGCCGCGAGAGCTCACGCAGGCCCGGGCCGATGTCGAGGACGTACAAGCGGCGGCGCGGCGCGGAAGCACACTCATCAGGAAGCTCCTGGGCTTCTCGCGGCGTGAGCGGCTGGAAGTGCACCCAACGGACCTCACTCACCTTCTGGCTGAGTTGTCGAGTGTGCTCAAGCGGGTCGTGCCGGAGAGCATCGAGATTCAGCTCATCGCCGGCGAACCCGACGCGACTGTGCTTGCGGACCCCGGCGCCGTAGAGCAGATCGTGCTCAATCTCGCGACCAACGCGCGCGACGCGATGCCCGATGGCGGCATCCTGCGGATCGAGGTGACCCGCACCTGGCTCGATGAGGGCTATCGCGCCACCCACCCCTGGGTCGAGCCGGGGGAGTACGTGTGCATCACCTGTTCGGACACCGGTATGGGCATGGACTCTTCCACACTTGAGCGCGTGTTCGAGCCCTTCTTCACGACCAAAGCACCGGGTGAGGGCACGGGTCTCGGAATGGCGATGATCTACGGGCTCGTGAAGCAGCACGGCGGGTACGTGCACGTCTACAGCGAGGTGGAGCAGGGCACGACCGTGAACGTGTACTTCCCTGCCGCCAGTGTGGAGGCGGGCAGCGCCGTGGATGAAGTGATCCGGCTCGAGGAGCTCCGGGGCCGGGGCGAGACCATCCTCCTCGTCGAGGACGAGGACGGGATTCGGCGCGCGACCAAGCGGGCGCTGGAGGGTCGCGGGTACGTGGTGCTGCTCGCGGAAGATGGTGAAGAGGCGCTGGATGTGTTTCGCCGTCACGAGCAGGAGATCGATCTAATCGTCTCCGATCTCGTGATGCCGCGTCTCGGGGGCCGCCAGTTTTACGAGGCGCTGAAGAAAGAAGGGAAGGATCCCAGGATCCTGTTTACGAGCGGCTACTCGGTGGATGACGTGAAGGCGGGATCCGGGTTCCTGCGTGACCAGCCGTTTCTGCACAAGCCCTGGACGCTAACGGACCTGTTCATTCGGGTGCGTCAGGTGATCGACCACGACCGTGAGGCCGCCTCGTGAGGCGCAGCCCCTAGCGGCGTCGCTACCTCATCACTCCGGCGCAGTGTCGGATACGGCCAACTCTGCGAACGTAGCCGGGTTGGCCGGATAGCTGAGCGGGCCGAGTGCGTGCACCGTGCGCCTCCCCCCGGAGCGTCCCGCCACGGTGAGGCTGAGCCGCAGTCGATCGAATCTCGCCAGGGGCAACGCCATCTCGGCGTCATATCCGCGCGACGTGCGCTGAGCGCCGTACTCCAGCCCGTCAGTCATCGCCGCGACCGCCTGCGATGGCTCGATCGCGAGGGTCGAGAGCAGGAACTCCGAGAGCGTGAGCGCCCGGTTGTCGCCGAGGAACTTGGCCATGAAGCCCTCGAGCGCCATCGAGCGAACCAGCGAAGATGGCGGCTGCGACTCCGTCGGCGGCGTGAGGATCACGACCAGGTCCTCGGGCGTCATGTAGTTCCGCACCTCTCGAGGGTCACTCTGAATGACGAGCCCGATGTGACTGCCCTCACCCACGCGATTGCCGGTTCGCACGTCGGTCGGCTCTCCCGACACGCGCAGGGCCAGGTAGATGACGCTCCCGTCGGTACGGAGAGCGATCTGCGGGCGCGGCCCGTCGGGGCCGCGGGCCCGCGTGAGGCTCTCCCACTCCGCGTCGAGCCACTCCTCGAGGTTCCCATCCACATGGATCGGAGCAGCGGTCTCGGCCACATGCCGCACCTCGATCTGGAGATGCAGCGCGCCGTCCCGCCGCACGTAGCTGGGGTCGTCCATCAGCTGCTGGAAGCGCCCTCGTGTGCGGCTCACGAACGGCCCGAGCTCCTGGGCCAGCGCCGCCAGCTCGGGCGACGATGCCGCGGCGGAGTCGAGTAGGGCCAGAGCCTGCTCCAGCCGCTCGAGCCCGCTCTCCGTCTCGGCGATGTCGATTGGCGCGCCCGGGATGAACAGCGGCTCGAAGAGGTTCTGGTCCCATCCGTAGTCGCCGTAGAGTTCGATAAACGGCTGCACCAGCACCGCCCCCTGAGGGCCGTACAGATTGTTCAGCGATTGCTCGAGAGCCGCTTCCGGGTCGTAGCCGGCCGGGTCTCTCGTGTACTCGGCCAACGTCGCTAGCGGGATCATCGAGGCGTGCGCCTCGTTCATCGGGTTGGAGAGGATCCCGAGCGCGCCGAGCCCGAGGCGCCGCTCACGTCCGACCAGGGGCCCCAGGAACGGTCGCCACCGGGCGTAGTCGTTCACGGGGTAGTTGTCCCAGATGAGCGGCGGCCGTCCGATCAGAGCCGCCCACTCTCGAGCCTGGCTCGTCGTGATCTCCGGGGACGCAACGTCGATTCCGGTCCAGAAGAAGGGCACGTCCGCCGCCGCCAGCTCACCCAGCCGCTCGAGATACTCTCGGTCGCCCCACGCGTTGGTGTAGGTAGTGGGTGTGACCGCCAGCGTAGCCCCGCGAGTGCCCAGGTCGTGATACAGACGGTTGATGAGGTCCGCGTGGGCATCGGCCAGAGTCCCGAACACCATGCGGTCGGCGCCGTGTTCGAGCGTCGGCGGAACGTCGTCCACGAAGAGCGCGAATCGCGTGACTCCCAGACCCGCTATCGCGTCGAGCTTCTCGAGAAGGCTCGCATACTCCGCCGCATCGGAATACACCATACTCCCACCGGGGCTCAAGGCGTACACCAACCGGACGCCGCTCTCCTCGGCCACGGCTACCAGCTCTCTCAGCTGATCGAGCTCGCCCCGCGGGTAGGATTCGCGCCAGCGCTCCCGGTGGTATGGGTCATCCTTGGGCGCGTAGTAGTAGGTGGTGAGACCCACTCGTCCCATGAACCGCAGCACGTCCACCCGGTCCTGATGCGACCATGGCGGGCCGTAGAAACCCTCGATCACGCCGGTCTCGGCGAAGCCCGGCGCCGGCTCGTTGCCGCGCTCTCCGGCGCAGCCTGTGTGCGCGGCCAATATGGCGGACGCGAGGATGGGTCCCAGAACCTGTCGGGTTACGTTCATGTCTCGAACGATATCCACCATGCGCGCCGCGCGCTAAGTTTCTGCGGCAGATCCGTCGTCCACCCCGATTGGAAGGAACGACCCGTGGGCCAGCGCATCCCTCCAGCCGCACCGCGATCCAACCCGCCCGAGCGCCTGCTCATGGGTCCCGGGCCGTCGAACCCCGACCCGCGGGTGCTCGAGGCCATGGCGAGGCCCATGGTGGGACACCTCGATCCGTACTTCCTCGAAGTGATGGATGAGACGATGGCGATGCTCCGCGGCGTGTATCTGACGGGGAACCATCACACGATTCCGATGTCCGGCACTGGCACGTCGGGCCTCGAGACCATCATGCTGAATCTGCTCGAGCCCGGAGATGAGGCCGTCGTCGGGGTGATCGGCTACTTCGGGCAGCGGCTGCACGAGATGGCGGTTCGCGCCGGAGCCAACGTGCGCACGATCGAGGCGCCGCTCGGGGAGGTGATCCCCCCCGAGCGTTTCGAGGAGGAGCTGAAGCGACAGCCTGCCAAGCTCGTGGCGCTGGTTCACGCCGAGACCTCTACCGGTGCGGCACAGCCGATCGCGGAGGTTGCGGAGATCGCGCACCGTTACGGGGCGCTGATCGCAGTCGACTGCGTGACCTCCCTGGCCGGGATGCCTGTGGACGTGGACGGATGGGGCATCGACGCGGCCGGATCTTGCAGCCAGAAGTGCATTGGCGCACCCCCGGGACTGGGTCCGGTGACGTTCGGTCCGCGCGCCATGGAAGCGGTGCGAAACCGCAAGACGACGCCGCCCACCTGGTATCTCGACCTGAACCTGCTGTTCCAGTACTGGGGAGAAGACGGCGCCAAGCAGCGCGTGTTCCATCACACGGCGCCGGTCTCGAGCATCTACGCGTTCCACGAGGCGCTGCGGCTGATTCTGGGGGAGGGCCTCGAGCAGCGCTGGGAGCGCCACCGCGAGGCGCACGCGTTCTTCGCCGAGGGACTCGATCGGTTGGGGCTCTCGCTGTTCACGCCACAGGAGCACCGCCTCCCGATGCTCAACGTCGTGAACATTCCGGAGGGGGTGGACGACGCTGCGGTTCGCAGCGCGCTGCTCGAGCGGGACATCGAGATCTCGGGCGGGTTCGGCCCGCTCAAGGGGAAGACGTGGCGTGTCGGACTCATGGGCGTGAACGCCGACACTCAGCGCATCGAGCGGTTGCTGGGCGCGCTGGAGGAGGTGCTCGAGGAGCGCTAGTCTTCCAGCAGCGGCCCCACGTCCATGAGATATATCGCCATCGTGCCGCTCCCCGCCTCCTGGTCCCGGTTGGATGCGAAGGCGATGGTCCTGCCGTCCGGCGCAAATGCAGGGAAGCCGTCGAAGGCGGGGTCGTAGGTCAGCTGGGTCTGTTTCCCGGTCTCCATGTGCATGAGGAACACTTCGTAGTTGTGAGGCTCGGGCACCTTCACGAACACCAGGTGCTTCCCGTCGGGAGAGGGATAGGGGGCCCAGTTGGTTCCCTCGTCGTGCGTCAGCTGAGTGAGCTCCGTGCCGTCGTGCTTGATCGTGAAGAGCGTCATTGGCAGCGGACTGCTCCCCTGGTCCTCCCGCCTCCATGCGCGGAACAGGATGTGCTCGCTATCGGGTAGGTAGAAGGCTCCCCCCTCCTGCCACTCCGGCGTGTCCGTGATCTGGAACTCCCCGCCCCCGTCCGGCCGCATGCGCCACAGCTCCATGCGTCCCTCCACGAGCCGCCCGAACAAGATCCACTCCCCATCGGGCGAAACGGATACCTCGGCCTCGTACAGCTGGTTGTGTGTGAGCCGCCGCACGTCCGAGCCGTCCAGCCTGCAGCTATACAGCTCGGCACCAGTGGGGTAGTCGGTAATCCTGGAGTAGTCGCCTTTGGGCAAGTCCGGATTGTCGCGAGTGGAAGTGAAAACCAGGCGGTCGCCGTCGGGGAAGAAGAAGGAACAGGCGTCCTCACCCCGATCGTTGATCTGGCGGATCTCGGTGCCGTCCAGATTCGTGGTGTACACGTGGTACTCTGTTTCCTGCTCGTTCAGCCTGGCGTTCAAGACGAGGTGCGTGCCGTCGGGCGAGAAGTAGGCTTCGGCCGCCGAGAAGAAGCCCGGCACGAGCCGCAGCGGGAGCTCGTCGCCGGTCGCGCCGGCTCCGCCGCCGCAGCCGAGAGTGATCGCACAGAGAAAGAGAATCGCTGGAGAGGCTTGCCCCACCCGGATATCCGGTTTCATGAGTCCCCCACGTTGGAGATGACCGGCTATCGTCCCAGTGCGAGTATAGGACTCCGGTACCGGCCTTCGCCAGATGGCCGCCGAGTGGACGGGCGCTCACACTCCGAACTGCCGCAGGTGGTGATCGTTGTGGCGGTATGCCAAATCCGCCCATTGCCGTCCCGAGAGTCTTTCGAACACCGGATTCACTGGCCAATCCGGTTCGTCCTTCCGCGACACGAAATCCTCCATCTGCTGTTTGAGCCGGGCTCGGTCGGCGTCGAACTCCGCGGGGTCGGTGACGAGAAACTCCGGCAGCGTCCTCACGTTCTTGGGGAACGGGAGCCTCAGTCCGAAGACCACGAAGCGGACCATCTTGCGGGCGAACGCGCCGCCGTACTGACGTGCAGTCGTGCGGCCCAGTGCAAGGTCGAAGTAGTCGCACAGGTGGCACAGCATCCGGCCCGCGGACATCGTACCCCACAGTGGCGGGCTCTCGGGATTGAGGCGGTCGAGCCGGGTGAGCATGTCTGCGTGGTCGGTCGGGTCGAACAGCGTGTGCATTTGGCGCGCGTCCCCTTCGTTGCCGCAGTCGGGTATGGAGAGTAGTTTGCTCGGCTTTCATCGCTTTCGGAACCCCAGGAGTAATCTCATCAAGATGTCGCAGGCGGCTCCTGGGCGCTGGCGGTGAGTGCGCGGTGGGACTCATATTCCCAGTAGACCCATGCGCCACGCTGACCCCCTCAGGATTCTGGCGGCTGTGCTGCTTGCCGCCTGCGGCGGCGACGTCGTGGGCACCGAAGACCCTTCGTCCGCCACGGTGCCCGTGCTCGCTGCACTCACCGGCGTGTGGGACGTCGAGATTCACTGCACCAATCGGCGTGACTGCGGGTTCTCCAGCGACTGCGCTGCGGGGACCGATACACTGTCCTACATGGTGCTGGGCGGGCTTGCCTTCATTGGAGGCCCGGTCGACTCGAGCGAGTGGCGCCGGACGGCACGCGCCGCGACGCTCACTGCTACAATGGAGTTCGACGGCGAGGAGTGGCTGGACCCGGGCGCAACCTGCAGCGGGCGGGGGACTGGGTGTTACAGCCAGCTGAGCACGGCACGACTACTCTCCGTTCAGGAATCGGCGACGCTTTGGATACGGCGTGATTCCACATCCGCGGTCTACGTGTTGACGGTGCCGGTTCGCTCGGGCTCGCAACAGGTGGCCTCGGTTACCTTCGAATGGACGAGCGCGGAGGCCGAGCCAACCCGCTTCCAGACTCACACCGACTGGTTCCTCATCCAGCTCCGGAGACGATCGGTCACATGACCCGAGACCCGACCAGACCCGCCCTCCTGCTGCGGCTCGAAGGTGCAGCCGCGATCATCGTGACTGTGGCTCTATACAGGGAGCTGGGGCTCAGTTGGTGGCTCTTCGTGCTGCTGTTTCTCCTGCCCGACCTGTCACTCCTGGGCTACTTTGGCGGCACGCGACTCGGAGCGAGGGTGTACAACGTGGTGCACACGTACACGTTGCCGGCGGGCCTGTGGGTGCTGGGCTTCTGGAGCGAGCGCGGATGGGTGATGGGCGTGGCGCTAATCTGGGCGGCTCACATAGGCTTCGACCGACTGATCGGATTCGGCCTCAAGTACCCGGCGGTGTTCAAGCCCACTCACATGCAGCAGGTGACGATGGAGCCGCAGCCTCCGCCTACTACTGTGTCGCTCTAGCTCGCCGGTCCGGGGCGGGAACGAGAAGGGCGCCGCTGTGTGCGGCGCCCTTCGTGCGTTCTCAACCGGTGGAGGCGCTCAGGTGCGCTCCCACACGTTGTTGTCGCGGTCCACGTCGGGGAACACGCCCTCGGCGTCGATCTCGACCTTGATCACGGGCGAGTCAGTCGTGATGGAAAGCTCCGCGGTGCGGTTCCCTGCGAGCCAATGCTCAACCGGCACCTCCCCATGCATCTCCTCGCCGTTGGCGAGCGTGAACGTGACCCGGGCCGGCATCGGCGCGAGCCCCAGGTCCTCGATGTGGACCGTGGTCTCACTGCCGCCGGTCGTCACATCCGCGATCGACTGGTCCAGCGTCCAGATCTCGAAGTACCAGGTGCTCCAGAACCAGTCGAGGTCCTGCCCGGCCACCGTGTTGAAGGTGTTGAAGAAGTCCCACGGCTTCGGGTGCTTGAAGGACCAGTTCGTGAGGTACGTTCGGTAGGCCTCGACGAAGACTTCCTCACCCAGAAGCCCGCGCAGCGTGGCGAGCATGGTCGCGGGCTTGGGGTACGCCGCAACACCCCACGCGCCCCCGGGGTACTGGTAGTCGGACCGCCGCATCATCTCGCCTTCCCGGCCCGTGCGTGCGAACCCGGCGTAGCTCTCACGTGTTCCCACGTCCCAGTTGCGGCCGGGGTAGAACTCCTTCATGGCCTGGTCGGTGTTGAACGACGTGGTGCCCTCGTCCATCCAGCTGCGGCGCCGCTCGTCGACACCCACGATCATGGGCACCCACATGTGGGCGATCTCGTGTGCGTGCACGCCGTACAGGGAGGTGTCACTCGCCTGGTTGAAGGCGCCGATGAGAGTCAGCATGGGGAACTCCATCCCGCCTCCCATGATCCCGCCGCCCTCGACCGAAGTCATGTGCGACCAGGGGTACATGACACCCATCCAGCGCGAGAGAAAGTCGATCGAGTGCTGCGTGTAGCGCCAGGCGTGTTCCCACTTGGGGGCGGTCTCGCGCCAGAACGACTCGGTCCGCGCGTAGTCCATCTCTCCGTCGCCGTCGAGGTCGCCAACGGGCGCGCGCGCCGCGTCCCAGCGGGACTCCGTCGCCGCGAGGAAGGCCACGTCGCGCACGTTGTCGGCGGTGAAGTGCCACGAGAGGTAGCCGCTCTCCGATGTCTGCGTCGCCGTGCCGGGGCCGAAGTCCTCGGGAGTGAGGACGTGGACCACCGTGTCGCTCTGCTCGGCCGCCAGCAGCCGCTCGTGGATGGTCTCCGGCAGCACCTCATCGGCATTCTGCAGCTCACCGGTGGCCATGATCACCCAGCCCTCGGGCGCTTCGATCGTCACGTCATAGGTGCCGTATCCCATGTAGAACTCGGACTGGCCGAGGAACTGATCGGTTTGCCACTCGATCACGTCGTCGTACACCGCCATCTGGGGGTACCAGTAGGCGATGTAGAGGAGGTTGTCGAGGTTCCAACCCATGCGGCCCCGCTGAGGCGCCTTGAAGCCGAAGTCGATCTCCATCTCGAGGGCCTCACCGGGCGCCACAGGGCTGCCGGGGCGCACCTGCATCAGGGTGCCGAATACCCGGTAGCGCGCCGGCTGCCGGGAGGTATCGGACAGGACCTCACCTCCCGCGACCACTCGGGTGATCTCCATGCCGCCCGTCACCTCGGCACTGTAGCTACGCGCGGCACCCTCGGCGTAGACGTTCTGGATCAACTGGAGGGCGACCCAGTTGAGCGAGTCTGGTGAGTTGTTGTGGTACACGATTCGCACCGTGCCCTCGACGCGCTTCTCTTCGGGTAGCAGCCGGGCGTTGATGACGTAGTCGGCTGACTGCTGCCAGTAGTTGGGACCGGGCTCTCCGGTCGAGGTTCGGGTGCCGTTCTCCAGGGCATCCTGGAACCCGGCGGACATGACGGTTGGGTGTGGAATCGGCCGGCGCTCGTCGTTGGCGCCGGGCTGGGTCTGGGCTTGGGCTGCGCCCGCACCGAGGACCACGGTTAGCGCCACGAAGGCGTTGACCCACTTGCTGCGTGACATGGCCATCTCTCTCGTTCTGGAGTTGATCGCTCGTTCGAAAGGGGCGGGCATGGCTCCGCCCTCAGGTATTCCCGCTATCTCAACGCAGATCGCGGTCGGCTGGTTTCAAGTCCCGCCGGAGGCTGCGAGGCATGCTAGCGGACGGGCCGCAGGCATGCCTACCTGAGTATCTTCCGAGCGGTCCAAGGGAGGGTATGCCGTGAAGATCGTCGTGTTGGGTGCGGGGAGGGTGGGGAGCGCCATTGCCGCGGATCTGGCGGCGGAGCCGGGCTTCGAAGTCACGGCGGTGGACCACTCGGCAGCGGCGCTGGAAGGGCTCAGGTCCGGTCCGGTGGCGCGCACGCTCGAGGCTGACCTGGCGGATCCCGCCCGGGTCCGGGCCCTCGCTGGTGAGCATGACCTCGTGGTGGGGGCGGTCCCGGCCCATATGGGATACCGCACGGTGGAGGCGGCGATCGAAGCCGGCCGCCACGTCGTGGACATCTCCTTCTTCGAGGAAGATGCCTTCGGGCTCGACGCCCTGGCTCGCGAGCGCGGGGTGGTGGCCGTCATGGACGCCGGTGTCTCGCCCGGGCTCTCCAACATCATCCTGGGATATCAGGAGGCGGTCGCCGAACGGGTGAGCCGCTATGTGTGCTACGTGGGGGGGCTGCCGGAGGACCGCGGAGGGCTGTTCCAATACAAGGCTCCCTTCTCGCCGGCGGACGTGATCGAGGTCTATACGCGTCCGGCCCGCTACAAGGCCGGCGGCCAGATCCGGACGGATCCGGCGTTGTCGGGGGTCGAGGAGATCGAGGTGCCTGGAGTCGGGACGCTCGAGGCGCTCCTCACCGACGGGCTGCGGACCCTGCTGGCTGACGACGCCGTGCCCGACATGCGAGAGCTCACACTGCGCTACCCGGGCCACGCGGACCAGATGCGGCTGCTGCGCGAGATGGGGCTGTTCGACACGACGCCCGTGGAGCTGAATGGGGTGAGTGTGGTCCCGCGCGACCTCACTACCCGGCTGCTGTTCCCCCTGTGGGAGTTCGGCCCGAGTGAGGCTGACCTCACCGCGCTGCGCGTGGAGGTGGACACGGTGGTGGCAGGGAAGACCGTGCGCCACGTCTACGAAATGCTGGATCGGTACGATCGCCAGACCGATACCAGTTCCATGGCACGCACCACCGGTTACACGTGCACCGCCATCGTGCATCTCGTGGCCCGCGGGCAGTACAAGCACGTCGGCATCTCCCCGCCGGAGTTCGTGGGACGCGATATCGCGTGCTTCGAGCAGGTCGTGCGGTATCTCGACCAGAGGGGTGTGAGCATCACACATTCTACCGAGGCGGTTGAAGTGAAGGATGCGAGATGAGGCTGCCTGCCTTGGCCGGGCTCGTAGCAGCAGCGGTCGCGTTACCCGTGGCGAGCCTGACCGCGCAGGAGACTGCCCGGGAGATCGTGGACAGGGTGGACAAGCTGCTGCGCGGCGCGTCGAGCGAGGGCACGATGGAGATGGAGGTGGTGACCGAGCACTGGTCCCGCAGCATCGCGATGCGGATGTGGTCGCTGGGGACCGAGTACGCGTTGATCCGGATCTTGAGCCCGCAGAAGGAAGCGGGCACCGCGACGCTCAAGGCCGACAACGACATCTGGAATTACCTGCCTCGGGTGGACCGCACCATCAAGCTGCCCCCGTCCCTGATGAGCGCGTCCTGGATGGGATCCCACTACACCAATGACGACCTGGTGAAGGAGAGCGAGCTGATCGAAGACTACGACATCGCGATCGGCTTCGAGGGCTCGCGCGACGGGGTCGAGGTCTGGGAGTTCGTGCTCACGCCCAAGCCCGACGCCGCCGTGATCTGGGGGCGCATCGAGGAGCAGATCCGCAAGGACGACTTCATGCCCGTCTGGGCGCGCTACTACGACGACCGCGGCAATGTGTCGCGCACGATGACGTTCGGCGACTTCCGCGTGATGGGTGGACGGCTGGTGCCGACTCGGATCGATATCGTCCCCGCCGACAAGCCCGGAGAGCGCACGACGATATTCTATCGCGACATCGAGTTCGACGTGGACCTGGATCCCTCATTCTTCTCACTGCGGCAGCTCCGGAGCGCTGCCCGGTAGCCGATGACCCAGCGCACGTGGTGGCGCATCGGGTGGCGCAACCTGGGCCGCAACCGCCGGCGCAGCGCGGTCACGGCCAGCGCGCTGGCCGTGGGCTACTTCTCGGTGGTTGTGATGGTCGGGCTCCTCAAGGGCCTGGTGTCCGAGATGATCGAGAACGGGACGGGGATCATCACCGGCCAGATCCAGGTGCACGCCGAGGGCTACCTGCCCGACAAGGACGTCTACGCCACTATCGGAGGGCGTGAGGGAGCCGACGTCGAGGAGCTGCTTGCGGTCGTGACGGTCGACCCCGAGGTGCAGGCTGCCACGCCACGGGTTTACGGCGGAGGCCTCGTGAGCACCGGTTCGGCCACTGCGGCAGCCCTGTTCCTGGGAGTGGATCCCGAGCGGGAGCCACAGGTCTCCACGCCGATGCGCAGCGTGGTACGCGGTCGGCAACCAGTGGCCGGCACCAACGAGATCCTCATCGGCAACGAGATGGCGCGGACCCTGGGCGCGGAGCCAGGCGACGAGGTTGTGGTCGTGGTGCCCGCCATAGACGGCTCCCTGGGAAACGATCTGTTCATTGTGGCGGGGATCTTCCGCACGGGGCTCGTGGACCTGGATCGCACCTTCGCGCTGCTCCCGATAGACGTCCTGCAGCCACTCATGGCTATGCCGCTGTCACGGGTGCATGAGGTGGCGGCGGCAGTACGCAGCCCGTGGCGCGCGGTGGATGCCATGGCGCGGATCCAGGCAGGAATCGACGGTCTGGGGCTCGACGCCGAGGCGGAGTCATGGATCACGCTGCGGCCGGAGATGGTGGAATACGCCAATCTCAGCGAGGCCATGGAGTGGATCTTGCTCATGATAGTGTTCGTGATGGCCATCTTCGGCGTGGCCAACACGATGCTCATGGCGACCTTCGAGCGGCGCAACGAGTTCGCCCTGCTGCTGGCGCTGGGCGCGACACCCTGGGCCGTAGTCAAGTCGGTGCTCTTCGAGGCGCTGGCGTTGGGTGTGATCGCCCTCGTGGCGGGTGTCGTGATAACGGCTCCGGTACTGGTGTGGTGGTACCAGGCGCCGCCGGACGTGAGCTGGTTGTTCGGTGAGTACACGCTGTCGGGAGCGCTGATGCGCCCTGTGCTGCGAGTCGAGTATCCGTGGGCGATGGGCGTCGGTGCGGCGTTGGCCCTGTTCGTGACCGCGGTGCTCGCAGCCGTCTATCCGGCGGTGCGCGCGGCGCGCGTCCCACCGGCCGACACATTGAGCGGGCGATGACCAAACGCTGGCTGGTGCTCCCCAGACTTTCCTGGCGCAACGTGCGGCGTCAGTGGCGCAGATCGCTCCTCACCGGGACGGCGATGGCCCTCGGTGTCGCGGCACTCGTGTTCTCCCGCACGCTCGGCGACGGGGCGCACGAGGACTGGATCGACAGTGGTGTCCGGATGGGGAGCGGACACGTGGCCGTACAGGATCCGGAGTATCGCGCCAGCCGCAAGCTGGAGGACCGCATCAGCGCCACGGACCTGGAGGCGGTATCCGCAGCCCTCGAGGCGCCCGACGTCGCTTCGTACGTCGAGCGCGTCACTCCCAGGCTGGAAGTCATCGGGTTGGCCAACTCCCCGACGAGCGCAGTGCCCGTGATCATCATGGGTGTGGACCCGGCTGCAGAGGCGGAGTTCTCCCAATTGGGGGTGGAGCAGCGCCTGGTCGAGGGCCGCTATCTGGAGCCCGGTGATCGCCTCCACGTGTACGTCGGCAAGCGCCTGGCCGACCGGCTCAAGCTGGAACTCGGATCACGCCTCGTGCTCAGCGCACAGGATGCGACCGGTGAGATAGCAGGCCAGTTGGTGCGCGTGGTGGGGATCTTTCAGACCGGCGTGCCCGAGTCCGACGAGGGGATCGTGCACATTCCGCTCAGCACGGCCCAGCAGTGGATGGGAGTGGAGGGGGACGTCACGACGCTGGCAATCCTGCTGAACTCGGCCTGGGTCGTGCCCCGTGTGCTGCGCAGTGTGCGCGCACGGGTCGGCGAGGCGACCGACGGCGTGAGCGTGCTGGGATGGCGCGAGACGATGCCCGAGCTCGATGCGGCCATCAAGCTGGATGACTTCTGGGGCTACTTGTTCAACATCGTGCTGTTCGTGATCGTCGCTCTGGCCATCGTGAACACGATTCTGATGTCGGTGCTGTACCGCACCCGTGAGTTTGGCGTGCTGCGGGCGCTGGGGCTCACGAAGCGGGAGACGGCGACGGTCGTCTTCACGGAGGGCCTGATGCTGACCGTGCTGGCCGGGCTCATCGGTTTGGGGCTCGGCTTCGGACTGGTCTGGCTGCTGTTCCGCAACGGGCTCGATTACTCCGGCGCGATCGAGAGCGACTTCACGTTCTCCGGCGTCGTGCTCGACACGTTGATAATTCCCGTTTTCCGATGGGTTCAGGTTGTGATGAGCCTGGGGTCGATCATGGTCATCGGAGTCTTGGCATCACTCTATCCGGCCTACCGCGCGACGCGCATTGACGTCGCCGAGGCGATGAAGTTCGAGGCATGAGCAAACAACCGGCAGTTCACACGGAAGAGGTCTGGAAGGTCTTCGAGCACGACGGGATCGCGGTGGAAGCGGTTCGCGGCGTCACGATGGACATCCAGGCCGGGGAGTTCGTGGTCATGGCGGGCCCGTCGGGATCGGGAAAGACCACGCTGCTGAACCTGCTCGGTGGGCTCACCCGACCCACCCGAGGCAAGGTGTGGATCGACGGGAACGACCTGACGGAGATGTCGGAGCGCCAACTGGCCCAGCTCCGACTGCGGCGGGTGGGGTTCGTGTTCCAGGCGTACAACCTGCTGCCGGTCCTCACCGCCCTCGAGAACGCCGAGTTCTCGCTCCTGCTGCGTGGTGTGCCGGACGAGCAGCGACACCGTCAGGTGAAGGCCCTGTTCGAGAAGATCGGGATTGCCGGCCTCGAGAACCGCCGTCCCGCCAAACTGTCGGGTGGACAGCAGCAGCGCGTGGCTGTGGCGCGGGCGGTTGTGGGAGAGCCCGCCCTCGTGCTCGCCGACGAGCCCACCGCCAATCTGGACACCGCCACGAGCGTGGCCCTGCTCGACGTGATGACCAAGCTGAACCAGGAGATGGGCACGACCTTCGTGTTCGCGACCCACGACGAGCGCCTGATGGCTCGCGCGCAGCGCCTGATCCGTCTCGTGGACGGCGCGATAGAGACCGACGACCGCCGGAGCGCCCCCGCAGCCCAATGACCCGGCGGGCGCTGCTCGGCGCGCTGCTGCTCATCGCCCTCCCACTGGGCGCAGGCCGCGCGCAGGTCCCCGAGCTCCGCGCCTACTACCTCAACGTGTGGGTCGGCTCCGACCAGGGTCCCTTCACCGACGCGGCCCTGAGCGGGTTCCAGCGGTTCCGGCTGATGACCACTCCGGTGTACGGGCGGTTTGCGTTCGACGTCGCCTACGAGCAGACGCTCACGTGGCGCAGTGACTCGACGGCCGGCATCCTCGCGCCGGATGCCGGGCAGAACGCTTCCAGCGGAGACTGGCTCAACCTGCAGGGCACGATCGCCGAGTCGCAGCGCGTCGTGTGGCGCCAGCGGGTGGACCGGCTGTCGGTTGCATACATGGGGGACGCGTTCGACGTCACGCTCGGGCGCCAGCCCATATCGTGGGCGACAACCATGTATCTCACTCCGGCGGATCCGTTCCAGCCGTTCGATCCCGCCGACCCGTTCCGTGTTTACCGCTTTGGGGTGGACGCGTTTCGGGTGCAGTTGTTCCCGGGGCCGATGACCGAGTTGGAGGTCGTGGTACGACCGTCCGAGACCGTCGAGGATGATGCGATCACGGCTCTCGCCCGCGCCCGAACGTCGCTGGGGAGCTGGGACCTGGAGACCTGGGCGGGGGTCGTGTTCGACGAGCCGGCAGTGTCGGCCGCAGCCACCGTGACCGTGGCAGGGGCGGCCGTGCGGGGCGAGGCGGTGTTGCAGTGGACCGCGGATGGCTCCCGGTACGAGGACCCCGTGCTGCGCTTCGCGCTCGGCGTGGACCGCAGCTTCAATGTGTTCTCGCGCAGCCTGTATCTGCTGGCCGAGTACCAGCGTGACGGGTTCGGGGCCGCGAACTCCGAGGAGCTGATCCCGGTGGCGCTATCGGTGCCCTACGGGCGCGGCCAGATGCAGGTGCTGGGCCGCGACGAGGTGGTGGCGCTGGCGAGCTACGAGGTGGACCCGCTCTGGACCACCCAGTTCCTCGTCATCTGGAACATCAACGATCCCAGCGCGCTGCTGACGCCGGCCATCTCCTACTCGGCATCCGAGGAGACGACGGTGCAGGCGGGGGCCTTCTTCGGAGTGGGGGCGAACACGTCCGACATCACGGTGCCGGGCGTGGGGCCGCTGCCGGGCTCGGAGTACGGGCCGGTGCCGGCTACCGGCTACGTGTCGGTGACGATCTTCTTCTAGCCCACCATCTTCAGCACTCTCGCGACCAGCATCTCTACCGCGTCCCTGTTGTAACCTCCGTCGAGGATGGTCACGTCCGCGTGGCGCTTGCTCGGCTCCACGAACTCGAGGTGCATCGGGCGCACCGTCTGGAGGTACTGCCGCACCACCCAATCGAGGTCACGGCCGCGCTCCCTCAGGTCGCGGTCTATGCGGCGGATGATGCGGAGGTCGGCGTCGGTGTCCACGAACACCTTCAGATCCATGAGAGCGCGGAGCGCGGGCTCGGAGAGCGCGAGCAGTCCCTCCACCACGACCACGCGCAGGGGCTCAGCGGTCACGGTGCCGGTGCGCACGTGGTCGGTGAAGTCGTACACCGGTACCTCGACTGGTCGGCCCCCCTTCAGGGCCTCGAGGTGCTCGACCAGCAGCTCGGTCTCGAGCGCGTCCGGGTGATCGTAGTTGATCCGCTTGCGCTCTTCGGGCGGAACACCGCTGCGATCGCGGTAGTAGGAGTCGTGCTGGATGAACGTGACGTGCTCGTGGCTCAGCGCGCGGATGATCTGCTGGGCTACCGTGGTCTTGCCCGAGCCGGAACCGCCGGCCACGCCGATGATGAGGGGGGACGAGGTAGTCATGGTGACGGTGCCGTCTGTAGCCTGCCCCGTTGTACGGCGGACGTCAAGCGAGCCTCCGCCGGCTCACTCGTATCGCAGCGACTCCACCGGGTCCACGTTTGCCGCGCGCCGCGCGGGCAGCAGCCCGGCCACGAGCCCGATCGTCACCAGGATCGACACGCAGATGACCGCGATGGGCCAGGAGAGGACCGGGTTGGCGATGTAGGCCATCGCCTCGTTGTCGCTCGGGATGGCGTTCATCGCCGTCACGACCAGTCCCGAGAAGGCCAGCCCGATCGCGCCGCCAACCAGCGCCAGCAACATGGCCTCGAACATGAACTGGCTCATGATGTGGGGCTTGCGCGCTCCTACGGCGAGCTTGACACCGATCTCGTGGGTGCGCTCGCGGACCACCACGTACATGATGTTCGCAACCCCTACGCCGGCCACCAGCAGCGTGAAGCCGCCGACGAGTCCGAGGAAGATCTGGATTCCGAGGCCGATGGCGTTGACCATCTTCGCGTCCTCGACGAAGTCCCACATGGAGAGCGCGCGGATGTCGTCGGGGTCGAACTTGTACTTGCGTCCCAGCACACGGTACAACGCCGCCTTGGCCTGCTCCGCCTCCTCCACGCTCCGCGGGCGCAGAATGAGGTGCCCCACGTAGCGGTAACCGTAGATCGTCTTGAAGGTCGAAGCCGGTATGATGGCCCTGTTCTCATCGGGCCCGTTGTTGCTCGAGTCCTGGAACTTCTTCTGCATCACGCCCACGACTGTGAACGGCAGGCCGTCGAGCATGACGGTCTTGCCCACCGGTTCGCCTTCGGGGAAGAGCCGGCCGGCGATGCGGTTGCCGAGGAACAGCACACGGCGGCGCTGCTCCATGTCCTGCTGGCTGATGAAGCGCCCGCCTGCGGCCGGGAACATCCGGCGCAGCTCCAAGAACTCGGGGGCCACCCCCTCCATGTAGGTGTTCGTATTCTGGTCGCCGGCACGGAGGTTCACGCCCCAACGCCCGTACGAGGGGCTTCCCATTTCGAACTCGGGGACGGCGCGCAGCACCAGGTCGAGGTCCTCCTCGGCGAGGCGAATGCGGCGTCCGGTGGGCAGCCCCTCGAACACGCGGCTGGTCTGACCGCCGTACACCATGAAGATCTGGTCGCCGGCGTTCACAAGGCCCCGCACGATGGCGATCTTGAGGCCCTCCCCGAAGGCGAGTAGCAGCACGACGGCGATGGTCCCCCACGTCATGGCCAGCATGGTGAGAGTCGCCCGCAGCTTCTGCGTCTTCAGGTCGCCGATGAACTCCTCGAGCAGGATCTTCCACATAGGATCAGTGCCGCAGGCACTCCACGGGGTCGAGGTTGGCCGCCTTGCGGGCGGGGAACAGCCCCGCCATGAAGCCGATGGCGGCGAGCAGCGAGAGCGTGACGACTCCCACCAGCGGGGATACGGTCGGAGTGCCGACGAAATCCTGCATCGGCACGAAGCTCCCCACCCAGATCAGCCCGTAGGACAGCAGGAAGCCGCAGATGGCACCCAGGCCCACTACCATGAACGTCTCGGCGAAGAACTGAACCAGGATGTCGCGCTTCTTGGCTCCCACGGAGCGCTTGATGCCGATCTCCCGGGTGCGCTCCCGCACCACGATGTACATGATGTTCGCCACGCCGATCCCGCCGACCGTGAGCGTAAAGCTGCCCACCAGGGCGAAGAACACGTGGAAGCCGAAGAACAGGTTGCCGAACATTCTCTCGACCTCGGCGGTGTCCCAGATCGCCAGGGCGTCCTCGTCCGCGGGGTCGAACGTGTAGCGCCGGCTCAACAACTGGTACACCTGTGCCTCGATCGCCTCCGACAGGTTGGCGTCACGGACCCGGTACACGAAGTTGTTCACGTAGCGGTTGCCGAAAATTGCGGTGTGCGTGCTGGCGGGAATGAAGACGCGGTCCTTGTCGCGGCCGGTGTAAGAGGAGTTCTGGAGCTTGGGCTGCATCACCCCGATCACGGTGAACGGCGTCTCCCCGATGAACACCTGCTGGCCTACTGGTGCCTCGTCCTCGAACAGCAGCTCGGCCAGCTCATCCCCCAGGAATGCCACGCGCCGCCGCTGCGCCAGGTCGTTCTCGTTGATGAAGCGGCCCCCCATCTCCGGGATGATGTTCCGCATCGTCCCATAGATGGGGTTTATACCGGTGATGTTGGGTTGGGCGCTCCTGATGCCGCGGCGGATCGGCGTGCGCCGGTTGCTGTACTCGGGGCTGATCATCACGATGTCGGGGATCTCGCGGGTGAGTTGCTCCCCCACGTTCTCGTGCAGCCGGATGTAGCGGCCCTCGCCGAAGCCGTGATAGGCAACCGTCGTGCGTCCGCCCCACAGAATCACGATCCGGTCGCCGAGGCCGTGGAACCGCTTACGGGTTTGGCGTTCCAGTCCGACACCGAAGGCCAGCAGCACCACCACCGCCACGGTGCCCCAGGCGATGCCCATGACAGTGAGGGCTGTGCGCAGCCGCTGTGCCCTGAGGTCGGCGAGGAACTCGCGAAAGACGTTGCCGAGCTGCATGGGGCGCTACTGGATTTCCCGCGGCGGAGGCTCGACGACCTGCTCGTCCTCGCGCAGGCCCTCGATCACTTCCAGGTTGATGGCGTCGCTCAGGCCGGTCTCGATCACGCGCTCCTCGGTGCTGCCGTCCGGCAGGAGCACGGTGACCGTGGCCGTATCATCTGCGAAGGTGACCAGCCGCTCGGGCACGATCAGCACGCTGTCACGCTGTTCGATGATGACGTCGGCGTTGGCGGAGTAGCCGGCCCGCAGGACCGTCCCGTGGGTGTCGGTGAGCGTGATCTCCACCGGGAAGACCGTGGAGTTGTCTTCGGTGCGCGCCTTGAGCGAGATGCGGGTGAGCACGCCCTCCACCTCGACGTCGGGCAGGGCGCCGATCTTGATCCTCACCGGCATGCCCTCGCTGAGCCGGCCAACGTCGATCTCATCGACCGTGCCGCGGAAGACGAGGTGGTTCATTTCCGCCATCGTCATCAGCACGGTGCCTTCCTGGTACGTCGAGAGCGGCACGACCGGGTCGCCGACCTCCACGGTCTTCTCCAGGATGAAGCCGTCGATGGGGGACCGGACCACGGTCTCGATGTCCTGTTCGGCGATCGTGATCTTGCCCTCCTCCATCAGCGCCAGCCGCTCGCGAGCCATCTGCAGCTGCACCTCCTGCTCCGCGTACCGCTGTTCGGTCTCCTGCAGCTCCCGGTCGGAGATCAGTCCCTGGCGGGAGAGCGTGCGCTGCCGCTCAACGTTGCGGTTCAGGTTGTCGAGCTCGATCTGCCTGAGTTCCAGCAGCCGCCGTGCGTTGGCCAGCTCCAGAGGGGTCGGATTGGGCTTCACCTCCAGAAGCGCGTCCCCCGCCCGGACGAAGTCCCCTTCGTCGGCGAGCAGCCGCCGCACCACGCCGGATGTCTGCGATTTGACCGTGATCTCGATCTCGGGCTCGATGCGGCCCACCGCCAATGCCTTGTCGACGATGGTGCCGCGCTCGACCGCCACCGTCTCGATGCCGTCGTCGCGCCCGTTGGCGCGCGAGACGCCGACTACCACGACGAGGCCGGAAATCACGACCAGGCCACCGATGCCGAGTATGAACTTGGTGCGACGCTTCATGAGATCGATCCTCGATGTGTCCCTATGAGGACGCGGGGCCACTGAGTGCGCCCCGCGTTACAGGCTGTTACGCTCACCGACCCTACGGTCGGGCCAACTCGTGGTTTCAGCGCTTCTCCACGACCTGGACGCCGCCGGGGCCGGTGACGAGGACGTAGCCACCGTCCTCGGTCTCGATCTTGAGCTGACCCTCCAGGCTGGCCGCGAGGCTGGCCAGCAGCGACCCCGCCACGGAGATCTGGGTTCCCGCGGCCTCGTGGTCGAACTCCACCCGCTCGAGCTCCGATTGCAGGACCTCAAGAGCCGCGGCCAGGGACGCTTGGACCGACGCCTGTGCCGAACCGCTGATCTCGAGTGTTTGGTCGTCCAGCTCGCTGCTGATCATCTCGGTCAACTGCTGGGCCCACTCGATATCGACGGTAACCGTTGGGGCCACGGCCACTGCCGAGATGCCGGATGCGACTCTGGCCTCGACCACGAGCGGCTCCGCATGGTGCCGGGCCTTGTGCTCTTGGCGCTCCACGGCGTTGTCGATGATGTACCCGCCCACCAGGGCTGCCGGGACGAGGGCGAGGAGTGCGCGCATGGCGGTCTCCGGGTTTCTCGGTTTGAAACGTCGTGGGCTCTCGCCCACATCCTTTCTACGGGCTGGGCTGGGGGAAGGTTTCGGCCGGCCGGTCGTATATTGCGACGATGACCAAGGAGCCCGGGATCACGATCGAGGCCGCCGGGGCCGCGGAACTCCCGGCGGTGCTGGAGCTGCTGGACCGGGTGCAGCTTCCGGGCGAGGACCTCGAGAACCACCTTGACGGAATGCTGGTGGCCCGGCGAGCCGGCCAGGTCGTGGGCTCGGCGACCCTGGAGCTCTACGGCGAGAGCGCGCTGCTGCGCTCCGTGGTTGTGGACGCCGGGCTGCAGGGCCGCGGGCTTGGGGTGGGGCTCACGCAGGCGGCGCTGGATCTGGCGCGCGAGCGGGGAGTCGTCCGGGTCTACCTCCTGACCGAGACGGCCGGAGAGTTCTTTCCGAGATTCGGATTCCGGCGCGTGGCCCGCTCCGATGTGGCACCCGAGGTCACCCGGTCGGTGGAGTTCGGCTCGGTGTGTCCCGATACGGCCTTGGTGATGCAGCTGGATCTGGAGCAATAAGAAGGGCCCCGGCTTCCGCACCGGGGCCCTGTGGCATCAATTGGGCTGCGTTCAGCCACCCTTGCCCTTGGCTATCTGCCGTTCCTCGCCGCCCTCGAAGTACTTGTAGTTCTTGTCCACGAAGCTCTTCCACTCATCGGGGACATCTTCCTCGGGATAGATGGCGTTCACCGGGCACTCGGGCTCACAGGCCCCGCAGTCGATGCACTCCTCGGGATGGATGTACAGCATATCCTCTCCCTCGTAGATGCAATCCACCGGGCACACATCCACACAGCCCCTGTCCATCGTCCCGACGCAAGGCTCACAGATGATATACGTCATGGCTCGTCTTCCTCTCCCAAAGCGGTCCCAATACCGGTGGCCGCCTGAATTGTGACCATGGTATTTGACCATGTCAAGTGAGTTATCTTGGGCCAATGCGAATCGCGTCCCTCCTGGCTAGCGCCACCGAGATCGTATGCGCGTTGGACCTCGGCGATGCCCTGGTGGCGATATCACACGAGTGCGACTACCCGCCCGAGGCGTTGCGGCATCCACGCGTCAGCCGGCCGCGGTTCGATCCCGCCGGGCTCTCGAGTGCGGAAATCGACGCAGCGGTGCGCGACACGATGGCACGCCACGGCAGTGTCTACGAGCTGGACGCCGAGCGGCTCTTGGAGTTGGGACCGGACCTCCTGCTGACGCAGGCGGTGTGTGAGGTATGCGCCGTGCCCACGTCGCTCGCGGAGGAGGCATCGCGCATGCTGTCCCGCAAGCCGCAGGTCGTCTCGATCGACTCGCACAGCGTCGGCCAGATTCTGCACAGCATCACGGCCGTCGGTGAGGCAGCCGGCGTGCCCGATCGTGCGGCCGACGTGGTTGCTGCCCTGCGAGCGCGCCTCGACGCAGTGCGGCATCGGGTGGCGGCTGCTCCGAGGCCCCGCGTACTGGCGCTGGAGTGGCTGGACCCCCCGTTCGTGCCGGGCCACTGGACGCCCGAGATGGTGACGCTGGCCGGCGGGGAGTTGCTTGCCTCGGAGCCGGGTGTTGCGTCGGTCCAGCTGACCTGGGATCAGCTCGGCGGGTTGGACCCCGACGTTCTGCTCGTGATGCCCTGTGGGTACGGCCTGGAGGCGGCGCTGCAGGATGCGGGCAGGCACGAGGAGCAGCTGATGAGGGTGGCGCGGCGCGCCGTGGATGCGGGTGGAGCGTTCGTCGTGGACGGCTCGGCCTACTTCAATCGGTCGGGACCGCGCATGGTGGACGGGGTGGAGATCCTCGGCGCTCTACTGCACCCGGATCTGTTTCAGGATTACGACCCGACTGGCCGCTCAGCGCCGTGGCGGTCCGGGAAGAGCCCGTAAGCTCAATGGTGCCAGTTTGATACACTCGAACGGCAGTCTGACGGAGGAACCCGACATTGAGGTACAGTCCCATGATGGTCCAGCCGATGCGCGACGACCTTACGCGACTCGGCTTCGTGGAGCTGCTCACGCCTGCTGACGTGGATGCGGCGTTGGGCAAGACGGGGACCCTGCTCGTTGTGGTGAACTCGGTGTGTGGCTGCGCGGCGGGAAAGGCCCGTCCGGGTGTGGCCCTGGCGCTCGAGCACGACTCGGTGCCCGGTCGCCTGGCAGCCGTGTTCGCGGGGATGGAGCTCGAAGCGACCGACCGCGTGCGAGAGCACTTCGTTGGCTACCCGCCGTCCTCGCCCCAGATAGCGCTCTTCAATGATGGCCAGTTGGTCCACATGCTCGAGCGGCAGGACATCGAGGGGCGGGAGGCCGAGGACATTGCGATCGATCTCAAGGCTGCGTTCGGCCGTTACTGTGGGGTGGGGTCGCCGTGATCCTGCTCGACCCCGAGGCCCGGCCGTTGGTGGGTCACCGGGGCGCCTCGGGGGAGTATCCCGAGAACACACTGCTGGCCTTCGACAAGGCACTGGAGCAGGGAGCTGATGCGCTGGAGCTGGACGTGCGGCTGACGACCGAGGGAGTTCCGGTCGTGATCCACGATGCCACCGTCGACCGCACCACGGACGGGAGCGGCGACGTGCGGGCGCACACTCTCGCCGAGCTGCAGGACCTGGATGCGGGACGCGGCGAGCGAGTTCCTACGCTCGCGGGGGTGCTCGAGCGCTTTCCGGATACGCCGTTCATCGTGGAGGTCAAGGAGGTGGCGGCGGCTCGGCCCGCCGCCGAAGTGCTCACTCGGTACGCGGCGGCGAGGCGCGTGGTAATTGGGTCGTTTCTGCACGGCGCGCTGCGGCCCTTTGGTCGGCCCGTGTTCCACCGCTCCGCCTCGCGGAGGGAAACCGCGATGTTCTGGGCCGGGTCACGCCTGGGGCGAGCGCTGGCGGGAACGGGGTTTCAGGCGTTTGCCGTGCCGGAGCGGCACAGGAGATTGACTGTCGTGGACCGCCGGTTCGTGGCGGCGGCGCGGCGGCGCGGAAAGCCGGTTCACGTGTGGACCGTGGACAGGCCGGAGGACGCCAGCCGGCTGCGCTCGCTCGGAGTGGCGGGTATCATTACCAACTATCCCGGGCGCATGCGCGAGGCACTCTGATGGGACCCTTCTCACCGAGCGACATCGTGTTGTTGGCCGCGGTCGTGCTGGCGTCGGTGGCGCTCGTGTTGGCCCACCGGCGGCAGCGCCCTGCCCACGGGGACGGTGAGAGCCCCGCGGTGGAAACCGAGGCCCCGGAGGAGCTGGCCGAGCAGGAGGTCGTGGACGCGTGGGTGCAGTTCCTCAAGGACCACGTCACACAGGCGGCCAACGGGCTCAACAACCGGCTGAGCGCTATCGCCGGGGTGGCGCAGAGCGCCCGCGACTCCAATCTCACGGAGTCGCAGCAGAACGACCTGGAGCGAATTCAGGAGGAGATCCGCTCTGCGACGGAGATCACCGGATCCCTGCTCAACCGAGTGACGGCGGAAGCGCCCGAGACTGCGCCGCCGGCGTGGAACGTCCTGCGCGACAGACCCGTTCGCAGCGGGCGCATTCTCGTGGTCGAGGACGACGACTCGAACCGAAACGTGATGTCGCGCCTGTTCCGCAAGCTGGGCCACACGGTGACGTCGGTGGCCAACGGTTACGAGGCGCACGACACGCTCCAGCGCGAGAAGTTCGACTGCATCATCTGTGATCTCCGAATGCCTACGCTGGGTGGCAATACTCTCTATGCACAAATCGAGAACAAGGACCCCGAAGCCGCGAGTCGCTTCGTGTTCGTCACCGGAGACTACACGCGCCCCGAGTCGTACGAGTTCCTGCAACGCTCCGGGCGGCCCGTGATAGGGAAGCCCTACGAGATCGACGAGCTGCTCGCGGCTGTGGCCACTGTGCTCAGCGAGGTGGGCGTGATAGTGGAGCCGGGCGAGACCGGAGAGTCGCCGGCGTAAGAACCGTCTTCAAATCCTCAGGGTGGGATTGCCATGAAACGCAATCTGTTCCTACTGGCCATTGGCCTGCTCCTGGTCGTTCCAGCAGCGGCGCAGCAGCCGGATCTCACGGTCCAGAGCATCATGGGCTCGAGGGAGTTGTCCGGCGATCTGGTATCGGTGCGGTGGATGGACAGTGGCGACTATTACACGCGGATCGATCGAGGCGAGAACGGCACCGACCTCACGCAGGTGGACGCACGCTCGGGAGAGGAGACGCTCCTCGTGAGCGCTGCGGCGCTCGTCCCACCCGGTGCTGACGAGAGCATCAGGATCGAGCGGTATCAGTTCTCCGAGGACGGCTCCAAGCTGCTCATCTTCACCAACTCCCAGCGCGTTTGGCGGCGAAGCACGAAGGGAGAGTACTACGTCTGGGACTTGGAGCGTGAGACTTTCACGCCGGTGAGCACGGTCGAAGGCTGGCAGATGTTTGCCAAGTTCTCACCGGACGGGGGATCGGTGGCCTTCGTGCGGGACAACAACCTCTTCGTGTCCGACATCCAGGCTGGTGAGGAGCGCCAGCTCACCTTCGACGGCAGCGAGAACATCATCAACGGCACGTCGGACTGGGTGTACGAGGAGGAACTGGGCCTGCGCGACGCATTCCGTTGGAGCCCGGACGGACGGCGGATCGCGTTCTGGCGGCTCGATCAGACGGTGATCAAGCCGTTCTACCTGATCGACGATACCAAGCTCTATCCCGAGCTGCTCCCTGTTCGCTACCCCAAGGCGGGGGAGCAGAACTCCGAAGTGCGGATCGGCGTCGTGGAGATCGCGAGCGGTGAGGCCGCGTGGATGGCTCTCGGGCCGGACACGGACATCTACATCGCGGACGCGGGCTTTGCGGGTGCATCGGACGAGATCTGGATGACGCGACTCAACCGACACCAGAACCGCCTCGATCTAATGCTGGCCGACGTCAGGAGCGGCGAGTCCCGGGTCGTCATGACGGACGAGGACGCGGCGTGGGTGGACGCCCGCGACCCGCGATGGATTGAGGACGGAGCGCAGTTCCTTTTTCGCAGCGAGCGGGAGGGCTACGCGCAGCTCTATCTGTACCAGCGCGACGGCCGGCTCATCCGCAAGATCACTGAGGGCGAGTGGGACGTATTGAGCGTGTACGGCGTCGACGAAGAAGATGGCGTCGTGTACTTCGCCGGCTCCGTGGACGGGCCGCTGGTCCGGCCGCTCTACCGTATCGGTCTGGATGGGCGGGGCCTCACGCGCATCACGCCCGAAGGCGGAACGCACGGCATCAACATGAACCCCACGCACACCATGTACGTGGACTCCTACTCACGGGCGGGCCGCCCGACCGCGCAGACGCTGCACGAAATCGACGGCGACCCGATTCGCGTGCTTGCCTCGAACGAGGAGCTGATCGCCAGGATCGAGGGCATGAACCTGCCCGCACCGGTGTTCATCACGGTGCCGGGGGCCGACGGGGTGGAGCTCAATGCCTACATCATCAAGCCGGCGGACTTCGATCCGGACCGCGAGTACCCGCTCCTGATGTTCGTGTACGGCGGTCCGGGGTCACAGACGGTGCGGGATGCGTGGGGCGGAGGCAACTACCTGTGGTACCACATGCTCGCGCGGGCGGGGTACCTGGTTGCCAGCGTGGACAACCGCGGCACCGGCGCCCGGGGCCGGGACTTCAAGAAGCAGACGTACATGATGCTCGGTCAGTACGAGTCGGACGATCAGATCGCCGCCGCCCGGCACTTCGCTTCGCTGCCGTACGTTGACGGCGACCGGATCGGCATCTGGGGCTGGAGCTACGGCGGCTACATGTCGCTTATGTCCATCTTTCGCGGGCCGGGCGTCTTCAAGGCGGCGATCTCGGTGGCGCCGGTGACCGATTGGCGGCTGTACGACACGATCTACACCGAGCGCTTCATGCGGACGCCACAGGAGAACGAAGAGGGGTACGACAAGGGCGCGCCGCTGAGCTATGCTGGAGACTTCGAGGGCAACCTGCTCGTGGTGCACGGGTCGGGTGACGACAACGTGCATGCGCAGAATACCGTGCAGCTCATTCAGAAGCTGGAGCTGGAGGGGAAGCAGTTCGACATGCGGCTTTACCCCAACAAGACTCACTCCATCGCGGGCGGGACGACGCGGGTGAATCTGTTCGAGTACTTCACTGCGTGGTTGATGGAGAATCTATAGGGCGAGCCACGCGGCTCGACCGGTCTACCACCTCCGCGAATTGCGGTACGCGCGCGGCAATGTCCATGTACCGCAAGCATATCCTGCGCGGCGTACCGACATTCGCTCCGGTGACAGTCCGGCAGTTGCAGTACGCCTCCCGTTCCCCCTTCCCCTTTCCCCTTTCCCCTCCTAATCGATAAACATCCGCCCGAACGCCTGCTTCACCTCGTCCAGCGCCGCTTCGAGCTCCTCCCGCTCGTTGCCGTAGCCCATTCGCAGGTGGAACGGCAGGCCAAAGTGCTCGCCTGGGACCATCAGGATGTCCTGCTCGGCCCTCACTCGCTCCACCAACTCGAGCGAGCTCATGCCGTGGCGGTAGCGGGCCATGCAGATGGCGCCGCAATCGGGCTTGTGCCACTCGAACAGCGTTCCGAAGCTCTGCAGGAACGACTCCAGCAGCGGGTAGTTGGTGTTGAGGATTCCCCGGGTGCGCGCAAAGATCCTGTCGCGCACGCCGATCGCCCGTGTCGCGAGGTAGTCGCTCGCCGGACTGGGCCCGATCACCGTGTAGTCGTGCCGCCGCACCACGGCCTGCTTGAACTCGGTGGAGCTGACGATCCAGCCGATCCTGAGGCCGGGCAGTCCGTAGGCCTTTGAGAGGCCGTTGACGATGATGGTCTTGTCGTAGGACCCCCAGAAGGACGGTGTCTCGACTCCGTTCAGCTCGGCGCCCTGGTACACCTCGTCCACGAGCAGCCAGGCGCCGGCTGCCTGAGTCCGCTCCAGAATCACCGCGCGAGCCTCGTCCGACAGCACGTGGCCGGTCGGATTGTTGGGATTGGTGACGATGACGAGTTTGGTGCCCGGCTTGATGGCGGCGGCCACCTCCTCGGGGTCCGGATCCCATCCGCGCTCGAAGTGGAGGGGGAACTCGGTGACGGTTGCGCCGAAGTTCCGGGCGAGTCCCGGGCTCTGCATGTACACCGGAGTGAGCACGGCCACGTGGTCGCCCGGCTCGATCAGCGTCCAGCAAGTGATGAAGTTGGCCTCGGCGCTCCCGACGGTGACCGTGACGTTGTCTCCCGTGGCGCCGGCGTAGAGCTCGGCTACGGCCTCCCGCAGGGCGTCGGTCCCGTCGGACTGGTTGTACACGAGCCGCAGGGCGCCGAGCTCTGCCGGGTCTCCGCCCGTCAGCTCGAAGAGCTCTCCAATGGAGAGTGGGTGCACGCCGCTCTCCGACAGGTTGTAGCGGACCTGGTTCTCCCAGGTGCTCTGCCAGCGCTCCAGCTCGAAGGAGTAGAACGTCACGGTGGCCTCGTGGTGAGTCTATTGGAGGGGAAAGTATCACAACGAAGCGCCCCCCGCCGCCACACCGGCGACGGGGGGCGTCAGCCCCTGCGGTGACTAGCCCCGCGCGGATCAGCCGGACTTGAGAATCCGGATGTTGCCGGAGCCGGTGTCGATCGTGACGCGCCCGTCGCCGTCACCCAGGGTGCCGGTGATGGATGTCCGCTCGAAGCGGTGCACCTGGAGCGGGAAGTCCAGGTCTATGCTGCCGCTTCCGGTCTCGATCTCGACCTCCGCCCCGAAGCTCTCGGGCACCGACAGGGTCACCGACCCCGAGCCGGTGTCGATCTCGATGTCGCGCGCGTCCGCCATCAGCTCGACTCGCACGGAGCCGCTCCCGGTGTCCACCATGACATCGCGGGCGATGGCGTTGGCCACCTCCACTCCTCCGGACCCGGTGTCGATGCTGAGCTGCGTCACCGAGATATCGGACGTGGTGACGCGCCCCGACCCCGTGTCGATCCGCAGCATGTCGCCGCGGATGCCGGTGGCCTCGACGGAGCCCGACCCGGTGTCGATGTCCACGTCACCCTCGGCGTCCGTGACCGAGACGCGGCCGGAGCCCACATCCACGAGCAGGGATCCACGCGTCCCCGTCGTCGTAACGGGAGCGCTGTGGGTGTCGAGCCGGAGATCGCCGCTCACGTTGCTGGCGGAGATTTCACCGACCGCGAGGTACACGTCCAGTGTCTGTCCGGATGGCACCCTGATCTTGATGTCGGCGTAGGCCTCGAGGCCGTCGCCGGAGCTGGAGATGCGGACGCGGTCGCCGTAGTCGTGGCCGCCGTCGCTGAAGGTTCCGTCATCCCGGACCCGGAGTTGGGTGCGCGAGTCGCCGTGGTCTCCGTAGACCACGCGGTCGCCGGGGTAGATCACGCGCAGCGTCTCCCGGCCACGTACGGCGCCGGTCTCGATGCGGAGCTGCCCGGCGTCGTCTCCCCGGAGGGTGACTTCGACGACCACCTGGGAGCCCGAGCCGGCCTCTAGTGTGACCTCGCCAGCGAGGTTGTAGATGGCGACCCGGTCGCCGGAGAGCTCATAGCTTTGGGCTTGGAGGGCCTGGCCTGCCAGCGCGAGTACCGCCCACAGCGCCAGGGGGGCCGCGATCTTGCGATTGAGGAACATGGAGCCGTCTCCCATCTGATATGCCTGTGGCCTGGGGAATCAGAGGATTAGATACCCGCTCCCGCCGAAACGTTGACTTGCGAAGAGCCGCGGATTTCGGACCCCTGGGCGCGGACTGCCCCCATGACTGCTCTACGGCCTTGCTCTGGCTGGGGTTTCCGGGGTCCACACCGAGTGGGAGCCCGCCCGGGGAGCGGCGCGCTCGGCTATCCCTTTGAGCCTGGGCCGGGCGCAGGCATCGGTGCCCGCGCGTCGAGCTTCCCCTCACCCCGGTTGTCGTAGAAGCGCGTGGTGGGGTAGGCGAAATCGATGTCCTCGCAGTCGCCGCAGGAGCGCAGCACGTCCTCCGAGATCAACCCAGGCTCAGCAGCTGGTTCGCCTCGGACACCCAGAAGTCGGGCTCCTTGGCCTCGAGCGTCTCGCGCGGAAACGGACCCCAGCCCACGGCCGCGGTCGCCACTCCCGCGGCCCGTCCCGCGACCAGGTCGTGGGGCGAGTCTCCCACGAACACGGTCTCGCGTGGTGAGGCCCCAAGCAGCTCGACGGCACGGGTCACCGGCTCCGGGTCGGGCTTGTGACGCTCGACGTCGTCGGCGGTCACCACCACCTCGAACAACCCGTCGAATCCGCAGATGGCCAGACCCATCCCGGCTCCACGGCGCTTCTTGCTCGTCACGACGCCGAGCTTCACGCCGTCCGCGGCGAGCGCCCGCACTGCCTCGCGCACTCCTGGGTATTCCCGCACCAGCGAGTCGTGGTTGGCCAGGTTGTGCTCCGTGTAGGTGGCGACCAGCTCTTCTATCTCGTCCGCGTCTTCGGTGAACTGGCGGAACTGGGCACGCAGTGGGGTGCCCACGCCCGCCAGCCACACTTCGTCGGGCGGCACACTGCCGCGGTGCCTGGCGAGCGTGTGGCGGTAGGAGCTCAGGATCAGCTCTATCGAATCGATGAGCGTCCCGTCCAAGTCGAACAGGAACGTGTTCAGGGCGCGCGTCATGCGAGCAGTATACGTGTGGCCCGCCGCACCATGCTCCCGGGGCTGTCCATCAGTTACCGATGGGCGTACCCGGCGGCAGCTGCCGCGAACGGCTCGGGTCCGTGGCGTCGTCTCGGCGGTTGAGGAATCGCTCGATGTCGGCCCAGGCGAGCTGCAGGTGCGCCTGCTCCTCGGGGAGGCGCGGCGACTGGCTCTGGATCCACTCGAAGATCCAGCGCAGCCCCCACTCGGCCCCAGCCCGTGCCTCGGCGGTGGCGCCTGGATTGCCGGCGAGGGCGATCAGTTCGTCCACGACCACGCGCTGCACCACACGGCGCAGCGCGGGGCCCTCCTCCTCAGCCGTCGCTCCCCACGTGCGCTCGTTCAGCCGCGCGATGACCTCCTCGAGTGACGGGATGTCCGTGTTGCGTTGGTGCAGCGCCACCAGCCGGGCCGCGCGGCGCGGCTCGAGCAGGCCTGACACGATCGTGGTCGCCAGCGAGCGCGCCGTCCCGATCTGATCGAAAGCGGGGTAGGCGTCTGAGCTGAAGAACCAGTTGTCGGACGCGTAGCCAAATGCGCGGGGCGCCGTCAGCGCCAGCACGCGCTCCGGTATGGCGAGCCGATCTGGCTCCAGGGCGTCGAGCACCAGCTCGAGGGCACGCCGTTGCCGCTCTGGCGCGATGATGCGCGTTGGGGGGGACAGCTCACCTCGCACAGCGTAGTGATACTCCATTCCCCCCACCGTCTTGATGGCTGCCTCGAGGGCGTAGCGGTGATGCAGGTAGACGGGGACGAAGCGGTAGTTGAGCCACACCAGCGGCTCGCCTTCCCGGATGGACCGGTCGTCGAACCGGTCGATCAGGACTTGGCGGACCTCCATTACGCGCTCGAGCTCCGCGACGGCGTCGCTCCCGTTGATCCAGCGCGTCGCCTCGGGGTACGAGCCCCAGGCGGCGGCATCTCCGTCTGTGAGGAACTTGATGTCGTTGTCGATCGTCTCCTGCACGATTGCGGCGAGTCCGGCGGCCTCGTCTTCGGGGCTCGCGAACTGCGTGTATGCGTAGCGGATGGCGATCGAGTCGTACGCTCCCGTTCCGTCGCGATAGGCCTCCGACAGGTCGATCTCACCGTCCACGAGCCGGATGAGCGGGGCGGGGTAGTCCATCACCGAAGCGCGGCCGTAGCTAGCCGCGATGAAGTTGTGCGCGAGCCCCAGCGTGTGGCCCACCTCGTGCGCGGCGTGCTGCCGGCGCCTGGCCATGGCGAACTCCTCGCCGCTCACGTTGGAGTCCAGCGAGGCGAGCCAGTCGCCGAACGCGGTCCGCTCCGCGTCGCCGATCGCCGGCAGGGCGCCCGCCCAGATGTTGTAGTCGGTGAGGGAGCGGTAGGAGTCCATCCGAACCGCAGCCTTGAGTATCTCCCCGGTGCGTGGATCGATGTAGGAAGGTCCGATCGAGAACCCCGCGTCGCTGCGGTGTACCCACTGAATCACGTTGTAGCGGGCGTCCATTGGGTCCATGTCGTCGGGCATGTCATCTACGCGGAAGGCGTTCACGAATCCGGCCGCCTCGAACACCCGGTTCCACCACTCCGCGCCTTCCCGGAACGCTGTGCGATACGGCTCGGGAACTCCCGCGTCGAGGTAGTACACGATCGGCTCCGCCGGTTCCGATGCCGCTGCGTTCGGATCCCGCCTCTCCAGGCGGTGCCGCGCGATGTAGCTACCCTCGTAGCGCTGCTCGAGGGGCCGGGAGAAGTCGAAGAACGACACCGAGAAGTTGCCGATGCGCGGGTCGCCGATGCGCGGCGTGAAGCCTTCGTCCGGCAGTTGCACGAGCGAATGGTGCTGCCGCAAGGTCACGGCGCCGCCATCGGGAGCCTGGCGCCGCACCAGGAATCCCGGGTCGCTCGAGGTGAACGTGAGGGAGACCTCCACCTCGGTGTTCTGCGGGAAGGCCCTGGTGCGCGGCAGGTATACGCTGCTGCGCTCCCGGTCCAGCGAGAATCGCCCCTGGTCGGCGCTCTCCAGCCTGCGCGTCACCCCGATGTGGTCGGACAGGAAGTGCGAGGTGGCGTCGACCAGCGTGCGGTCGCGCTCTTCAGCCACGACCTCGAACGCCGCGACAGTGGACGTGGGAAACGACTCGTCCACCGAACGGACGAGCGCCGGGTTGTCGGTGTCCACGGCGCGGAACCGGGGATTTGTGAAGACGAGCAGGACCTTCTGCCCCACGCGGTCGAACCGCGCGATGGCCTCGTCCATTATCATGCCGCGGTCGAGACCTAGCTGAGTGTGTCCCATCCCGGTAGCGAGCGACGTCAGGTAGAGGAACTCCTCCCCGGTCCGCGGGATCTCGAGGAGCAGGCGGCCGCCGGCGGCATCCCAATAGAGTGGGAAGTAGCCGTCGCGCCTCTCCATGCCCCGCGTGTAGTCACGGATGGACTGCTGGGCTGAGAGCGGCGCGGGGAGCGCAAGCAGGGTGCAGAGCGCGACCAGGGCGATGCGGCGCATACGGGTCTCCTTCGGCGGTTGCTAGCATGGCGTGGGCGCGGCGCGAAGCGCGAAACTTGGCGTGGCTGCAGGGAAACGGGAAGCGGCGCCGACGGCCCCGGTCTCGGTCCGGGGACGCGTTACGAGGTTCGGCACGGCCGCATAAGTGATGGCAGCATATACGGTTAGACGGAAATGTGGGGCAACGGTTTGGAACCCTGTCGGGCCAGCGCTACCTTGGCGCTGGCTCAAAGGAGGAAGTCTTGGACGGCCTTACGATCGCGCTGCTGGTTGTCCTGGTCGCGCTCGCGGCCGCCGCTCTGATCCTGCTGCTGCGGGGCGGCGCAGCCGGCGGCGCGGTGCAACAGCAGCTCATCGAGCTGCGCTCGCGCATGGACCAGCTAGTGGGTTCCCAGGGAGACGTGCCCCGGGCGCTCGCCGAGGGAAGCGCCGAGCAGGCCAGGTCGCTGTCCGACGTGCGCGAGCAGCTGGCCCGGCTGCAGGAGGCGACCACGCGGCTCGAGACCATGGGCAGCGCCGTGCTCGAGGTGCAGGAGCTGCTCAAGGTGCCGAAGCTTCGCGGCACGCTCGGGGAGGTGTGGCTGGAACAGCTACTCAGGCAGGTGTTCCCCGAGGGGCTATTCGAGATGCAGTACGGATTCCGCTCGGGCGAGCGAGTGGACGCGGTGCTGCATGTGGGCGACCGACTGGTTCCGATCGACGCCAAATTCCCGCTCGAGGCGTGCCAGCGGATCTTCGCGGCCGAACCGGCCGAGGCCGAGCGCGAACGGCGGGCCTTTCACCGCACTCTGAAGGCGCGGGTCGACGAGATCGCCGACAAGTACATCCGCCCCGACGAGGGCACATTCGACTTCGCCTTCATGTACGTGCCGGCCGAGAACGTCTACTACGAGGCGGTGGTGCGGGGTGAGGCTGCCCGGGAGGACGACGGCATCGTGGCCTACGCGATGAGCCGCCGTGTGATCCCGGTATCCCCCAATACGTTCTACGCCTACCTGGCGGCCATACTGCACGGGCTGCGCGGTCTCGAGGTGGGACAGCGCGCGCGCGAGATCCTGGCCTCGCTGGGGGGGCTCCAGCAGCAACTGGGGCTGGTGGTGAGGTCCCACGAAGTGGCCGGCCGGCACCTGGAGCACGCGGTGAAGCAGCACGACGAGGCCGCTCAACTCCTGGCCGGCGTGCGCGAGCGGCTCGAGCGCCTGACCGGAGTGGGAGAACCTGCTGCCGAGCAGGTGCTGCAAGCCGATTGACGATGTCTACCCGAGCCCTTTGCCGTTCTCCGGAGCATCGATAGCTTTCGCGCGGTATGGCCAGCCCACTTCTCATCGTCGCGATCGCATTCGCTGTCCTGGCAGTGGTGTTCTTCCTCGGCGGCCTGTTCGCAATTCGCAGGGGGCGCCTCTTCGGCACGGCGATGAGCCTCGCGACCGCGCTCCTGGTTCTCAGCCTGGCCGGCCTGTTCGCCACTCTGGCCGTGGCGACCCAGGGCTACCGGGCCTTCACTCGCGAGGAGGTCGTGGCGGTCGTGGACACGCGCCCGACCGGGGCGCAGAGCTTCAACGCCACATTCCGATTCCCCGACGGGAGCGAGCAGACCTTCAGCCTGGCGGGGGACGAGTTCTACGTGGATGCCCACATCCTCAAGTGGAAGCCGCTGGCAAACGTGCTGGGGCTCCACACCGCGTATGAGCTAGACCGGGTTGCGGGCCGCTACCTGAGCCTGCGCGACGAGCAGGACAGGCCTCGCACGGTCTTCTCCCTGAGGGAGGACGAACCCGTCATCCCGTTCGACGTGCTGCGGGGCTTCCCTCTGTTCAAGCCGCTCGTGGATGCCGAGTACGGCTCGGCCACCTTCATGTTGGCCGACGAGCGGGCCCGCTTCGAGGTGCTGGTCAGCACCTCCGGGCTCCTGGTGCGCCCGGTGGAGGACCCGGAGTCCTGAGCCGACCTCCTGAAAGAGTCTTTAAATGTCCCTTAACGCTCGGATCATTGTCGCGGCGGTAGCCTTGGTTGCTGTCTTGGCGCCGGCCCGCACAGGGGCGCAGGAGCCGCAGGCAGCCGCTCCGTGTGAGGCCGATTCGGCGTACCGGCAGTTCGATTTCTGGGTGGGTGAGTGGGACGTGTTCACCCCAAAGGACCAAAAGGTGGGGATCAACCGGATCGAGAAGCTCCTCGGTGGGTGTCTGCTGCTGGAGAACTGGACGGGAGCGAGCGGGAGCGAAGGCAAGAGCATCAACTACTACGACCCCATCCGAAAGCGGTGGGTCCAGACGTGGGTGGATGGGCAGGGCGGCATCATATCGGTGGAAGGCGCGTTCGAAGCTGGTGCTATGCGCTTCGAGGGCCAGCACTTCTATCCGGACGGTCGGCGGGAGCCCTTCCGTATGACCTTCACTCCGCAGCAAGACGGTTCGGTTCGCCAGTTCATCGAGCAATCGAGGGACGGCGGTGATTCGTGGTACGTATGGTTCGATGGAAGGTATGTGAGGAGGGAACAAACGGAGCCTAGCGGCTCCCATGGGAGGGAATCTTCATGAGCGATTACGTCTCGCAACTGATGGCGAGCGTCAAGGCGAAGAACCCGGCTGAGCCCGAGTTCCACCAGGCGGTCCACGAGGTCGCCGAGGCTGTCCAGCTGGTCTACGACCGCCACCCCGAGTACAGGACACTCAACATCCTCGAGCGGATCATCGAGCCCGAGCGCGTGATCCTGTTCCGTGTTCCCTGGGTCGACGACCAGGGCGGGGTCCACATCAACAGGGGCTTCCGCATCGAGATGAACAGCGCGATCGGTCCCTACAAGGGCGGCCTGCGCTTCCACCCGTCGGTCAACCTCGGAATCCTCAAGTTCCTGGCCTTCGAGCAGGTGTTCAAGAACGCGCTCACCACTCTTCCGATGGGCGGTGGCAAGGGCGGGTCCGACTTCGACCCCAAGGGGAAGAGCGATGGCGAAGTGATGCGGTTCTGCCAGAGCTTCATGACGGAACTGCAGCGGCACATCGGACCCAACACGGACATCCCAGCCGGCGACATTGGCGTGGGCGGCCGCGAGATCGGGTTTCTGTTCGGCCAGTACAAGCGCATCCGGAACGAGTTCACAGGGGTGCTCACCGGGAAGGGCCTCAATTGGGGCGGCTCGCTGATCCGGCCCGAGGCTACCGGGTACGGAGCGGTGTACTTCGCGGCCGAGATGCTGGCTACGCGCAGCGAGACTCTCGAGGGCAAAACCTGCCTGGTGTCGGGCAGCGGCAACGTCTCGCAGTACACTTGCGAGAAGCTCATCGAGCTCGGCGCCAAGCCCATCACGCTGTCGGACTCTTCCGGCTATATCCACGACCCTGCGGGTATCGACTCGAAGAAGCTGGCCTTCGTGATGGAGCTCAAGAACGTGCGCCGCGGCCGCATCAAGGAGTACGCCGACAAGTTCAAGAGTGCGACGTATGCCGAGACGAGCGCGAAGCAGGATCACAATCCGCTGTGGGACCACAAGGCGGAATGCGCGTTTCCTTCGGCGACCGAGAACGAGATCAATGAGAAGGACGCCAAGAACTTGCTGAAGAACGGCGTCTACGTGGTCTCCGAGGGCGCCAACATGCCCACGGTCCCCGAGGGCGTGGAGCTGTTCGTGGACAAGGGCATTCTCTACGGGCCGGGCAAAGCCGCCAATGCCGGCGGCGTGGCGGTGTCAGGTCTCGAGATGGCTCAGAACAGCATGCGCTACTCCTGGACCCGCGAGGAGGTCGACAGCCGGCTCCAGCTGATCATGAAGTCGATTCACGAGTCGTGCATGGAGACCGCCGACCGGTTCGGCGTTAAGGGCAACTACGTGATCGGCGCCAACATAGCCGGGTTCCTGAAGGTGGCCGACTCCATGCTGGATCAGGGAGTGGTCTAGGGAGCCAGCGCCCCCCGCGGCGGTCGAGCGGGAAAAAACAGAGATTTCCTAGTAATATGTGGCTGTGGGGAGGAGCTTCTCTTCCCCACGGCCAGCAGGCCTTGCAGGGAGATCTCGATGCCCCCAGAGCAACTCGAGGAGAGCGGGCACGCGGACTACCGGAGCCGGCAGAGCCGGTTCCAGTACCTGATGTCCTATCATGTCCAGGACATCCTGCTCGTCACGAGCCTCTACGATTCGTTCATCCTCTCCGAGGACGGCAATCTCGGAGAGTTGGTTCTCACCGAATTCCTCGATCTCAACCTGCGGCACACTCCGGAGCTGACTCACGTCTCAACCGGTGAGGGCGCGCTGAAGCTCGCCACCGAGAAGCGGCGCTACGATCTCATCATCTCCAGTCTCAACATCGGCGACATGACGGTCCTGGAGCTCGCCGACAAGGTCAGAGAGGCCGGCCTGGACACGCCGGTCGTGCTCATGGCCTACGACGCGCGCGAGCTCAAGGACTTCGTGGCGAACAACGACGTTTCCGGGTTGGAGCGCATCTTCCTGTGGCAGGGAGACGTCAAGATCCTGCTGGCGATCGTGAAGTACATCGAGGATCGCAGGAACCTCCCTCACGACACCGGTGAGGCCGGCGTCCCCGTGATCATCGTGGTGGAGGACAAACCCCGGTACTACTCCTCCTTCCTTCCGGTGATCTACAGCGAGCTGATGCTGCACGCCCACAACCTCATGCCGGAAGGCCTGAACCGGGCGCACAAGCTGATGCGGATCCGAGCCAGGCCCAAGATCCTCCTGTGCCAGACCTACGAGGAGGCGTGGGGGTTCATAAGCGAGTACCCCGACGAGATCCTGGGCGTCATTTCGGATATCGAGTTCCCACGGGATGGTGAGTTGGACCCGCTCGCGGGCGTCGAACTGGCGCGCCAGGTCGGGGCCCTGCGCAATGACATCCCGATCATGCTGCAGTCGGGCAGGCCGGAGAACGAAGACTTTGCTCGCCAGGCCGGGGCCTCGTTCCTCCTCAAGAACTCGCCGGTTCTCCTGCAGCAGCTGCGCGCCTTCATGACGGACGGGTTCGGGTTCGGCGACTTCGTGTTCCGGCTCAGGGACGGGACGGAAGTGGACCGGGCCACGGACCTGCAGACCCTGATCGAGAAGCTGTGGACGGCTCCCGCGGAGAGCATTGCCTACCACGCCGAGGGCAACCACTTCTCCCGCTGGCTGAAGACCCGCACTGAATTCGCTCTGGCGGAGAGCCTCCGGCCCTGGAAGCTGTCCGATTTCGACGGCGTAGAGGAGCTGCGCCACTACCTGATTCGCTCGATCGAGGTGTACCGCCGCGAGCAGAATCGGGGAGTAGTGGTGGACTTCGAGCGGGATCGTTTCGACGGGAGCGTGCCGTTCACGCGGATCGGATCGGGCTCGATGGGAGGCAAGGCCCGGGGCCTCGCGTTCGTCAACTATCTGCTCAAGGACGCCTACGCGTTCTCGCAGTTCCCGGGCGTGCGCATCAGCGTCCCGCCGTCGAACGTGCTGGGGACGGACGTGTTCGACGACTTCCTGGACCGGAACGGGCTGCGCGACTTCGCCATCGAGTGCCAGGACGACGGGGAGATCCTGACGCGCTTCCTCGCGGGCCGCTTTCCCTCGTCCGTGGAGCGGGACCTGGCCGTGTTCCTGAGGCACATGAAGCGCCCCCTGGCGGTGCGCTCGTCGAGCCTGCTCGAGGACAATCAGTACCAGCCGTTCGCCGGCATTTATCAGACGTTCATGTTGCCGAACAATCACGGCGATCTCGATATTCGGCTGGCGCAGCTCATGGCCGCGACAGCGCGTGTGTACGCCTCCACCTTCTCTTCCCATGCGAAGGCCTACCTGGATGCCACCCCGTACAGGCTGGAGGAAGAGAAGATGGCGGTGATCATCCAGGAGATGGTCGGCGCGCAGCACAACGGGGTCTTCTACCCCGACTTCGCGGGCGTGGCCCGGTCCCACAACTTCTATCCGCTGCCGCCGTTCACTTCCCGGGACGGCATAGCCGCGGTGGCGCTCGGACTCGGCCGCACCGTGATGGACGGTGAGCGCTGCCTTCGCTTCTGTCCCCGATACCCGCGGCACGTGCTGCAGTTCTCCTCAGTAGAGGAGTTCCTGGACCATTCCCAGAGGGAGTTCTGGGCGCTGGACCTCGGCGACGACCCGGCGGGAATCCACGACCCGGAGGACAACCGCATGGTGCGGTTCGGACTCGACCGGGCCGAGCAGGACGGCACGCTGCAGGCACTCGGATCGACGTTCTCCCCCGAGAACGACGCCGTGTACGATGGTTTGTCCCGCCCCGGAGTGCGGCTCGTGAGCTTCGCTCCCGTGCTGAAGCACGAGCACTTTCCCTTGGCGGAGGTCATCGACTACCTGCTGCAGCTCGGTGAGCGGGGCACGAGCGCCCCCGTGGAGATCGAGTTCGCCGTCAATCTCTCGGCGCCTCCGGGCGAACCCAAGGACTTCGGCTTCCTGCAGATGCGGCCGCTCGCGGTGTCGCGCGAGTTCGAGGAGTTGAGGATCGGTGACGTGAAGCGGGAGGAGTTGGTTGTCGAGAGCCCTTTGGTCCTGGGGCACGGGAAGATCGACGACATTCGTGACGTCGTGTTCATCGACAAGCGCCATTTCGAGCGCTCGCTGAGCCACGAAGCCGCCAGTGCGGTGACGGTGCTGAACGCCGAGCTCAAGGCGAGGGGCGCTCCCTATCTGCTGATAGGCGTCGGCCGCTGGGGCTCCACCGACCCCTGGCTCGGAATTCCCATCACCTGGGACCAGATAGCCGGAGTGCGGGTGATAGTCGAGGCGGGGTTCAAGGATCTCCGCGTCACTCCCTCCCAGGGAACGCACTTCTTCCAGAACCTGACGGCGAACAACATCGGTTATTTCACCGTGAACCAGGATGCCGGCGAGGGCTTCGTGGATTGGGACTGGCTCGGCGAGCAGCCCGCGGCTACGGAGAGCGGCACCGTGCGGCATCTGAGACTGGATGAGCCGCTCGTGATCACCATGAACGGCAAGTCGAACCGAGGGGTGATCTACAAGCCCGGGCGGTGAGTCAGGGCAGTCCCAGCAGCTTGTGCACCTGCAGGCTCAGGCGCCAACGGGGGTGGGCGAGGCAGAACTCCGCGGACAACTCTGTGTTGCGCTCCGACTCGGCGCCGTCCATCGGCTGCAGGTAGAAGTGTGAGAACTCGAGCCGCTTGTAACGCTCCGGCTCGGCGCCCTCCTGGGGGTACACCAGTTTCAGCTCGTCGCCTTCGACTTGCACCAGCTCCGCGCCGGCCTTGGGGCTCACGCAGATCCAGTCCAGCCCTGCCGGCGCGACGATGGTCCCGTTGGTCTCGACGGCAACCTCGAATCCCTCTCGCTGCAAGGCGCCGATCAGGGCGTCGTCCAGCTGGAGCAGCGGCTCTCCTCCGGTGCACACCACGTACGGCCGCCCGGATGACTCGCCCGGCCAGGTGCGAGCGACGACGTGGGCGAGATCGGCCGTCTGGGAGTACCTGCCGCCTCCGGGTCCGTCAGTGCCGAAGAAATCGGTGTCGCAAAACCGGCAGACGGCGCCGGCGCGGTCCTCCTCGCGACCCGTCCACAGGTTGCACCCGGTGAAGCGGAGGAGCACGGCAGGGCGGCCGGCGTGGAATCCCTCCCCCTGAAGCGTGTAGTAGATGGTCTTGACCTGATAGGTCATCGCCGCATCTCGGCGGGCCCATGGTGGTACCGCACCGGATCCGGCACTCCCGCCGCCGCGAATCCCTCGATCCTCAGGCGACAGGCATCGCATCGGCCGCAGGCCTCGCCCGTCGGCCACGGGTCGTAGCAACTCACGGTGAGTCCGAAGTTCACTCCGAGCTCGAGACCGCGGCGGATGATCTCCCGCTTGGTCATGCCGATCAGCGGGGCGTGGACGGTGATCTGCAGGGAGTCTTCGACCCCTGCCTTGGTAGCGAGCTTGGCCATCCGCTCGAACGCCTCGATGTACTCTGGGCGGCAGTCGGGATAGCCGGAGTAGTCGAGCGCGTTGACGCCGATGAAGAGGTCGCCGGTTCCCAGCGTCTCGGCCCATGCCAGCGCCAGGGAGAGGAGTACTGTATTGCGAGCCGGCACGTAGGTGACGGGGATCTCGCGGCCGGACTCCTTCCGGTCCTTGGGAACCGGAGTGTCGCCGGTCAGGGCGGACCCGCCGAACCGCGCCAGGTCTGCGTGGACTACGGCGTGGTCGGATACTCCGAGGGCCTCGGCTACGCGCCCGGCCGCCTCGATCTCGACGGCGTGCCGCTGGCCGTACGCCACGGTGAGAGCATATACTTCAAAACCCTCGGCCAACGCCATGGCGAGCGTGGTGGTCGAGTCGAGTCCGCCGCTCAAAAGCACGACGGCCCGCGGGCGGGCATCAGACGTCATACGCCGTAAGCTAAGCCGATGGACCAGTTGCCACGTACCGGTCCGCTACCGCGGCCCGAGAATCCGGACCAGGCGAGGGATGTACTCCGGCAGGAGGCATTTCCCGCGCCCGACGTCCAGTTGGTGACGCTCGACGCCACCGAGTTCACCGCCATCTGTCCCAGGACGGGTCAACCGGACTTCGGATCGGTCACGATCGAGTACGTGCCGGCCGAGAGATGTCTCGAGTCCAAGGCCCTGAAGTACTACCTGTGGTCCTACCGCAACGAAGGCGCGTTCTGCGAGACGTTGGCCGAGCGGATCGCAGGTGACGTGGTCTATGCCGTTGAGCCCAAGTGGGTGCGGGTCCAAGTGAACCAGAACGTGCGGGGCGGCATCGCCATCGTGGCGGTGGCGGAACGAGGGGAGCGGAGCTAGCCGGCTCTATCTCGCGTACTTCACCGAGCACCCGTATGGCTGCGTTGTGGGAGTGCTCACTTCCTGTCCGCTCATCGCCTCATCCAGCGCCACCACCAGGTAGTTGGTCGCACCCTCGATGTCCGAGAGACGTGCGGTCGGCCGGTCGTCGATGGCCCCGTTGTATAGCAGCACGCCGTCCGGATCGATGACGATCATCTGAGGCGTCGTCTGTGCGCTGTAGAGGTGCCCCACGTTCCCCTCAGGGTCGAGCAGCACTGCCCTGGCTGCGCTGCTCTTCGCCTTAGAGATGGAGTTCATCTCATCGGGTTCGTGGTATCCCTGCTTGCCGGGAGCCGATGACACGAT
>Ga0255055_10000085_pt1 | contig 66660 bp, 61 predicted proteins | sample JV7_2_27_MG_FD_188633 | JGI IMG/M metagenome (GOLD analysis project Ga0255055, IMG submission 188633) | Seawater microbial communities from Jervis Inlet, British Columbia, Canada - JV7_2_27 | ecosystem: Environmental > Aquatic > Marine > Inlet | place: Canada: British Columbia | collected... | reverse complement strand
TGTGAAGTCGAGATCCTGGATGGGTCGGTCGAGCAGGGCGTCGCGCAAGCTCCCCCCGACGAGATAGAGCTTCTTGCCGGCGGTGGCAAAGCGGTCCGCCAGTTCCTTCGACGTCCCGCCGAGCAGCGGCTGGAGCCGTGGAGGGATCACACGCGCCACCGGTTGGCGAGCTCATCTGCGTATTCGTTCCAGGTGAATCCGGCATGGGCCTTGATCCACTCGACCTTCAGCTCGGGCCGTTTCCGGAAGGCGCCGAACACCTGTCTCACCAGCTCCACGTTCTCCACGGGACCGGATTTTCGCCTCCAACCCCGCTTCTCCCACCCGGCAGCCCACTCGTTCATCGTGCGCACGACGAGGTTGGAGTCGGAGTAGACCGTGGCCGGGGTGCCCTCCGGTACCAGCCTCATACCCTCGATCAGCGCCGTCAGCTCCATCCGGTTGTTGGTGGTAGCAGGATCATGGCCGTGCGCCTCGGCCTGGATCTCGCCGTCGACGACGTAGACGGCGCCCCAGCCACCAGGACCCGGGTTGGGCGACGCCCCACCGTCGGTGAAGACCCCGGTCTGCGGGTCGGACGCGCCGGACGGATTCGGCTTGGGATCGCGACAGGCGTGGCACTGCTTCGGCACCCAATTCGGGTACCGATCGAGCACGTGCTGCGGCAACGAGAACGGCGCGCCGCAGGTCTGGCAGGTGAAGTCGGCCATGGCGGCGGAGGGTACCGGGTCGAGGTAGCCTCCCCACGAAAATCACGAGGGGGAGCCATCATCCGTTTGCGTACCTTGATACTCATCATCGCCGTGGCCGTCGTCACCGCGGCATGCTCATCGAGCGGCGACACAGGCACGACCACCACGGCCGTGACGACGACGGGTGACGGCACCGGCACCACCGCTGCTGAGGCGACCACGACCACAGCCGCCGCATCCACGACGACTGCGGCGCCGGCGAGCAGTACCACGACGACCACCGAGGCGTCGGCGAGCCCGGTAGACGCCCAAGCGCTCGTCGATGCCAAGACCGCAGCCGCCGCAGCCGCCGCCCCGGACGACTGGGAGGTCGAGGAGCAGGAGAACGACTCATTCGAGGAGGCGGACTTCACCTATGAACCGTGCCTCGGTCCGGACGATTTCGACCTCGACGCACTCGACCCCGCCACCCTTGCCGTCAAGGAGGTCCGTGCGACGGCTCCGTCCGCCCAGATCCCCTTCGGGATGACGACCGCCGTCGTCGAAGCGCGGGTGTTCGAGTCCGCCGACACCGCGGCAGACGTGTTCGCCGTGATCGAGCGGATCTACGGGACCGACGAAGGGCGACAATGCATGAGCGAGATTGTCACAGCGCTCATCGGTGAAGAGGCGCCGATCGAGGCCGGCGAGATCACCGTCGAAACGCTCGAAGTCGAAGGAGCAGACGTGGGGGCCCGTACGACCTTCACCGCCGACATCCAGGGCCTCGACTTCGCCTTTACCATCGATCTCGTGGCAAGCCGCGACGGCGCCTGCACCGTCGTCGCCACGTTCATCTCCTTCGGCGAGGAGTTCCCGGCCGACGTCGCCGACGCCATGATGTCCGCCGCCACGAGCGTCTGATCTGCACCTACGAATCGCGGCTGCTCACAGCCACCTCACACGTGGTTCCAAGCACGCGCGATTCGCTGGTGCACATCACCGACCCGCCGCCGTCAGGATTTCGTAGCCTGCCGTCAGCGAGGCGTCGTCCTGCATCGAGATCGCCGAGTGGATCCACACGTCCCCATCGAGCAGCGCCCAGGTGATGTTCTCGGCGGCGTGCTCCGAAGCCTGCTCGTGCCACTCGCCCTCGTTCCATGACTCGGTGCCACGGAACTCCACGTATTTGCTCCGGTCCGCATCGGTCAGCGTGTCTGCCGCCCAAATGTGCGCCAGTTCGTGGATCAGGGTCCGCTCGTACCGCTTCTCGGTGCAGATGGAGATGGTGTACTCGCCCCTTCCATTCACGGAAGTTGGGCCGCTCGTTGCATAGCCGGCGTTCCCGCGGCATGGCTCGGTGGTGTCGAACACCTCGATGGTGACCGCAGGCAACTCCAGCCCGGCAGCGGCGAAACGGTCCAGCGCCCGCTCGGCGGTGGCGACCTGCTCGTTGGTCCCGGTAACCGCCGCGGCGGGGAACGGAACCGAGGCCGTGATGAGTATCGAGAGGACGATGGCTGTGCTGCGGGTGTTCATACCCGCAGCCTCCGAAATGGGCCCTGATCCCCACCAACTGGGCCTGTCTGAGGACTTGCACCCCACTTGCAGGCCTATGACCTGCGGTTTCGTCCTTCGTGAAACGGACCACAAAGGCCCTGGGAGCCTCCTGAAAGTCGGGTGAAAGTGGCCTTTGGTCGGATGGGAGCGATGGCACAAGACGTCGTTCCGTACAGTGACGAAGACATGGCGCACGTTCAGTCGATGGACTTCGGGGTCCTCGGCTCCCTCGAGGTGGTCGCCGAAGGCGAGACGCTCGAGCTCGGCCCGTTCAAGCAACGCGCCCTGCTCGCCCTGCTGATCGTCAACGCCAACCGGGTCGTCTCCACAGACCGCATCCTCGAGGCGTTGTGGGGAGAGGAAGGCGCCGACAAGGAGAACGCCCTGTGGGTGTATGTCTCCCGGCTGCGTTCGGCACTCGAGCCGAACCGGGAGGGCAGGGGTCAGAGCGCCGTCCTCGTGAGGCGTGATCCGGGATACGTTCTCACCGTCGATCCGGACCACATCGACGTGCACCGCTTCGAGGCGAAGCTGACCGAGGGCCGGGATCTGGCGCGCGAGAATCCGGAATCCGCAATCGCTGCTTTTGAAGCCGCCCTCGACTGGTGGCGAGGAGGCGCCCTCGAGGAGTTCGCTTACGAGAACTTCGCCTCCACTGAGATCGAACGTCTCGAGGAGCTTCGCATCGAAGCCGTCGAGGGCCGCATGGGAGCCGCACTCAGCCTCGGCCAGAGCGGCGAGCTCGTCGGGGAGCTCGAGAGCCTCGTCCGCGACCACCCCTTCCGGGAGCGGCTCGTCGGTCAGTTGATGGTGGCGCTCTATCGGTCCGGTCGGCAGTCCGAGGCGCTGCGGGCCTTCGAGCGTCACAAGCGTGTCGTTGCCGAGGAACTCGGCATCGAGCCCTCGCCGGAACTGGCCCGCCTCGAAGAGCAGATCCTGTTGCACGATCCAGCGCTGGCCTCCAAACGCGATGCGGCGCCTTCACTCGCGGCGAGTTCGATACGCAACCCGTACAAGGGGCTTCTTGCGTTCCAGGAGGACGATGCAGCCGATTTCTACGGCCGCGAGGGCCTTATCGCCGATGTGTTGCGGCGAGTCGACAGCGGGGGGCGACTGGTTGCCCTCGTGGGCCCGAGCGGCTCCGGGAAGTCGAGCGTCGTGCGGGCGGGCGTCCTACCACGGCTCCGCAAGGGGGCCGTGGCCGGCTCTGACGGCTGGCAGATCGCGACGATGGTCCCCGGCGCCCACCCCTATGCCGAGCTCGAGGTGGCGCTGCTGCGATCGACGATCGATCCGCCAGACAGCCTCGCCGGTCAGCTCGACGGCGGCGACGATGGGATCCTGCGCGCCGTGCTGCGAGTGATGAGTCGCGACGACGGCCACCTCGTTCTCGTCATCGATCAGTTCGAGGAGCTGTTCACGCTCGTCGACAATCCGCAGACGCAGAAGCGTTTCCTCAACGGGCTGCTTGCCGCAGTCGACGATCCCCGGGGACGCATCACGGTCCTTGTCACACTGCGTGCCGACTTCTACGACAAACCGCTACTCCACCCCGCCTTTGGAGCGCGTCTCGGTGAGGCCGTCGTCAACGTCACGCCGCTGTCGACGGAGGAGCTGGAAGAAGCCGCAACGCAACCGGCGGTCGCTGCCAACGTCGCCCTGGAGCCGTCGCTTCTGGCGCAGCTACTCGCCGACGTCGTCGACCAGCCCGGGGCACTGCCGATGTTCCAGTACACGCTCACGGAGCTGTTCGAACGACGCGCCGACAGCGTGCTGCTGGCGTCGGAATACCACGAGATGGGCGGTGTCCGCGGCGCCATCACCCACCGCGCCGACGACGTCTACGACCGGTTGGCGCCTGAGGAGCGAGAGGCCACCCGCCAGCTGTTCTTGCGGTTGGTCACCCTGTCTGCAGACGACTCGCTGAGCAGGCGCCGGGTGCCGGCGTCCGAAATCACCTCACTCGAGGTCGATGTCGTTGCGCTGCAGACCGTGCTCAACGCCTTCGGCGCAGCGCGGCTGCTGTCCTTCGACCGTGACCGACGCACCGGGGCCCCGACCGTCGAGGTGGGCCATGAGGCGCTGCTGACCGAATGGGAGCGGCTCTCAGGGTGGATCAAGGGCAGTCGCCAGGACCTGCTGCGTCACGCCTCACTGGCCACCGCCGTCGCCGAATGGGAGCAGTCCGACCGCAACCCGGACTACCTCGTCCACGGCACCCGGCTCACCGAGTTCGAACGCTTCGCCGCCACCGGCAAGATCGACCTCAACGCCCGCGAGCTCGAATACGTGGGGGCTTCGATCGCGCTGCGCGAGACGGACCGCGAGGCAGAGGAACAGCGAGCCGCCCACGAGCAGCAACTGCGGGGACGGGCCAAGCGCAGGCTGTGGGGGTTGGTCGCGTTGATCGCCGCCGTCGTGGTCGTCGTGGCTGCCATCGGGGCGATCGTCTGGTTCTCCGGCAAGCCGACGATCGCTCTGATCGCAATCGGACCGAGGGGAGCGAGCGAGCTCGACGACGTCGTTTACCTCGGATGGGACCAGGCGGCTCGCGAGCACGGATTCGATGGGGTTGAGGTCCCGTGGCCGTACACCGCCTTCGAGGCAGTAGTTGCCGATCTCGCTGAGAACGGAGCCGAGTTGATCATCGCCGTATTTCCGGAAGGTGAGTCCGAGTCGACGATGGAGGCCTACCCGGAAACGAAGTTCGTATCGATTGATAGGTTGACGATCGGCACCGACAACTCCACCGCCTTCATGTTTGCCGTCCACGAGGGCTCTTTCCTCGCCGGCGCCGCCGCCGCCCTCACCTCCGACACGGGCATGGTCGGCTTCGTTGGTGGCCTGCAGTTCCCCGGCATCATCGATCCGTTCCGAGCCGGCTACGAGGCCGGAGCCCGGGTCGTCAACCCCTCGATCGAGATCGTGGCGACACACGTCGGCACCCAATTCTGGGAGGCCTTTGCATCACCGTTCATCGCCAAGAGGGCCGCGAACGATATGTTCGACCTCGGCGCCGACGTCATCTTCGTCGCGGCCGGCGATTCTGGCCTCGGTGTGTTCGAGGCTGCCAAAGAGCGCTCCGAAGAAACCGGGACCAAGCACTGGGCGATCGGCGTCGACAGCGACCAATACCTCACGGTCGGGCCCCAACTTCAGCCATATGTACTCACGTCGGCGGTGAAACGCCTCGACGCGGCCGTACAGGCCGCGGTGGACGACTTCATGGCCGGCGAACTCGTCCCCGGAATCAAGATTCTCACCCTCTCCGACGGCGCCGTCGGCTACGGGAGCGGCGGAACGCAACTGGAGACCATCAGTTCCCGGCTCGACGAACTCGAAGTGGCCATCGTTGCCGGCGAGGTCGAGGTTCCCTCGATCCCCGAAGGCGTGCCCTTGGCGCCACCGGGGTTCGACGTCGAAGCAGTCGCCGCGGTTGTGATCGCTCCAGATGGATCATGCACCCTGACCTACGCTGGTCCCGATCCGACGGAGGGCCTCGCCGTACGGTTCGACATCACCAATCGCTCCGATGGCCCGATGGGCTTCACCGGTTGGATGGAGGACCCACAGTCTCGGACCGGCGGTACCGACGTGCTCTCTCATCACGAGACAGTTCTCTTCGTCCGCTTGGCCGAACCCACAACGTGGCTCTGCGGACCGGCCCTCGACGCACCCTTCGAGTGGCCGACGGTCGGCGAATGGGCGGTCGGTCCCGCCGGCTGATCCGACTGCAAGGTCGGTGCACGGGGGATTCGCGCGTGCTTGGAACCACGTGTCAGGTGGTTGTAAGCACGTACGACTGGGAGGGAGAAGGGTCAGCTGGCCATCAGGCCGCGGTTTTGGGCCAGCAGCTTGAAGTCGGTCGGCTCGGACGAGTGAGCGAGTGCAGTCTGGAAGTCGACGAGACCCTTCTCGTAGAGCTTCATGATCGCCTGGTCGAAGCTCTGCATCCCGTAGTACTCGCCGTCGGCGATGACCTCCGGCAGGGTGTGGGTCTGGTCGGGATCGATGATGCGGTCGAACACTCGCTCGCTGTTCACCAGGATCTCGACCGCGGGCACCCTGCCTTCTCCGTCGTTCATCGGCAGGAGGCGTTGGCTCACGATGCCGACGAGGCTCGAGGCCAGGATCTGTCGGACCTGGCGTTCCTGGTACGGGGGGAAGAAGTCGATGATGCGATGGATCGTCTCCGCGGCGTCGATGGTGTGCAGCGTCGACAGCACGAGGTGCCCGGTTTCGGCGGCCTGGAGCGCCGCTTCGACGGTTGCCGTGTCACGCATCTCCCCGATGAAGATCACATCGGGATCCTGGCGCATGGCCCGGCGCAGGCCCTCTTGGAACGAGGCCGTGTCGACGCCGACCTCGCGCTGGGAGACGATGCCCTGCTTGTCGGGGTGAAGGATCTCGATCGGATCCTCGAGCGTCACGATGTTCACCCGGTGGTTGGTGTTGATGTGATCGATCATGGCGCCGATTGTGGTCGTCTTACCCGATCCCGTGGGACCGGTGACCAGAATGAGGCCGCGGGGCTGGTCGCAAAGACGTTCGGCTGTCGTTGGAAGCCCGAGATCGTTGAAGTTGCGCGATGCGGGACTCACGGCTCGCACCACGATCGAGATCGAGCCACGCTGTCGGTAGCAGTTGACCCGGAAGCGTCCGAGCGAGGCCTTGCCGTAGGCGAAGTCGGCCTCGTTCGTTTCGGCAAACTCCTGCTTCATACGCTCGGGGAGGATCTGGGCGAGAAACGACTCGGTGTTTTCCGGCGTCAGCGTTCCCAGATTGGACATGTGGAGCGACCCGTTGATCCGATAGGCGGGCGGCGACCCCACCTTGAGATGGAGATCTGAGCCTTCGACCGACAGCAGCTTGTTCAACATTTCGTCAAGAGATGGCAGGGGTTCGCTCACCGCGGCTCCTCAAAGAATCGTTGCGTGTTGCCCGCACCGATATCGGCCTGGTTGCAGGCCGTCTTGACACGATTTGTGGTGTGGCTACAACTGCCAGACCTCCGAAAGTCGCTCCACGGCATGAGCGACCACGGTGGCCACCGCACCGGATGGCTCACCGTCGGCGACTGGCGGATCAGCGCCGAGCGCCCCTCCCAACGTGGCGGCCACGGATTCCCGAATGGCGTCCAGGTCGTACCCGCCCTCGAGGAAGAAGATGATCCGGTCCGCCGCCACGCACCGCGCCAGAGAAAATGCCATGGCGGCGTAGTCCCCATCATCCAGCCGCATCCCCGCCAGCGGATCGTCCCGATGGGCGTCGTAACCGGCGCTCACGAGGATCCAGTCGGGGGAGAACCCACGTAGCACCGGCACCACCACCCGGTGGAAGGCCGTTGCGTAGTCCACTCCACTACTCCCGGTCGGCAGAGGGAGGTTCACTGTGGTCCCCCTGGCGCTCCCGGCACCGATCTCGTGCAGATGCCCCGTACCGGGGTACTGCGGGCTCTCGTGGAGAGAGACGTAGAGCAGGTTCGGATCGCGATAGAACGTGTTCTGCGTGCCGTTGCCGTGGTGGACATCCCAGTCGACGATGGCGACGCGGTCGCCCTCATCGATCAAACGTGCCGCCGTCACGGCGACGTTGTTGAACAGGCAGAAGCCCATCGCCCGGGCTCGCTCGGCGTGATGGCCCGGCGGCCGCATCGCAATGAATGCCGTCTCGGCATCTCCGGCGCGCAGCGCCGCAGCAGCCTCATAACCTGCTCCGGCGGATCGAAGGGCGGCATCCCAGGACTCTGGACCGGCGAAGGTGTCCGGATCGAGGGCGCGGCGACCCGACGCACAGAACCTCTCGATGCCGGCGATGTAGTCGGCATCGTGGATGCGCTCGAGGTCGCCGAGCGAGACGATCGGAGGATCGGCCCGAACGATCTCGAGCCCTGATGCTGAGACGCCTGCGATCGCGGCGCGGATCCGGTCCGGCCGTTCCGGATGACCGTGCGGTGTCGGGTGTTCCAGAGCAGAGTGATGGGTCAACAGCAAGACGGCCACGGACCAATCTTCGCAGACATCGTCGTTCGCCGATGCCGCCGGTACGCTGACGCACCCGTAGTCCAGGAGGTGGCCGGTGGCGCTCGCAGAGAGCCCGATTCCGGTCTTCCAGAGGGGTGATTGGCCAGGACCGCTCACCCTCCGGCGCGGCTGGGCTCGAGCCGATGCCCGGCCTTGGAACGACGCCGTGCCCGATGCGGTCATTCGACTCGTCCGGGGAGGCACCTCGTTCCTCGAGGCTTGTACCAGTCGCCTGCTCGAGCTTGGAGCTCCCACCGTGATCTCACCACCGCTGGCGGCTCCCGCTAGAAGGAGTTGGGAGCACGCCGGCTACCAGGACTTTCTCGACCTGGCCCTGATGCGGTTGGGCCTCGAAGACCACATTGCCGCTCCCGATCATCTCGTGGTTGAGTCCTCGGTCGAGCAGATGGACGCGTTGCTCGCCATCGATCGCGCCGCCTTCACCGAGTTCTGGCGCTTCGACGCCCACGGGATCGACGAGGCACTCGCGGCAACATCCCGGTCCACGGTGTTCGCCATTCGCGATGGTGATGGCGACCCGGCCGGCTACGCCATTGTCGGCTATGGCCATGCCATCAGCTATCTGCAGCGCGTGGCGGTTCACCCGGATTGGCAGGGCCGGGGCATGGGCCGATCACTCGTCAGGGCATCGGCGCGCGCCGGGCGCAACACCGGGGCAAGGGCCATGCTCCTCAACACGCAGTTCGACAATGCCGCCGCGATCGAGCTGTATCAGGCGGAGGGGTTTGTCACATTGCATGAGCCCCTGGCGGTTCTTCGCTTCAGCTGACAATGCCTCCCCAGCTCCCCTCACGCTATCGCCTCAACGTGCGGCTCGGCAGGGACGGCGACATCGAAGAGTGGCTCGCCACCGATGAGCAACTGGATCGACCGGTCCTCGTCCGCTACCTCGTTCCCGAAGCCGACGACGAGCGTCGTTACGAGTTCCTGTCGATCGTGAGGTCGGCCGCCTCCGCTAACCATGCCCACCTACAACGCGTCTTTGCAGCAGGCGAAGACGGCGGCGTGTTCTCCGTGTCGGAATGGGATGGAGCCGTGAGCGTTGCCGACCGCCTTCGGGTGGGTGAGACGCTGCCCGTCGACGAGTTTCTGCCGAATGCGGCCGGTCTGGCGGCCGGTCTGGCCGCCCTACACGGAAGTGGCGGGGTCCATGGATCGATCGACACGTCCACGATCCACTTCGCGGCGGCCCACCCAGCGAAGCTCGGCGGTTGGGGCAGGCCACGCCGAGATGGCTCGCCAGCCGCCGACACGGCGTCGCTGGCCGTTGCACTGCGCACGGCGATCACAGGCAGCGAGAGCCCATCGATCCAGCCTTCCCACGTAACCGAAGGCCTCTCCCCCGACGTCGATGAGGCTCTCGAGGAGGCCGCCTCTGGAGCACTCGACGCGGCGGCACTCGCCGACGCGCTCCTGGCGGCTCCATACCGGCCGGCCGGGCGCCAGGAACGCCCTTATCGCTGGAAATGGGTTGCAGTGTTTGCCATCGTCGCGGCGGGAATCGTCGTCGTTGCCGGCGTCGGGCTCACCATCGATGTCGATCCCGATTCTCCGTTCCTCTTCCCGGCCACACCCTCCGATCGACCGACGTCCACCACATTGGTGGATCCCGTCGTCGAAGACGAGACTCGAGGCTTCGGTTTGCGGGCGTCCGTTGCGGTATTCGATCCGCTCGGTGACGGTGCAGAGAACGATCAGCTGCTCGCATCCCTCCTCGATGGCGCCCCGAACACAGCATGGGCGACCGAGCCCTATCCGGAGCCCATCGCCCAGGTGAAGGGCGGCGTTGGGCTCGTATTCGAGGTCGAGGGTGAACCTCGTTCCATGCAGCTCGCCGGAACTCCCGGCACCCGATTTCGCATTGGATGGGCTCCCGCACCGGCTGATCTTGCGGCATTCGAGGATGTGGGCTCTGGGTCGCTGATACCAGCTCCGACCGCGATGCAGCTCCCGCCGCGATCCGGTGGCATCTGGCTGCTTTGGCTCATCGATCTTCCCGAGAACGGCGACGGCGCATATCAAGCTGAGATCAGCGGGGTTCGCTTCGTCCCTTGACGGCCGCCAGAATCCGCAGGGTATGACCCACCGCGCCGACCAAGATGTGGACCTCATCCAGCGCTACCTCGAGGGGGACGTCGATGCGTTCGCCGAGTTGATGCGCGCCCATGAAGACCGCGTCTTCGGTATCGCCATGCGGATGATGCGCGACCGCGATGCCGCCCTCGACGTGACCCAGGACACCTTCCTCACCGTCTTCCGCAAGGCCGACCGTTACAAGGCCGAAGCGGCATTCAGTACCTGGCTCTATCGCGTGACGGTGAACACCTGCTACGACCATCTCCGTCGCCAAAAGCGCAAACGAACGGAGCAGATACCGGAAGGCCACGACCCACCGGACCGGGGTTCGGCGTCTGCGATGGCCGCAGTGGAGCTCCGCCCAGATCTCGAGGCAGCGCTCATGGAAATCTCCCCCGAGTTCCGCGCCGCCATCGTGCTCGTCGACATGCAGGGCATGTCACTAGACCAAGCCGCCGATACCCTCGATGTACCGACGGGTACTGTGAAGAGCCGGCTCTTTCGTGCCCGCAGACAACTCGCTGCAGAGCTCGGGAACTTCTCACCCACCGCCGAGCATCCAAACGAAGCAGACTCATGAACGACAACGACCGCGACCTCATTCTCGACCTGGCAGGATCCCGGCTGACGGGAGACGAAGCCGCCGCGGCCGAAGCACGCGTTGCGGCCGATCCGGAGTTGCGTCACGAACTCGAAGCACAGCGATCGGCCATGGCGGCAATCCAGACAGCCGCCGCGGTCGAGATGACGGTGGACGAGCGGGCCTATCTCCATGCGTCGCTCATCGAACAACTCCACCTCGCTCCCCAAGCCGTTCAGGCCGCACAGGAGACCCGGACGAATCGGTGGCTGGCTCCTTTGGCCGGCCTCGCCGCAGTGGCAGCGGTATTCATCGGCGCTCTCGTCGTCTTGCCCAACATGAGCGGAGACGATGCCGCGAGCTCGGCTGGAGCCGAGATCGCGGCCGCCGACACCACCGCCGCCGACACGACCAAGGACACGTCTCCGTCGCTCGCGTTCGGCGACGCCGCGGACCAAGAGAGTCGGGAAGCGGCGGGCGAGGCGTCCGGCAACGACCTCGCCGAGGAGTCTGCAACCACAACCGCCGCGGCTTCCGCTCCCGCCGTCGGCAGCGAGCTCCTCGTACCGATGCTGGCGGCGTCGGATGTGGACGAGTTGCATAGCGCCACGCAACAACGCTCCCTCGACGCCTACGCAACGAGCGCGACGGTGATCGTGGATGAAGCCCTCGTATTCGACTGCATCGCAGCCTTGTCCGACCTGGCGGACACGACCGATCGCGAGATTCTCGGTGTCGCCGAGAACAGCGACGGCGGGTTTGTCACCATCATCGGCTATGTCGACATCGCCACTGGAGAACCGCATGTGGCATCGCTCGACGTCGCCGCGTGCGCCATGATCGACGCATCAAGCTGATCGCCCGCGATCCGGGACTAACCTCGGGCGCCCATGGCCGAACCGAGCAGCGACATCCCCACCCGCGTCGCCGACCTCCTCGAGGCCGTCGCCGCGCGTATCCGCGGCCTCACGGTCGATCGCGTGGCCACCGGGGTCACCTGGACCGCAGTGGGAATCGTCTTGGCAACCATGGGGTTCTTGATCCTGTTCTGGATCGGCATCGGCTTCTTCCGAGCGTTCGGAGAGCTGGTCGGCCAGGAAGCGGCGTACGCAATCACCGGCGCCGCGCTCATCGTCACAGGGGCGATCCTCTGGACCAAGCGGTTCCCCAAGGATCGTCCAGACCAGGACTGACCGCTCAGGAGTGACATGACGCACAAGGTGCTGATCATCGGATCCGGCCCGGCCGGGCTCACGGCTGCCATCTATGCCGCGCGAGCCGACCTCGAGCCGATCATGATCGAGGGAATGCAACGCGGTGGACAGCTAATGCTCACCACCGATGTCGAGAACTACCCCGGCTTTTCGGACGGAATCATGGGACCAGAACTGATGGATGCCATGCACCAGCAGGCAGAGCGCTTCGGTACCCAGGTCGTCACCCAGGACGTCACCAAGGTGGACTTCTCAACCCGTCCATTCCAGGTCTGGGTGGGGGACGATCTCTACGAGGCCGAATCCGTGATCGTTTCGACGGGCGCATCCGCGCGGTGGCTCGACATCCCCGGGGAGGAACGTCTTCGTGGCTTCGGTGTTTCGGCCTGCGCCACGTGCGACGGCTTCTTCTTCCGTGACCGCCAGCTCGCCGTCTCCGGCGGCGGTGACTCGGCGATGGAGGAGGCCATCTTCCTCACCAAGTTTGCCTCCCAGGTGACGATCATTCACCGCCGCGACGAGTTCCGTGCCTCGAAGATCATGGCCCGCCGCGCCATTGAGCATCCGAAGATCGATGTCATCTGGGATACGGTGATTGAAGAAGTCCTCGGCGACGAGGTGGTGACCGCCCTCCGCCTCCGCAACGTCAAGACGGGTGAAGAGAGCGAACTCGCCGTGGACGGCCTCTTCGTAGCTATCGGACACACCCCAAATACCAGTATCTTCCAGGGCATCCTCGATCTCGACGAGGCCGGTTACATCCTCACCAACAACGGAAGCACGGCCACCTCCATCGCTGGGGTGTTCGCAGGCGGCGACGTCGTCGACCATGTCTACCGACAGGCGGTTACAGCCGCTGGAATGGGCTGCGAGGCGGCAATCGACGCCGAACGGTGGCTCGACGGACAACACGCCTGACGGAAGAAAGCGTGGACCAACGCGGTTCACCGTACGGACATAGTCACTGAGACTCATCATAAAAGCGCGACAAGGAGACAAAGAGCCATGGGCCAGAACACCGTCACAGCAACCGACAGCGACTTCGCTGAGATCGTCGGCAGCGACACGCCGACGCTCGTGGACTTCTGGGCCGAGTGGTGTGGGCCCTGCAAGATGATGAACGGTCCCCTCGAGGAGATCGCAGGCGAAAACTCAGGATCGCTGGTCGTCGCCAAGCTCAACGTCGACGAGAACCCCAACGTTGCCATGCAATATGGCGTCATGAGCATCCCGACGATGATCGTCTTCCAGAACGGAACCGAGAAGAAGCGGCTCGTCGGTGCTCGCTCCAAGAATCAGCTCGAGAGTGAGTTGGCGGAGTTCGCCGTCTGAGAACTCCCCTGTGCCACGATGGAGCCGATGCGGCTCTATCACAGAGGTGATCGCGGGGAGCCGGTCCGGGATATCCAGGGCCGACTTCTGTCCGTCGGCTTCTCCTCCGCCCCCGATCCACTCGGTGTCTTCGGGTCGGCTACCGAGGACGCGGTGCGCCGATTCCAGGAAGACCGGGGACTGCCGCGCGACGGAATCCTTGGACCCGACACCTGGCGAGCATTGGTCGATGCCGGTTTTCGTCTCGGCGACCGCTTGCTCTACCGGCGGGTACCTCCGCTCCGCGGAGACGATGTTGCCGAGCTGCAGCGCAGCCTGAACTCACTCGGATTCGACTGCGGCAAGGTCGACGGCATTCTCGAGGCCGCCACCATGGCCGCGGTCCTCGATTTCCAGGACAACCGCGGTATGGCGATCGATGGTATTGCCGGCAGCGAGGTGGTCGCCGAGCTTGCTCTGATGGTTCGCGAGACGAGCAAGCCAGGACGTGAGACCGTTCGGGAGCGCCAATGGCTCGCTGAACTACCCGACTCGATTGCCGGACAGCGAATCTACGTCGACGCCTTCTGCCGCGACGAGACCGAGTCGGCGGCGGCATGGGAGGCAGCCGTAGCGGCCGCCCGTGTCATCCAGAATATAGGAGGACATCCCATCCTGTCGCGCAGCGTCGATACCTCTCCACCCGAGCGGCTGCGGGCCCGCAGAGCCAACGGCCTCGACGTCCAGGTCGTGTTGTCGTTCCAAATCCCCCAGGACGGGGAGGAGGCCGTCTACTTCTTCCAATCGGCCCACAGCCGATCCGAAGCGGGCGCCTCCTTGGCCGACTCGGTCGGCGAGCGCCTCGGCATCCCGGCGCGCGGTGTGACGATCCCGATGGTCACCGAAACCAGGTCGCCGACGGTTGTCGTGGCTTGCTCAGAGCTAAACACCGCCGTCGGCGTCTCCGCAGCTCGCGTGATCGCCGAGCTTCATGCTCCTCGAGAGAGGAACCGACGGTAGATCCGCTCGAGATCGTCGATCGACGTGAACCGCACCACGAGCTTGCCGCCTTTCCCCCGGTAGTCGATGCTCACCTTGGCATCGAGCTGCTCGGCAAGGCGCTGCTCGAGCTCGATCACCGCCGGCGGACGCACTCGCGGCATCGCCGTCTTCGTGGTCGTCTTCGACTCTCCGGTCCTCGCCTTGGCGGCCTCCTCGACACGGCGCACCGGCCAGCCTTCGGTCACCGCCCGTTCGGCGACATGGATGGCATATGCCTCGTCATCGATGGCGAGGAGCGCCCTGGCGTGGCCGGCCGAGAGCTCATTGCGCTCGACCATCCCCTGGATCACCGCCGGAAGCTGCAGGAGGCGTACGGTATTGCTCACCGCAGAGCGTGACTTCCCCACCCGCTGTGCAACCAGCTCGTGCGTCATGGAAAAATCTTCCATAAGCTGGCGATATGCGGCGGCTTCCTCGAGCGGTCCAAGATCGGTCCGCTGCACATTCTCGATGAGCGCTTCGGTGAGGTAGGACTCGTTCCCGGCCTCGGAGCGGATCACTGCCGGGATCTCTTCGAGGCCGATGCTGGCCGCAGCGCGTAAGCGGCGTTCCCCCGCCACCAGCACGTAACTCCCTTCCTCCTCGCCCTTGCGCACCAGCACCGGTTGCAGGACGCCTACCTCGCGGATGGAATCGGCCAACTCGGTGAGGTTCTCGGAGTCGAACTTGTGCCTTGGCTGCTGTGGGTTGGGCCCGATCCGGTCGATCGGGATCTCGGCAAAACCGGCCTCGGGCTGCTCCAGAGGAAGCAACGCTTCGAGACCCCTTCCCAAGCCCGGCTTTCGGCTTCCCGTCCTACGTGCGGCCATGGCGCCTCCTGAACTCGCGGGCCAGTTCTCGATAGGCGATAGCACCCCGCGACATGGGGTCATACGCCTCGATGGGCTCCCCGTACGAGGGTGCCTCGGAGAGACGTACCGTCCGTGGGATGACGGTACGGTAGGTCGTGTCGCCAAAGTGCTGCCGCACTTGTTGCACCACCTCGGCAGACAGCGTGGTTCGGCCATCGAACATCGTCAACAACACACCCTCGACGGTGAGTTGAGGGTTGAGGTTCTTGGTGACCAACTGGATGTTCCGGGTGAGTTGTGACACTCCCTCCAGCGCGTAGTACTCACATTGGATCGGAATGAGCACCTCATCAGCGGCGGACAGGCCGTTGATGGTGAGCAACCCCAACGAAGGAGGGCAATCGATGAGCACGAATTGATAGTCGCCGAGCACCGGCTTCAGTGCGCTCCGCAGCCGCTGTTCTCTCGAAAACAACGACACCAGCTCGATCTCGGCCCCGGCAAGCTCGATCGTGGCCGGGATGACGAACAGGTCGCGAACGCTCGTCGGCTCGACGATGTCTTCGGCGGCGATGTCGTTGACCAGCATGTCGTAGGTGGAGTACTCGATACCGCCGCGGTCGATTCCGAGCCCACTACTGGTATTGCCCTGTGGATCGAGATCCACGATGAGGATCCGCTCGCCCTGGAAAGCGAGGCCGGCGCCGAGATTGATGGCGGTGGTCGACTTGCCGACACCACCCTTCTGATTGGCGATGGCGACGATGGTGGTGTCAGTCAAGAGGTTGGCCCCGGGTTGTGGATGCGGTGGTTGTCATCCTAAGAAGCCAGGCGGGGGAGTCAAGCACCGCGGCGGGGACGGACACCAGGTCCACGGTATTTCCTGGATGGATGGCAGCGATCTCTCCCAGGAAGCGACGGCGAACGGCTTCCCCGTCGGGCCGTGCCGTCCGGCTCAACCCAACGGCGACGATACCCGCCGGTTCGGTGAGCCGCGCTCCAATCCCCACTGCTTGCTGGGGAGGAACCAACGCACGAATCACCGTCATGGCATAGCGAGACCGATGCCGATCGGCCGACGACTGCACGACCGAGACGTTGCCGAGACCAAGAACTCGCCAGGCACGACGCGCCAACTCACATCTTCGCCCGGAACGGTCGAGCAGCGTCACCGACGTCGCCGGCCACAGGACTGCCAACGGGATACCGGGCAAGCCAACTCCGGAGCCCACATCGAGCAGGGTGGGCGGCGGATGGCGCCGAGGCCAGCAAGCGGCGAACGTCAGGCTGTCGGCCAGGTGGCGCGACCAGACTCGATCCGCCTCCTCCGGACCCAGGCCGCCGGCCGGAATCGCTTCCTTGACCAGCCAATCGCGGTACTTCGACAGCGTCGCCAGCTGCGGCGCCTGCAGCGGGAATCCAACCCAGGCGGCGACGCGGGCTGCGACTTGTTTCACGTGAAACGGAGAAAGGAACCCGATGTCTGGCTGAACCCACGCTCAGCCAGAGCCGACCTCAGTCATCAGATCCATCCTCATCAATGGAAGCCTCGTCGCCGCGGCTGGGGTCGTCTGCGCCGGGTGCGGCGGGCGACTCGGTGGGTTCCTCGGCCGCTGCCTCTGTCGTGGCCGTAGGCTGGAAGCCCTCTTCTAGAGACAGCACCACGGCCCGATTCGGCTCCTCGCCCTCGGAGAGGGATCGCACCCCCTCGATCTCGACGACCGTATCGTGGACGACCTTGCGGTCGGCGGCGTTCATCGGCTCGAGCATGATCTCGCCACCATCGGCCTTGAGCCGCTCGGCGAGTCGGTTGGTGTAGATACCGAGAGCTTCCCGCCGTCGTTCCGCATAACCGGAAATATCGACCCGCATCCGTGGCGCGCCATAGGTCTTGCGCTGGATCACGGTGCGTGTCAGTTCCACGACCGATTGCAACACCGAGCCCTTGGGGCCCACGAGTGCCTCGGTCTGTCCCCCGCTGACGTCGATCCAGAGGATGTCGTCCTCGGTACGGGTTTCGACCGTGCCCTCCAGGCCAAAAGCGTCGAGCAGGCCGGTGAGAAACTCGGCGGCTACCTCGGCCTGGGTTTCGATCGACGCCGGCTCCGGACGCGGTTCTTCTTGCTGCGACACGGATTCCTCCCTGGATGTCGGCCTGGACGACCTGTTGCGGCGGTTCTGAGTCTTCTTCGATTTGGTGGGGGAGGGCCTTGCACCCTTCTCCGTCGGCGTCTCGGATGGCCTGTCACCACCCGAACTCTTGCTTTGCCCGCCGTTTCCACGACCACCGCGGCCGCGGCGGCGGCGGGAACGCTTCGGCTTGCGGGAGACCTTGACAATAGCCTCTTTGCCTCCGAGACCGAGAAACCCCGTCGTCGGTTCCTGGATGATCTCGATGGTCGCTTGATCGGGAGAACTGAGGCCGAGTTCGGCAATCGCGGCCTTGACGGCGCCTTCAACAGTTGGCCCTTGGGCTTCAATCCACTCCATCGCTGCTACTTCCTCTTGCGGCGGCTCTTCTTCTTGCTGGCATTCGGCGACGGGCCTTGCGGCTTCGCATCATCGCCCTCCGGGTCCTTTGGTGATTTCTCCACACCCTTCTCGGTGGGACCTCCCCCTGGATGGAGGCGGAGGATCAGCCATTGCTGGCCGATCCGGAAGAGGTTGGAGATGGCGAAGTAGAGATCGAGGCCGGTCGGCAGGTTCCACGAGATGAAACCGAAGAACAGCGGCATGATCTTCATGGCGTTCTGCATACCCGCCATCTGGGATGATTGCTGCTCCTGACCGTTCGTCTTGCGGCGCCGCGTCATCTGGACCTGCTGGTAATAGCCGGCGGCGATGATGACCACGAGCAGGATGGCGTAGGGAACGAAGAAGACCACCCCGATACCGAACGCCTCAGCGGGGGAGATGAGGAGGTTCACCCCAAGGAACCTGACCGGCTCAAAGACCTTCTCCACCGCGTCCACGGCCCCCTGGGAATCGGAGAACACCCCGTTCACCACCACGTCCCCGGCCTCGCGCATCCTTTCCAACAAATCCTTGGCCGGTTCGACGACGGCCCACAGATCGGAATCCTCGGGTATTCCGCTTCCCGTGCGGAGCACCGAGAACAAGGCAAACCAGATCGGCATCTGCAGCACCAGGGGAAGACATCCAGCAGCCGGGTTGACTCCGCGCTCCTTGTAGAGCTCCATGAGTTGCTTGTTCAGCTCCTCGCGGTCCCCCTTCAGCTCTTTCTGCAGCCGCTTCACCTCCGGTTGGATCTCCTGCATCGCCGTCATCGAACGGGTCTGCTTCAGCGTGAGCGGAAAGAGAAGCACACCGATCGCGAGGGTCAAGAGAATGATCGCCAACCCGTAGCTTGGAATAATCTGGTAAAAGAAGGCAAGCAAACCCCCGAGCAAGCTCAGGAGGAAATTCCACACGCTGCTGATCGGGTTCACGATTCGTCGGCCTCCGGCTCGTCCGACGTCCGGCGGCTGTCGTCAAGGAGTGGGACCGGGTCGTAACCGCCCTCGCGCCATGGATGACAGCGGCCGACACGCTTGGCCGCCATCCAGGAGCCGCGGACGGCACCGTGCTCGGCCACCGCCTCCATTCCATAGCGGGAACAGCTGGGGTGGAAGCGACACGAGCCACCCATGAATGGCGACAATGCGATTTGGTAGCCACGGATGAGCCCCATCACGACGCGCGCGCCGGGGGTGGGCCCGTTCTGCAGCTCCTGACCGCTCATCGCTCCTCCTCCTCTTCCAGATCCCCGCCAACCCCCAATTCCCCACCAACCACCCGGCTCAGCCAGTCGACCAGCGTGGCGAAGGGCACTTCGAGCACCCGGGTACTGGCGATGACCACGTACGCCGTATTCGGTTGTAGGGGAACCTCGACGACGGCTTCACGAAGCCGCCGCTTGGCGCGGTTCCTCTGTACCGCGTTCCCGACGCGCCTGCCGGCAACGACGCCCACCTCGGGCTCGTCCCCACGACCCAACGCACACACGACGACGATGCCGCCGACCCTTCGAAACACGCCGGTGTCATAGACCTCTGAGAACCGAGATCCAGGACGCAGCGAGACGAAGGGGCGACGCCCGCTACGCGGAGAGCTCGCGCCGACCCTTGACACGACGGCGTTTGATGATGGCGCGCCCGGATCGGGTTCGCATCCGGGACCGGAATCCGTGCTTTCTCTTGCGTCGTCGGACACTGGGCTGGTAGGTGCGCTTCATGAGATATCCCGCCAGAGGAGAGGTACGCGATACCGCCGGGAGCGTAACAGGATGCGCTCTCTAGACGCTGGGACGGGAGGAACGCGAAAAGACATCCACGGTCGCGAAACATCGCGAACCCGCCTCCCGACCGTATCTCAACGATAATCCCAGAATTTCCCAGGTCGGATTCCCCTTGTGACGCAACGGTTATGGCGACCTCGACCGTCGAAATTCACCCCGGCCAGCGGCGGTTTTGCCAGTCTTGCTGGCTGTTTCCAGCTGCCCATATACTCGCCGCCGATCCGGCGGGTAACCGCACTCTTCCCCCGGGACGACGGCAGGACACCCTTGATTGGGACCGCACTGCTTCTCCACATGTTGTGGATAGTTGTGTGGATAGCACGTATTCGCGAGGACGGACGAAGGAGCGAGGACCCGACCGTGGCTGCGCCGCATACGTCTCCAGCGGGTTGGGAAACCTTCCACCAGAGCCTCCGCAATCGAATCTCCACGAACTCCTATGACACCTGGATCGAGCCACTCGACCGGCATTTGGATGGAGACACGCTGCACCTTATCGCGCCGAGCGAATTCCACTTTCGCTGGGTAAACGACAAGCTATTGGCAACCCTTGAAGAGAGCGCGCTGGTCTCGTTCGGTGATGGCGTCGTCGTGGAGCTGTCGGCGCGGGCTCCCATCGCGACGGCAGAGGATCGAGATGAGGCGGACGAGAAACAGATCGAGGAGTATCGCCAACCTCAACTACCCGTGGTGCGACCCGACGGTTTCGAGGAACGTCGCCTCATCCCCAAGTACACGTTTGAGAACTTCGTCGTCGGCCCCTCGAACCGTTTCTCCCACGCCGCGGCGCTTGCCGTCGCCGAGCAACCGGGCAGCCATTACAACCCCCTCTTCATCTACGCCGACGCCGGCCTCGGCAAAACCCATCTTCTTCATGCCGTTGGCCACCATCGTCGCGAGCTCGATCCCCACGCAGTGGTGCGTTATGTCTCGTCCGAGTCGTTCTTCAACGACTTCATCAACGGCATCCGCCGCAAGCGGATGGACGAGTTCAAGAGCCGATATCGCACGATCGACGTGCTGCTGCTCGATGATGTTCAGTTCTTCGAAGGCAAGGAGCAGATCCTCGAGGAGTTCTTCCACACATTCAACAGCCTCTACGAAGCGGAAAAGCAGCTCGTCATCAGCTCGGATCGCCACCCGAAGCATCTCGCCACGCTCGAAGACCGGCTGCGGAGCCGCTTCGAGTGGGGATTGCTGACCGACATCCAGAGTCCCGATGTAGAGACGCGGTTGGCCATCCTCAGGAAAAACGCGGACTTCGCCCCATTGCCGGTGCCTCGCGATGTGCTCGAGTACATCGCGGTTCGTGTCTCGCACAACATCCGCGAGCTCGAGGGCGCCCTGACCCGCGTCACGGCCTACGCAGCGCTCACAGGGGAATCAATCAATCTCCCGATGGCTGAGGATGTCCTTCATGACGTCATCTCGGCCGAAGACAACGCGCCACCGACTGCGGAGAGCATCATCAGCATCACGGCCGCCTACTATCAGTTGAGCCCGGGCGAACTCACCGGTCCGAGCCGCAAACAACCTCTGGCGCGGCGCCGCCAAATCGCCATGTACCTCTCCCGCGAGCACACCGACCTCTCCCTTCCCAAGATCGGTAGTGCCTTCGGGGGCCGCGACCACACGACCGTGTTACACGCCGTCGACAAGATCAAGACGCTCATGCAGCGGGACAAGTCCGTTTTCGACGACGTAACCGTCCTCTCCCAACAGCTGAGGAAATCATGACGGTTCTCCACATCGACGCCGCTCCCCCGGTCACCCCTGTGAGTATCGCCGCACTCCATCCACATGGGGTGTGGGAGCCTTTCCCTTCGACTACAAAGGAATCCGGCCGTTTTCCCCAATCCACACCCCCTACTACTACTGCTCTTTGAAGTTTCATAATCAATAGTTGAACCAGAGGAAGAACATCTGTGCGTATCCGAGCTGAACGAGATGACCTGGCCGACGTCCTGACGAGAGCCGGCAGAGCAGTGGGAACCCGATCCCCGCTCCCGATTCTCCAGGGTGTGCTCTGTGAGGTGAGTGCGAACCGGCTGCAGGTGACCGGCACCGACAATGAAGTCACCGTCCGCACCTATCTCGAGGTGGAGATGCTCGAAGAGGGCAGAACGGTGATCCCCGCAAAACTGGCCGCCGATGCCGTCCGCAAACTGCCTGCGGGAGCGGTGTCGATCAGTGCCACCGATGGGGAGGTCGAGATCACCGGGAACGGCCCGCGGTTCACTCTCCGCGAGATGACTGTGGACGACTTTCCGACGATCAGCGATGACATCTCCGGCGAGACGGTTGCGGTCGATGGTGAGACCCTGATTCAGGCGTTGTCCCAAGTCGGGGTTGCTGCATCGTCGGACGAGGCGCGTCCGACCCTGACGGGCGTCTTGTTCGAAGCCGAGGAGGATGGGATTCGCCTCGTAGCTACGGATTCGTATCGCCTTGCTGTTCGGGACCTCACCGGGGTGATGACGACCGAGTCGCGGCTCATTCCCAATCGAGCGCTGCGTGAGCTGGCCCGTACCGTTGGGGACGGCAAGATGACGCTCGCGCTCGGCGAACGCGAAGCCTCGTTCATCACCGAACGAGGGCGTATGACGGCCCGCATCATCGACGCGATCTTCCCGAATTATCGACAGCTGCTACCCGAGAGCCATCCGAACCGGTTGGAGGTTTCCCGGGAGGGGTTACTCGAAGCTGTTGGCCGGGCAGCACTCGTCGCCGAGGATCACATCCCGGTGCGGTTGAGCATGCACGATGGCGGCGTCGAGCTGAGTGTCGTTCGTCAGGAGGTTGGCGAGGAAATCGAGCACCTCGAAGGCACCTACCAGGGAGAGGAAGTGACGATCGCTTTCAATACCCGTTACCTCACGGACGGCGTCACGGTCATCAGCGGCGACACGGTGGTGATCGAGACGATCGATCCTCTCAAGCCGGGCTTGATCACCGGTACCGGGGACGACGGTTTCCGATACCTACTGATGCCCGTTCGCCTCTGAAAACTCGGCATGTGCTGCTCGTCCGGTATGTCAAGGCGAACGTGAATCTGACCTGGCTGGAGCTGTCCGACTTTCGCTGCTATGAGACGCTGGCGTTTGCCCCCGATACGGGTGTCAATGTCTTGATCGGCGACAACGGTGCGGGTAAGACGAGCGTCCTCGAAGCCATCGGGTATCTGGGGCTCCTCAGATCGTTCCGCGGTACACCGGACGACGCTCTGGTGCGAGACGGCGCTGCCGTTGCGATCGTTCGCGGCGGTTTTGCCAGACGCTCCGGGGAGACGACCGTTGAGGTCGAACTCCCGGCAAGTGGGCGGAGGAGGATCCTGCTCAACGCCAAACGGCCCACGAGGAATCGTGATGTGCTCAACGAAGTGAGGATCGTTGGGTTTCAGCCGGATGATCTCGATCTCGTGAAACGGGGTCCCGGGTTGCGCCGTGACTATCTGGATGATCTCGCCGCCCAATTGTGGCCGCAGGCCGCTGCCGACCAGACAGAATTCGCCAAGGCCCTGCGGCAACGCAACGCCTTGCTACGCCAGGACGGCCGCAGTGCAGATGCGATGACGCTGGATGTTTGGGATGAGCGATTGTCCGAGTCGGGGGCGCGGGTGATGGTCGCCAGGCGGCGTGTCATTGCAGATCTCGATCCGCACCTCGGAGAGACCTATCGCCTCGTCGGCGGTTCGGGGAACCTGTCCTGGTTGTACGCGGCCCGCTGGACGACGGATTCTGCGGCGCCCGAAGGGGCACTGGTGACCGATCTCATGCGCGCTCTGGGCGAGCGGCGCCAGCGAGACGTCGAAATGCGGGTCACGAGTGCGGGTCCGCATCGTGACGATCCCGGTCTCGTCCTCAATGGCAGGGATGCTCGGACGCGTGCCTCGCAAGGTGAGCAACGGACGGCGGCGCTTGCTCTCCGTATCGGTGCCCATCGCCTCGTGACGAAATCGACGTCGTCCCCACCCGTCTTGTTGTTGGACGATGTCTTTTCCGAACTCGATGTGTACCGCGTCCGCGGTGTACTCGAGCTCCTCGACGGTGGTCAGGTTCTTGTCACATCGGCGCGAGATGATGGTGACGTGCCCATCGCCGGGCGACGATGGCGCGTCGAGCAGGGAGCAATCACGTGACGGATGAGACGGATGAGACGGCCGCATCGGATGCGAGGGATGCGAGGGATGAAGGGTCGAGCCAACCGACTGAGGAGACGGAGGATCGAGTCATTGCCGATCGTGGCGAGGTGCCACCGCGGGCGAACTACCTATCACCTCTCCGGAAGACTGAACTCGAGCGGGTCGACGATGTTCTCGGGGCGGTCATCGGCCGGTTCGGCGGTGCCGACGCGATCCGAGGTGCCCAGGTGGTGGATCGGTGGGTGGAGTTTGCCGGAGAGTGGGCGGATCGGTCGAGGCCGGTGGCCGTTCGAGATGGTGTGCTCAGCATCGAGGTCCGCACCGGCGGAGACGCCACCCTGCTGCGCTTCGACGAGGCGGCTATTCGGGCGAGGATCCAGCGAGAATTCGGCGGCGATCTGGTGCGGTCGATCAGGGTACGCGTCGCCCGGGCGTACGGTGGATAATGCCAGTGATTTCAAGGGTTTTGGGCCGCTTCCCGGCTATACTTACACCAGTGTCAATAACCGCCGCCATCGTCTCGCGCGGCGATCTGAAGGAGTCCTGTGAGTAAGACCAAACGCGCGTCCGACGCGTCCTATGACGCCAAGGACATCCAGGTGCTCGAGGGCCTCGAGGCCGTGCGGCGCCGCCCCGCGATGTACATCGGTTCCACCGGACCGAGGGGCCTCCACCACCTAGTCTGGGAGGTCGTCGACAACGCCGTCGACGAGGCCATGGCAGGTCACAGCACGCGCATCGAGATCGCGCTGCTTGCCGACGGTGGCGTTCGTGTCCGTGACAACGGCCGCGGAATCCCGGTCGACAAGCTCGAGAAGACGAAGGAGTCTGCCCTCACCACGGTTCTCACGACGCTGCATGCCGGCGGCAAATTCGAAGCGGGTGCCTACACAGTGTCCGGCGGATTGCACGGCGTGGGTATCTCTGTGGTGAACGCGCTGTCGGCCCGCACCGAAGTCGACGTCGTGCGCGACGGATACCACTGGCAACAGCACTTCGAGTACGGAAAGCCGCTCTTTGCGCTGAAGAAGGTTCGAGAGGCCAAGCGCACGGGTACCCAGGTCACGTTCTGGGCAGACCCGGAAATCTTCACCGAAGGTATCGACTACTCGATGAGAACGGTTTCGAACCGCCTTCGCGAAATGGCGTTCCTGAACAAGGGCCTCGAAATCCGGTTCCGGGACGAGCGCTCCGAACCACCGCTCGAAGAGTCATTCAAGTACGCGGGCGGCCTCGTCGACTTCGTCAAGCACCTCAACGCGACGCGCGAGCCCGTCCACAAGCAGGTGGCGTACTTCGAGGAGAAGGGCGACACCGCCGAGGTGGAAGTCGCGATGCAATGGACCTCCGGCTACACGGAGACGGTCCTCAGCTTTGCCAACAACATCAACACGCATGAAGGTGGCACCCACGAAGAGGGGTTCCGCAAGGCCCTCACCCGCTCGATCAACGAATTCGCCCGTGCGAGGAACGTCGTCAAGGAGAAGGATGAGAACCTGCAGGGCGAAGACGTTCGCGAGGGCCTGACCGCCGTCGTTTCGGTGAAGGTGCAGCAACCGCAGTTCGAGGGTCAGACAAAGACGAAGCTCGGCAACACGGAGATCCGATCCTTCGTCGAGAAGGCATTGAACCAGAGGCTGCCCGAGTGGCTCGAACGCAACCCGGGTGATGGACGGCGCATCGTCGAGAAGGCGGCCAATGCGGCTCGTGCGAGGATGGCAGCACGCCAAGCTCGCGACCTCACGAGGCGCAAGAGCTTGCTCGAGTCGTCCGGCTTGCCTGGAAAGCTGGCCGACTGCTCGTCGCGCGAGCCCGCCCAGAGCGAGCTCTTCATCGTCGAGGGTGACTCGGCGGGCGGGTCTGCCAAACAAGCGAGGAACAGCGAGTTCCAGGCCATCTTGCCGATCCGGGGAAAGATCATCAATGTCGAGAAGAACCGGTTGGCGCGTGTTCTCCAGAACAACGAGGTGCAGTCACTGATCACGGCCATCGGCACCAGCATCGGTGACGAGTTCGACATCTCCAAGGCGCGATACCACAAGGTCATCATCCTCACCGATGCCGATGTCGACGGTGCGCACATCCGCACCCTGTTGTTGACGTTCTTCTTCCGGCACATGCCCGAACTCATCGAGACCGGATACGTCTACATCGCACAGCCTCCGCTCTACTCCATCAAGATCGGGACGAAGACACGCTGGATCGAAGACGATGCCGCGCTCGAACGAGCGCGTGCCGAACTGAATGGCAAGAAACACACCGTTCAGCGGTTCAAAGGGCTCGGGGAGATGAATGCCGGCGAGTTGTGGGAGACGACGATGGATCCCCAGGAGCGGAAGCTGCTTCGCGTTGAGCTCGAAGACAAGTTCAACGCCGATGTGACGTTCTCGGTGCTGATGGGCAACGACGTCGACGCCCGCCGCTCGTTCATCCAGCAGAACGCCAAAGATGTCAGGTTCCTGGACTTCTAGCGGAGCCGTGCCCAACGATGAGTGAAGAGCAGAACTGATGCCCGACCAAGACAACGACAGCCGCCTGGAATTGATCGACATCCAGAGCGAGATGGAGGACTCGTTTCTGGAATACGCGATGTCGGTCATCGTGTCGCGCGCCTTGCCCGATGTGCGCGACGGGTTGAAGCCGGTGCACCGCAGGATCCTTTATGCGATGTGGGATGCCGGCATGCGGCCGGGGACCCCGTTTCGCAAGTCGTCGCGCGTGGTCGGCGACGTCGTCGGCTGGTTCCACCCCCACAGTCCCGAGGCCGTGTACGACTCGATGGTGCGCCTCGGCCAGGATTTTGCTCTGCGGTACCCGCTCGTCGAGCCGCAGGGCAACTTCGGTACAGTCGATGACCCGCCCGCCGCGATGCGCTACACCGAGGCGCGGCTCGCTGCTATCGCCGCCCACATGTTGGACGGCATCGATGAGGACACGGTCGACTGGGGAGACAACTACTCGGCCGAGCGTCTCGAGCCCCTCGTCCTGCCCTCGCGATTCCCCAACCTGCTCGTCAACGGATCGACCGGTATCGCCGTGGGCATGGCCACCAACATCCCGCCGTACAACCTCGTCGAAGTGGTCGATGCCGTGCTTCACAAGCTCGAGAACTCGGGCGCCACTGCCCAGGATCTCACCGAGTTCGTCAAGGGACCCGACTTCCCGTCCGGCGCCTACATCGTCGGGACCCGTGGCATCATGGATGCACTTCTCACCGGGCGTGGGTCTGTGAAGCAGCGCGCCGTCACCGACGTGGTCGAGATGAAGCGCGGCCGCATGGGCATCATCGTCTCAGAGATCCCGTACCAGGTCTCCCGCGATCGCATCATGGAGAAGATCGCCGACCTGGTGCGCAACAAGGCCGTGGTGGGCATCGCCGATCTCCGCGATGAGAGCGATCGCAACGGGACCCGCTTGGTCATCGAGCTACGCAAGGACGCCAACCCGCAGGTCATCCTCAATCAACTCCACAAGCACACTCAGCTGGAAGAGAACTTCTCGGTCAACACGGTTGCTCTCGTCGACGGTGTGCCGCGCACGCTCAACCTCGCCGAGCTCGTTGGCTACTACATCGACCACCAGCTGGATGTGATCGAACGCCGCACCCGCTTCCGGCTGCAGAAGGCCGAAGCCCGTGCCCACATCGTCGAGGGCTTGCTCATCGCCCTGGACAACATCGATGAGGTCGTGGAGATCATCAAGGCGTCTGAGCATGTCGACGCCGCCCGTGCCGGGCTCATGGAGCGGTTCGAGCTGTCGGAGATCCAGGCCAACCACATCCTGGACATGCCGCTGCGGCGCCTCACTGCGCTCGAGACCGACAAATTGCGCCGGGAGCAAGCCGACTTGATGGCAATCGTCGAGGAGTTGAATGCGATCCTCGGTGACGAGAAGCTCCGTCGTGAGCTGATCGCCACCGAACTCGTCGAGATCCGTGACAAATTCGGCGACAATCGACGAAGCCGAATCATTCCCGACACCGGCGAGATGTCGCTGGAGGATCTCATCGCCGACGAGGAGCTGGTCGTCACCATCTCGTCGGCCGGTTACGTCAAGTCGGTGTTGGCCAAGAGCTACAAGACACAAGGGCGAGGCGGCAGAGGGGTCAAGGGCGCGGGTCTGCGCGAGGACGACGTCATCACGAGCGTGCTTCACACCACCGCTCATGCCTATCTGTTGTTCTTCACCAACAAGGGCAAGGTCTATCGGGTGAGGGCCCACGAGATCCCGCGCAAGGACCGCACCGCCAAGGGCGCTCTCGTCCAATCCGTCCTTCCGATGGATCCGGACGAACGTATCGAGGCGGTCATCGACACGCGGGACTATGAGACGCACCGGTTCCTCGTGATGTTCACCAAGCACGGCCAGGTGAAGAAGACCAAGTTCTTGGATTACGACTCGCGCAACCAGGTGCTCGTCGCCATCAAGCTCACCGAGGGTGACGAGGTGGTGGCGGTACGGGCGACCGGCGGAGACTCGGATCTCTTGATGTTCACGCGGAACGGGCAAGGGATCCGCTTCTCGGAAGCGGACGTGCGCCCGATGGGCCGCGCCTCGCAGGGTGTGCGCGGGGTGAGGTTGCGGGAGGGCGACGAGGTCGTTGCCGCGGCGTGCGCCGACGAGGGCGACCAGGTCGTGCTCCTCACATCGGGTGGGTACGGCAAGCGCACGAAGATGGAGGAGTTCCGCCGCCAGGGCCGCGGCGGCTTGGGCGTCAAGGCCATGAAGCTGACGAAGGTGCGCGGCAAGCTGGTCGATGCGCTAGCCATCTCCCAGGACACCGAGGTCTTCGTCATCAGCTCGGACGGCATCGTGATTCGCCAGCAGGTCGGCGATATCTCCCGTCAGAAGCGGGAGTCCACCGGGGTGAAGGTGATGAACCTCGAGAAGGGCGCCGAACTCTCCGCCGTCGCCCTCGTCCCCAACGACGAAGACGAATAGGACTGTTTTGGCGTAACTGGACACGAATATTCGTGTCCAGTTACGCCAAAACAGTGATCTCTGCGGAATCACCGCCCTTGGCGGGGCCGCTTCCTACACTCGTCGCCAATGGCAGTGCGACGCGTCCGCCGCGTGATCCGCAAGTTCGATCCGTGGACCGTGCTCAAGGTCTCGCTGGTCTTCAACACGATCGCCGCGTTGATCTTCGTGCTCGGCACCTGGGTGATGTGGTCGATCGCGGTCCAACGGGGAATCCCGGAGCGAGTCACCGATCTCCTGGCAAGCCTCACGATCGTGTTCACTCCCGACGGTGAGCTGTACTTCCGGGTGGTGGTGCTCGCTGCCATTGTCTGGGCGATCCTGGCAACCGGCGCGCTCACGCTCGGTGCAGTCCTGTACAACCTCATCTCCGACATCGTCGGGGGCGTAGAGGTCATCGTTCTCGAGGAGACCTATCAGGTGGCTCCCGTGACGCAGTCCCAATCGAGGGTTCGGCCCGCGGTCCACCCGGTCGACAACGGCACGGTGGCGCCGCAGACGACCGAGCAGCACCCCGGGCCGGGTAAGCCCGTCACAACCGACGACACTGCGCAGCAACCGGCACGAACCGTCGCCGCCGACTCCGAGAACGCAGGCGCGATTCAGGCAGAGCCGACGAAACCCGCGACTTCGAGCCCGAGCTCGAGTGCGGCGAGGAGATAGTCTTCGGCCCGGTCCTCGGGCACCGATGCCCCATCCGGATATGCACCGGCAGCCACGGCCGTCACTCCGGCGGCGAGGGCAATTGCTTCGAGGTGAGCTCCCAGATCGGCGATCCCAACACTTCGCTGCGGGTGACCCGAGGCGCCGACTATCACCATGGCGCCGGCCCACTCTCCCTGCACGGGAACGGCGATCCGGGTGACTTCGGCGCTCGATTCCAACCGCTCACCCCATCGCGACCCGACGGGGTCCGGGAACGCCACGGATTCTCCGCGGCGCAGCGGACGGCCTTCCACCGTCCATGCGATGGTTACGGGGCCTTCGGCGATCGCCGCCTCGTGAGCGGCGAGGGCAGGAGCAAGCCCATTGGCGAGGTTGGCCCCGGTCAGCAGGGGAGCATCGGCACTCCACGAGATCTCGAGATCCTGCGACGCCACACAAGCGATACCGGCACGGTCGGCGTCGGCAAAGAACTCCTCGTCGTCGCCGTCGGTGAAGGCGATGTCGTATGAAGCCAGGTCGAAGGCACGCTCCACCTTGGGACTCTTAGTGACGGGGTCTCCGTCGAGCAGTCCGAGGCGATCCAGAGACCGTTCGGCGAGGAGGATGCGTCCGGCGCGGTTCGCGATCTCCGTCGTGGCCAGGACCGCAACGCGCATCAGGAGCCGGCTGGTCGTGGTCGACCGGTTCCCAGGACCCCGCCGGCTTCACCGGTCGGCGTTCCCGAAACGTCGCCACGAGCACCGCAGCCGCGGCGGCTACCGCGGCGACGCTGAGGAAGATCACGCGTCTCACGAGCGGTGACGTTACCGGCGTGCGCTACCCTTGCGCGACGGCGTCCGCCTCTCGAGGCGGACACCGCAGCTGGAGCGAAGTCCGGTCTGATCCCGGCGCTGTCCCGCAACTGTGATGCCCCTCTTCGGGGACGAGCCAGGTCGCCTCCATCTGTGACAGGCGGTCGAGCTCTCGGAGGAGGGGCGTCCCCGCTGCCGGCAGGCCTCCTCCGAGAGAGAGGAGACCGTTCCATGTACCGGATCTGGCTGTTCATTGCCGCCCTGTCCATTGTTTTCGCCGCCTGCGGCACCGACGAAGGGGCAACATCGTCTGTGCCTTCGACTTTGACAACGGCGTCCACCGCGACAGCGGATGCTGCTTTTCCGGTGACGATCACCACGCCCACCGGGGACGTGACCATCGAGGCGATGCCAGAGCGGATTGTTTCGTTGTCGGCTACCGCCACCGAGTCTCTGTTCGCGATCGGCGCAGGGGGACAGCTCGTGGCAGTGGACGACGTATCCAACTTCCCGGAGGGTGTGCCGCAGACCGACCTGAACGGGTTCACGGTCACCGCCGAGAGCCTCGCGGTGTTCGATCCGGACCTGGTCGTGTACTTCTTCGACCCCGGTGACCTGGCCTCCGGGCTCGCCGCGCTCGACATCCCGGCGATCTTCCAACCGGCGCCCGTCACGCTGGATGAGGCCCTGGTCCAGATCGACCAGCTCGGGACTGCGTCCGGTCGCGGCGTCGAGGCATCGACGCTCACGTCACAGATGCAGAAGGACATCGACGCCATCTACGAAGCCGCAGACGGTGCAGCCTCGGCGACGTATTACTACGAGCTCGACGAGACCCTCTTCTCGGTCACGTCGAGCACCTTCGTCGGTGGACTGTTCGCGCCGCTCGGTCTCGAGAACATCGCCGACCCGGCAGATAGCGACGGCTTCGGGTACCCGCAGCTCTCGGCGGAGTTCATCATCGCCGAGGACCCCGGTCTCATCTTCCTCGCGGACACCAGGTGCTGCGGACAGAATGTCGAAACGGTCGGCCGGCGGCCGGGCTGGGATCGGCTCACAGCAGTTCGCGCCGGCAGCATCGTCGAACTCGATGACGATGTCGCATCGCGATGGGGTCCGCGGATCGTCGAACTGCTCCAGACCGCAGCAGATGCCGTGTCCCGCTTGCAGGAATCATGAGCACGAGGGACCTGCGCCCGACCCGCCTCGGATGGGGCTGGTTGGCGGGGTCCCTGGCGGTTCTCGGTGTTGCCATACTGGCCGGAGCCCTCATCGGCCCGGTGGGTATGGATGTCGGATCGGTACTTCGCTCGGCACTCGATCACTTGCCCTTCGTGTCGGTCGACTCGGGACTGAGCGATCGGCAGGAGGTGATCCTGTGGGACCTGCGCATGCCGCGCGTGATTCTGGGTGTGCTGGTCGGGGGGATGCTGGCGATTGCAGGGGGCGCCTACCAGGGAACGTTCCGCAACCCCCTTGCCGACCCCTACCTGCTCGGCGTCGCGGCCGGCGCCGGTCTCGGCGCAACGCTGGCCATCACCGCAGGGGCCACCGGGGAGGGGTGGCCGATCGATCCCCTTCCGCTCGCCGCCTTTCTCGGTGCACTCATCGGGGTCGCGTTGACGTACGCCATGGGCTACTCGCTCCGTTCCGGGCGCACCGCGGTGACGCTGATCCTCGCCGGCGTTGCCGTGGCGGCGTTCCTCACGGCCGTGCAGACCTATGTGCAGCAGCGCGAGTCGGAGTCCCTTCGCCAGGTGTACGGATGGATCCTGGGGAGGCTGTCGACGGTCGGATGGAAGGAGGTTCTCCTGGTCATCCCCTATGTCGCAGCGTGCTCCATCGTGATCCTGTTGGGAAGGCGGCTCCTCGATGTGATGAGCGTCGGTGACCATGAGGCGGGGGCGCTCGGGCTGAACCCGAACTGGGTGCGCCTCGCCATCGTCATCGCCGCAACGCTCGGAACCGCGGCCGCGGTGGCCGTCTCCGGCCTCATCGCCTTCGTCGGCATCATCGTGCCGCACACGGTTCGCCTCCTCGCCGGCACGAGTTACCGCATCGTTCTCCCACTCTCTCTCATCCTCGGCGGTGCCTTTCTGGTGGTCGCCGACATCTTCGCCAGGACCCTCATGGCTCCTGCCGAGCTTCCGATCGGAGTGGTCACGGCCTTCGTCGGAGCTCCGTTCTTCGCCGTGGTGCTCAAGACAAACAGGAGCACCGGCCCATGAACGCCGTGGAGCTGCGAGATGTGACGGTTGCCTACAACGGAACGTCGGTCGTGACCTCCGTCGACCTCGACGTCAGGAGCGGTGAGTGGGTTGGGCTCGTTGGGCCCAATGGGGCGGGGAAGAGCACCCTGCTCGGTGCCATCGCCGGCACAGTCCGGTCGGAGGGCTCGGTGGCTCTTTTCGGTGAAAGCCATCACAAACGTCGTGAGTTGGCCAAGACGGTCGCGCTCGTCCCGCAGCACCCGCTGATACCGACGGCCATGAAGGTCATCGACTACGTACTCCTCGGAAGGACGCCGCACATCGCCATCCTGGCCACAGAATCATCCGAGGATCTGGCAGCCGTCGCCGATGTTCTGCACCGCCTCGACCTCGTCGACCTCGCTCACCGGCGAATCGACACCCTGAGCGGCGGCGAGGCGCAACGGGCGTTCCTCGCCAGAGCCCTGGCCCAGGAAGCCCCGGTGCTGCTCCTGGATGAGCCGTCTGCAGCGCTCGACATCGGCCACCAGCAAGACGTGTTCGACCTCATCGATCGGTCGCGAACAGAACAGAGTCTGGCGGTGATCAGCGCGGTGCACGACCTCACCATCGCCGCGCGGTTCTGTGATCGGGTGGTGCTCATGCACGGCGGCGGGATCGTTGCCGACGGACCTCCGCTCGAGGTCATCACGGCGGGCAACGTTGGCCGGTTCTTCAACGCCGAGGTGAAGATCATCCACGACGACGAAGCCGGACTCGTCGTCGTGCCGGTTCAGAAGACGGCCGCGTCGAATATCCGGCCGATCGTGTAGCTGAGAAGCCCGCCAACCAGGCCGATGGACAGGTTCTCGAGTCCCGAGATGAGCGGGTTGGTGCGTGTGAAGGCGGTCTTGGCGGCGCCCACGACGAACAGGACGATTCCGGAGAGGATGCCGGCAATTGCCAGGCCGAGGCCGGTGTCGTCGACGAAGATGAAGGGGATGATGCTCGGCAGGGAACCGGCCAGGAAGAGGAATCCCGAGGCGATCGCGGCGAGCCAGGGGTTGCGCTTCTCGGTGTCGACGACACCGAATTCGATGGCGCCCATCACACCCATCATCGCCTCGTCACTTGAGTCGATGATGTCCACGAGGTCGTCGAGCCGAGCTTCTGGAACGCCGAGATCGCCGAACATCTCGCGAAGCTCGGCTCGCTCGTAGTCGCGGTGATCTCTCAGGTGCTCCGCTTCGAGCTGCATTTCCGCGGCGAAAACTTCCTCCTGGGACTTCGTGGCGATGTACTCACCAGCGGCCATGGAGATCGCACCGGCGATGGCGCCCGCTACAGCGGTCAGCAGCACCTGCTCGGCGTCGAGGCCACCCCCGACCACCCCGGCGACGAGAAGGAAGATCGAGACCAGGCCATCATTGACGCCGAGGATGACGTCGCGCATGTACTGGCGCCGAGGGCCGATGTGGTCCTGGTAGGGGGCCGCCGAGAAGTGGGCGGGGTCGAGGTCGGGCACCGGGACAAGTGTACGACGAATCGCAACGGGGATAGATTGGTGGAATGACCACCCGGCAAGTCGTCGACCACCAACTGCGCTCTCACCCCTTGATGCGCGGCATGGACGAAACGGACATCGCTCGCATCGTCCAGCACGGGCGTCTCGTCGAGTTCGAGGCGAGGGATCGCATCTTTGCCGAAGGAGAACTCGCCGATGCCTTCTACCTCATCCGCACCGGGCTGGTGGCGCTGCGGGTCGTGGACGGTGGTGCTTCACGCAAGATCGAGACGCTCCATGAAGGCGATGCGCTCGGGTGGTCGTGGCTGTTCCCACCGTATGAGTGGCACTTCGAGGCCGTCGCCGAGACGCCGGTGCGGGCCATCGCCGTGGACGCCGGCGCCTTGCGCCGCGAATTCGAGGCGGATCCTGGCTTTGGCTACCGGTTGATCGCTCGCATTGCCGAGGTGATGGCGAAGCGCCTCTATGCGACGAGGCGCCACGTGCTCAACCTCATGGGGTATTGAGGAGCGGTCTTCCCATAGGCGATACGCTGCGAGCATGAGCGCTCCATTCCTCCACCCGTTCGCGCCGCCGGCCCGGCCGCGTGACGAGTTCATCACCATCACCCGCGGCGAGGGTGCCATTGTCTACGACGACGCCGGCGGCTCCTACATCGACGCCATGGCGTCACTCTGGTACGCCAATATCGGCTATGGCCATCTCGAGATGGCGGAGGCCATTGCCGAGCAAGTGCGGACCCTGCCAGCCTTTCACACCTTTTCCAGCTTCACGAACGAGCCTGCCGAGCAATTGGCAGCCGCGATCGCCGCATTGTCGCCGTTCTCCGCAGCGAGGGTCTTCTTCACCGGTTCGGGATCCGAGGCCGTGGACACCGCGATGAAGCTGGCGCGGGCCGTCCAGAGCATTCGCGGCGATGACGGCAATACGGTCATCATCTCGCGGGATCGGGCGTACCACGGTGTCAACTATGGAGGAACCTCGGCATCGGGCCTCGCGACGAACCGCGAGCACTTCGGACCCTTCGTCGGAGGAGTCGTCAACGTCGATGCCGACGATCTCGCCAAGATGGAGGCCTCCTTCCATGAGTATCAAGGCGAGATAGCCGCCGTCATCACGGAACCGGTGCAGGGCGCCGGGGGTGTCTACCCACCTCCCGACGGTTATCTGGAGGGCCTGCGCCGGTTGTGCGATGAGCACGGTGCGTTGCTCATCTTCGATGAGGTCATCACGGGTTTCGGCAGGTTGGGCGCCTGGTTCGCGGCGCAACGCTTCGGTGTGCAACCCGACCTGATCACGTTCGCCAAGGGGGTCACCAGCGGCTACCTGCCTCTCGGTGGCGTCATCGTCGGGGATGCCGCGGCGAGGACGCTCGAAGCCGACCCCGGCTGGGTGTTGCGCCACGGCTACACGTATTCGGGACACCCAACGGTGTGCGCGGCGGGGCTGAAGAACCTCGAGATCATGGAGCGCGACGGGTTGCTCGACAGGGCACTCGTCATCGAGGATGTGTTTGGGCGTGCCCTGAATGCGCTGCTCGACGAGGGGATGGTGACCGCGGCTCGTGGTATCGGCGGGATGTGGGCGGTGGAGACTCCCGGCGGTGTCGACGAGACGAGGGTCTCGGATCAGATGAGAGGAGAGGGTGTCCTCGCCCGTCCTGCGTACGGCAGTCTCATCTTCTGCCCGCCCCTCGTCACAACCGACGACCAACTCGAGCGCGTGATGGAGACGCTCGCCAGGGTATTGCGGCTGCCGCACGCCTGAGTGTGGGGAAGTAGCGGCCAAGAGTCCTCGGACGCGCGACGGCTCCTCGGTACTCTCGGCGTGCCCAGTCAGGAGTGTCGTGGACGGCCCCTCCACCCCGCCGGCTTCACAGGAGCCGGAAGAAGAAGCAATCGAGACGACCCCGGACCCGGCGTCGCTTCCTGCCGCCCCTCCGTGGAGCTCGCAGACGAAGCTGGCCGTAGGCATCGGGCTGGTCATCGGGGCGTTTCTGGTTCTGTGGCTGTCGAAGGGCGTGCTCACGATCGTCGCGCTGTCCGCGCTGATCGCGTTTCTCCTGGCTCCGGCGATCCGGTGGATGAATACGAAACTGAAGGTCCCGCGGGCCGTGGCACTGCTGATCACCTACTTCCTCGTCCTTGTGCTCACGCTCGCCGTCGGGGTCTTGATCGCGGGTTCGGTAGTGGCCTCGATCCGTGAACTCAATCCTGCCGACGCTGTGGAGGGCGCCCGGCAATGGCTACTGAGCGTCGTCGACGAAGGTGGTCGGGTCGTCGTGTTCGGTATGAAGCTGGATCTCAACCAGGTGCTCGAGCCGATCCAGGGCTGGCTACAGGGTGAGGGCAATCTCCCCGTGGACGGGGACGGGAACGTGATCGAAATCACGACGGGCCACCTGTCCTTCCTGTTCGGTGGTCTGCTCGGCTCGGTGCAGTCCGTGCTGGGCTTCATCGTCGCCATCTTCACCTCAGCGCTCGTGACCGCGCTGGTTGCGATCTACCTCAATGCCGACAGCCGGAAGTACCATGAGGGGCTCAGCAAAGTCGTCCCTCCAACATACGAAGGCGACGCGGTCCGGCTTGGTATTCGCATCAAGCGGGTGTGGACCTGGTACATGTACGGGCAACTGGTCAACAGCCTCATCACCGGGCTCCTCGTGTGGGGCGCCCTCGAGCTGGTTGGCCTTCCCGGAGCGTTTCTCATGGGTTTCATCATGTTGCTCTTGAACATGATCCCCACGATCGGTCCGATCCTCGCCGCCGTGCCGGGAATCCTGGCGGCGTTGATCCAGGGCACCACGCGGTTCGACAACATGAACAACCTCGTGTTTGCGCTCATCGTCACCGGCATCTACATCGTTGTCGTCCAGGCCCAGGCCAACATCATCGCCCCGCGGGTGATGGGCAGCGCAGTGAACCTTCGTCCCGCCGTTGTCATGATCGGGTTGATGGTCGGTCTCCAGGTGGCGGGCTTGCTCGGGTCCTTGCTGGCGGTGCCGATCATCGCCACTGCTCGCGAAGTCGTGCGGTACCTGTATGCCAAGCTCATCGACCGCGATCCCTGGCCGGACGAGGACGACCTCGAGGCCCCGAGGGACGCCGTTCTATCCTGAGATTCGCGCGTGCTTCACTAGCGAGTCGTGGGTGCGGGTGCCGGGACGACGAGGTGGGTTTCGAGGAAGTTCATGACGTCGGTGAAGAAGGGTTCGAAGTCGGTGAGGTCGCTGTGGGTTCCGCCGGGGACGATGAGCAGCTCAGTCTCCGGCGCCTGGTTGTGCAGCTCGAAGGCGTTGCTCACCGGAACCACCTCGTCCGCGTCGCCGTGCACCAGTAACAACGGCACCGGCACCTCTCCGATGCGATTGCGTGGGGCGATCTCGCCGTAGCGGTAGCCGATGACACTCTCGATCGCCTTGAGCAGCGCCCACGTCACGGGGCGGGGGAACGTGAACTGCTCTTTCATCAGCTCACCGGGATGAGCGAATGCAGAAACGGCAACGGCCGCTTCTATTTCCACGCCCCGAGAGGCTGCCAGGATCACCGCGGCAGCACCCACCGAGTGACCGATGACGCCGACGGACGTCACATCGGAACGCTCCCGCAAGTAGTGGACGGCCACCTCGAGGTCCTCTGCGAAGCGGGGCATGGACATGTGGTCATCGTCCTCGCTGAGGCCGTGGCTGCGTGCATCGAGAAACAGCGAGTGGAACCCTGCGTCGTGCAGCGGAGGTGCGAGTGCCAGAAGGTGTGCAGCGTTTCCCGTCCAGCCGTGGAGTACCACGACTGCGGGTGCACGGCCGTCCACCGGGATGAACCAGCCGTGCAACCGAGGCCCTCTGACGCTGTCGAGCCACACTGTCTCTTCGGGCAGGCCGAGATCGGCCGGCGTCTGATGGACCTCCCGCCGGGGTGGGACAAAGGCGCGTTTCAAGAGTCGCGGCGTGACCGCAACGAGCAATCCCAGGAGAAGTGTCATGGCGAGGGCGATCCGAGTCTTCATGTCCGAAAGCCTATGGCAGCTGGTGGGTTTCCAGACCACAGGGAGCGGACCCGACCCGATACGATCTCCGGATGCGGTTCGTGGTCATTGCCGATACCCATGTTCGGCCCGAAGGCGTCGAGCCGGGGGATTTCCCCGCCAACCGGCTGCTGGCCGGGCGAAACAGACACGCAGTCGAGATCATCGAGCGGCTCGGTCCCGACCTCGTCATCCATCTCGGCGACGTCGTTCACCCTCTCCCGGGAGACGCCGATCACGATGTGGCGAACGATCTCGCTGTTGCCGCCTACCGGCGGCTCAGCGCACCGTTCCATGTCGTACCAGGCAACCACGATGTCGGTGACAAGCCGTACCCCTGGGTCGATGCACCGACGGTTGCAGAAGAGCACTACGACGGGTTCATCGATCGATGGGGTCCGCGGCATCGGAGCTTCGCCATGGAGGGCTGCCGATTCGTATTGGTGGACACGCCGGTGCTCAATACGGGATCCGAGGCCGAAGAGGAACAGTGGTCCTGGCTGGGCGACACTCTCGCTGCGGCAGCGACCTCGGGGGAGCGGATCTTCCTCTTCGGGCACTATCCGCCGTACCTGTGGGAACCCGACGAGGAGGAGCACTACGACAACCTGGGGCTCCCCGCCCGAGCCCGCTTCCTCGACCTGATCCGCCGATTCCAGGTGGAGGCGGTGTTCTCCGGCCACGTCCACCGCTTCTTCCACCGCCGCCATGCCGAGACCGACCTCTACGTCGTCCCCGCCATCGGGTTTGTCCGTCCCGGCTATTCCGAGTTCGATGCCATCGCACCCAACCACGGGTACGGACGAGATGACGTTGCCAAGCTCGGCCTGTTCGTCGTCGAGGTCGAGTCGAAGGGACATGTCATCCGCCCGGTGCGCACCTGGGGGAAGACCGACGCCGAGCCGTCGACCGAGATCTTTGGTGCGGCCTCTCCGGGGTGGTCGCTGCGGTTGGGGGTGACGATGCGCCACGGGTGGGCGGCTCCGCGGGATCTGACGATGAACGGGCTCGACGAGTTCGTGCGAAAGCGAGCCCGCGACGACGCTGCGGTGCTGGCGCTATGGGAAGCGCGAATCTCCCGGGTCCGGGTGCCCGTGGCCGATCTCGAGCATGCCGACACCAGGGAGCGGATCGCCGAGCTGGCCGCCCGGGGGATCCGATTCACCGTCCTGGTTCAGGGTTGGGACCGGCTCGAGAGCATTCCGTCCGTCGACGGTGTCGAGCGGTGGGAGGTGGTTGTGGCGCCGACGTCGCGATCGGGTGACACAGCCGCCAGGCGGCCAGGGGGGCGGCTTGCGGTCGGCCCGGTGGTTCCCCTCATCGGGCCCGAGTGGGTTGGCGGGCACTTCGTGGCCCACGGCTTCAGCCCCACGGGCGCAGACCTACTCCCATTTGTCGGTGATGCCGACGAGGCGGTGTTCCGGGTGGCGCCGGAAATTTCGATTTGGGATGCGGCGGTCGGGGCGGTCGAGACGGCCGCGTCGGCCGGGGTGAGAGCGCTGCTGATCGTCGAGCTGTCGCGGTTGAGCGAAGGGCGGATGTACGACGAAGACGCGACCGTGGCCAACCGTGTCCTCGAAGCCGAGATCGCCGCACGTGCCCACCCCAAGGCGGCGGTGTTCCTCGACGGGTTCATGGACCACGACCGCGGCTACTTCCCTCACTGCGGTCTCGTTGATCGTCGGGGCGATCCGCGAGACGCTTTCCGCGCATTGGCGATCTTCGGAGCGCTCGCGGGGTCCTCGGGTGATTGGCGTCCAAAGCCTTCGCGGAACGGGAGCCGTGCCTTCACCGATGGCGCCCGTACGGTGATCCTCGTCGCAAAAAGTGTTCCAGCGCCTCCGAGATCCGCCGCCGCCTCGCTCATCGATGGCCGGATCAGCACGGACATGCTGGCTTCGGGCCCCTGGTTGGTGATGTCCGAAGGGTGATCGGGGCCCCGGCAACCGTGGGTGGATGGTCTGGGATTTTCTTGAGCTTGGAGTGGCTTGAACGTGTACGTTCATTGAGGAGAGATCGATGGCATGGGATCGCGCGACCGCGGCCAGGTCCCGTGTGGGTATGTGCGCGGCGTGCTGGATCAGCAAGTCGATGCGGTGACGGAGAGGATCAGCCAACTCGAGACTCTGGCCGACGAACTGCGCCGGTTGCAGCGTGAGGCCCGGACCTTGCCCGACATCGAATTGGACGATCTGTGCGTCTGTCACATCCTTCAACCCACCGGATCCTGCATTGACAATGAACATTGATCATGAGGAAGGTGAAAGACCGATGACCACAGCAGCATCGAAGATGTTCACCGTGCGCGGATTCCACTGCACGGGGTGTTCGGACAACCTCGGAACGGCGCTGAGCAACCTGGACGGTGTCATCAGAGCCCATGCCGACTACGAGGCCGGCCAGGTCGATGTGCGATTCGACCCAGACCGGGTGACCGAGGCGGACGTTCGGGCGCAGATTCGTGCCTCGGGTCTCGATCCCGACTGAAGGACACCATGACCGACCTGGCAGGCGAGCGCACCGATGACGCCACGGAAGGCGCCGAGACGCTGGCTGCATTCCGGATGAAGATCGGCGGGATGTCGTGTTCGTTCTGCACCTCGACGATCGACAAGGCCTACTCGCGAATCGATGGCGTCTACGAGGTGGGTGTGTCGCTCGCCCATGAGGAGGGCCTGGTCAAGTACGACCCGTCCAAAGTGACGCCTGAGACGTTGAGACGGACCCTGGAGCAGATCGGCTACACGTACCGAGACCCCGAGAAGGTCCGCAGCTTCGAAGAGGAAGCCGCGGAACTCCATCGTGAACGCATCCGGCTGATCGCCGCGGGCAGTTTCACCGTCGTGAGCCTGCTGCTGATGCTGGTCGGTCAGTGGCTCGACCTGGTCGACATCCCGTTGATGCCGTGGTTGCTGTTGGCGTTGGCATTGGACACGATGTTCGTCACCGGGTGGTTCATCATGAAGATGGCGTGGGGGTCTCTCCGTCGGGGCATCCTCAATCAGCACGTGTTGTTGGAGTTTGCGGCGTTCGCCGGGATCGTCGGCGGCCTTCTGGGTCTCTTCGTGCTCGACGACTTCCCTGTGGGCGACTTCTTTGCGGCTGCCACGCTCGTCACGACGTATCACATCCTCTCCCACTACTCATCCCTCGTGGTGCGCACCCGTTCGTCGCAGGCGGTGCGTCGTCTGATGGCCTTGCGCCCCGATACGGCGCGGGTGATACGGGACGGTGTCGAAACCGAGATCCCGATCGACGGTGTCGTGTCGGGTGATCGGGTCCGTATCCGGCCCGGCGAGTCGATCCCGGTCGATGGGACCGTGGTCGAGGGAGTCTCGGCCGTGAACGAGGCCCTGGTCACCGGTGAGTCGATCCCCGCTGAGAAGGTCCCCGGCGACGATGTGATCGGTGGGTCCCTCAACCAGACCGGCACCCTCGTTGTCGAGGTGACCCGGGTTGGTGACGACTCGTTCCTTTCCCAGGTGGCGCGGTCTGTCGACGAAGCTCGCAGCCTCCGTCCCGGCGTCCTGCAACTCGCCGACCTCGTGCTCCGCTATTTCGTGCCCGCCGTACTCATCTTCGCCGCGGCGGGATTCCTGCTCTGGACGGTGATCCCCACGTTGGTCGGTGATGGGCCGACCTGGAATCGGGCTCTGCTCGCCGGGCTCGCCGCTCTCGTCATGGGTTATCCGTGCGCTTTGGGGATGGCGACGCCTTTGGCCACGATTCGCGGCGGCAGTAAAGCCGCTCAGCGAGGGATCCTCATGCGATCGGGTGAGGCCTTCCAGGTGATGGGCGAAATCGCTGTTGTTGTCTTCGACAAGACGGGCACCATCACGCGGGGCGAACCCGCCGTTCAAACCGTGATCCCGGCTGAGAACGTCACCGAGGAGGAGGTGCTGGGTGTGGCCGCCTCGGCGGAGATGAACAGCGAACACCCCCTTGCCCGCGCCGTCGAGGACGCCGCCGAGAACCTGGGGATCGAGCTCGTCGACGTCGATACGTTCGAGTCGCACACCGGCAGCGGTGTCGAGGCCTCCATCGAAGGCGCTCAGGTCCTCATCGGGAAGTCGGCCTGGCTCAGCGCGCAGGGGTTCGACCTCGCGCCGTTCGACACCGCGAGAGAACGACTCGAGGAGAAGGGTCAGACGGCAATCGCCGTGGCCCGCGACGGTCGCCTGCTCGCACTCATTGGGATCGCCGACACGATCAAGGACGACGCCCCGGAGGCCATCGAGCGCGTCAAGCACGCCGGTATGACCCCGGTGATGATCACCGGCGACAACGAGCGCACTGCGCTCGCGGTCGCCACGCAAGTCGGTGTCGACATTGTGCTGGCGGAGGTGCTCCCTGGTGAGAAGGCAGCTCAGATCCGGCAACTGCAAGACGGCGGGACGAGAGTGATGATGATCGGCGATGGCATCAACGATGCCCCGGCTCTGACTCAGGCCGACATCGGTGTCGCGATCGGTGCGAGCACCGACATCGCCATCGAGTCCGCGGACATCGTCATCATGAACGACCGGCTTGGTTCGGTGATGGACGCCTATCAGATCGGGGCTTCCTCCTACCGAAAGACCAAACAGAACCTGGCGCTTGCAATCAGCTTCAACGGGATCGGAGTCGCCGCCGCCGTCACCGGACTCGTCAGTCCCGTTTGGGCGATGATCGCCATGATCTCTTCGGTCACCGCGGTACTCGCCAATTCCTTTGCCGGTTCATTCAACGGCCAGCTCCTCCGCGGACGGGCGCCCAGCAGGAGTTACCAGTCACTCGGCGCCAACGGTCACCATGGGGGTTCCGGAGAACCCGATGCCTCTCGCGATCTCGAGGTCGACCTGGCTGTGGAGACGAGGCTTCTCGACACTCTCCTGGACGGGCGCACGGTGCGCTCCTGGTCGATGCTTGCACTCGCGATCACGGTCGCCACGCTCGCCGTTGGTGCCTGGTTGACTTGAAACCCGGTCTCGGCGCCGTGTTCGGCACCCCTAGCATTCGCGAGATGGACGGAGACGACTACGGGGATTTCCCGCTGCGTCGATTCCTCAGTATGGACATTGAAGATGTCGAACCGGGGCACGCCATCGCTCGTCTCGAGGTCGGCGATGAGCTGCTCAATCCCAACGGCGTAGTGCATGGCGGTGTCCTGTTCACGATGGCCGACACGGCAATGGGCAAAGCCACCATGACCTCGCTGGAGAAGGGCCAGTTCTGCGCGTCGATCGAGATCCAGATGCGGTTCCTTCGTCCGGTCAGTGCCGGAACGCTGGTCGCCGACACCAGCGTGATACGGCGAGGCCTCAGGGTCGTCCATCTCGAGTCGCGGATTCTCGACGCCCACGGAGAACTGGTTGCGACCGCCGCAGGAACGTTTGCGGTGATCAGTCCGTGAGCGACCGCTAGAACCCGGAAGTGCTTGAGTGGTTCGCCCTGGTCGGCGATCTCGGTTTATGGCGATGCCGATGTCGAGATGGATGTCGGTCCACTCGCTGTGATCTCGTTGCAATGCCCGACGATGAAGATGGTGGCCGTCTCCATGCCGTTGGCGATCGCGGTGACGGAATTGAGCGTTTTCAGAAGGCGTCGTCGTGTTCCCAGACCCTTCCGTTTGTCGTGTGGACGACGCCGAACAGGATGAAATGCCGACCCCAGTGGTGGGTTCAACCGTGGAAGCCGAAGCATCCGCTGAATCCGGACCCACCTGGCCTTCGGGGTAGGGCGGGAATAGCATAGTGGTACTGTGGCTACTGTGCGTTCATCTAAGGCCACTTTAAGTAGCGTTGATCTCGCAAGGATTCGTGCGAATCTGGAGGGCGCCCGTAGTTCGCTCAGAGGCGAAACGAGACTCGTGATGCACCGAGGCCTGCCCAACTCCGATCTGTACTTTTGCACGACGACGGCGAGTTCGCTCCCCGATGTGGCCGTCAAGGCATACCCCGCGGAGCTTCAGGACGGTGCCGAGCGCGAATTCGTCGAGTTGTTGCGTCTCGAGGCGATTCTCGGATCCGACGCGGATTGTCGAGGCATTCGGCCTCTGGGCTGGACATCGCTTCCGGCGACGTTGTGGACGGAATACGTGCCCGGCACAGACCTGAGATTCGTATTGAGAGATCCAGACCAGGCCATCCCGAGGATCGACGAACTCCGCGAGTGGATCAGAAAGGCCGGCAGAGCGCTCGGCCTCTACCACGCTGCAAGTCTTGTCCCTGAAGATTCGTTGGCTGCCCGCTCTTTGGCGAATTCGGATGTCGCTACCCGTACCAAATTGGTAGGTCCAAGAAACGGATTTCGACCGGAATTCCTAGAGGCAAGGGAAATCGTGAAGTGGTACATGGATTTCTCGCCGACCAACATGAGAATGGGCGACGACGGACTTCTCTACCTGCTCGATCCGCCTACGAAGTATCGCTACGGCTTCAGACACCGCGATGTAGGCCGCTTCATCGGGGGCCTGATGAACCTGGTATTTCTGCGAGAGTGGAGACCATACCGGCGATCACGGCAACTTCTTTCGCTCCTTGTGGACGATTTCCTCAACGGGTACGAAACAACCGCCCTCGTGAGTCTGAGAACAGCGCAGGACCTCAGGCTCGTGGCTACGTACGAAATGGCACGCCGGGTCTGGCTTACCCGTACAGCCTTGCGGCGACGCGACGTTCGCGCGACTCGGCGGCATTTGAGGGCTCTTGTCACAACGCGGAGTTACACGTATCGGCGCCGACCGATGCCGCAAGCCCTGAACGACCAGGATCCTTGAAACGCCGTCCAGAGCGGACGTCATAATGGCTGCTCGGGCTGCTTCGTAGACAAGGCAGTATCTGCCGGAACGGTCCCAGAACGGCCGCGCACTGCGCGGATTGAGGTCGACCAGCGAAAGCCGGGAGTGGACGAGGCCGATGCCGGGGTGCGAGAACAGCCTGGAGGAAGCGGATCGCGTCGGTCGTGTCTCTCCGCGACACGACATCCGGACAACCTGCCGGATGGGTCGTTGCCCTGGGTTCTCTCGAAACCTGAGGGGCGACGTCAGGCAGAGAGGAATGCCAGTGCTTCATCACGCAGGTGTCGGCGGGACGCGACCAAACCAGTGAGCTTCGGGTTGGGACGGTTGAACAGAACATGGCTTCTGCCCGGTTCCATGACAAAGCCGCCGGACGCTATGACGAGCGCCGCCCCGGCGGCGACATCCCATTCATGTTTCGGGACCAGCGTCCACGTCGCATCGGCTCTACCGGCTGCCACCAGACCGAGTTTGAAGGCGACCGAGCCCATTGGCACGATCTTCAATCCTCTGTTGCGGAACTTCTCCCACTCGCCCCGCGTGACCTCCGAGCGGCTCGCCAGCACCGTTGCATCGCGGAGGCGCGTCGCGCGCTGCTCGGGCCGCTCACCGGCGTACACGACGCCGTTTTCAGTCGAACCGACGATGCGCTCAGCCGTGGCGGGGTTCATGATGCCGCCTGCTACCGGGAGCCCCGCTTCGACGAGCCCAATCGACACACACCATTCTGGGATTCCCTCAACGAACTCTCGCGTTCCGTCGATCGGATCGACGATCCACACGCGCTCGCATTCCAGCCGTCCGGCATCATCAGCGGTCTCCTCTGAGAGCCAGCCCTCCCCGTCTCGAGGGAGGATCTCGCGAAGGACTCGGTCAACCGCGAGATCGGCTTCGGTCAGCGGGTCACCGCCGGCCTTTCGCTCGACGGCAATGTCACCGGACGTGAATGGCTCCAGGGCGATCCTTGCCGCGTCGAGGGCCTCCTCGATCCTTGCGACGTCGTCGAGGGCCGTCACAGTGGCCATCGCAACGGGACGACGAGCATGATCCCGAAGAAAGCGACCAACGTGAGCGGGATACCGAGTCGGAGGTAGTCGGCGTATCGGTAGCCGCCGGGTCCGTAGACCATCGTGTTGGTGGGGAACCCGATCGGTGTGAGAAACGAGAGAGCGGCGGCCACGGCAATGGCGATGGCGTAGCTTCGCGGATTTCCTCCTGTTTCCACGGCGATGGAGAAGGCGATCGGTGTGAGGAGGAGCACAGCAGCCTTGTTCGTGATGATCTCCTTGAGGAAGATCGTGGCGAGCACCACCGCGGCGAGGAGCGCTAACTGGCCCCCGGGCTCAGCGACGCCGACCATCCACGTGGCAAGTGCTGCCCCGAGGCCCGACTGCTCGATGGCAGCCGCGAGGCCGAACGCGGCGGCGATGGTGACGACGACATCGAGGTCGACGGCTCGCCGCGCCTCGTCGGGTGCGATCGTGCGAGTCAGCACGAGAATCGCCGCGCCGAGCAGCGATGAAGCGACCATGGGAAGCCAGCCAACGGCCGTGACAATGACGACACCGGCCGCGACCAGCGCAACCACGGGTGCCTTGCTGGTGGCCACCGGAGGTGCCGGGCGCAGTGGCGAGATCAAGAGGAAGTCTCGTCGATTCTCCCAGCGGGCCTTGAACCCGTTGTCCGCGATGAGCAGCAATGTGTCACCCACTCGCAGCTCGACGTCACCGATCTTGGCGTCCACGCGGCGGCCCGCCCGGTGAACGGCGACGATTGCTGCCTGATAGCGGCCGCGAAAGCCGCTCTGCCGCACGCTCACGCCGATCAGCGGTGAATCTGCTCCGATCACCGCCTCGTAGTATCGAACCTCGCCGATCGGTAGCTCGAACACTTGATCGTGCTCGGTGGAAGCGAGCCCATCCATCGCCATGAGGTCGACCACGTCGGTGGCACGGCCGGCAAAGCGCACACCATCACCCCCGCGCAGGCGCGTCTTTGGCCCAACGGGAGCGATCGTTTCGCCGTCTCGTTCGATCTCGATGAGAAACACACCCTCGAGGTGGCGCAGACCAGCATCCTCAACGGTTCGCCCCTCAGCAGAACCACCCGGCAGGACCTTCATGTCGAAGACGAACTCTCGAAATCCCTCCTCGACGGCCGCGGACGGTGATCGCCGGTCTGGGAGGACCCTCGGGGCTAGGAGCACAATGACGGTGACCCCCACGATGGCGATGGGAAGACCAACCCACGTGATCTCGAAGAATCCGAGCTCCGGTTCGCCGGCGGCGCGAAGCAGGCCGCTGGCGACGATGTTTGTTGCCGTTCCCATGAGAGTGAGCGCTCCACCGAGGATGGCTGCAAACGAAAGCGGCATGAGGTATTTGGAAGGGGAGAGGCCTCTTGTGCGACACCAGGCCTCGATCTGTGGGACCAGCATGGCCACGATGGGAGTGTTGTTGAGGAAACCAGACACAGCGGCCGTCGATGCGGTCATCCGGGCGAGCCCGGAGCGACCTGTTCCACCGCGCATGAGACCATCGACGACCGGCGCCAAGACTCCAGTCTTGTCCACCGCGGCCGCGAGCACGAAGAGGGCCGCAATCGTGATCGGTGCCGGGTTGGCAAAACCGCTCAGTGCTTGCTCTGGGGTGACCACGCCTGGCACCAACACGGCAATCATTGCTCCCATCATGGCCCCCGCCGGCGGCAGCCAACCCCGCACGAATACCACGATCGTCGCGACAATGACGGCGAGCGTGTACCACGCCTCCCAACTCACCGCGATGCCTCCTCTACCGACGCCGACTCAGACGGGCCGGTTGTTCCCTCCGATGTAACCCTGTCTTTCCAGATGGAGGATGATCTGGTTTGCCGCTTCCTCCGGAGTCACGTCGGTGGTGTCGATAGTGACATCGGCATCGCTCGGCTCCTCATATGGATCCGAGATCCCAGTGAACTCGGGGATCACGCCCGCTCGCGCCTTTGCGTAGAGGCCCTTGCGGTCGCGCGTCTCACATACGTCGAGCGGCGTCGAGACGTGGACGAGGATATATCCCCCGACAGGGGAGATGACCTGTTTGTTCTGCTTGCGCACCTGGTCGTACGGAGCGATGGGGGCGCAGATGGCGATGCCACCGTTCTTGGTGATCTCGGAGGCAACGAAACCGATGCGAAGAATGTTGAGATTGCGGTGCTCTTTCGAGAAGCCGAGTTCGGATGAGAGGTTCTTTCGCACGATATCGCCGTCGAGCAACGTCACCGGACGACCACCCATCTCGAGCAGCTTGACGAGAAGAGCGTTTGCGATTGTGGACTTCCCGCTTCCCGACAACCCCGTGAAGAAGACGGTGAAGCCTTGTCGGTAGCGCGGCGGATGCGTGTTCCGCAGCTCGGTCGCCACCTCCGGAAAGGTGAACCAGTCGGGAACGTCGCGACCTTCGCTGAGACGCTCCCGCAACTCGGTACCTGAGATCGAGAGGGTGTTCGTCCCTTCAGGGACTTCGTCGACCGGTTGGTAGCGGTCCTCGCCCGGCACGTACACCATCAACCGGAACGGAACCATCGTCACACCGAGTTCGTCCTCGTGTTTGCGCAGCATCTCCTGGGCGTCATAAGGGCCGTAGAACGGTTCGCCTCGTGCATCCGAGCCGGGTCCGGCATGGTCTCGCCCCACGATGAGATGACTGACGCCGTGGTTCTTGCGAATGATGGCATGCCAAACCGCCTCGCGTGGTCCTCCCATGCGCATGGCGAGGTTGAGAAGGGACAGCATCGCGGTGTTCCTCGGGTAGCGGCCCAACACGTGTTGATATGCGCGCACTCGTGTGTAGTGATCGACGTCACCGGGCTTCGTCAGGCCGACGACTGGGTGGACCAAGAGGTTGGCCTCGACATCCTTGGCTGCGCGGAGTGTCAGCTCGACGTGGGCGCGGTGCATCGGGTTCCGAGTCTGGAAGGCGACGACCTTCGTCCACCCCAACCTGGCGAACTCTTCGCGCACTTCGGTCGGCGTGCGGCGAAGTCGACGGAAGTCGTAGTGCACCGGCAGTTGTAGGCCTTGGACGCGCCCGCCGACGTAGACGGGATTGGATCGGTGGCGGAGATGGTCGATCGCAGGATGGTCGGGATCTGCTGAGCCATAGACACGCTCTGCTTCCAGAGCGAGGTCTGGGGTCCAGATGTCGGTGACGTGCAGCACCGCCAGCATCACTCCCTCAGGATCACGGAGAGAGATCGGATCGCCGAGGGCTATCGAGTCGGCGAACTGCTCCGAAACGTCGAGCGTGATCGGGATCGGCCAGAGGGTTCCATCGCTCAGCCGCATGTCATCGCGGACCGCCTCGTAGTCGGCGCGACCGTGAAACCCAGTCAGCGGAGAGAACGCACCGTTGAGGAGCAGCTCGAGATCACAGAGCTGACGTTCGGTCAGGTCCCAGGACTTCCAGTCTCGAGACTCCTGTCGGAGCTCCTCGGCCCTCTGATCAGGGACGAGAAGCTGAGTCAAGGTACCGCCGTGCGGCCGGACGAGGTGATCCATCGGTTCTCTCCGTTGGCTTGCGAAGCTCGAAGGGTAGGGCAGCGCGAACGAGCCCAAACGGGGGATCTTCGCCGACCCCGATCTGACTAGTTTCGCCTGACCAAGCAGTGGCGATGGCGTCCATGCGACTCCGGGTCGGCCATTGAGCGATCGTGGCGCCGCATGCCCGTGAGACCAGAAACGCAAATCACCGGAACACCGGCGCTGGGGAGTTGGTAGTCTCCGCACGGGTGAGAAGGGGGAAAATGAAGCATCACGAGTGCCGTTATCAATGGCCGCGGCCAGCGCGGTTGTTGGCATGAGCGCGCCGATCGAAGCGAGCACGGTTGGCGACGACTGCTTCCGCGAGGGTCGCTGGAGCGAAGCTCTCGATGCCTTCGCTGCAATTCCGGACACATCTTTCACCGCGGCTGTATGGGTGAAGGTGGCGCGGTGCCGCGTCGAGCTCGACCATCCCGCCGAGGCGTTGCGCGCTCTCGCCCGAGTTGTCGATGATGTGCAGAACGCCTCGTCTTGGTTGTCCGCGGTTTCCCTGCTCGACTCGATCCGCGGTGACGGCCATCGCGTTGGTCAAACGCTTCGCGTTGCGGTTCTCGGGACGTACACGCTCTCACCATTGACGGATTTCTTGAGGCTGGTCGGAATTCGTCTCGGCCTGGATGTTCAGGTCTACACGCCGGCGTTCGGCCAGCTCCATCAGGAGGTGCTTGCCGAGGACACGGGTCTTATTCGCTTCCAGCCGGACGTGGTCGTCATCGCCACCCGCGACGGCGATCTCACGCTCCCTGAGTACAGCGGTGAGCCGGAACGCCTCGTCGTGAACGAGGCAGAACAGTGGGCCGGCTTAGCTCGCCGCGTTGCCGACGTGACGGGCGCTCGCGTCGTCATGCACAACTTTGCTCTGAAGAGCGAGACACCATTCGGAAACTTGGCATCTCAGCTCCCGGGCTCGCGACTCAGCATGGCGAGGTCCGTCAATGCGCGCCTGACGAAGGAAACTCTCGGATCCGAGGTGCTGGTGGTCGACTGCGATCGGCTCGCCGGTGAACTCGGCAAGCAGTCCTGGTTCTCGGACAAGTACTGGACCGTATCGAAGCATGCCGTCTCGCTCGGAGTCCAACCTACCCTTGCGTTGCACACGATGGCGGTCGTTGCGGCGAGCATCGGGATGACCAAGAAGTGTCTCGTCGTGGATCTCGACAACACCGTCTGGGGCGGTGTCGTGGGCGAGGTTGGTATCGAGGGTCTCGTTATTGGCGACGGGCCCGCCGGCGAGTCATACCTGCTCTTCCAGGAATACATCGCCGCAATGGTGGGTCGCGGAGTCCTACTCGCCGTCTGCTCGAAGAACGATGAAGATCTCGCCAGACGCGCTTTCGAGAACCATCCCGGCATGCACCTCCAGATGACCGACGTCTCGTGTTTCGTGGCCAATTGGAAGCCGAAACACGAGAATATCAAGACCATCGCCGAGCGGCTCGATATCGGACTGGATTCGCTGGTTTTCATGGATGACAATCCCGCGGAGCGCGAACTCGTGAGACAGACCCTCCCGGAGGTGGACGTCATCACCCTGCCGGATCATCCGAGCGGTTATCGGAAAGCGCTTGCGAGTTATCCCTGGTTCGAGGTTGCCGCGTACACCCCCGAAGACGCCCGTCGCACCGAGCTCTACCGGACAAGGGCCGAAACAGCGACTCAGCTGGAGTCGGCAGCCACGCTGGAAGCATTCTACGAATCGCTCGAGATGGTGGCCGAGTTCGCGCCCTTCAACGAGATGAACATCGAGCGATCGGCCCAGCTTGTCGGCAAGACCAACCAGTTCAACGTGACAACCCGGCGACACTCGATGGCTGTGTTGCGTGGGTTCATGGAGGATGAGGCCACCATCGCGTTTGTCATGAGACTGAAGGACCGACTGGCCGATCATGGTCTCGTGGGCGTGCTGGTCGCAGTCCGAGATGGTGACGCCATGAACATCGACACCTGGCTGATGAGCTGCCGCGTCATAGGACGCACTGTCGAACGGGCCATGGCCGCCCACCTCTGCCAGGAGGCCGAGCGGGTCGGGTTCACGCTCCTACGCGGTCGGTACGTGCCCACGAGTCGCAATCATCTCGTTGCCAATCTCTATGACGATCTTGGGTTCCGTCGCGTTGCGGAAGAAGAGGATGGGATCGTCGGATGGGAATACAACCTCGGCAAAGACGGCCCGATCACAACTCCCTATGTCTCGGTGGAGGACGCCAGTGTCAGTCAATGAGCAATTGACCCTCGTGTTCAAGGACCTGTTCGGCCCGGCGGTTGATGTCTCTGTCCGGACGACCGCCAAGGACATCGATGGATGGGACTCGGTTGCGCACATCAACCTGATGTTCATGATCGAAGAGTCGTTCGGCATCGAGTTCGCAGAGGGAGAGTTCGAGACGTTCGAGACCGTGGGTGCCCTCTGTGCTGTGGTTGAACAGAAGCTCGCCGCCTGAGTCCGTAACAGCCGGCCACCACCTTCCGGAGCGTCACTCGGGTTGGAGACTTGCCTCGATCTCCGCGGCGTGAGCTTGGATGCGCACGAGCGCATTCCCAACGCGATCAACGTCCTCGAGAGGGAGGTGGCTCCACATCGGCAATGTGATCACGGATGCAGCGAGCCGTTCGGTCACCGGCAGCGGGGGTGTCTCGACGTCGCGGTATGCCGTTTGCAGATGTACGGGTGGCGAGTAATACCGCCGCGTGTCGATACCTTCTGCCCGCAGTCCCGCGTCTACGACGTTCCGTCCGACACCAAAGGACGATTCGTCGATGGTGATGGTGAAGTCCTTGACGCTGCTCGTCATACCCTCAGGCACATGCTGGTAGCCGACGCCCGGGAGCTCGTCGATATACGATCGATAACGTTCGGCAAGGGCATTTCGGAGTTCGACGCGTTCGTCGAGATGGCTCAGCGATTCGAGGGCAAGTGCAGCGTGCAACTCTGAGAGACGGGCGTTGAGGCCCGCGAACTGTGTGTCGTAGTCCCCCGGATTGCCGTAGTTCCTCGCCATGCGAAGGTGCGATGCCAGGTTGTCATCCTTCGTCGTGATCAACCCTCCCTCGGCTCCGCTCATGACCTTGGTCGGGGTGAGGCTGAAGACCTCAGCAAGACCGAATGAGCCCAGCGGGGCACGACGGCCGTCGATCGTGACCGACGAGCCGGCGCCATGCGCGGCGTCGAATATCAGGGTCGCGTCGGCGGATGCGGCCCCGCGAGCAAGCAGTTCCACATCGCATGGAACACCCGAGACGTGGACCCCCACGATGACCTCCATGTCATCCGTGATTCCGTCACCGGCCAGACACCACGTATGCGGATCGCAATCGGCGAAGCGGATTGCCATGCCGTTCCAACGGGCTGCATGAGCGGTTGCCGAAAACGTGAATGAAGGGATCAGTACCGGACCGGACGAGTCGATTGCCTGCAACACGAGCAGGAGACCGATCGTTGCGGACGAAACGGCAATGACGTGTTCGACGCCCACGCGCTCGGCGAAACGGTTTTCCAACTCACGGACGGTCGAGCCATCGGTGAGCGCTCCGCTCTCCAGACTCGCCCCGATGCGTGCGATCGCCCGTTCGTTGTATGTGGACTCCCGGGTCGGCTGAGCGAAGGCGAGCGGCTCGGCAAAAGCCGGCGGACCCCCCAGCAATGCAGGCTTCCCGGTCATGCCTCCCACTTTCACATCGGCCGTCGGACAAGCTAGGGCACTGCTGCGCGATACCCGGCACTCACCCCGGCGATCATGCCTCGCGATGCCCGCGTTCCTGCCACTCACTGCAGTTACCGTTGCCGTTTCCAGCACAGAGAGTAGCGACATCGCCGATCCGGTCGCGATAGCCTCGTCTCCATGGGAGTCGGAGGCATCCAACTGGTCGTGACATTGGTGGGCGTCGTCGTGATCGCCTGGGCGGTCGGATGGGCGATGATTGCGCTTGGTTCCCGCACCGGTCTCGTCGACCGTCCGGATGACGACCTCAAGCTCCACGAGGGGGCGGTCCCACCCCTTGGCGGCCTTGCCGTGTTCGCCGGTGTGCTGGCTGGATCGGTGGCGTTGGGCCAGCTGGACATCGGGCTCGGCGCCGCAGCGATCCTCGTCGTGGGCGTCGGGCTCGTCGACGATGTCGGTACGTTGTCACCCCGGCTCAGGTTGGTTGCGGAGCTGATCGCAGCGTTGCTCTTCGTCGCTTTGAGCCCGGCAATCGATGGCTACGGGTTCGGTTCCGTCGCTTTGATCGTGCTGATCGCGGTCGTCGCGATGAACGCCGTCAACCTGATCGACGGAATCGACGGACTCGCCGGTTCGGTGAGTGCCATAACGGCAGTGGGGCTCGCGCTCTTGGCTGTGCAGCAGGCGGGGGTTCCCGAGATCGCAGCGGTCACCGCAGCAGCCTTGTTCGGATTCCTCCTGTGGAACCGCCACCCTGCCCGGCTCTTCCTCGGCGACAACGGCGCCTATCTGACGGGCCTGCTCCTCGTCTACGGTATTGCTCGGGCGGCTCCCGGTGGCGCGGTCCCGGACGTCCTGTTGGGAGTCGCCATGCTCGGAATGCTGTTGATCGACTTGGCCGTGACGGTGTTGCGACGTCTGAGAGCCGGACGCCCGCTCTTCGCCGGTGATCGCAGCCACACGTACGATCAACTGCGGCTGCGCGGATCGAGCACCCCCAGAGTCACCACAGTCTTCGCTGTGGTCCAATCGATTCTGGTGCTGGCCGTTCTCGGAATCGCCAAGCTCGGCGGCTGGCCGGCAGTCGCCGTGGTCGGTGTGCTCGGTGTCGGTACGTTGGTTGTTGCTGTTCTCCTCGGCTTCCTCGATCCAGATCCAGATCCGAGCTGACCTCGAGTCTGCCGGGATGCACCGGACCCGGCGCCCTCGTCCAAGACACTTCGCGGTGCCGTTTTGGGGTGTGGAGTTCGGCTTTGGGTCGTACGCCGCGCCGATACCCCATGGTTTCGCGATCAGCCCCCGTGGTAGCCTGTGAGCCGACTCGCCGTGGCTGGGTGACGGGGGGTCTTGTCGCAGAAGGGGGTAGGGGGTACCCATGAGCCGCAAGGTCACGATCGTTGGTTTCGGGTATATCGGTCTGTGCATCGGTGCCGTTCTGGCTGAGAAACGCTACGACATCACCGGGATCGACACCCGGCAAGATGTCGTCGACGAGATCAACGCCGGCAAGACCTCGGTCTCCGAGCCGGGACTGGGGGATCTCGTTCGCGAGGCGACGGCCGGGGGTCGTCTTCGTGCTACCACCGACCCGAGCGCGGTTGCTGATGCCGACGTGGTGATCGTCACCGTCGGCACTCCCCTCGGTGCCGACTATGAGCCCGATCTGACCCAGTTGCGTTCGGCCATCGACGGCATCGCACCCCATGTGCGCCCCGGCCAAATTGTTGTTCTGAAGAGCACGGTCCCGCCCGGTACCACCGATCGCGTCGTGCGGCCTGCTCTCGAGGCCGGAGGCTTGGTCGCCGGTCGAGATTTCTCGCTGGCCTTCTCCCCGGAACGCCTCGCCGAAGGCCGTGCCCTTCTGGAGTTCCAGTCGATACCTGTGGTGGTCGGAGGTGTAACCCGTTCGAGCACCGAAGCAACCGCTGCATTCTGGCGCGAGGCCCTTGACGTCGATGTCATCGAAGTAACCGATGCCAAGGCTGCAGAGTTGACGAAGCTGGCCGACAACCTGTGGATCGACCTTTCGATCGCGATGGCAAACGAGTTGGCGATGCTCTGTGACCGCCTCGAGGTGGATGTACTCGAGGTGATCGCGTCGGCCAACAGCCTTCCCAAAGGCGCACACAATGTCAACATCCTGCTGCCCTCCATGGGTGTCGGCGGGTCGTGTCTCACCAAGGATCCGTGGTTCGTCCATCATCTTGGAGAGCTTCACGGTCTGGACCTCAGAACCCCGCAGGTCTCGCGAACCGTGAACGAGTCGATGCCTGCATACACGTTCGGGTTGATCGAGAGCGGCCTCCGCGCGGCGGGCAAGTCGCTCGAAACGTCGAAAGTGGCCGTGTTGGGGCTCGCATTCAAGAACAACACCGGCGACCTGCGGTTCACTCCCACCAAGGACACAATTGCCCTGCTGGAACAGAGCGGATGTGAGCTGGCCGTTTGTGATCCCTGGGTGAGTGCCCACGAGGCGCTGACGATCACCGAAGTGCCACTGTCGGCAACGGTCGAAGAAGCGGTCAAGGGAGCCGATGTCGTTGCCTTCCTGGCGGGCCATGATGACTTCCGTCGGATCGAGATGGAGGAATTGGCCGGGCAGACCAATCCAGGATGCTTGATCGTCGACGGGAGGATGTACTTCCGCAGGAGCCAGATCGAGCGGATCCGAGAACTCGGCATGCGCTTTCGCGGCATCGGACGGTGACGGTCCTCGTCACCGGAGGAGCCGGTTTCATCGGAAGCCACCTGATCGACCTCCTCCTCGAACAGGGTCGAGATGTCGTCGCATTCGACCGAACTCGAGGGCGGAACCTGGATCGTGCCGGCGAACAACCCGCGTTTCGCTTTGTGGAGGGTGATATCCGAGACGCTGATGCCTGTTCGAGGCTCGTAGCCGAAGCCGATCTGGTTTTCCACCTGTCGGCGGTCGTCGGCGTAGGCAACTATCTCGCCGATCCTCTCAACGTCATAGACGTCAACGTGATCGGCACTCGTAACGTGATCCGTGCTGCCGTCGAATGCGACACCAGACTTGTGTTCACATCGACCAGCGAGGTGTTCGGACGAAATCCGCGTGTTCCGTGGAGTGAGGACGACGACAGAGTGTTGGGGTCGACGTCCGTAGACCGGTGGTCTTACAGCACGTCGAAGGCTCTCGGCGAACACATGGTGCTGGCCGCCCATGGACACCACGACCTCCCCGTCACGGTCGTACGGTTCTTCAACGCGTACGGACCCCGGCAGGCGCCCGGTTACGTCGTTTCCGAAACCGTTCGGCGGGTCCTGCGGGGAGAGCCACCGCTCGTATATGACGGTGGCAAACAGACTCGATGCTTCACCTATGTCGGCGATGCCGTCGCTGGGACGCTGCTCGCCGGCGCGAGCGACGCGGCCATCGGGGAGGTGTTCAACATTGGCTCCAGCACGGAGACCGCGATCCGCGAAGCAGTCGAACTTGTGATCGAGGTGTCTGGAACGACTATCGATGCAGTTGATTTCGTCACGAGCTCGGAGTTCGGCAACGTATACGAGGACATCGATCGTCGAGTGCCCGACACGTCAAAAGCGCAGCGGGTCCTCGGATGGGAGACATCCACTTCCCTTCGAGAGGGCGTCGCACAGACCCTGCGATGGGCGGAAGCCAATCCCTGGTGGGTTGGCTGAGGCATGGGCATGTTGTGCGAGCTCTGGAAGAGTCCGGCGCGCCATCTCATGCTCCGGTCTCAGAGATCCACGACAAGGACGGATCCGAACCCGAGGCAGGTTCAGCAATCGAGTCGACCCCACGCCGCAAACCGACAGAAGCGACAGCCGGCGTCCGGTTTCTTCGGAGTGGAAACCGGTGCCGGTGTTAGCATCCATCTATCCATCGCATCGGGGCCCGGCGAGGTGGTCACACTCGTTGCCGGTTGGTCAGAACCTCATCAAGACAGCAACTGGCGGATCCGATGAACGTGCATGTCAACACGGCGAGAATCCGGCAAGGAGTTGTTGATCGCCTAGTGCGCCGATCGGGCCCATATCTTCGGAACTCACTCACCTCCCTCTCGCAGGACGGACCATGCCTGAACCGGTAATTCGCGTGGAAAACGTGGTCAAGGTCTACGAGCCGTCCGAGTGGTGGATGCGGATCCTGCTTCGCAGCTCTGTGGACGAACCGGTGCTCGCTCTGGACGGCGTTTCTCTGGACGTAGAGCAAGGAACGATCTGCGCGGTCGTTGGGCCGAACGGCGCCGGCAAATCAACGCTCTTCAGGATCCTGACAGGTCTAACGACACCTACCTCCGGCTCTGCCTCCATTGCCGGCTGGGATTGCGAAACGGAGTCGGCGAAGATTCGGAGCCGCGTGGGTTTCATGCCCGCCGAGGACCGAACGATCTGGCTTCGGCACACCTGCCGAGAGAACTTGGAGTTTCACGGTCGGCTGCAGGGACTGCGGGAGGCCAAGATACAAAGGCGCGTCACTGAGACGCTGGACATGGTCGGACTTGGGCATGCCGCCGACCGAGCAGGATTCGCGCTGTCTTCCGGCATGCGGGCGCGTCTCATGCTGGCGCGCGCCCTCTTCCACGAGCCGGATTTCCTCATCCTCGACGAACCGACCGGCGCAGTAGATCCCGTTGGCTCCTATGAGCTCATCGAGCTCATCAAGCGGATTACGCGGGAAGCGGACTTGGCCGTGTTGCTGAGTTCGCACCGCATCGATGAAATCGAGGCTCTGCACGACCGGGTGTTGCTCCTCAACGAGGGTCGGATGGTGTTTTGGGGCGACCTCGATGTGCTGCGAAGCGAGTGGGAACAGCCGCACATCACAATCGACTTCGACACTCGGAATGCTGCGCGATCCGCCGAGCGGATCCTCTCGGCTCTCGACGGGGTTGATACGGTGTCCTGTGCTGATGGGCAGCTCGTTCTCGACACCGAGTTGCCCATAGGGTCGTTACTGCACCAGCTCAACGGGAGCCTTGACGGTATCGAGTCGCTCAGCCGCTCCCGGATGCGCCTCCAGGAGCTGCTTGCAAAGATCCTTCGCGCGGATTCGGAAGGTGGATCGTGACCGTGCTCTCCGCAACCCGCAAACGCGCCGAACGCGGGTATCGCATCAGCAATGCATTCATCCGGATGGACGCCCGCGAGGAGTTCAACTACCCCCTCGGCTTCGGCATGCGTAGCCTGAGCAGCCTCGTTCCGGTGGTCACCTTCTTCTTCATCGCCCAGTTCGTTGGTACACAGGGCGCAGCGGTCGGATACGACTACTACACGTTCGTCGTTATCGGGCTGATCGGAATGGGTGTGCTCGGCGCCGGTCTGCAGAGCCTGTCGAGTAGCCTCGCTCGGACAATCAACCTGGGCCGGCTGGAGATGTTGCTCGTCGAGCCGATCCGCTGGCGCGTGCTCCCATTCGTCCTCGTCCAATGGCAGATCGTCGTCTCCTTCACCACTGCCGCCATCGTGTTCGGAGGGTCGCTCTTCTTCGGAGCCTCCTACCGGTGGCAAGGACTCCCCGCAGCAGTGCTGATTCTCCTCCTCGGCCTCGCGGCGACCCTCGGGATCGGGATCCTGAATGCGTCGTTGAAGGTGCTCTCGAAGAGGGCTGATCCGGTCCTCGCAATCTATGGTGTAGCGGCGTCGATCTTGTCGGGGACGTTCTATTCCGTCGAGGTGCTGCCCGACTGGATCCGGCCGCTGGCGTGGTTGCTCCCCCACACCTACGTGCTTCAAGCACTGCGCCGGGTGATGATGCCGGCGGGCGCTGATCTCCCTGGTCCCTCGGCTTGGCAGGCGTCGCTGGCGTTGGTTGGATTCTGTCTCGTCCTCTACCCGCTCGGATTGTGGATCTACGGTCGAGCTTTCGAGTACGGTCGCCGCGCGGGGTTGCTCAGCGGCTATTGAGTCGGCTGGGGGCCATCCATGATTGAGCCGCTGGTCACGATCGCGATCACTACCAAGGATCGTCCGCTCCTGGCGCACCGCGCCGTCCGCAGCGCGCTGTCTCAGGACTTGACCGACTTCGAGGTCGTCGTTGTCGACGACGGTTCGGACCCTCCCTTCCGGCTTGATTTCGAAGACCATCGTGTCCGTGTCATCCACCGCGACGTGCCCGGAGGGCCGTGTGCCGCCCGAAACGCTGCTCTCCACGCTGCTCGAGGTGCGTGGATCATGTTCCTCGACGACGACGACCGACTCCTGCCGGACATGGTCTCCGTTTCACTCGCCTGCGTCCGCAGTTCATCCCTTCCGGCCCCGGTTGCCGTGCTGACGGGGATCCAACTCGTCGATGACTCAGACAGGATCGTCGAGGAGCGGATGCCGCGTACGTTCGCTCTCGGTGCCGACTACTTCTTGGAGGAGCCCCTCGAGGGGCGCTCGTTCCAAACCCACAACACACTGCTGGTGCCGACCACGGTGCTCGTCGACGCAGGAGGCTGGGACGAAGAGATGGCTGGGACGGAGCACGATGATCTCTTCCTTCGTCTCAACCAGATGTGCTCGATCCAGGGATTGGACCGGGTTACGTATTTGATGACCGCTCACCACGGAGAACGTCGCTCGAAGGATGTGCTCGCCCGCGCCCGTGCAATGGAGCGTACCGTCGGGAAGCACGCCGCCGCGTTCTCGCGGCACCGGGGTCGCCACTCCCGCTACCTGACCGTCATGGGCATCAGCTATCTTCGCGCGGGGAGGTGGCTCCCTGCTGTGCGGGGCACTTGGAATGGGGTGATGGTGAACCCATTCCGATGGCGAGGGTGGGTGTATTTCGCAGCTGCTCTGGCCGGTCCCAGGGTGTGGTCGGCACTGTCCAGGGTCATCGGCGACCGGTGGCGGCCGCCGAAACCATGATCTCGTCAGGTTGAGGGTCGGGCGTCGAGCAGTCGGCCGAACCGCGTGTCACGGAGGCACTGTTCGACCTCACCGTAGTTCCCGACCACGTCGGCGAGGTCTGCCGGCGCTACCTTCTTCCACGTGGTAACCAGCATCCGGCGCTCCACGCCGAGGAAGTCGCAAAGGCGATCGGAGGCTTGTTCACGGTCGTCGACCAGGCTTTCGAAAGATAGTTCCAGACTCGAGAATCCATGGAGAAGCCTTTGATGGCGGCGGATCGACCGTTCCCGGCGTTCGAGACGTTTCACCAGATCTTGCGTCGGAACGTCGATCAGCACCTTCGTCTCACCCTGCTCCCTCGTATGAAACAGCCCGGTCTCGCGGGAGCGAATCGCTGACACCTCAGTGTGTAGTACGTTCGCCCGTATGAGATGAACGACCAGTATCTCTCGTCGCTTGAAGAGAAGCCACAGCTCTGGATGGCGGCGCAACTGGTTGTACATGAGCTTGAAGCCGACCGCTCGTGCCTGTGGCTGGGAAGAGAACAGCTCCTCTAGGTAGGCAGCGCTCGTCTGGTACGGCAGCAGATAGCGGGCCGATCGGCGCGCTCTCGACTGCTCGAGATAGGAGTTCAGAGAACGTTCGTGACGGTGTGAGCGTTTGAACATCTCGTGGTAACACTCCACGTCGCTGTGGCTCCGCAGGGCCTGCACGAGGAGAACAGAGCCGGAGCGCTGGGTGGTGAGGACCACGAAGGGCGTGCTGTCGGTGTTATGCCTTGAGGACATCTGCGTCTGTACGACAATAGGAGCATGCGGATGGAGAACGGACACAGCGCGGCGATACGCGAGGGTCGATCGGGAGAAGACCTCCGCAAGATGCCGACACCTCTCGTCACCATCGTGATTCCAGTCCACAACCGCCTGGACCTTCTCCGCAGAGCCATTGCGAGCGTCTGTGCCCAGACCACCGATTCGTGGGAGCTCATCGTCGTCGACGATGGGTCGGATGTCGACGTGGGAGCATCGCTCAGCGATATAGCGGATCCTCGGATCCGGACCATCCGCCTCGATACGAATCGCGGAGCGCCGACCGCTCGCAATATGGGAGCTGCTCGTGCACGTGGGAGGTTCGTGACCTTTCTCGACTCGGATGACGAGCTCCGGCCAGACTTCTTGGTTTCTCAATTGGACGCCCTCGGAGGACTGGAAAAGGCCGTTCTGTGTGGCTTCACCGAGAAGAGCGGCGACACCCTCACCTCCCAAGTGCCGCCGGCCCGGCGAATCACCTTCGACCAGTTGATCCTCGGTCCCCAATCGTGGATCACAACGGGTCAGCTCATGGTCGGCACGGATTTGGCAAGATCCGTGGGATTCGATGCGAGCCTCGCGGCCTATCAAGACTGGGATTTCCTCGTCAGATTGGCCAGAGCGATCCCCATCATCGCCAATGCCGACATATTGCTGGTCAAGCACGAGCACGCACGCGAGCGTATCTATGCAGGATCCCGGAAGCACCGTGCCCTGTTGGCCGTTGCACGCAAACACGCGCGAGACATCGCATCGCAGCCTGAGGTGGCGCGGAGTTGGAATCGCAAGGTGGCTTTGGCGCAATGGCAGCTCGGTGACTTCCCAGCCGCCCGTACGACGCTCCTGCAAGCCCACCGCGAGGATCCGAAAGACCGACGGGTTCAGCGACTCGCTCTCGCCTCGCGGCTCGGTCCCGTTGTCTTTGGTGCCTACCTGTGGACCTCGTTCCAGTTGCGACGGGTACGCAAGGTGGGTTCCAGTTGGTCGTTACACCTTTGATGGCAAGGGTCACCGGCGACGCAGGCGGCCACCAATTTGCCGCATCGCAAGCCGGGACAGCAGGGCTGCGTCCCGGACGCGGTGGAGCCAGGGGCGGTGGGCCGCCGTCACTGGCACGTAGCCGAACCGATCCATGTGAGGAGAGCTGATCCACTCGATACGTTCCAGCTCGCTCTCAGGCCATGCCTCCCAACGTCGTAGTGGTTCGAACGCTCCCGGCGATTGAGTGGGGCGCCAGTGCATTTCTCCAGTACCAGCGAGCTGGGAAGACCCACGAGGCGGAAGGTCGGCGGCCGCACCGAAGTTGAACTCTGTCTGCCCCAAGTCGAGGAAGCGGAGCAGCTCCGTGATCGTCGATCGCCCGTTTGTAACGAGGTCCTCGTACCGCACGACATGGAATCGCTTGTGCTCGGCACGCGGGTCGTCCTGGAGAGAAGCGATGGCGGTTGCTCCCTTGACCCAGTCACGCGCCCATCCCTCGGCATCGGCCTTGAAACTCGCCACGGCTGAATACACCACCGAACGGGGATCGCGCACGATGATCACGAGATAGGCGTTGGGAAACAGGTCGAAGAAGCGCTCGAGGTTGCGCACGCTGGGAGTCTTGGCAATGACTCTCCTCTCGACGCCTTCCGACAAGAACGCCAGGAGCGCAGCGCCGACCCTCGGTAACAGCTCGGATCCGACCTCCGCGGCGTTCCAGCTCTTCCAATGCGACCTCACCTTGCGCTCGAACTCGAAGAGCGGAGCGGCCTCGTGCAGGAAGAAGTCCTCCCAGATTGGGGATCGTGCCTTCTCGCAGTCGGGATGAAGCGCAATCAGGTCGCGGACGTAGTTCGTACCGCTGCGCCCGGTGATGCCGAGCAGGAAGATCGGTCCGCCGGCGGTCCGCGGGAGACCTGAGGTGCTCGGCCCGTTCACGCGACCGTGTCTCCGTCACGCACCAGGGTGTTCTGCTCCGCCCGCAGGCGCACGAGAGGCGCTTCGGAGTCGAGCTCGACATCATCGAGCGTCACGGGCCGGTCCCGGGCAACCGATCGGACCATCGTGGCGTGAGCCGTCAATCCCACAGGGAGAAGCCCTGCAGCGTTCTCTACCGTGTCGATCTGCCCGTAGGTCGTGTAACCGCCGATGCCATCGAGCGGTTCGCCGGCTACGAGGTCACGTTTCGCGATCGTCACGACATCGACGACCGGTACGAGCCTCGGAGCGATCGTGGCCTGACCGTCCAGCACCGCCTTAGCGATTGACAACGGGGTCTCCATATGGACGAGATGCCAGGGCCGAAAGAAGAGATGCCACGGTCCCGAGCCCATCTTGAGGTAGTTGAGGTAATGCTGGACCTCGGCATTGTCGCTACGGCCGATCACGAACACACCGGCCCGGAAGTCGCCACCCAAGGTGTAGTCGACAACGCCTTCGTTCACCAGCACCGCCGAGAAATCGTCGAGTGCGTCGGCCAGGGTCGTCTGCACGCCGTGCATGCCTCTTCGCTCGGGCACGAGGCCCGTGGCGTTGGCCAATGAGGCGTTCTCCACGTTCATCTTCGTGCCATCGGTGAACGCGGTAGTCATCGGAAGACTGGTCTTCTGTCGTTCGGCGAACTCCCGAATCGTGTCGGGCGTCGCATGGACGTCGAGAAATCCCTTGCAGTTGACTGCAGCCGCGACGGTGAGCCCGATCCCTTGTACATAGTCGACGAGACGGCTCATCACACCAGGTTGATCGCCATCACTTCCGGTATATACAACACCGTTCTCGTCGGCTGACCGCCGCAGCAGTGCCCCGACCGTCGCATCCGACTCGAAGTTCATCGAGATCACGTGTCTGCCCGCCCGAAGGGCGTCCAGGCACACCACGGAGCCGTACTCGACGGCTCCACTCGCTTCTACGACGACGTCGACCGCCGAGAGCTCACCGAGTACACCGGGTGAGGGTGAGACCGCTGGGAGACCGTCGGAGATTGCTGCGGAAAGGGTGTCCGGATCGTCGCTCACAACGACTTCTTCGCGGCGCCAACCAGCGGCTTCGTAGGAGGAGACCGCGCGACTCGTGGTTCTGTTGACGACAACAGAAGGCGTCATGCCGTCGGTGATCGTCAGTTGTCGGATCATGCCGCGGCCCACGAATCCCGAGCCCACGACGGCGACACATATCGGGCCATCGATGAGTTCCCGCTGGCGCAGACGTTCGAAATAGCTCATCTATCCGCCCGGCTCCTGTTCGTGGACGGACGCGAGGAAACCAAAGCGACGGGCTGCAACCGCGTGCGGAGCAAGATTGCGAGTGGTCGTCTCGAAGCGATGTCGAAGAGCGGATGTCTCAAGTCGATATTCCCCCAATGCAGCAAAGGGTATCAGCCCCTGCGCCCGACCAATGCCGGGCGGCCAAGGATGTCCTCGAGTCCGGCGGATCGGTAGCGGCTGGTGAGCAGGGTCGGAGGATGATCGACGGTGATCCATCAGGATGCCTCGAACCAGCCGTCGACCCGCGGGCCAAAGCGACGCCGCATGGCCTCGATCCTCGGCTGGTTGATCTCCCGTAGGACCTCCCGGTAGTGGCTTGGGATGGCAATCGGGACAGCGGCGTTTGCCTTCTCGGCATAGGGAAAGGAACACCAGTCGACTTGCCTCGTGAGGCCAAGGAACTCGAAGACGTCGCTGAGAAGGCCGCGAGGACGAGTTACGAGATCATCGAAGAAACCCACGAAGATCTGTTCGCGGGGAAAGACCGACTCCCACCTATCGAGGATCTGGACATAGTCCGCGGCTTCGGCCACCTCGCGCAGCGTCGCCAGGAATCGGTCCTGGTCGGTGTTGTCGAGGGAGGTGGCCTGCTTCCCCACCCTGTGCAGGACGGTCTCGGACCACGCCTGAGCGGTCGGCTCTCGGAAGAGTACGAGGATCTTGACGTCGGGGAGGATGGACCTGATGAAGTCGATACGCCTCACAGCGAGATGGGCATAACCGGGCGTGATCTCGAATCGCAGCCCATCCCCGTGGTCGAATTGTGCTGCATACCAACGGAGCGGTCGGCCGAAGTGGTTGTTGAAGTAGTGGAGTTCCTTCGGGCGAGGGCGACGCTGAACCTGAGGGTGTTCCATGAGGTTCCGGTACAGCCACGTGGTGCCCGACCTTGCCATGCCGATGCCAATCATGTCGGGAAGCGTCATGTCCGCGGTCGACAGGAATCCGCGACGGTACAGCCACTTCTCTGGAGTGGTCAGCGACGAGAGGACGTGCTTGAGCCGATTGGCGGCGGTGTGCAGCCTCATGGCGTGGGGATGGCGGGTGCCGTGGGCGGTGGCTGTGCCGGCGGCCGTCGCGCCTTTCGGTCTCTCATAGGGGGACTCGTCCGACGAGCTTCCCCGTTCCAGTAGGCGTAGCGATCAAAGAACAGGATCTCCTTCGTCTCATACATGAACGCTAGGGGTGGCGGTAACGGCAGTCGTAAAGACTCGTCGGACCGGCCTGCGTCGCCCCGCTGATCAGGACATCAAGCAGTGTGGTTCTCGTCCCCCGATCACCGCAGCTGAGCCGCTGAACGGGTGCGAGACATCACCACGCCGCATGCGTCCTCACCTCCTCGACGGTGACTGTGGAGACTGCGTGGCCGAAAACGCCGAAAGTCGCTGCTGCGCACGCTTCGTCTGTGGCGACCCCGTTATCCCGGAGGAATTCGCCGCAGCCCGGCGGCCGCTGTCTGAAACCTACTCGCGCCGGCTCGATTGAGTGAGGTGGTCACCAAGAGGTTCGGTCTCGAGGGTACGATCGGAGAAAGCGTTTGCGGTGAAAGGGAGCGGGGGGAGTCATGGGTGAAGATCGCGGGCGTGGTGTGGCGCCGCCTGATCCGTCTGAGATCGCTGTTCCTGGCGCCGGGCCAGATCTGGTTACGCCAGTATTCATCCTCTCGCTGCCGCGCACCGGATCGACGTTGCTGCAACGGCTGCTGGCAACTCATGCCGAGGTGGCGACTGCCGGTGAGCCATGGCTGCTGCTTCCTCTGGTCTACGCGCTCCGGAAGAGGGGTGTGATCGCGGAATACGACCACGTCGCCCAGGTGAGCGCTGTAACGCAGTTTGTGGAACAGCTCCCGAATGGCGTGATCGACTATTTGGAGGAAGTCACCGGCTTGGCGAGCCGGCTGTACACGAAAGCTTCCCCGCCCGGGACCCGGTTCTTCGTGGAGAAGAGCCCCCCGTACTACTTCATCCTGGACGAGCTGTTCTCGCTGTTCCCGAACGCGAAATTCGTGTACCTCTGGCGAAACCCACTTGCCGTTGCGGCATCGATGGCCGAGATGTGGGGAGAAGGGATGAGGCTCGGAGGTGCGGCGGGGTCCTCCGATCGCTGGAGCTTCAATCGATGGCGGCTTGGCCTGGAGGTGGGACTCGAGAACCTCGTAGCGTCCTACGAGGAGAACGAAGCGCGGTCCATAGCGATTCGTTACGAGGACCTCGTCGCCCGGCCCGCCGAGGTCGTGGCTGGTGTGTTCGATTACTGCGGTCTCTCCGCGAGGGAGGCCGATGTTGGTCGGTACTCCGATGTGGAGATACGGGGCAAAGGCGATCCGAAGCGCGATGCCTTCGACGGGGACATCACCGTGGGGAGGGTTGACGCGTGGGCGGAGAGCTATCGGAGCCCCTTGCGACGGTACTGGGGGCGGAACTATCTGCATCGAATAGGTGATCGCCGCCTCGCGTTGATGGGCTACCGGCGATCGGAGCTCATCGAATCGATGGAATTGCATCCGCGATCACTCGAGGGGACGGCCCGCGACGCCGTGGAGATGTCCCTCGACGCAGCACGGCTGGCTGTGGAGTTGAAGTATTGGGATGTGCACTCTCGCCGCAGATTTTACAAGCGGATTCGCGCGCCGCTGTCGAGCATCAAACACTTGGCACAGCGTGGCGGATAGCGACGGACACGTGTTCACTGATCGTGTCGACCTAGCGCCTTGCGTGGATCGGTCAGGGGTTGGGTCCTGCGGTGTTGTTTTGGGTGATTTGGGTTGGGGTGAGGGCTTGTTGGTAGATGGCGATGAGGTGGTATTGGCCGAGCCAGGGTCGGTCTTGGGTGAGTTCGTTGCCG
>Ga0255055_10000084_pt1 | contig 66733 bp, 70 predicted proteins | sample JV7_2_27_MG_FD_188633 | JGI IMG/M metagenome (GOLD analysis project Ga0255055, IMG submission 188633) | Seawater microbial communities from Jervis Inlet, British Columbia, Canada - JV7_2_27 | ecosystem: Environmental > Aquatic > Marine > Inlet | place: Canada: British Columbia | collected... | reverse complement strand
ATATCCCTCGGGTGCTATTTTATCTTTAAAATGTGTATTAGTAACTAAGCCTAAGTTTTTCCATAAACTAAAAAGTTCTTCAATTGGAAGCCCATTTTCATTATATAAATACCCTTCTAAATCACTTATACCTATTACTTTAGCCTCAGAGATTCTTTCTTTTAGTATACGTGAAGCATGTGCTCCAACAGCTCCAAAGCCTTGAATGATTACAGTAAGATTATTCTCTTCGGGTATTTCTAAATTAGCAAATTGAGGTAAAACTCTCAAACGTGGTAGAATTTTCAACAAAGTTTGCAACGCAATCACAACCCCTCCCGCTGCGGCCCCTAATTCATCTATTCGATTACCGCCCATATCAGCTGGTTTAGATACAGCGCTATCCAATCCATTTTCTATAGCAATTAATTTCATATCAGCATCTTTAGTTCCAACATCTGGACCTGGAACATAAATATCTTTATATTGTCGTATCAAACGGGCAAAACCCCTAACTACTTTGTCGTGCTCTTCATGAGAGATAGTTCGCTCAGCCACAATACCCGATTTTCCACCCCCATAAGGAAGGTTGGCGGCTGCATTTTTTAGAGTCATACCTCGAGCTAAATTATGTATGTCGGCAGGAGTTATATCTGGTAACATTCGAATACCTCCCATAGATGGTCTTCCCATAGAAAGGTTATCGACAACTAAATACCCCCCAATTTCTAATTGTGAGCTCTCATCCCATATACAGGCTACAAGTTGGGGTCCAAGTCTATCGCTTACAATTCCCAACCTTGATAAAAGATGCTCGTCGACATTAGTAAATTCTAGATAACACTTTCCGTCATCTTTTTTAAGTCTATTTTTTAGAGTAGCTTCCGGAAGGTGCTCGCGAAGATAAAAATCCATTTTTTTTGGAATCATGATTTTCTCATCTTATTTGTAAAAATAAAACTTTAATCCATTTTCTTGATAATTCTTTAAGACATATAATAAGGTATATTTAATTTAGGTTTCACTTACTTATATGAATGATCACATGAAAAAACTTCTCGTAATTGGTATAGACCAAGCAATCCCATACTTTATTAATAGATTTGCTGAAGAGAGTTTTATTCAAATATCAATTGTTTAATTGAAAATGAAATTTTTTTGTTTATAATTTAAGTAGGTAGAATAATTACTTAATTCAAAATTGGATTTAGAAGGTAAAATAAAAATGGTTACACTAATAGCAACAGTTGAAGTTAAAGAAGGAAAAATGCAAGAAGCAATTGAAGTTTTGAATGAAATTGTCCCACAAATAAAAGCGTCTGAACCGGGAACTTTAGAATATATACCTCACACAGTGAAAGGGAGCGAAAACAAAAACAAAATCATTTTTTACGAAAAATATGAAGATGGAGAAGCGATGAAAACGCACATGGCTAATTTAGCAAAATCTGCTGCAAAGCTAACTCCTTTATTAGTACCCGGTATGGATTTAAAGACATGCTTCGAGATCGTTTAAAATAATATGATATCTCTTTTTTTTATCTTTTATTATTCATCCTGTATAAAAGGTTTACCATAGTTTAAGCACATTTCTGCTTTAGTTAACTCTCTTCCCACATAGTTTATATGTTGTAGGTTTGTAGTTAAATTTAATTCAAGAACTTTTTTGCTAAGTGCTTCAGCGTTATTTCCTATTAAAGTTTTGAGAAGAATATCCTCATTAGAAAAAAATAATATATAGATTTCTTTAGTGTAATGGTTCACATAAAACTTGAAATAACCTTTTATATCGGGTACGTAGCCAAGAGCATATTCTTTTACATTTGTTATATCAGATGTGTCAAATTCTGGAAGTGTTTGACTAGTTTTACCTTTAGCTTTAAAAACATTAATTCCCTGATTAATAGGGGGAGTCTTTTTATATTTTGATATGTAATTAAGTTTCACACTCTCTTTTAGTTCTCTTACTCCTTCCATTAGTTTAGTGCTGTGTTCAACTGTAAATAAAATTCCCATATCTAATTCAACTGCAATACTTGCTAATAATCCATTAATTCCCACTGAATCAATATCCATAAGTTCTACTACATTTGATATACCAAAAAAAAGAGGTAATTCCATATCTTTGTTTTCTTTTTTTACAACCTGTTTTTTATATAGAAAATAGGCTTCTAGAGAGTTACATATACCTGGATTAATAGGACTTTCTAATAGGGGATCAGCAATTAACTTTTTGAAACCGTTTTGTTTTAATTCTTGAGTCAATTTAAATAAATTCTTAACCCGTATTTCAGGTTCTTTAGGAAAATAAGCTGCCTTGATATTTGTAGGTAAGATCACAATAGGAATTGCTCGAGGGAGATGCAAGAAATCCTTGTAATTTCCTAAGTCCAAACTCAAGATTAAATCAACACCTTCATCAACCGCTGATAAAATCTCGGTTTTTTCCATTGAATCAATGCTAATTAATACATTAAAGTTATTCCGGATAAGATTAACTATTTCTTTTATCCTTTCTGGATATGGTTTGTTTGCTACGCATCCAATATCAATAATATCAGCACCAGATTCTATATAATGATTTACTTTTCTAATGATTGCATCATTGCTTTTTTCTGGACAATTAACAATTTCGGCAATAATTGGAGGCGGAAGATTATTTCCGATTATTATGTTAGAGGTATGCTCGTTGATGTAAAAGGTGTGAAGTCCTAAATTTTCTTTAGCAATATTAATTTGTTGTTTAACAATTTCTTCGTAATCTTGCTCACCAGAAATCTCTAATACTCTATTTGCTGCTGTTTTATTTGATAGTTTAACAGAATCGATATGTTTTAAAATCATAGGAAGATCAGAAGCGAACTCGGGGCCTTTCTTTATTTCAATCGATTTTTCTTCCTCTAATTTGGTGGTGTCCCACTGGATAAAACCGGGAAGTAAGATTAAATTATATTCGTTAAGAGTAGTTTCTTTTAATATGTCCCTAACTAAATTTTCTGACAAAAAAGCAGAAATGGTTATAGGAGCTTTAATGACTTTAATCTTCTGTTCTGTAATTGGTGCTATAACTTTCTTAATTACTGGATAGCTACTTTTACCTGTAATTATTAAAATTTTCTTAATTTAAATCACTCAATAATTATTTATATCAAATGGAATATAAATGTCGTCTAGGATTGAACCTTTTGCCTCTTTAATTTTTATATTACTTATTATGGGTTCAAATTCTCCCCCTAATAAACCATTTGCTATGAAGGCAGCACCCTGAGCAGCATGTTTTGATGTGTTAGCGTAAGACTTCATCAGGTTAACAGGAAACAAATCTTCTAAATTGTTACTAATTTTATCTTGAATATAATGTAATTCTGACGATCTTCCTGCTAGTAATATTTCAATAATTTTATTTTTACTTGAATAAGAGGAAGAAATTGCGTAAATTGCTTTAGTCAATTCTGAAATGTAAGCATTAAAAGCCATTTTTGTCTGTGCGTCTTTTTTGGCGAGAGATATGATTTCTTTTAAGGTTAAATCTAGATGACCCGCAATGAAGGACAGTCCCCCGCTATAAATATTCTTTTTATTAATAGTTTTGATTAAATAAGCAAGTTCTCCATCAAGGCTTCCACAGGCTCTAAAACCCATAATGTTAGAACCACCAATTCCATCAATCACTTGACCGTTTTCAATAGCTAAAACTGATGTAAACCCGTATCCAATTTCAACCATAATGAAGTTAGTATTTTTAGGGTTAATATTTAACCGTTCCACTTGATCTCTTATCCCTGTAACGGCCGTGCATAACTTATCTGCTGTTCCCATATCAATTTTATTTATTTTACGATACCTAGGAATTGTAGGTAGATGTTTAACACCTGGAATTATTATGCCAGGGATATTTTCTGCTTTAATCAAGCGAAGGATTTTCCCTAATCCGATTGTTTTATCTTTCTCCTTCTTATCGAATTTTAACAAGGTTAAAAATATATCTTCTTCAGTCATATCTGTAACATTTTTCAAGGGCAATCCAAATCCGCTTGGAGCTACAATTAAATCGATATCATCTACTGATTTTATAATAGTTAAAGCTTTACTTGGTTCTTCTATCAATTCTTTTGAGGGGATAGAAGTATCTAAGATAATTTCTTTGTTTTCTAATCCAAAAAAATCCCAAGATTTTGATCCTGGATCTATACCAATTACCCGATACAACAAAAATCAAGTTCTATTTAATTTGCTAAAAAATTAAGTTCAATAATTCTTTTTATTTTTATTAATTTTTAATGCTTCTTGATCGAAGGAAAAAGATGATTATTTTGTTATAAAGTATTAAAGAACTTGGATATATTCTTACTTATACTACTGAAAATTATTATGATCGTATCTTATGTCATCCAATTTTCAAATAGATTTCACATCTATAGGTCTAGAGAAAGACTATTTGTATGAAGTCTTAGCTACCACAATTTCAATAGACAAAAAGCTAATAGTTCCAAATACTGCCTGTATGGGTGTAAGGTTAGTAGATAAGAAATTAATTAAAATTTGGCCTTATCCAAATACAACCACTTACAAAAACATAGAAAGCAGTAAATTCCTTATATTAAATTTTATTGATGATGTGTATCTTTATGCGTTAACATCTTTAAAAGGATCTAATACATCTGAAAGTGTTGGAGCTTTATCAGAAAAAGATTATAATTATTACACTCTTGGTGTTAAGGACGAGTATAAGGATTTTGCTAGAAGAATGACATCGACTGATTCTATTCAACTTCCTTATTTAAAGCAAGCCTGGGCTATTATTATATGTGTTGCAACGAACAAAAATCAAATTTTAAGGGAGGACGATTTTGGCAAATTGAAGTTAATGGAATTAAATTTAACTGTTATTTCCTACCTAAAATTTAAAGAATCTTTTAAGTTGTATAATAGAGCAGAAAATTTAACTTTGGAAACTATCTTACTAGCTACTAAATTAAATGTCGCTATAGAAAAAAAAGAAAAAGCCTTAATCAAAACAATAAAGGAAAAAATTGAAGAAAATATAAGCAATGTTCAAAGATTTGGAAAAAATGTGAGTGCCTTAAAGGCGATTGAACACGTTAAGGATTATATTAAAGGATTAGAGACCTAGCTTTTATTTCTTATTTTTTCAATAAACATCAAAGGGTATTTTAGTTCTTCAACCCACTCTACTTTTGCGGTAATCTCAACCGAGTTAAACTCAAGAACGACTGTCGCTGCTATTAACATTCCAGATAGCTCATCATACTCAAACTCTGTGGTTTTATCTCCCTGAACTTTCTTCCTGTCGATATTAATTTTAACAGATTTCACATATGGTTGGCACGAGATCGATGCTTCAATACCTTTTTCAATTGACTCTATAATTTTAGTGTTCGATGAAATTGGCAATCCACATAAAATGTGATAAAGAGCTCCCAATTTTATGCCGATTTCAAAACATGCTCTTTCTCTATCGTTTATATCAGAAGAAAAATAGGTGTTTTCTTTACCGTTCGACATTAATCCTCATCAACAAATTCAATTTTTGCTCCATTATTATTGGGTCTGCACAAGTAGATATGTCCACCTGTACTGTTAAGGCGCATCTGAACATCTTTTAAAAGTTTGTTAGCTTCCTCATCAGATTCTACAATCCCAATTACACTGGGTCCGAATGAAGACATCCCATAAGCTTTTACACCATATTCTTCAAAAAAAGTGAGTGTCTTTTTTACGATTTCATGTTGTAGAGAAATTTCGATTTTTTTGAATCCTATGTTCTGTATTCTCTTTAAACCTTCACCAAAACATCCTAAATTTTGTTTAATAATTCCTGGAACAATTTTCATTAAAATTTGGTGCGAAACTTCATTAACTTCTTCTTTTGGAATGGGAGCATGACTTTGAAAAATACTTATTTCTTCATCCCCGTAAGCTCCCTTCTTTACATTCGGGATTACTAACACAAACCTCCAATGTTCTGGAATAGGATAACGTAATATTGTAAGCGCGGGGTTAGCTTTTTTTGAAGCTGAAGAAGGTAAAAATGTTTCCTTTTCTTTCCCTTCACCAAACTCGTGCCCCGCATCAACAATGAAGCCACCTTGTTCGAATCCTCTCCACCCTATTCCTGATGTTCCACCTCTATTTACAAGTCTGGTAAGAGCTTCTAAAGATGTATGATTAATGTTTTTCAACTTAGTAATCGCTACAGCAATAGCTAAAGATAATTGTGTTTTTGAACCTAACCCTACATGACTTGGAAAATACCTTTTAAGGTTAAAATGGAAGTTCTTATTGTTTATATTAAATGCTTTAAAAATTTTTGATGCTTGCTCATTAATTACTTCAATTGATTCGCGATAATACTTATGAGCTTCAATTTTAAATTCTTCTGCATGATTAGTAGCTTCAAATATTACATTAGGGCGGTCTAACATGAGACCGATTCCACCATCAACTCGACCAGTGTATCCATTTTCGTCGATTAAGGAAAGATGGATTCTACACGGGGTTGTAACTCTTATTTTTACCATTTTTAGTTAAGCTTTAAAAAAAATTCAAAACTAAGAATATGAATTTTCAAGATAATATAAATATAATATAAATAAAAATTGGGTTAATTATGATAGAAATAAGATTTAGAAACTTGATAATATTATAAATCCGAAATTTAAAGCACCCCCAATCAATAAGGCTACACCTATCTCTAATAATGTAATTTGGATCGCGTATTTCCAGCTAGTTTGTTTAGCAATAATAATAATGGTCGCGAAGCATGGTATGTACAGCATCGTAACCAAGCTAAAATTAATCATTTGGAAGGGTGTTAATAATTCTATTAAAGAAACATCAATTGAATTAGCTAAAACAGCTAAAAGTACTAGAGTTAACTCCTTCCTTAAAATCCCGTATATTAGAAATACTCCAGTTATTGACGGAAGACCTAGCCAGAACACAGTTACAGGAGTCAAAATGACATTTATTGGCTCTAAAGCATTAAAGATTAATAAAATTTCTAAAATAATTCCCAGAACAATTATAACTGGCAAAGCCTTATATACAAACTCCTTTGTTCTAATCCACGTTTGTTTAAGAATAACTTTAGAATTCGGCAATCTGTATTCGTGCATTTCCATTATGAGTTCTGTGCATTGACCAGGCATTACTTTATTTAGGATTCGACCTATTAAAAAAATAACACCAAAATTTATTAAAAACAAAATAGTTACCCAGAAAAAACCTAAATATCGTCCAACCAATCCTAACACAACAGTCATTACTGCTGCGCATGGTACAAGAGATGTTAATACGACAGATAATTTTTTTTCTCGTTCAGTTTCCATTATTCTGCAACCTGCACATGCAGGGACATTACAACCAAATCCTAAAATCATTGGAATAATTGTTTTTCCATGGACTCCGATTGAATGCATAGCTTTATCCATTAAAAATGCTGCTCGAGGTAAGTAACCAGAATCTTGTAAAATTTCAATTATTAAAAAGAAAGGTATGACATATACTAAAACGCCGCCTATACCGCCTAGAAAACCTCCCACCCCGCCATCCCAAAATATCTTAACTACTAAATTTTCTTCCCCAAAAGAATTGTAAATAACTTCACTCCATATCGTATAGAGCTCATCTATTAATCCACTAAAAAAATCTCCAAAAGAAAAAGTAAAGGCATAAATACCAATTAATACAGCAACTAAAATAAGATAACCTAAGATTGAATGAGTAGTAAGATGATCGAATACATCAGCGAGTCTGACTTTCTTTTTTCCTTTATGTGGTTCTATTATTAAAACTTTATCGATTATGCCATGAATTTTATTGTAAATTTCTGACGATATTATCGTATGAACATCTTCTCCGTGAATATCTTCTAATTGATTTCGAAACTCATCGGCATTTTTTATAATTTCATTATTTTTAAAACTACTTTTAATTTCTTCATCATTTTCCAATAACTTTATTGCTAAAAACCTTGGGGGGTATTTAAATAGGGCAGAAGATAGTTGATTATTATCAATCTCCATAATTAGTTTGCCAATACACGCCTCAACTTCTTTCCCAAAAGAGAGCACTTTTGATAACTCAGGAAATTCAAAATTATTTTTCACTTTACTATTTACTTTTACTTTGTCGTGAATATGTTCTGTTCGATAATAGGTATGAGAATGATGATCGTGCTCATCTCGGGTTTTTCCGTTGTAATGAGGATGGGGATGCTGAAAAACGACCATTTCAATAGCTTCTTCAAGCAATTGATGGACTCCTGTACCATGTACAGCAACTACAGGGAGTACGGGTAATTTAAAAATGTTTTCCAACGTTGTAAAATCAATTTCCATATTCCTTCTTCTTAAAATATCCATTTGGTTAATGGCAATAATTAATGGAACTTTTAATTCTAATAACTGAAATGTAAAAAATAAATTTCGTTCTAAATTCGTGGCATCAACAACATTTATAATAACATCAACATCTTCAGAAACAATATATTCTCTACTTACTATTTCCTCTAAAGAGTAGGTAGAAAGAGAATAAATACCAGGTAAATCAACGATATTAAAACGATACCCTAAAAAATCAAGATAGCCTTCCATTCTTTCAACTGTTTTACCGGGCCAATTTCCTATGGTTTGGCTTAACCCTGTAAGTTGGTTAAAAATAACTGATTTTCCTACGTTTGGATTTCCTGCTAAGGCGATATTAATTGTATCTTTATACAGTCCTTTGTTTTCTAATTTATTATTTGGAATGTGACCACTCATTTTTTAAAACTTTCCATCTTTTTTTAATGAATTCCTCTTAAGAAATTTATATAAAGATAATCCAATTTAAACTTATAACGCTATTATTAAGTATGAGAATTTTTACTACTTACTATTATTCTAGATGCTAAACCTCTACCAAGGACTAAGGATGAGCCTTTGACTTTTATTTCTATTGGTCCTCGAAAAGGTGCATTTTTCATTTTTTTCACTTTTACACCTGGTACAATCCCTAAATTAGCAAGGCGAGTCTTTGCTCTATATCCAGCATTTACACTTACTACGATAACTTCCTCTCCGCTCTCGCACTCAGCTAGACATTTTGTGAGTCGAGTTCCTATTTTTTGACTTATTCTACGATGTCTACGATATCTAGGATGTCTAGGGTGATGTGGTTGGAATGGCATTTTTTTTTTATTACTATTTTTGTTACCAATTAAAAATAAAGATTCTACTTATTTAAACCTTTTAGTTTTAGTTAATTAATCAAAAAATTTCTCTCAAAAGAACGATAATTGTTTTGGATTTAAGGAAATCTGAAACCAAAATCTTAAACTTTAATAATTTAGTTTATCTTTATTTATATATTGCTATGCTTTTAACTTAATTTCTTAAAAGACAAAAAATAACGGATTTAGATTTGTATTATTATTACATACAAACAATTGTGAAAAAAGGTTATCTTATATTGTTATTTTTAATCGTGGTTTTGTATTTTAGACAATGATTTTATCAAATGATTTTTTTTCTAAGTAGACGCTATTAAGAACAAAGATTTTTTTGCTAATTATTGTTATCATTCTTAAAAATAAAATTTCAAATTTAATATCAATCTAATTTTAGAAGTATCTAATAGGTGTAGAGTTTTGAGTGATTTAGAAGGATTGACAAGAAGATTATTAAAACAGAAAAAAACAGAAGAAGAGATTCTTAACAGATTGGTTCAAGAATATATTGATTTTAAGAATATCAATAAAGAATCGGCATATAAACTGGCAAGCACCATATTAACAGAATGTAAAAGAAGTGATATATCAAAAATATCAGAACCTTTTATTAAAGATTTGTTAGACATAAATATGGCAAATGTGACTGTGGGAAAACAGGGTGTTGGATGTCGAGGTGCAGGGGATTTTTTTGTTCATAAATTAATAGCGGAATTATCAGAAACTAAAAAACAACCATTTTTATCTCCTACATCCTTAGATGATGCTGGGGCTGTTAAATTGTCTGATGTGAGTATTTTAAATGGCACGAATAACATACTAATTGTCTCAAAAATGGAGGGAATACATAGCCGACTCAGTGATTTTCCTTTTGTATGTGGATTTCATGTTACTCGAGCGTGCTTAAGAGATTTGTACGTGAAAGGAGCAGAACCAATATCCATTATGATTGATGTTCATTTAGCCGATGATGCCGATGTAGGGAAATTATTTGACTTTATGGCAGGAGTTTCTACAGTTGCCGAATTGTCAGGGGTGCCAATAACTGCCGGTTCTACATTAAGGATAGGAGGTGACATGGTTATTGGAAACAGATTAGTAGGTGGTATTAGTGCGGTTGGAGTTGCTCAAAACAAGTTACTAGCAAGGCGTAACATTCAAATAGGAGATAAAATATTAATGACTGAGGGTGCTGGAGGTGGAACTATAACCACAACGGCGATATATTCGGGGAACCATAATGTTGTTAACGAAACGATGAATATTAAGTTCCTAGAAGCTTGTAATGTTTTGTTAAAAAAAAATTATCTTAAAGACATAAGAGCGATGTGTGATGTTACAAACGGGGGTCTTAGAGGAGATTTATATGAAATAAACTACGAAGCGAAATCAGGCGTAACAATCTATGAAGAACGCGTACGAAAACTTGTTAATCCCGCAGTGTTAGAGTTATTAGAAATAGTGGGAGTTGATTACTTAGGTGTATCGCTAGATGCGCTTTTAATTTACTGCTCAGACACTATATCGGAGCAAATAATCCGTGATTTGGCATCAATAAATATTAAATGCGCAGAAATCGGTTATGTTGACAAATCTAATCAAGTAACTATGATTTACGAAGGAGGAGAAAAAAGATCAATTCTCCCCCAATTTCGAGAATCTGCTTACACAAAGATTAAACAAGAAATAGGGGAAGATACTCCTGAAGAGAAGTTAGAAATGGAGAAAAAAATTGAAAAAGCAGCTACAGAGGCTTTGAAAAAAAGACAAAAAATCATTGATTATGTTAAAAACAAGGTTAATGCTTAAATTTAATCTTCTTCCTTAAAAGTAAGAACTTCGTTTAGTGATCCAGACCTAAATCCTTCTAAATCAATTGTAATGTAGCAAAATCCTAATTGTTTGAACTTAGTTTTAATTTTTTCAACATTTTCTTTGGTCATAACTTTCATGATGTCTTCGGGCATCAGCTCAATTCGTCCGAGTTTTCCTTCGTGTAGTCTAACTCGTAATTGGTTTAAATTGTATGTACTTCTCAAGAAATTTTCAGCCTCTCTAATCATATCTAATTTTTCCTCGTTGATATCTTGATCGTAGGGTATGCGCGATGAAAAACACGCCATTGAAGGTTTCGATTGCACATCTAAGTTAAAGTATTTACATATCTCTCTAATCTCTTGTTTGTTAATATTGAAATCTATATAAGGAGTAGCAATATTCAATTCTTTCAAAGCTTGCATTCCTGGTCTATAATCTGATAAATCGTCTACATTTGACCCATCTAATATTATATCAAAATTCCTTTCTTTCTTTATTTTTATGATATCCTCGTATAAGCCTGTTTTACAAACGTAACACCGATTTTTAGGATTAGCCCTAAATTTTTCATCTTTTAAGGGATCGCGCTCAATAATCAAGTGAGTTATGCTGTGTTTTTTTGTAAATTCACTAGTTAATCGAATTTCATCGTCTGGATAAAGGATTGATTTTTCTGTTACAAGTAATGCTTTTTTAGCGTATTTATTTGAAAGAAACGCTAATAAGCTGCTGTCAACACCCCCAGAAAATGCAACTATTACTTTTTTATTTCTTAAAAAGGATGTAAGGTTCTCAAACTTAGTTCTCAGATTCTTAGACAAATCCATCGTTATTCTAATTCCTTAGAAAACATGGCGAGTAATAAATTTTTATTTTAAAAAATATAAGGAATACCTAGATTTATATACTGTGTTTAATATAGTATTCATAAGACACTATATAATAAATACTATTTAAAAAAAGGTGCCACAAAAATTGATAAAAAAAGTAAAAGGAATGGACATTGAATTCCAAGAATATGCTTCCAAGTTTGAATCCGAAATAAATCGAGGCATTTCAACCCTCAGTATACTATCAATTATCAATCAATATGGAGAAAGCGGTGTACACGGATATCAAATCTCAAAAGATCTTCAAGAACAAACACAGGAAAAACTAATTATTGAAGAAGGTACGCTTTATCCTATTTTAAGAAAACTTGAAGAGGATAGGATAATAAAATCTGAAAGAGAGAAGGAAGGAAGGAAAAGAAAATTCTACTACATTACAACATATGGAGAGAAAATATATAATTATTTATCAGGATTTTATTCGATACTCACTGAAGCAATCGCACCATTATTCGATGTTAGTGTTCATTTAAAACAAAACAAATATTTTTATTGCCCAGCATGTGCAAATAAGATTGATTTAAAGAATTTAGAAGCTAAATATTGCGATGTGTGTGGGCACTATATTGAAAAAGAATTAGATGAAAGAGGTTTAATAAAATGAATGAAAACAATATGAATTATTCCGTTAGAGAATATATACGAGAAGTTGAGAAGAGACTTCCCGAATGGCTTAAAAATAAGAAAGAACATAAGGAAATTTTGGCTGATTTGGAAGAACACATATGGAGTAAAGCAGCAGAATTATCAGAAACTGGTCAACCAAACGGAAAATCTGTTAATCTAGCAATAGAGCATATGGGTACTCCACAAACTATCGCCAAAGAATATAAACGGCGTGGAGAGCCTAAATACTATATAACGAAAGAACTTTGGCCATACTACACGAAAGCGCTGGGTGCAGTTTTTGCTGTTATTGTTACCTTGGTTATAATTGGGTTAATAGTGACTTTTTTCACAGGAGGAGGCTCATTTGAAACATTAATAGGAGGTCTTTTTACTGGAATTCAAACAGGACTTCTCCTTGCTTTTGCAATTGTTTCTATAATATTCGTAGCTCTATCCATGGAAGGATATTTTCCCGAAGATTTTAAGTCGGAAAAAGAGCAAAAACTAATGAAACAACTAAGGGAACAAAAACTTGAGGAAGGAGTCATTCCTTCTAAAACTCTAAAGCAACCCTTAAAACCTTTCATTAAGCAGGGAGGAACTATCGTCGGTGGAGGCATCGGTTTAATATTTGGTATCGTGCTTTTATCCCAACCTTTCCCTACATACATGTTTCTTCCAGATTTCTTAATGATATTAAGAATTTTTGGATTACTTACAATGCTCGAATCTTCTTTAGATATTTCTCGAGGGATAATTGGTAATCGTCGACCTAGTACTCATCAGGCGCTGCATGCAATATTAATCCCACTTAAACTTTCAGTAATCCCATTGTTAGGGATTTTAATGAATCGGCCTGAAATTTTTCCATGGTTTTCAGAACCGTGGATACATGTTGGGATTCCTGTGGAGGCTTATGGCTTCTATAGAGGAATAATTGCCTTAATTATCGCGATTACATGCCTAACGACAATCGAAAACATATACAACATCGTTAAGATACAAAGATATAAATAATTTTTTTTTCTTTTTTTACTGTTTATTTAATTACCTTAACTGATTTTAACAGAAATTTTAAGCTTATCCATTTTATAATGTTCTATTTTCATTACGATTATCAAAAAATAAAAAAAAGTAAGGCATTAATACGCCTTTAATTTAGAATATCTACTTACTTTAACGAATTTCCCTATCATTCCACCAATGATGCCAATAATAATGACAATTATAACCCAGAAATAAACGATGTATATAATATTTGATGGATCAGAGGGAATAATTGGAATATTACCACCAGAAAACAACGAAATCGGGAATATTCCTGGTTGGTTAAGAAGCAATAAAAACACAGGAATATAAGAAATGTTATAAATAGCTCCCAATATCAAAAAGACTTGTTGTCCCGTGTAATTACTTACTCCAATTACGAGTCTGATTAAATCAAACAAGCCTGTGACAAAAATTAATAATCCTAACAATTTTAGCCAATCGAGGAAAGCTGGTAGCATTAATCCCGTGACTGAAAAAGGTTGGATAATCAAAAGTAAGCCAAAAATTATACCCGCGGAGGTTCCAAAAATTAACTCGCCTATTGTAACTGGCTGGGTTTTTTTGAACAACCTCTTTTGTTTTGCGTCTTCTAATTTTTGCTTCCTTAATGCTTTTGCTTCCTCTAATTTTTGTGTTCGAAGTAATTTGGCTTCAACTCGCTTTTCTTCCCTTATGGCTTTGCTTTCAGCTATTTTTTCTTCTACTCGAGCCTTAGCTGCTGCTAATTTCTCTCTTCCAAGCATTCTAGCTTCTTCGATGTGTTGTTTCGTGTATGCTCTTGTTTCTGCCATAGATTTTTCAGTAAAAGTGAATGGAAAAATAATAGCTAAGCGTTTAGGGATTATTCCGAAATCTTCGGGTAAAAATCCTTCCATAGAAAAATATACAAACACTATTGTAATTACGATGGCAGCGATTAAACAACCAATCCATATTCCACCAAACATGCTACCTAATGCCTCCCAGAAGGATAAGGCGGGATTGATAAAAACAGCTAAGAATTTAAAGATTGCGATTATTATATTGATTAGAATGATAATTGCGAAGAAAGCGAATAATGATCTAAGATAAAAATCAAATAGTTCTTGCGTTAGAAAGAATTTAGGTGTACCTCGATTTTTATACAGTTTAGCTATGCTTACAGGTGTACCCATTCGCCCTATGGCTTCTTTTATATCTGCGTCAGTTAATTGTTCTCCTCCGGATATCGCTCTTGCCTCACCGTATAGCTGTGCTTCTAGATCGTCTAATACGTTTTTTAATTCTTCTTCCTTCCATTTTAACCACTCAGGTAGTTTTTGTTTCACTGAATTTATATAATTTTTTATTAGTTTATTCTCAGATTCACTCATGATACTCATTTTTTTAATTTAATTATATTTTTATTAGATAGGAATCTAATATTTTAATTATTACTAATGCTAATATTCTATTAAAAAAAATGGAGACCAATTTTCTTGTTATAAGTAATCTTTAAATAAGTTAAAATTAGGTTTAATATCACGAAAAAATAGGAGTTTAACGCTATAGATATGGGGAAAAATTCATTACTTTCTAATGAAAAAGCAAATAGGAGAAAATTTGGTCTACATCTAACTTCTATCGATATTTTCTATAAATATATCTTTCCTGAAATTAAGGATCTCTTGAAAATTTACCTATGGGTCGATCTCTATGCCGGCGAGGGTAATCTGATTTTACCGATATTAAACGAAATTCCGACTGGAGAGCGGGAATCTTTTTTTCAAAGTCATATTTATTTGTTTGATGTTCAAAAAGATATGGTTCAAGAGTGTATAAAAAATGCAGAAAGATACGGGATTTCTAGGGAAATTGCGGAACAAAATATCAAAACGCGCGACAACCTTGAAAATTATCCACAGATTTTAAAACAACAAAAATACCCCATATTTCACATTACTAATCCACCTTATCTCTACTTAGGCTATATTAGGAAACATGATGAAACTCAGAAGTATCTATACTATTTTGAAAAAGAAAACGAAGGGTATCAAGATTTATATCAAATTGCGATGATGAATGACTTACGCAGCAAGATTGAGAATTTAATTTATGTTATTCCAACTAATTTCTTATACGGCGCTTCTGTTTCCAACAAATTTCGGTTAGATTTCTTAAAGCATTACAGAATTGCCAAAATGATTATATTTGAAACTTCGATGTTCGAATTTACTGGTACAAACATATGCATAAGTTTTTTTAAAAGAAAATCAATTTCCAAAGATGATCCTCAATCTTTTAAAGGCTTAAAATTTAAAAATAAAAACGAATTTGTAGAGAGAGAATACTATTTAAAACCAAAATATAAATACCGTGCTGGTTCTGAATTCGAAGAGTTTATAGAAGAAAATCGTTTTCATAATCCTCTGAAAGTAAGTTATTATCTGCAAAAAGAAGAAGTCCTTAATAATCCTGGTCCCGTTGAAATTAAGGTTATTGATGCTAACAGGTATGAAAATAATCAGTATAAAAAACTGATTATTAATGTAAGTGATAAATTAGAAAAAAAGCTAATTAATAATATTCTTTATACTCGAACTGTTGATACTGGTTCTATTGATGGAAGAGCAGGATTAGGTATTATTAAGGAACATTTTGGAGTTGACGGGATATTTGTTTCGGGAAACACTTATCGAACTCATCCCATTCAAATTTTTCTCGAACCTGAGCTTACGTATAAAGATCAAATTCTATTGAGAAATTATTTTAATACAATTCTAGAACATTTTAGGGAGAAATTGGATAGTGAGTTTTTAACTACTTATAAATATTCCAAAGCAGACTATACGAGAAAATATCTTGGGTTAACTCAAGTTAGGGGGTTGATTGAGACATTTCCATATGAACTTAAGGAAGAAAATAAGGAAATGCTGATATCTTTTATTAAAAACAATGAAATTGACAGGATATTTAAATTAATCTATTTGACTAGGAACTAAAAGTAGAGGTGCTGTCTTTTAATTTACTATCCTATACTTGCGAACAAGAAAGCTATTAGACCAATAAACATCCCAATTTTTAGCAATAAGCTGATTTTTTTTAAATCTCCTTTTTCTAATTTTGAAGTAAGCATTAAAACCAGAGTGTAAGCAACTTCAATTATCCCTAAAATCATAAAAATGAGGAAGAGGATTGGATTTAGAATGTTAGTTAGAACAGGTAAAACAAAGAAAATTATTGCTACCAGCGCAAAAAGCACTGCGACATTTCTTGAGTTTTTGATTCCAATCTTAATAGCTAATGTTTTAACCCCATTACTTTTATCTCCTTCAATATCTTCACAACCTTTAATAATTTCTCGAGAGACTAAAAGAGAGAATGCTGTAATAAAGAAAAACAAAATATATGGAGGAATAAATGAACTATTTAATACTGCTCCATACACTAATCCAATCGAAAAAGAGATACCCACAACAAGATTTCCAAGAAATCCGCTCTTTTTACCCCATTTAGCGTAGACCCATCCAATAAATCCGAAAAACGAAACTATTACAAAATTTAGTATGCTTAGGCTAACAAAGATGGTGTTTAATAAACTAAGAAATAGTCCGAAGCAAAGATAAATAATAAAGAGTATTTTGGCTTGCTTTAAAGTTATTGAACCTCTTGGAATAGGGCGCTCTGGTCTGTTAATTTTGTCAATTTCTAAATCGTAAATATCGTTGATAACCATGCCCGAAGCTGCGATAAAAATATATATAAACACACCTAAAATAATATTAATAAAGAATCTATCCAAGGGAATGCCTAAGCGAGTGTTTAGTAGCCCTATAATTACCGTTAAAGCTCCCATTAAGCAGTTAATAGGTCGTATTATTTCAACAGCGTCTTTAAATCTCATAAATAAAGAACTAAATTATTTTTATTTCATACTATAATTTTTTTTACTATTTTTCCCAGCATCCTTTATTTCGTCAATAATAGTTTTTAAGGAGTTCCCGTTGTCTTTTAAGACCTGATTTTCTAAATATGTCCCCATAACTATGATGTCTGCCCCGGCTTCAACAAAGCTTCGAGCATCTTCCTTAGAACTCACTCCTCCACCCACAATTATTGGAATACTCAAAATGTTTGAACAAAGTCGAACAATTTCAGCAGGAATTCTTTCGCTACCAGAACCTGCTTCTAAATATATAAATTTAAAACCAAAATATTCAGCTGCTAAGGAATAAGCGGCAGTTAATTTTGGTTTACTTCTTGGAAGAAGTTTTGCTCTGCTTATCCATCCAGCAGTGCCACCAGGCTCGATAATTAGATAACCTGTCGAGAGTGTTTCAAGGTTAGACATTTTTACCGTGTATGAAGCTATTGCTTGTTGTCCCACGATGAAATATGGATCCTCAGAATTTAAAATAGACATGAATAAAATAGCATCTGCCTTATTTGATAAATTTGCAACTCCTCCTGGAAAGATAATAATTGGCAGATTTACTTTATCTTTAATGGCTAATATTGTCTCATCAACAAATTTTTGATCAAATACCGTGCTTCCACCAATTAGGATTGCATCAGTTCCTGCTTGTTCGGCGAACAGTGCCATTTTTCCTGCTTTGGTGGGATTTTGCTTAGTAGGATCTGGATCTATTAAGGAAAAATGAAGAGTTCCATCATGATTAATTTTATTTATTAAAAATTCGTAAATGCTTGTCTTTAAAGTGTTACTCGTTAATACATCGACCATAAAATTCACTTAATATAATTAATTTACTTTTTTAGCATTTATTAACATTTTCTTAATTTTATCATATACTTGAATGGCTCGTTTTTTCCATTCTTCAAAATTTGCAATGTTTGCTGGAAAGTTCTTGTAAAGTTTTGATATTTCGTTCATCCGTATTCTTAAGTAATTTAAATCCAATAAAAGGTTTGGTTTGGAAATTCCTTTAAACGCTTTTGTTACCATGTTAAGTAATGGTAATTCAAATTCTCCAGTTGAAGAAATTTCAAGTATTTCTTCACCGCTCAATAAGTCTTGTTGTAAAGCAAAATTTAGATCTTCGTTTGGGAGTATTTGGAGAGTCATTCTTAATAGGTCTAAAGAAGCAAATTCTGCACCAAAACTAGTCATAACATTGTGGTTATAATTCCATAATGATTTAACAGAATAATCCCCTTTCTCAACTGCATTTATTGCCGCATTGGCAGCATAAAGACCTCCTCTCATAGAAGGATCAATCCCACCTCCATGAAGGGGGTTAACTTGACAAGCAGCATCTCCGATGAACATAATTCCATTATCAGCACACGACCAAAGAGGCCTTCTAACAGGCACTACACCTCCACCTGACGAAATTATTTCGTATTTTGAGGTTTTTATAAATTCGTTAAAAACATTTTGACGATATAAGTCTTTTACCTTGCCTTTAAGATTCATGAATGTTCCGATACCAATGTTGAGAGATGATTGATTTTTCGGAAAGTACCAGATATATCCCCCCGGTGCTTTATCTTGATCTAAAATGATTGTAATATAATCGGGATTAGTTATATTTAGATCTTGAGGAGAAAACTTTATTATTTCTCTGTAACAAAGGATACTATCTTCCTTTAGTATCTCTTTCTCTATCAAAGTGCTTTTTACTTTTTTTCTAAGGGGAGAATAAAACCCAGATGCGTCTATTAAAATTTTGGATCGTAAATCCACTATTTCCCCATTCCCTAGTTTTACTTTTACCCCGGAAACAGTATTTTGACTATATAATAAATCTAAAGCCATTGTATTATCAATAAATAGTTCCACACCGGTATCTAATGCTTCGTTAAGTAATCTTTGACCAAATTCTATCCTATTAACAATGTAACCAGCTTGTTTTGGATCGGTTAGATCAATGCATTTCTTTAGGTTGGGAGAATATAATTTAGCGCCTTTGATTTTGCAGGAAAGCTCATCATCTTTCGGGTGTTTAATCTTAAGAAGATCAAATATTTCAGATCCAACCGCATCCCCACAGATTTTATTACCTATTTCTTTTCTGTCTTTACTATCGATAAGACAGACACTCAATCCGCTTTCAGCGGCAAACCGGGCAGCAGTACTTCCTCCCGTCCCCGCACCAACAACAATAACATCGAAGGTTTTATGTAATTTTTCCATAGAAATCTAGCTTTTAGAAAGGGATTAGTTATTAATTAAATTAAAGTTAGCAAGAACACTATAACCACGGTAGCAATTGGGATTGTTAAATCGTCCCAAGTTGAAGGAGATACTAATTCAACTATCGTTGCTAAAGCACTAGTAATCAAAGAATACAAAAGCGCTACTTCAAGTGTAAGATGGATTTGAGTCAATGGGTTAGTTACTCCAAAAAAGGTAAACGCAATAAAACACAGGATAAATCCGCTGATAAAGAATGCTAAAGATCCTTCTAAAGAGCGTGTAGTTTTTAACCATGGCAGATTTATTTTCCTTTTTCCGTAATTCTTACCAATTATCGATGCGAGGGTATCTGAAATAATCATTAACAGTATTCCCGCTATAGGGAAATACAGCTTATCTGGGGCTACAATAACGAAAAAAGTGATCAAGATAGTAATTGATAGGCAGTAATGAAATGGTCCTTGGAGGTAACCTACTTTTTCTTCTGCTTCTTCTCCAATTGAATCGTACAACTCTTTTAATTGTTTTACATTGCTTTTTTTTGAACTTAGAAGAGTTAAGAGTGTCATTGAACTAACAATTATAACAGCAAACCATGGCCAGGAATAATAGGGTGCTGTTAAAACTGCTAACCCAGCAAATAAATGTACAGCTTTTCGAGCTTGAAATTTAGTAATTTTGTCTCTTTTTTTCAACTGGACGGGTATTAGAATGGTAGCGAAAACATAGATATACGCTAACAATACAATTAGTAGGTCTAATAATATGTTCATAGAAATCAGTTCCTTTTAATTTTTTTTAATCGAGATAAAGTTTGATTTATTAAAAATAAAATCCGATTAATTCTAATATTAAGTGTTATATTCGATAGAAACATAAGTTATTTCATTAAGATAAAGTTATTTTTTATTTTACATTTTATGAGTTACCTACAATAGAGAGACAAGTATTATGAATGAGATATATTCAGAAGAACAACTCCAAAAATTACCGTTTATGGATAGTAGCATTAATTTGGAAAAACGGGTAGAAGATTTATTAAGTAGATTAACTCTTAATGAAAAATTTAAGTTATGTTCTGGAAGACTTATGTGGCACACGAAACCAATTAAAAGGTTGGGAATTAAACCATTTACGATGTACGATGGGCCTCACGGCGTCCGGCCAGAACCAATGGGCGAGATAAAGAGCACATATTTTCCTTCTGCTATTTGTAGGGCTGCTACATGGGATCCTGAACTATCATACGATTTTGGAATGGCGGTAGCTAAGGAAGTTCGAGAAGTCGGTGCACATATGCTACTAGCTCCCGGAATTAATATCCAAAGAACTCCTATGAATGGAAGAACATTTGAGTATCAAACTGAGGACCCTTATTTAAACAAAATATTAGCTGTTGCTACTGTAAAAGGGATTCAAAGCCAAAAAATAGCAGCGTGCGTGAAACATTTTATATGTAATAATCAAGAAACAAATAGGTTTACAGTTAGTTCCGAAGTGAGCGAGAGAGCACTGCAGGAAATCTATCTTCCAGCGTTTAAAGCAACCGTTCAAGAAGCCGACGCCTGGTCTTTCATGACGTGTTATAACAAGGTTAATGGAGTTTATGGATCAGAAAATTATAAACTTTTAAGAGAAAGGTTGATGAAAAAATGGGGTTTTAGAGGTTTTACCGTTTCAGATTGGAATGCAACGGCTTATACAAGTACTGAGAAGTGTGTTATAGCGGGTTTATCCCTTGAGATGCCAACGGCAAAGATATATAAAAAAAGAAATTTGACTAAAGCCTTTCAAGAAGGTAAATTTACGGAAGAAAATATTAATGATAATGTAAAAAGATTGCTCAGAGTAATGTTTCTAGTTGGATTATTTGATGATAATAATACATTACCCAGAGGTTGTAGAAATACAAAGGAACATCAAGCATTAGCTCGCAAGATTGCTGAAGATGGTATAGTCCTTTTAAAAAACGAAAAGGATTTTCTTCCATTAAACATAGATGAGATTCAAAAAATAGCTGTTGTTGGACCAAATGCGAATTTTGGAATTGAAGGAGGTGATATAATATCAAACGGAGGGAGTTCAAATAATTATCCTCCTTATGAGATTACTCCTCTCGAAGGTTTAAAGCTAAAATGTAAGAATAACGTAGAAATAATAGATACGCCTTCAAAAGCAGATATAGCAATTGTTTTCGTGGGACTCAATCACAATCGTGGAATGGACTCTGAATGGGAAGACAAGGACGCGTTAGGTCTTCCTTTAGAACAAGTTAAATTAATTAAGGAAACAATGCATGAGAACCCTCACACTATTGTAGTGCTCATCAATGGAAGCCCGATAGCAATGGATGATTGGATCGATAATGTTCCTTCTGTTATTGAAGCTTGGTATGGAGGGATGGAGGCTGGAACAGCTATTGCAAACGTTCTATTTGGAGATGTAAATCCTTCAGGAAAACTTACAGTGACATTTCCAAAAGAGTTATTAGACTCACCAGCTCATGCTTCCAAGAGAACCTATCCGGGAAACGATAAGGTTTTCTATGATGAGGGCATCTTCGTTGGATATCGTCACTTTGACGCAAGGAATATTGCCCCACTCTTTCCTTTTGGTTATGGATTATCATATACCACTTTTACCTATGAAAGATTAACGATAGACAGGGAAAAGATAAAGGGTGATGACGTACTTAAAGTATCCGTTGACATCACTAATACTGGGAAAATAAACGGAAAGGAAGTTGTACAATTGTACATACAAGATGTTCAATCTAGCGTAGAGAGACCATTAAAAGAATTGAAGGGATTTAAAAAAATTAATATTAACTCTGGTCAGATGAAAACGATCGTGTTTGAGTTGAATAAGCATGATTTATCTTTTTATCACCCGATAGAAAATTCTTGGGTAGTTGAAAAAGGTACTTTTAAAATATTAATTGGTAGTTCTTCTAGAGATATTTATCTTGAAGGAGAAGTTGAATATTTTGAATAATTGCTTGCTAATTCTTGGTTTAAAAATAGAAAAAAAAGATAAGAAATAGTATTTAAATATTAGCTAAAGATTTATCATTCAAAATATTCTGCGCCTTCTTCCTTTGCTATATCTTGGATTTCTCCAAATGCAATAGCATCTTGAAGGTTACCGTCTATAACTAGATCCCCAGACATATACGCGCTAGTAGATTCTATCTCGCCAGAAGATAATCCTGCCCAAGTAGCTCCTGTCGCCGACATGGTAACGCTAGGGTCATCACCCGCTCCTTCGCCATAATCAACAGTTCCATCTCCCATTTTAACCCAATACTTATAATCAACGTCAGTCATTACAAGTTGAACCACCATGGTATCGATATCTTCCAACTCTTCTTTTAAATCTTCGTTTTCTTCAGCAAGTTGCTTGGCAAACTCAAAAATTTTGAGAGCGTCTGAAGGTTTACTAGCACCTTTTTCTCTCATTTCTTTTAATTCTTTAATTAAATTCGGGTCAACCATTTTATATTTTTACCTTTTATTCGTTTAATAATAAAATTATAGTTTAGGTTACATTATCAATTTATTTAAAGATTTATTTTTTGTCGTTTTGTTACTAGAGTGTCGATAAAATAAATTATGCGAAACTACTATGCTATATTATTATCGGAAACTCCTATCTAAAACTTTTTAATTTTAAGCAAACTAAATTAAATAACGTTAATTACTTGACTTCCGTTATATTATGTTGAGAGTAGGGATAATTGGTTGTGGTGATATCGCAAATTTAAACGTGTTAGGATACCTTCGTTCCCAAGAAACTGAGCTCGTAGCAGTAAGTGACACGTCTTTAAAAATTGCGGGTAAAAAGTTAGAAAGATGGGGCTTACGAACAGTTCCAATTTACGAAGATTATAAGATAATGATTAATCGCGAAGATCTTGATATCGTAGAAATTTTAACACCTCATCATCTTCACGCTCCAATGACAGAATACTGTGCAAAGGCAGGAGTTCCGGGAATTTCAGTGCAAAAACCGATGGCACATAATATTACAGATTGTGAAAACATGATTAGTGTTTGTAGCGAAGAAAATGTGAAACTTAAACTATTTGAAAACTTTAGGTTTTATCCAGTTTATTTAAGAGCAAAAGAGCTATTAGATCAAGGAATAATAGGTGAATCTTTAAATTTCAGAATAAATACAGTTCAAACGGGAGGTCCAAGTATGCCCGTAAAAACGAGGTCTCATCAATGGCGTAGTAATTACGATAACTGCGGAGGGGGTACTTGGATATACGATGATGGGATTCACAAATTTTCAATGGCGTTATGGTTAATGGATCAAGAGAAAGTTGAAGAACTATATAGTTGGATCGATTATTTTACGACGGTAATGGATTCACCAAGTCTCATTTTTTGGAAATATCCTAGCAAAGATTTAGATGATCCCCCTAAATACGGTTCAATGCAGTTTACACTTGCTCCTAATGTTTATTATCCAAGTAATTATTACGATTGCGACGAATTCATTGAAATCTCTGGAACGAAAGGCATGATGTGGTTAAACCAGTGTACTTCGGGGGGAAATATAATATCTAAAACGCCTCAATATCCTCCTATTGTTGTGTATAATGGTGGCGAGGTCAAAACCTATGGAGAAGAATTATCAAGAGATTGGAGGTATTCTTTTATTAATTCTACTGAACATTTTATTAGTGCTATTCAAGAAAAGAGCGACCCAATTTATACTGGCGAACAAGGGAAGAATCTAAGTATTTTTGCTAAAATGCCATTTGTATCGACTCAACAGAAGAGGATTATAAGGTGGGATGAAATTACACCAGAAAATGAGCAAAATGGTTCATGTAGCATAAAAGAGCCTGTTGAAATGGACGGAAGAACATTTGCTCAGTATCTTAAAAATCTTAGAATGGATTTTAAAAAAGGGATTCAAGAAGGATTAGAGCATAAAAAATTTAAGTATCAATATGAGCTGTAATTTATTTTAAGGGAATTCTTTCATTGATATTTCTTTGCCCAATTCAGAAGATTTTATGGCAGCTAAGTTGAATTTTAAATTATATCTGGCTTGTTCACCAGAAAAAATTGGTTCTTTGTTTCTTTTTACAACCTCTATAAAATGTTTCGTGGCATTAATGAAGCTTTGTTTCCAGTCTTTTTCAAATTCGTTAAAAGTTTCCACTTTACCATCCCGAATTATAATAATAGGAGCAAAAATATCTGACTTTGACATAGGATTTCCAATGGAAGTCCCTTGATTTATTTTCATTATTCCCCTGCTTGCGATTATTTCTATAAATTCATCTGTGGAATAGTAGTTAGAAGGAATTTGCATCTCTGGCATTAAAGAGAATTCCATGTGCCCATATTGGGGAATTAGGTGCTTTTGATTTTGTTTATATTTGAACATTACGTATGCAGGTGCGTCTAAACCTTTAAAATTGCCCGTCCAGGCAAAAACTTTTTCAATTTCTTCTCCAAAGAACCACGAAGCTAAAGAAAATGCGTGCCAACCGTTGTCAAGTAGGACAGGCGAGCCTGTTTCAGCACCCCCAACCATTTTAGGGTCTTTTCTCCACTTATTAGCGCTATTTGGAACCATCCAGCCTCCTTCACCTCCCATTGCGACTTTTATTCTAATGGAGGAAGGATCGCCAATGTAATCTGAATCGATTAACTCCTTAGCCTTCAATATGTGTGGAGCAAACAAGAAATTTTCATAAATTGAAAGAATTGAGCCAGAAATTTTACATTCTTCGATAATTTCATCGGCTTCTTTAAGAGTTATAGCTATTGGTTTTTGGATAGAGATTGCTTTTACTCCCTTCTTGGCAGCATAGATAGCAGCATCAGCGTGGAGATGATGTGGAAGAAGAATTTCAACAATATCTAGTTCTTCTTTATCTAACATTTCTTTGTAATCAGAATATATTCGGGTATTTTTATGTAGTTTGAATTTTATAATTTTATCTTTAGCTTTATCTATAGTTCTATTGCATAAACAAGTAATTTCAACATCTTCATTATTCAAATATCCAAGAACATTTAAATCGAAAATGACCCCAGTTCCAATAATTCCAACCTTCAGCATAATATTTAATAAAATTATTTATGAAATTTATATAGCTCTGTTTCTCTCCACAAGAAAATTAAAATTAAAAAGAATTATTTGTAGTTAAATCTATACTAATAAAAATTCAAATAATATTATCAAATAAATTGCGAAATTATGTTTAAACAAGCAATAGTCAGGAAACCATGCAAAAATTTTCAATTCGGGATTTCCACATCCACCCTAGGAAAACCTGATTATCAAAGGGCATTACTACAACATTCACAATATGTAGAAGCACTATTAAAATGTAATCTCACTGTAATTGAATTAGATGAAGACGGTCGCTTTCCAGATTCCACTTTTGTTGAAGATACCGCAGTAGTGGATAAAGAATTCGCTGTGATTACTAATCTTGGAGCTCAAAGTAGAAAGGGTGAAGAGATTGCTATTAGTGAAAAATTAAAGACATTTTACAAAAATATTGAATCAATCAGAAAACCTGGTACGTTAGAAGGAGGAGATGTAATGAAAGTAGAAGAACATTATTACATAGGACTTTCAAATAGAACAAATAATGAAGGAGCTAATCAATTAATGAAGATTTTGAAAAGATATGGATATTCTTCGTCCACAGTTCCTCTTAAAAAAGTTATTCATTTAAAAACGGGAATATCTTATTTAGGGGATTCAATTCTACTTGTATCTGGGGAATTTAAAGGCCATTCTGATTTTAGGGAGTATAATCTTATTGAAGTTCAAGATAGTGAAGCTTACGCAACAAATAGCCTTAGAATAAATGAATTTGTGCTAATACCACAGGGATATACAAACTTAAAACGACAAATCCTAAACTTTAATTTTAAAGTCTTAGAACTTGAAATGTCTGAATTTAAAAAGATGGATGGAGGTCTTTCATGTTTATCTCTTAGATTTTAAAAACTTCTACTTTAATATGATTTAGATAAAAAAATTATGCCCCTTAAAATAATATTTAGATGTTATTTTAAATTAAATATAATTAAACCTTGAGTGGATTTGATAAGACATGGTGGCAGAAAAAAAAGAAGCGGATTCTCTGCTAGCTTATAGAAGAGCACTATTACGCGGATGTGGATATTCTTATCAGGATTTGGAAAAACCTTTAATAGCAATTGTAAACTCTTGGAATGAAATAAATCCGGGACATATTCATTTACGTAAGTTAAGTGAATTTGTTAAAAACGGTGTAAGAGATGCGGGAGGAACTCCAATGGAATTCAATACAATTGCTATATGCGATGGTATTGCTAATTCAGGTAATTATTCAAAGTTTGTTCTACCTTCGAGAGAGATAATAGCGGCATCAATTGAAAGTACTATAAAAGCGTATAATTTTGATGGAATGGTAATGTTATGTTCGTGCGATAAAATAATCCCAGGCATGCTTTTAGCCAGCGTTAGATGCGATATTCCAACTATTTTTCTCACTGGAGGTATAATGAAACCTAAAACATTCGAAGATGGGCCCTTAAAAGGAAAAACCTATGTAACATCTGATATAAAAGAGGCAATTGGCCAATACAAAACAGGTAAAATCACTAAGGAAGACTTGAACCTTATTAAGTCCGAAACATGCTGTTCTCCAGGGGCGTGCAATATGATGGGGACTGCGAATACTATGGCTTGTATCGTTGAAGTAATGGGGCTTTCATTACCGAATTGTGCTACTACACCCGCTTTAGGGACAGAACAAGAAGAATTAAGTAAAGAAACTGGAAAAACAATTATCAGTTTGGTTAAAAAGAAGATAACCGCATTAAATTTAATAACTCATAAGTCAATAGACAATGCGTGCAAAGCAGCTTTGTCTTTTGGAGGATCTACGAATATGATTCTCCACATGTGTGCGTTGTCTCATGAAATTGGTGGTAACTTAAATCATTTTGATTTCGACGAGTTAAGCAAATCTGTTCCCTTATTGGCTAAATTTAAACCGTCATCTGAATATAATCTCTCAGAATTTCACGAAGCGGGGGGTGTTAAGGTTTTAATGAAAAAATTATCGACTCTTTTAGATTTATCTACATTACATGTGCTCGGAGAAACCTTAGAACAATATCTAACAAAAGTAGAGCTTATAGAATATCAAATAATTCGCGAACTAAACGACCCGATCTCGCCAGAAGGAGGTATTGCGGTATTAAAAGGTACCTTAGCACCAGAAGGAGCTGTCGTCAAACAAAGTGCAGTTAATATCAACATGAGATACCATAAAGGGATTGCTAAAGTTTTTGAATCTGAAGAAGATTTAAAAGAAGCTTTAATGAATGATACAATTAAAGAAGGAGACGTATTAGTTATTAGATACGAGGGCCCTAAAGGGGGTCCTGGTATGAGAGAATTATCAATACCTGCTGCAATTCTAATAGGTATGGGATTAGGTGATTCAGTTGTAATGATAACTGATGGAAGGTACTCTGGTGCTACAAGAGGCCCGTGCATAGGACATGTCTGCCCTGAAGCGTATGATGGTGGCCCAATTTCAATAGTTCGAGATGGAGACGAAATAGAAATAGATTTGGATAATCGTCAACTGAATCTTTTAGTATCTGACGAAGAAGTTAAGAAAAGATTTAAAATTTGGAAAAAGCCTGAAATTAGAATTGAGAATGGATATTTAAACATTTATAGAAAATTAGTAGGTTCTGCAAAATACGGCGCTTATTTAGCTTAAATTAATAAATGTGGTTAAAGTGATTGACGAAAATCGTATTAGAAAAAACTTAGAATTGTTTTCCTTTCCTAGATTATCAGGAACGAAGTGGGAAAAAAAAGCTCTGAAATTAGCTATTCAAAAAGTTGAAGAATTGAATCTTAAACCGTTAACCCAAGATTTTGTATTTAGTACGTTTTTTGGAAGAACCTACCCAAAATTAGCGTTTTCATTAGTATTTACTGTTCTCTTTTTACTCTATCTAAATTTTGTGGCATTCATTATATCTATTCTTTTTATAATACTTTTTGTAATTTTGGGACTTCTATTCATTCTTGCGAGAAAACCGGAATCCATAAGGTTGCCTAAGAAATTAAACTCTAGTAACCTTTATGTTAAACTAGACCTTAAACCAAAGATGAGTAACTCAGAAATTAATACTAACGATTTATATGCCCAAGAAAGAAGTGTTTTGTTTTTATGTCATTTAGATTCAAAAGGACAAAGATTTTCGATTCTAGATCGTATAAGAATTATAAGAATATGGGTATTCTCAGGATTAATATTAATAATTATTGTTATCTTTAAGAATTATATTTTTACTCGATTTTCCTTATTGTTTTATATTATAGGAATCTTCCCCACAACAGTTAACTTCATTTCTACTATCTTATTCATCTTAAATACTACAAATAATGAATCTAATGGAGCTATTGATAATGCTTCAGGTATCGCGTGCGTACTAGAATTACTCACCTATTTTTCAAATCCGGAATCTAGATTAAAACATTATAATTTATGGTTTGTATTTACAGGAACAGAAGAATGTGGAACTATGGGAATCAGGAATTTTTATCATAAATTAACTCGTGTTAATAAAGATCAATCAATAATTTTGAATTTTGATGCGATTGCCAAAAATACTTATCTCTTTCCTGGTAACAAGATGTCGGATCAAATCTACACTATTTTTGATATGTTTTTAAAGAATAATACAGGTTTAATAATAAAAAGAAATCCAAAGAAAATATATTTTGGTTCTTATTCTGATGGTTACTATTTAAAAAAGAAAGGTTTTAATGGAATTGGATTTGGTGATATGGAATCATATGAATATATTCATTCGATTCACGATACAGTAGATAAAGTTGATAGTTCTTTAATAAAGAGATTGTGTGAAACGATCATCGATAACTTAATAGTATTTGACGACCAAATTTAATTTAGATATTAATTTTTTAAAAAATTAGCGAATGAACTTTAAATGGAAAAGGAATTAGGAGCTGTCTTAACTCCCCCAAAAACTGCAGAGTATATTGTGTTCAAGTTAGGAAAAATAGAAGAAAATCAAAAAGTGTTAGATCCGTGTGTAGGTCCTGGAATTTTTGTTAAATCTTTAATAAAGTCAGGTGTTAACAAATCCCAGATTTTTTGCCATGACATAAACAGGGGTTATAAAGAATTTATTGAAGAATTAGGTGTAAGCTTTAAATCAATTGATAATTTACTCTCGTTTAATTCAGAGTGCTATGGTGAGTATGATTTTATTGTTGGAAATCCTCCCTACCTAAATAAAGCTAGTAGTTACGTGAGGAAAAATAGGGTTGAACTGAAGAAAATTTATGGAAAGATCAACGCTCACGAAACATATTCGATGTTTATAGTAAATAGTATATGGCGGTTAAAAGAGGGTGGGAAATTGGGCTTTATTACCAGCGATTCTTTTTTAACGCTAAGCACCCATTCTAAATTAAGAAGTTTTATTCTAAATAATTGCATCATAAATGAAATTTTACTTGCCCCAAGTAATTTGTTTGAAAAGCAAAATGTAAGTACATACCCCGTAATTCTAATTCTTACTAAGCGTTCCAAAGATGAGGACGAACAAGTTCGGAATAATAACATTATGAAAATTATCCCGCGTATTAGAAATGAAGATGAATATTGGAAACCTCCTAAAATAACCGAGATCAAACAGAAAAGGTATAAAACACTCCCTTTTAACATATTTTTCGTAGACGCTGAAGACCAAATATTAGATTTGTTTGAAAACGCACCTAAGCTAGAACTTTTTATTAAGGGTTATATCGGAATGCATACTCATGACAATAAAAAATTCATTGCTGCAATTGAAGACACTGAATTAGCGAACATTTTTAGAAAGAATAGCAGAAATGAAAATAAAAATGATAAAGTTAAAGTCATTTCTCTGATCGATCTGGAATCAGAAAGATGGAAACCCTATTTAAAAAGAGGAGGAGGAGATCAATATTTTAGACCTGTAATGGAAGCTCTAGATTGGGAGCAGGAATCAATCTCAATTTACGATATTCCTAAATCTGTCCCTTTTGGAGAGGAAGGGGTCGTAATAAGTGGAGTTAGCTCGAGATTAGCTGCACGTTATATGCCTAAGGGTTGTTATTGGGATTCCAATAAAGCAATGGGATTTATCGTTCAAGATAGTTCAATCTCAATCGAATATTTCTTAGGATTATTGAATAGTTCGTTATACAACTACTTATCGAAAGGGATTTTAAACAATACTAATAGCATACAACTAACTGGAATTCACTCGTTACCTTTTATTAAACCTGATAAAGGAACGCAGGATGCTGTAAGATTGCTGGTTAAAAAAATAATTGAAAATAAGAAGAAAATTTTGTCCTATGATTATACTGAGGAACAGAAATCAATAGACAGCATTATTTTTGAGTTTTATACTAAAAGATTTAATCTTTCACAAAACCTTAAGAAAAATTTAGACGAAAATTACGCGATCTACAAATAATTTATTTTATAGTAGTAAGTATCTATTTAGTTCCCATTCCGCTTCTTTTCCGTCATTTTTAGCAACTTGATATTCTTCAATTTCTTTATTTTTAATATCCACAAAAATATCTACCAATTGTTTTCCAAGAATTTTAAGGATAAATTTACTGTTTTCGAAAGATTCTAAAGCTTTAGAGAGGTTTTGGGGTAATTTTTTTATTCCTAAGGTTTGACGCTTTTCCTTAGTTAAATTATCAATATTTTCTGTGACTGGAGTGTTTGGTTCAATTTTCTTTTTTATTCCATCTAAGCCAGCTGCTAGTAAAATAGCCGTTCCTAGATAAATATTCATTGCCGCATCACCAGCTCGATATTCAATTCTAGCAGATTTTTCGTATCCGGGTACGCGAATTAAAGCGGTTCTATTGCCTATACCCCAGGATATGTAAACTGGTGCTTCATGATTAGGAATAAGCCTTTTATACGAATTTGTGATAGGATTCAAGATCGCTGAGATAGCATCGGCATGTTTTTGAACCCCACCAATATAGTAACGGAGAGTATCGCTTATACCGGCGTCAGCGTCAGCAAAAACATTCTTCCGATCTTTTTCTAAAAATTGATGTATATGTAAACCACTTCCCGCTACTAATGGAAATGGCTTTGGCATAAATGTAGAAATTAAATTTTTACGATTAGCTTCAATTTTTACGATCATTTTCGCTGTTTGCACATTATCAGCTTGAATTAGAGCATTATTAGGGAGCAATTCAATTTCATGTTGGCTAGGACCAACTTCGTGGTGAATTGTTTTTATACCAATGCCCATGTTTGCCATATAGTCAGAAATCTGAAGGCGCAATTCTTGATAGGAATCTTTTGGTGGAAGATCCATGTAAGCGCCATTATCAGCTATCTCCCGGTCACTTGTTAAAAAATACCATTCTAATTCTGGTCTTGTTAAAAAGTTATAACCTAATGAATCAGCTTTTTCAATTATTTTTCTTAATATCCCTCGTGGACAGGTAGGATAAGCATTGCCTTTATTGTCAGTTACATCGCAAATAAATCTCCCAACCCGAGGATTCCATGGAAGGATCGAAAAAGTGCTTAAATCGGGAATAATTTTCATATCACTTTGCTCTGTTTTTAAAAATCCAAGACTTGAACCGTCGATACCAGTTCCATCTTTCATGGCGTCCCATATTTTTACCGGGAAGTCAACCCCTTTAAATTCCCCTAGAATTGATGTAAATTGAAATTGTATGTAATCAACACCATTAGTTTTAAATAATTCCGAAAAATCTTTCATAACAATTACCACCTTATTTAATAGTTAAATATTGAATTTCATTTTTTCGAATTTTATAATTATTATTTAATACAAACTAAACCAAACCGAAACGAATGTGTTTTCGAGGGGTATTCAAAATCTCTATTTGGCATCTTAGCAACGGTTCTGATCACTTCAATCCCGATAGCTTCCATTGAGAACATTTTTTTGTCAGGATACCGGCATGGTTTTCCACTATCAAACGTACAGCCATTATCTCTGTTGTTTAAACAAATTCTACATGTACCATCGTATAATAACAGTATTTCTTCGGATTTATCAGTATATTCGCTTAAAAAATTCTCAACTTCTTCTTTTAAATCTTCTCTATATAGGTTTTTCGTATGAAAAAAGAATTTTATCCGCTGTTCACTACGATTAGGATGTTTTGCTTTTTCTTTCTCGATGTATTCTGACAAATTGAATCTAGTGTATATTAAATAAAATTTCTTATAAGAAGAAAGCTCTTTTTCCAAATATGGGGCTACTGGAGGACAACTATGAGAGTGATTGTAGTGTGGACAAGTAAAACTGGGCGAAATACACATTGTTTGAACTTTAGGATCGAAATAGATATCCTCACACTTAATTTCGATAGCTGGTATAGGATATCACCTCTACAGTTTTTCTTCTTTTATTTCTTCTTCATATTGTTTCCTACGCTCTTTTAAATAAGCTGGCGGCGGTACATCCCAAAACCCGGCAGTTAAAGAGCCACTAAAAGGGAAATTTTGATTTACAAGAATTTCTATAACCACAGGCTTATTTGATTTGGTCCCTCGCTCTAATGCAGGAATAATCTCTTCTTTCTTTGAGACTTTTTCAGCGTAACAACCAAACGCTTCAGCTATTTCTGCAAAATCTGGAGAGTATGTATTGCCGTTATTATCTTCGAAAGCGGTCCCATACCCTCTATCTTCCCCAAAAGCAGCTTGTTGTAAGTCTTTAATAGCAATCCAACCATAATTATTTAAAACTATAAAGAAGAGGTTAGATAACCCTAATTGAACTGCTACAGATAGTTCCGAAATCGTCATCATAAAATCACCGTCTCCTACGAGTGCTACGACTTGACGATTAGGTTTTCCGATATCAATAGATCCCAGTTTTGCACCAATTGCGGCTGGAACGCCATATCCCATCGTAGAGAATCCACCAGCAGTAATACATGTTTTTGGTTCGTAAAATTCTAACTCTTGAATCATCTGAGCTTGTACATTACCTGAACTAGTAACAATTATAGAGTCTCTATCGAAAAACTTTCTTATTTCCCTTATAACAGTGGAGATCATTACAGGTATTTTAGAATCGTCTCGAAAATCATCAAGAGAATTAAACCAACTCTTTTTATCTTCCTGCATTTCATTAAAATAGTCAGTTTCCTTGTAGTTAATTGAATAATCAACGAGCTCTTCTAAGATTTGTTGCAAACAAGCCTTAACGTCTCCTACTATTCCAACTGAAACAGGGTAGTTTTTTCCAATCTCATGAGGATCAATATCTATTTGAATCAATTTTGTTGGAGGAATCGAAAAACTAATTCCATCCCTATATGAACTCGCCGTTTCATCGGCAAATCGGCAACCTACAGCAAGCAACACATCAGAATTAGATGTCATCTTTAAACCAACTGTAGTTCCCTTACTACCAGTAGCCCAACAAAAAAGAGGGTGATCGTTTGGAAAAGCGTCTTTTCCCATCATTGTAGATACAACACCAGCTCCGATTTTTTCAGCTAGCTCCTTAATCTCATCAAAAGCTTCAGATGCAACGATCCCACCGCCTAATAAAAACACCGGTCTTTTTGCATTTTTTAGTAAGTATGCAGCCTTTTTAATTATTGTTGGATCGCCCCAAACCCTACTCATTGCTCGTCTTTCTAAAGGATTAGGAATTAATGTCTCAATCGCAGCAGCTTGAGTATCTATGGGTAGATCTATAGCAACAGGACCTCTTCTTCCAGTTAGCATATAATTAAAAGCTCTTTGCATTATCGAGGGTATCTGACCTACTGTATCAACTTGAAAACTACGTTTTACAATAGGTTCTAAAATTCTTGGCATATCTGAATCCCTCTTTCGTTCAATTTCCTGTAATACACCTTTACCTCTCATGTGAACATGAGTATCTCCTGTAATAACTAAAACGGGCATGCTATCGACGAATGCGTCAGCAAGTCCGATTGCTGTATTTATTGCACCAGGTCCTATTGAAGTAAAAACACATAACGGATTTCCAGTGACTCTATAATATCCTACTGCGAGGTGCACTCCTGACATTTCTTGTTTAGGTTGGATTATCTGAATTTCGCTTTTGTTCCTATAAAAAGCATCGACTAGAGGTAAATTTCCGTGACCCGGAATTCCAACAACATACTTGATTCCCTCTTGTATTAGGTATTTTGTTATAATTTCTCCTCCAGTGTAATATGGCATTATTATTAGCTCTATATAACTCTTATAATTTTATTATTACTTATGAGAAGAAATGTTAGAAATTAAATTTTTATTTAATCTTAGTCTTTTAAAAATTTTCTGATCCCCCTCAATTTATAAGGTGAACATCAAGAAATCACATTATATACAATTTTATTACTCTTCACAGTTGATTAATAAAAATGCCATCTACTTTAGAAAAAATTCGAATCTTAGGAGAGAATTCTAAATATGATATCTGTGCCAGCACTGCTTCCAGTCGTACAGAAAAATATCCAAGTCTTTTTGGAGATCCAAAAAAAACAATTGGGAATACTGTAAGTGCTGGGATTTGTCATAGTTATACCCCAGATGGTCGATGTATGAGTTTATTTAAAACTTTGTATACTAATAAATGTATCTATAACTGTAAATATTGCTTTACTCGTACTTGTAAGCATAAAATGAGTTTTTCACCAGAGGAATACGCTCGCACATTTATGAAACTCTATTCAATGAATGTAGTCGAAGGAGTATTCATATCCTCCGCAGTTTGTGGTAGTGCTGACCAAACAACCGAAGAAATGCTCGAGACGATCAGACTTCTTCGCTTCAAATATAATTTCGGGGGATACGTGCACTTTAAATGTTTACCAGGAGTGAGCCAATCTCTGCTTAGAGATGCTATTTCCTTATCGGATCGCATCTCAATTAATACAGAAGCTTCCACAAAAGATCACCTTTCCGAAATCGCGGAGCAGAAAGATTTTTACAACGATATAATCACCCGTCAACGCTGGTTAAAACAGTTTCGTATTAAACATAATGAAGAAGCCCTCAAAGCTATGAAGGATTTAAAAGTAGACAACCAATCAAGAGACCAAGAAAAAATGATTAAGGAGCGACGGAGTGACGGGTATAAAAAATTCCGATGGGATGGGGCTCCCATACTCAATTGCGGACAGACTACCCAATTTGTAGTCGGAGCGGCAGAGCACGAAACAGATTTGGAGTTACTAAAACGAATTGATTGGGGGTATCGTAAAATTGATTTAAGGAGAGCGTATTTTTCCTCATTCATCCCTATCGAAGGTACCCCATTAGAAAATAAACAAGCTGCTCCTTTAGAAAGAGAACATAGATTATACCAGAGCGATTGGTTAATGAGGATTTACCACTTTAAACTAAAAGATTTAGAAGAAGTGGTAACGGAAGAAGGGAATTTACCTAAGGGAGATCCAAAAATTCATTTGGCAAGGGAATATTTTAAGCAGCATAGGCGTGTGAACCCAAATGAAGCTTCCTACCAAGAATTGCTCCGAGTTCCAGGAATTGGACCAATTTCAGCTAAAAGAATAATCAATTTGCGCGCTCAAAAGTTCATTTTTAAACGTAGACAAGATATGAGAGCAGTGGGAGTGGTATTAAAGAGAGCAGATCCTTACATCTTGATAGATGGTAATACTCAAACTACCCTTCATCATTTTTCTAAGGAAGATTATAAAGAAACGCAAATAAAAGAAATTTTTTGAGGATAATGGGAAAAAAAAAGGACCCTTTGGAAGTTATTGGATGTTCTAGAGGATATTCACATGAAGAGTTGAAAAGGAATCTATACCGTCATTCTAAATATTCTCCAGAAATAGAGAGGCAAGTAATAAGGGTTCCAGAAGCGATTTTACGTAATTCTGGTACTCAAATGGCAAAAAAAATCAACCGAATGATGCGAGAAGTGTCCACTGAGGCTTATCGTGCAAAACAGTTTACACGGACGGAAATTAACAATCGTGGCGTGTTATTCGGAGTTGTATCGCTCAAACACAAAGTTATAGATCTCGTTTTGATCTATTTTCATGAAAGGTGGCCACAATGTATCATTTGTTTGTATAACGAACAAACGCGTGAAACTTGGATAATAGACGAAAAAGGAGCAATTCGCGAGTATAATCAATCACTAAAGAAAATAGTAGAAGAAGTTAGCAAAAATCGTCAGATAGTACCTTACTTCGAGGATATCCAATTTTCCGGAAAAGAGATATTCGAAACATTATACAAATCTCAATTCATAACTGAAAGAGAGAACAAGCAATATTTCAAGAAAATGATCCCAGATCATTGCTATGAATTACCTGGAATGAAAAATGGAGTAGAAAAACATTTTCGTAATAAGAAGCTTAATGAGTTTCTTTAAAAATTTAATAAATAAATAAAATATTAGATCAAGAAAGGTGATTCATACGAAATATAAAAAAGTTGCTGTGAAAACCTTGTTAATAAAGGAAGAAAATTAGTTTAAATTATATTAGCAAAAATCCTTTTAGCTTCTTGATAGGAAGAGTTTTCTTCGGGTAAATCGATTAGATTATCACCAATTATATTGATCTTACTAATCTCTTCGTTGTTAGATATGAATCCAAGCAATTTAACTCGGTCATTATTTAGATTTTCAACTTCTTCTGCTAAAATGTTCTTTAAATTCTCTGGGAAGCGATTTCCTAATATCCAAATATTTTCAAATTTTAGCGTTAACTCGTCTATTATTTCTAAAATACGTTTCATGGTATGAATCCCCATTTTTGACGCATCCGATACGATTACAAGATCAGTGACATCACGACCGGTTTTACGAGCAAAATGTTCCAACCCCGCTGGTGAGTCTAATAGAGTTATGTCGTAATTCTTTGAAAGCGTATCAATTACTCTTTTGAGAACATCATTAATGAAACAATAGCAACCTTCTCCTTCTTGTCTACCCATCTCCAATAAGTCAAACTCGTCCATCTCAATCAAACAATTATAGACATCAGACTCTATCAATTGATTTTTTGGTGTGTTTGGCGATAACTTCAGACTTTGAATTTTATCTTTTAAAACCTTCATTTTTCCTCCAATAGTGTCGCAAAATTTTACTTCTTCACCTATGACATCAGCAACATTCGCATCCGGATCTGAATCAATAACAAGAATATCTTGCTCTTTTTTCTTTTCAAGAATATATTTCAAAAGAAGAACTAAGCTTGTCGTTTTACCAACTCCCCCTTTTCCAGCAAATGCAATAATTTTTTTCATAATCCTTTCACATTTTATGCAAAACTTCTCTAATTTATCAAAATCTTAGATTGATTAAAAAGGTGATATGCATAGAATAAAAACAACAAAACAGATTCGAATGGAAAACAGAAGAAAAACGATCAAAACTTATAAGGTATGAATAAAAGAACTATAAATTATCGTGACTGTCGGGATGACTGTCGGGATGGCTGTCGGGATGACTGTCGGGATGACTGTCGGGATGGTGCATTCTCTTGACGATAAACCGGGATGATTTTCGAAGTGAATTCTTCTAAGGTGTAAGGAAAATCGTCTACACTTGAGATTTTACCTAATTCCAGTAAAATCTGTCTCGCTAAAAACCAGAAAGCTAGTCCTAAAGCTTTTTTTCCGCGATTATTTGCTGGAATTGCGAGGTCGATACCATCGAGGATGTCGTCAGTATCAAATAATGAAACGACGGGAATTCGGGCTAATTTCGCTTCTCTTAAAATTACTTTATCAGCGTGAGGATCAACGATGACAACTACTGAAGCATCTTTAATGTAATCGTCTATCATAGGATTAGTCAAAGACCCTGGAATAAAGCGTTCTGTAATTGCTCTACAGCCCATTACTTTGCAAAATTGCTTTACTGGTTCTTTACCGTATCTTCTAACTGATGAAACGATTACCTTATCACTTCCTTCTTCTACATATTTGCTAAGAAATTTAGCAGCAATATTAAGACGTTCATCAGTCTGAGTTAAATCAATAACGTACAACCCGTAATTAGTTTGCCTATAAATGAATCTTCTAGCATCTCCAGATAATAATTTTGTCCCTATATGAATACCACAACTTAGATATAATTGCTTTTTTTCTTCATCTTTATCGACTATTTCTTCGACATCTCCAACTTCAGCATCCATGTCGTCAGTATCGAGTAAATTAAGTTCTTCTTCTAAATCTAGCTCGTCTTCAAAATCTTCATCGAATTCCTTCTCAAAGTCTTTTATTAAATCTTCTTCGTCATTTTTTTCTTCTTCCTTCTCAGAATCCTCGGTAGATTCAGTTTTTTTCTTTTTCTTAGCCAAGGTAGATACCCTACAATTTAAGATTTAGTAATTGAAATAATAATGTTGATAAATGATATAAAATGACATAATTTTAATATTTTATTAAAAGAATTCTTTTAATTCTCGTAGAACTAAAGATTTAATTTATCAAATTAATTAGAAATATTAATAAAATCAAATAAGATATTTCATACAAATAGCTTTTCTAACGTGAGTGGTTGAAATTGGTATCATATCGATTAGTGATTGGGATAATAGTTGGAATTGTCTTTAGCTTTTTTACTGTATATTTTTTCAATATGGAAGACTTTATAGACATAATTCTCCAAATACCACAGATTGATATTCTAAAAGTTATAGTTATACAAATAGGCGCGAATTTTAAATTTGATCTTTTAGCCTTTTTCACTGGTACGCCAACTATAGCCGATTTCTTTGCTCCACAACTTCTAGCCAGCATATTTATTGGTTTCTTGAGCGGGACTATTGCTAAGGGATTAAAAAGAGGTCTTATAGCAAGTACATTAGTTATAATTATCACTTTTTTAATATGGATGTTATTAAGCGTCATTTCTGGAGAGGATCTAATGGCATTATTTCAAGGACCTCAACTTTTTAGCACAATTGGAGGTATCTTGAGCGCAATTTTAGGAGCTATAATCGGTGGTTTAATCGGTGGATTTGTCAGTGGTCCGTATGAAGAAGTATAAATAAAAAAATCAAATTATTTGGGATTTTATTTCTTTCTTTTTTATTATCCAAATAATTATTTAAATTCTTGAGAGATACCATTTTATATTCTTATTTGTTTATTTTGATGTAAATATTTCTGTCTTGGTAATTATTGAATCTGGTTTTCTTTAAATCTTCTGTCATAACTTTACTATTTTAACTAAACCTTAAAGTCAATAAATAACTTATATGAAATAATGCCAGATGATATACCATTACCCTCTAGAGACATTGCTTTTGATTTGCTTAAAATTCTAAAAGTCCCGTATCAAGTTAGGCGTCATTCACTTAAGGTTTCAGAGAAAGCTTTAGAGTTAGCAGAAAAAATAACTAAAAATAATATAAACTTAGAGCTTGTAGAAATTGGGGCATTGCTTCATGATGTTGGAAGATCAAAAACTCATGGAATTAAACATGCTATTATTGGTGGGAAAATTTTAAGAGAAAGGGGTTTTCCTAAGGAGCTAGCTAGAATTTGTGAAACTCATATTTTAGGAGGGTTGGATAAAGATGATGCGAATAATCTAGGATTACCTCAAAAAGATTATACCCCCCAAACTTTAGAAGAGAAAATAGTATGTCTTGCCGATAAATTGATAACTGGAACGAAAGAAGTAACTATAGAAGAGAGATTTCAGAAATGGTTTTCGAAATATGGAAGGACTAAAATTTTAGTTAAATCTAAAGAGAGAATAGAAGAAATACAAAGAGAAATCAAAGAACTCTCTTAATTTTTGGTATTTAAAGATTTTTTTAATTGATTTAATATCCCTCCTTCTTCTAATATCGTGGCTATGAAAGAAGGAAGTTTTGAGAATTTTTCTTTTAGGTTATTGGTGTTATTTAAGATTTCACCTTTAATTAATGAAATTTCAACAGAATCTCCATCTGAAAAATCTCCTTCTTTCCACTCGAATTTTATTGCGGGAATTCCGTTGTTTATTAAATTCCTATAATAGATTCTCGCGAAGGATTTTGCTACAATTGCTTTAATCCCAAGAAGCTTAAAGACATAAACAGCTTCTTCACGTGAGCTCCCTGTTCCAAAATTTTCTCCAGCTAATATTATCGTATTTTTAGAAACTTTTTTAATAAATTTGGGATCGATGTATTTTAGAGTATGTTTCGCCATTTCATTAGAATCTCTCATGGTTAATGAGTCGCTTGGAACAATATCATCAGTATTTATGTTGTCACCTAAAATAAATAAAACTCCTGTAATTTTATCCATGTTTATAACACCTCCCTTGGATCAGTTATTTTCCCGTTTAGGGCTGATGCAGTTACGGTTGCTGGTGAGGCTAGAAAGACTTCTGAACTGGGATCACCCATTCTTCCCACAAAATTACGATTTGTGCTACTTATGCATGTCTCATCTGGACCTAAGACGCCTAAATGTCCACCAATACACGCCCCGCACGTTGAATGGGTGACTATTGCTCCTGCATTTAAAAAAATTTCAATTAACCCTTCCGATAATGCATTCATATATATTTCTTTCGAAGCAGGAGTTATAATCATTCTTGTTTTAGGAGATATTTGTTTCCCTTTGAGCATTTTAGCAGCTACCCTTAAATCTTCCATTCTACCATTTGTACAACTGCCTAAGAAAGCTTGATCTATTTCAAGACCTGTAATTTCTTCAACAGGTGATATGTTCCCCGGATTAGAAGGTTTCGCTACTACAGGAGTAATTTTTGATAAATCATATCTATAAGACTTTTCATATTCTGCTTTTTCATCGGGTTTGATAAAAGAATATTCCTCCTTAGTTCTATTTTTCAGCCATAAATCTAACTTTTTATCTGGTAAAAACACACCAAACTTTGCTCCGGCCTCGACAACCATATTAGAAATAGTCATTCTAGAGTCGATAGAAAGATTTTCTGAACCTTTTCCGTGAAATTCTAATGATTTATATATAGCACCTTTGGTACTGATCTCACCAATGAAAGATAAAATGAAATCTTTTGACATAACTCCTTCATTTAACTTACCTGTTAATTCGATTTTATAGGAATCAGGAACTTTGAACCATAAATTACCAGTAGCAAAAACAACTGACACATCACTAGCCCCAATTCCCGTCGATAAACAATTAAACGCTCCATAAGTTGTAGTATGGCTATCTGAACCTACAATTAACATACCTGGTCTTGCAAAACCCATTTCAGGTAAAACTTGATGGCATATCCCTTTATTCATTCCCATATTATGAATAAAACCATATTTCTCGGCGAAATCTCTACAATCTTGGTGCATCTGAGCTGCTGTTATTGTTGGTGCGGGAACCCAGTGATCCAAGATAAAAAAGATTTTATTGGTATCCCATACTTTATCCAAACCTAATTTTTCATATTCTTTATGAATTCTTCCGCCTAATTGTTCGTGCACCATTAATAAATCAATCTCTGCTTCAATAAATTGCCCGGGTGAAATTTCCTCTACTTTAGAATGTGTTTTTAGTATTTTTTCTGCTACGGTATAACTCATTAATTTTCACACTTTATTTCTTGATTTTCACACAAAATTCTATAATCTTTATCTATCAAATTTATTGTTTCTCGCACTAAATTACATGTGTCGTATAGTATTTTAGGATCTACCTTTTCAACAGTATCATGAACCGTATGAGCAAAAAACGATGCTGCTCCAGTAGTAATATCAATTGTATCATATTTCCTTAAACGAAAAGGAATAGTATCTGAATGTGCCCCAGTGCTTAAATGCAACCCTTTTACTTCTAAATTTGCTTTTTTTGCTGCAAGTAAAAGGTATTTACTCAAAAGTGGGGGAATAAATCTTTGTATACCTATTCCATAAGATTTAGAGTATTCAATCCTATTATTATGAGGATCAGGCTTACAAGAAACCATATCAAAATTGATTTGGAATACTCTTCCTTTAACAAACTGGTTTTCGTATTCATTTACAAACACTCGTGAACCCATAGTTCCTAATTCTTCTGCTGAAAATTGGCAAAACCAGATATTGAAATTAGCCAAAGGATGTTTAGTGAAGAAAGAACTTAATTCAAATACTACAGCCATTCCAGATGCGTTATCTAAAGCTCCAGGAGATTTATTATGCGTGTTAAGGAAAAGTAAATAAATATTTGAAAATGAGATTAAAACTATTGATATCCAAGTCCCATAAATTGTTATATAAAATGAAATGTCCAAATTTCCAAGAAGAATAATTAAATAGAAAATAGAAACACCAATTAAAGCTAGTTCACTATATAGCAAAAGCTTATACAATCTCACTCTCCGAAGAGTATTGATAGATTGCGATTTGGAATCTAAATGTGCTGAAATTATTATATTTCCAGCTTCGTTATCGGGTATCTTTTTTGCAGGAATTTTAGTAAAAACATTAGTGGCATTAATAGTCTCGCCAAAGTATTCGCCCCAAAAACCTGGGATTTCCGGATGTTTTAAACCTCTAATTATTAAATAAACAATTATTAATATAAAAATTATCAAAAGCATTGTTAAATAAACATGAATATACATAAATAATGCGAGATTTAAATTGAACGTCAGGTTTAGCGTCATAATCAATTTCATTAAAGTTGTAGAATAAAAATCCGAAAAATCAAAAGATTTTTTATTTATCTGATTATCTTTAAAACCAATCTCTTTGAATGCGTCGTAGGTTAACTTAACCGCTTTTTTTTCACCGTCAGTGCCTGCTAATCGTGGAAAACTAAAAGTTTTAACATATTTAGCCAACCTATCCTGGTTAAAAGAAGTCTTGTCTATTGAATGGTTTTGAGATATTTTATTTTCCCTCGTTTTACTATGAGTTAATTTTTAATTTGAAATCCCATTTCCTTTAATTTTTCTAATACAATTTCTTGGATTTTTGCTTGAACTATTTCTATAATGTCATCTGTATTAACTACATCGTATTCCTCTTTTTTAGCACGAGTAAGATATACTTGTCTTACTTTGTCTAACATTGAAGTGTCTTCGAATTTGTCCAAAACCTTATGATGTTTCCTGGCTAATGACAATTTAGGATCTATATCTAAAATTATTGTTAGATTTGGTTTACCTGCAAAAATATTTAAGTGTTTTACCCAATCTATCGTAATTTCTTCCGATTGATTTGATTGGTAAGCAATCGAAGATTCTATGTACCTATCGGATATTACAATATATCCTTCTTCCATTTTTTTTTTTATTTCATTTTCAAAATGAAGAACTCTATCAGCAGCAAATAATAGAGCATCTGTTGAAGCTGGAATTTTATCGTCTTTTAAATAAACCCTTAAGAGTTTTCCAATATCGCTATTTGATGGTTCCTGAGTTAAATAAATCTTTAAACCTTTCGTACTTAAAAAGCCTGCTAATAGGTTGCTATGAGTTGATGTACCTGACCCATCTATCCCATCGAGGACAATAAATATCGAATGAGGCATCGTTTTTTCACATTTTTTATTATATGATTCCTAACAAAATTAGGTTTTAAGTTAATAAGTAATTTTCCCATATCATAATAAAAGTGTTAGTATCCATTTAATTCACATTTGATAAATATTTTAAAGGAGATAATTTATTTCTTAGTAGTTGAAGATAATAGTTATTAATAATCATGTCAACAAGGAATGTTTTAGGTTACTGTCCCAATTGCGGACAAAATGTGTTGTTAGTTAGAGAAGCTATAAATTGGCCATTAGCGATAGTTTTATTGATTTTTACGGGGGGAATTGGTCTCATAATATATGGAATCATATATTATAACAAGGTTCCTAGCCGATGTATTCATTGTCACTCACAAATTGCATTAGTTTCAACCAATAGTGTTCAATCTTCAAATCAAATTCAACTTATCTCACGATTAGGAAAAGAAAGCGATATCAATGCTGTTGATCCTGTGGAAGATATTAAGACGCTGCAGCAAAACATTTGTTCATTTTGTGGAGAAGCTTTATTTAATAAAGAAGCAAAATTTTGTGCACACTGTGGTACAAAAGTATGATTCATTAGATTTCTAAAAATTAAAAATATAATCTACATCTTATGCTAAATAAATCCTTATCAGGTATAGAATAAATATTGGGTATATTTTCTTTTCTTAAATATTTTTTTTCACCCGAAATTATCTCTTGTACCCTAAAATAAATTCTATTATCTTTTACCCATATCTTATCAACTAGGATATTAAGTATTCCAAGGTTTCCTGTGCTATATACTTGAAAGGAATTTAATTTTTCCGTTGTTGAACCCTCTAAATAAGATTCATATATTTATAATCCAAATAAATTGTTAATAACCTCACGAAAATTAATTAGATGAAGGTTTATTTTTCACTATCTTTTTTTAAAATCTTCATAAATTCATAAAAATAATTATAAGAATTTTCAAAATAGTTATCTTCTCTTGAATAATCTAATCCTTGGGAGAATAATTCGTTAAAACCTATGACATTTTTTTCTTCGATTATTTTTTTATATTTGTGAAGCAGGTTTTCAAATAGTTCTAAAATTTTAAGAAATTCTTGATTTTCCATTTGAATCTCACCAAACATTTCCATTTCTCTCTGGATAATACTCTCCGCAAAAACTTTTTGGAGTAAAAAAGTTGTACCAGTAAATCGGGTCAATTCATTCAACGGTTCGTTAGCACTCTTGAGCAAATTTAAAAAAAGAATGTTAAGCATATGGGGGACGCCTAAAGTAAGAGCTATTCTTTTATCGTGAATCTCTGGTAAGGTTTCAGTAATAATTAAACCATCAGATCTAAATAATTCCAAGAGTCTATTTATAACTATTTCGTATTGATCGGTTCCTCCTACTTTTAATACCATCATTACATAATTTTTCATATCACTGATTCCTGGACCAAACATAGGATGGAGTGAAATACAATTAACAGGAAATTTGTTCTTTACCTCAGTTAATGCTTTAATAACGGCATATTTCAAAGAAGTGATGTCAAAAATTAACGCATTTTTCTTCAAAAGCGGTCCAATTTTTCTAATCATATTAGATGTGGAGTTTATTGGAATTGAAATCATAATCATATCGGCATTTTCAACACTTTTTTCGAGCGAAAGTTCATAATTGACATTCAATTCTGTAGCAGCTTTTTTTAATTTATCTTCGTTTCGAGCGTAAAATGTTACAACAAACCCATGGTTTTGAAAATATTTTCCAAAAACTTTACCCATACCACCAGAGCCACCAATAATAGTTATATTTTTTCCTAATGTCATTTTTTTCCCAAAATTTCAATAATTTTCTCTTTCATTGTATTTTTATTTGGTTTTATATCTGTCCACCATTCAAATGCTAAGGCCCCTTGATTAACAAACATATCAAGCCCATTCAATGTTTTACACCCAATTTCGCTAGCGTCTTTTAAAAATTGAGTTTGGAGAGGATTATATATGATATCATATACAAATAAACGATCAGTTAATAGTTCCTTAGAAATTGGTGATTTATTTACATTGGGATACATACCAATAGGAGTTGTGTTTATCAAAATATCAGCATCATTTAACAAACTTTCCAGCGTTTCTTTGCTCATATCTTTTCCAGTGGCCGGAATCTTCATTTTATCTTCTAACTCTTTTGCTAATTTAAAAGCTCTCTTCTCCGTTCTATTACATAAAAATATCTCGTCTATCTCTTCGGACAAAGCAAAGCTAATCGCTCTAGCTGCCCCTCCTGCTCCTAAAATCAATACTTTCTTACCTTTAATTTTACATTCCGCATCAATTAAAGCCTTTTTAGCCCCCAATGCATCTGTGTTTTTTCCTATCAAAACACCATTTATATTTTTAATAGTATTAACAGCACCAATCTTTTTAGCAAGTGGTTCGATTTGATCTAAATGCGGGATAATGGTTTCTTTGTGTGGAATGGTGACATTTATTCCTTTCATATCAGACTTTTTAAATCCTAATAATGCTTCTTTTAGATTTTTAGGGGGAACATCAAAGGCTAAATAAATATAATCTAAGGATAATTCTTTTAGTGCAGCATTATGCATTACTGGGCTCATACTATGCTCGATTGGATGTCCAATTACACAAAGAACTTTAGTATGAGCTTTTATATGCGGATTTTTCAACATGTCGTTACAATAATTATTAAATTTGAAACTATTAATATGTTTAAGAATAAGATTAATTTATAATTATTTAGCTAGAAGCAGAAAACAATTAAGGGATGATATTAAAATATGAATAAGATTTCTCTCAGTACGGGAATTTCGACGTTTCCTATGCCTGCCGCAGTCATATCTGTAGGGATTGGTGATGAAGCGAATTTAATTACTCTTGCCTATGTTGGTAAAGTATGTTTAAACCCTCCAATTATAGCAATATCAATACAACCAAAGCGCCACTCTTACAAATTAATCGAAAAACATGGAGAGTTTGTAATTAATTACCCCACAAAAAACCAATTAAAAGAAATGGATTATTGTGGGACCCGTTCTGGAAGAGATGTAAATAAATGGAAACAATTAAAATTGACTAAAGAACAGGGAACAATAGTTCAAGTCCCTATGGTCAAAGAATTTCCGTGGAATATGGAATGCAAGGTCATTAAACGCATAGAATTAGGCTCTCATGTATGCTATCTTGGAGAAGTTGTTGCAACACACTCTGATACGCAATTTGTCTCAAATAATAGATTAGATCCTGAAAAATTCAATTGTTTCGCCTATATTAATGGAAGTTACATAGGATTAGAGAAAGGTGTTTTAGAAACGCATGGATTTTCAATGTAGTAATATAATTTTTTCTATTTTTCTAAATTAAAATAACTCGACAAAGAGATTTTGAGTTGATAGTATGACTAAGGATTCCATAGCTCTAATAGGATTTATGGCAACGGGTAAGTCTACAGTAGGAAAAACATTAAAGGATCGCTTAGGAAAAGACTACAAATTCATAGAGACCGATCAAATTATCATAGAGATAGCTGGAAAGTCAATCCCAAAAATTTTTGCGGAAGATGGTGAAGCGATGTTCAGAGATTATGAGGTTAAGGCATGTAAAAGAGCAGCTAAGTTAAAAAAAACAGTTATATCTTGTGGAGGAGGAGTTGTTTTAAACGAAACGAATATTGAAATATTGAAGCAGTCCTGTCACATAGTATTATTAACAGCAACTCCTGAGGTGATCTATAGTAGAGCGATGAGCGAAGGGAAAGAAAATAGACCTATCATCAATAAAAAAGATCCCTTTAAAGAAATAGAAAAAGTTTTACGATACAGAGAGTCTTATTACAATTCTTCAGCAGAGATCATTATCGATACTACAGAAAAATCAATCGAGAGAATTGTTGAGGACATTCTTATACAAACGAAACTCTGTTAACAAGAAAAAAGAAAAAATTGTTTTATTATTAATTTATTTTTCAATCCTATCCACAAGCCATTTTGGCATAACCAACGACATATAGGTAAAAATATAGAATAAAATCGCAAATATCCAAGCAATGTAAATAAATTCAGAATATCCCGGATGATCAGTAAGAGTAATAAGTAAAGTGTCACCTATAAACATAAGAAAGAAAGCTATCATAGACATCATGGATAAAAACAAAAACATTAAACCCGCTTTTGCTTTAGCATCTTTTGTTTGTTTCCTTGCTTTTCTACAAAATCCGGCAATGAATATATAAACTATGTAGGAATAAAGAATAACTGAAAGCGTTGTATAGAGGCGAATGTTTAATTGTCCTACATAATCTTCAGGGGGAACCCCCCACCAGTTCCAAGGAAGGAATAAAACAACAATTATAACGACTCCAAAAACAATTAAAGGAACTAGAGCTTTTTTCCCTTTACTGGTAATTACCTGTGCAAATACAAATAAAAAAATATCTGCTATAATTATCATGCAGTAGGCAACCGGTAAAGAGATTCTATATATTTCTTTAAAGAAACCTGTTATTACCACTTCACCTAAACCAACAGTAAGAGTTATTAATGCAACCGTAAGTAATATAAATACGATTGATAAAAAGAGCGGGGGATTAACTTTTCTCTCTTTCCACTTCTTAATCATCAATATTGTCATTACGATACTGAAAACAATAAGACCAATATAATACAAGAAAATTGGCAAAATATTGGTACTAAATGGTGTATATGTCATAAAAATAATATCATAATATTCTTTTAAAAATCTTTAGAGTTTAATTTATCGAAATGTTAAATATTTTAAAAAAAATTATTAATTGATATAAGATAATAATTATAGTCGGCTTTCAATTAAATCAATAAAATCTTTAAGTGTTGTTTTTTGGCTTCAAATAAAGTTATAAGAGACTTGTGGATTGTGTCCGAGGGAGGATTAGTTGTATTTAGTAGAGTATACGAAAAAACTTTAGATGAACAACTTTTTGGAGCTTTATTAACTGCACTAAACTCTTTTGCTGAAGAAATTGCTCATGATGGATTATCCAATTTTGAGTTGAGCGATATTCGCTTCACCATATTAAAAAAATCTCATTTTATCTTTATTGCAAATTCTGATAAAAAAATTAAACCTAAAAGGGTTCTTCAAGAGTTGAAAGATGTAATAGCCAAATTTTTTACCATATACTCTGAAGATTTTTTAGATAATTGGGACAATGATGTTTCTATATTTTCAAATTTCGACAATGAAATTGAAGATTCTTTAGACGATCCGATAAAAAAAATGGAAAAGGCATTTTGGTAATTTTATACAATCTGAATCTATTTTCATTTTCACTTCTATTTGTAAAGATGACATAACGCAAATTCATTTTAAACCCTAAATTTATATTTATAGAAACTATTATTTGTTCAAAATAACCGTGAAAATTTTAATAATGACAGAAACTAAACGTTTTAAATGCTCAAGTTGTGGGGAAGAAAACCCAAGAAGGTTACATGAGGAACCAGATAAAACACAAGTGCTCTATTATTCAATGCAAGGTGCTCCAGTCTACAAAAAAAAGATTAAATGCGGAAATTGTGGTTTAGTATTCGATAAAGCTTAAGAAACCTTAGAATTCATCAATCCTCAAATAATAATTGATGTATTTCTCTAATTTTTTCAATTTTAATTTGCCCGGGGGCAGTTTTTTCTTCTAGAGAGCCATATGTCCATAAAGATCCAAATTTAACGCATAATATTCGAGACAATATCCCCACCTCCCCCATAGCAAAACATACAAACTTCTTATCTTGCCGAGAAAGTTTTTTGCATACATTTAAAACTTGTACGTTGTCATCAAAAACTTGAGCTGTTATTATAACTTTAAAAATACTTTCATTTATTTTATGTAAATCAATAAATAGTTCGTGTTTTAACTTCTCATTAAACCCAGTTAGTATTTTAGCTATTTCTTCGTATGTAAGAGATTTTTCAAAATCGTGATAAGAGAAGATTAATTTTACTTTGTTATCGTAAGCTAAATCAATAAGGCCTTTCAAAACTTCGTATTCTGAGTTAATTTCAATATCTAAATAATCTGGCTTTACTTCAATTAAATGTCTTAAAACTTCTAACCTTTCATTTAGACTTAAAATATATTGCCCTCCCTCCTGTTTTCTCCTAAATGTAAAGATTTTTGGAATTTTAGGAGGGATAATACTCATAAATTCTTTTAAAAAGGAGTGAGTGATAAATTCAGCTTCGTTGATGTAATCGAATCTAAGTTCAATTAGATCAGGGCTATTATTTAGCGCAGTTTCTATAAGTTCTTTGTTTGTATTAATATCCTCAGACTTAATTGGAATTGCAACACAGATTTTATATTTCATCATAACCCTATTAAAAAAATTAAAGTAACGATAAATTTACACTTCTAATATCTTTTTAATATCACTTTCGGTTAATTCTAAAGTATTTTCAGCGTTCACTTTTCTTAGTAATTTTTTCTTATTGTAGTATTTTATTATTGGCTTAGCGTTCTTTTCGTAAGCGTCTAACCGATTTTTTAAAGTTTCTTCATTATCGTCGCTTCTTTGTTCAAACTTTATTTCAGTGCCACATTTATCGCAAATACCTTCTGTTTTTGGCGGAAGAGTGTACTTATTAAAAATTTCACCGCAATTTTTGCAGGAATACCTTCCTAAAATTCTTTTTGTTATGATATCGCGACTTACATCTAATAGAAGGAATAAATCTACCTCAGTTATCTGGGTTAAAGCTTCAGTTTGATTTAGAGTTCTTGGAAAACCGTCTAATATGAATCCATGTTCCTTTACATCTTCTTTATTTAGTCTATCATCCACCATATCAATAGTTACCTCGTCCGGAACTAATTCCCCTTTATCCATATATTCTTTAGCCTTTAAACCAAGGGGTGTTTTGTTTTTTAAATTTTCTCGAAAGATATCCCCTGTGCTAATATGTGGAATATCTGGTAATATTTTCTTTATTTGAGAAGAGAATGTGCCTTTTCCACTTCCTGGGGGTCCGAATAATACAACTCGTACTTTTGTTTCCAATTTAATCATCTCTTACTTTAATCGTTTATTATTTTTTTAATAATTAAGAGTATGAATGTATTAAATAACTTTCTTAAATAATAATTAAAAAAATAAAATAAAATAAAACACTTCGAATTTTCGATTCTCATTATGTAAAATACCTCCTCCATACACAATAGCATCATTTATTCGTTGTTCCTTCTTGAGTGTATTCATCGGATACAAGAGTACCTAAATAAGTCTTATATTCACCATATTTGGATACTTCTAGTATCTCTTCATGGAATTTGGAAATTTCCTCAATAGATTCCATGCTAGGCCATTCCTCAATCCCTATAAATTGCCACTCATCGTTTGACCAACTGCAGTCAAGCATGAAATGTAGTTTGTAACCGAGTTCTTCCATTTTCTCGTGATCCTTCCGCATGAATTCTTGCTGTTCCTCTTCAGAAAGCTCAAAATATGCTGGTTTGATTTTGGCGAACATAATTCTGATGATACGTTTTTTCTCTGCCATTTTATCACCTCCTATTTATTTTAAAAAACTTTCATTCTGTCATTTTCAATATTGTTCATTACAATCTATTCTATAAGTTTGCAAAACCTAACTCTACTTAAACAACATTCACTATAATCCTTATCAGAATGCATTCTTGAATTTAGGAACTTGATTTTTCGAATAGTGTATCTTTAGTAATATAATCTGAATTAGAAGAAACTAAGTTTGCCCCCCACCATACAGAAAGAAATCTGGAGTGAGTCGAGCGTTAGGTACGACGGAATATTTACCAAGATCAGCTACTCCATTTTCAATTAACACCTCGTCGTCAATAAAAAATTTACCTGTATAATCTCTGCTGGGTCTTGTTAAAATAATATACGCCGCATCAGCTACAATTTCCGGTTTTCTCGAGTGCTTGAATGCAGTTTCCCCTCCTAATAGGTTTTTTACAGCGGCAGTAGCAATTGCTGTACGAGGCCATAAAGCGTTTACTGCAATTCCATCTTTTTTGAATTCTTCAGCCATACCAAGAACACACATGCTCATACCATATTTCGACATTGTATAAGCTATATGATGAGCAAACCATTTTGAGTCCATGTTTAAAGGGGGTGAGAGATTTAATATGTGAGGATTTTCTGATTTTTTTAAGTATGGGATACATAACTTTGAACATAAAAAAGTTCCACGAACATTAACAGAAACCATGAGATCAAATCGTTTCATTGGAGTTTTTAGAGTGGGAGTCAGACTTATCGCACTTGCATCGTTAATCAAGATATCTATCCCACCAAATTCTTTAATAGTTGCTTCTACAGCTGATTGGACTTGATCTTCAAACCTTATATCAGCAATGCAAGGAATACCTTTTCCTCCAACAGATTCAATATCTTCAACAGCAGAATACACAGTTCCAGGTAGTTTCGGATGCGGATTTTTGGTTTTAGCTACTACGGCGATATTCGCGCCATCTTCAGCTAATCTCATAGCTATCGCTTTCCCAATTCCTCGACTTGCTCCTGTAATAAAAGCCGTTTTTCCTTTTAAACTAGACATTCTATTATCCACCTTTAAAATTTCTCATTTTTTTAGTATTAAATTAGCAATTTCATAAACTAATTTGGTATTTGATTGTAAATATTTGAAGTGATTATTATCGTTTACAATTATAATTTAAAAGAAAAATAATCAAATCGAAGAAGAAAAACGGATTAAGTTGTTGTAAAAGAGTTTTCTACATTTTTTATAAGAGATTCGACTTTTCTCTTTTCTTTGATACTTATTTGTTTCGAGAATTTACTACTAATAGATGATCCATAATAAGAATTTCCAAAAAAAGTAACTGATTTATTTATCGTGTTAATTAAGTATTTATTGCTCCCTAAGTGCAAATATATAGAGATATCGTTGATAATTAACACTTGAGATGGGCTACTGTTATAAATTTCTATAATTTCATATATTTTATTAAAATTATGACAAATATTGCTAAACATTTCATTTTTGTTCTTAGCATTTAGGCGGGGGGGAATAATCTCTCCTTCAAAATTTATATTATTACATTTTACGCTATTTTCATAGTAATCTTGTATTCTTCCACCGATTTTCAAATTATTAAAATAAGCTAATTTTGGAGCAAAATCCAAGATACTTATATCTTTAGGGGAAATTTTTTTAACATCTAAGAGATATTGGACAAATTTAGCAGTGTAATAAGTTTTCCCTGTATTAGTTTCTCCATATAATAATGTTCGGTGTCCAACGTAATTTTTAAAGTCTAATTCGTCCATTTTTATTAAGAAAAAGTAATAAGATTATTTATTTGTAAAATTTTCCCATGAATATCCAGAATCTTTAAGAATTTTTAATATAATAAAACCAAGAGCGCAACCTACAATGGAGGGTAAGAAGAATAAACTCCAATATAGAAGTAACCCTTCTATAGAGAATATTCCATAGATAGGCATAATAAATTCAGCGATAGTCCCTCCTAAGAATACTGTCCCTAAAGGTTCTACAAAAGCAGCATATTCTGCATATTTTGGTTTTTTTTTTTGTAAAATGTATGAAGTAATACCCACAATTAGAGCGCCTGAAATACCACCATGAAAAGCGTGAATAGACCCGATTGCAGTAGCAAAACGAATGATAGCAATACCAAGAGCAGTAACTACAGAGAATAATATCCCTAATAAAACCCCGCTCAAAACATTAATTAGATGAGCGAAAGGATTTATTTTAGTTCCAGCAATTGTAAAGTAAGCAAATGGATTTAGATAACTCAAAACTACTCCAACAGCAATTAGAATCGCAGCTACTGCTATTTTAATAGTCATCTTATTTTTAAATTCAATATGTTTTTCTTCTGACATGATATATCCTTCTATAAAACCATAATTTATATTTCAATCCTAACTTTAATATTCATAATCAATCTATTCTAATAAATGATATAACTAATATCTTTGCTTGATAAGGGATGAATATAGGAGAATTGGAGATTAACCCTTCAAAAATCATCTGTATTGGGACTAACTACATGGATCATATCGAGGAAACAAAGTTAGAAGTACCAAAAGAACCAGTTCTTTTTCCAAAGACTTTAAACTGTCTTATCCCAGATGGTGAATCCATTATCTATCCACAATGGATATTTAACAATCGTAAGTATAACCGAATTGATTACGAAGTAGAGCTTGCTTTTATTATAAAAGATAAGTGCAAGTATGTAAAAGCTAACAAAGCGTACGATCATATTCTAGGTTATACTATATTTAACGATATTACAGCTAGAAAGATACAAGTTAAAGATATAGCATCAAGATTACCTTGGTTTCGTTCAAAAGCGTTAGATACTTTCGGTCCAATAGGTCCCAGAATTGTAAGCCATACTGAAATCGATGATCCCCACAATCTTAAACTCGAACTAAAACTAAACGGAGAAATTAAGCAATCGTCAAATACAAAACATTTATTATTCAAGATACCTGAGCTTTTAGAAAATATTTCACAATTCTTTACTATGGAACCGGGAGATATTGTAGCTACGGGTACCCCGTCAGGCATAGGTCCAATTAAACCGGGAGATATTCTAGAAGCTTCGATCGAAAAGATTGGAATTTTATCAAATAAAGTTGTTTTAGAAGAGGTATTGAGTTAAATGGTAAAAATTGGAAAAACTACGATAAATCCGACGAAAATAGTGTGTTTAGGGCGGAATTATTTAGATCACATTAAAGAAACAAACGCACCCATCCCTACAGAACCTGTTTTTTTTGTGAAGACTTTGAATACACTTATAACTGATAATGAACCAATAATTTACCCCAAAATTCTATATGAGAGTGAGAAGTATAAAAGAGTCGATCACGAAGTTGAACTCGCTTTTATTGTTTTTCAAACGTGCAAAAATGTTTCAGCTGATGATGCATTCGATTATATCCAAGGATACACTATATTTCTTGATTTAACTGCGAGAATTATGCAAAAGAGCGATAGAAATATAAATTTACCGTGGTATAGAAGTAAAAATTTCGATTCGTTCGGACCGATTGGACCAAGAATAGTTCCGTGTAGTGAAATTCCCGACCCCCATAACTTATCAATTCAATTAAAAGTTAACGGACAGACAAGACAATCTTCGAATACTAAGCATATGTTGTTTAAAATCCCTCAAATACTAGAATATTTGTCTAAATTTGTAACATTAAAAAGCGGAGATATAATCGCTACAGGTACTCCAAGTGGAATAAGTCCGATACAACCGGGCGATGTTTTAGAGGCCTCTATTGAAAAAATAGGTACGATTAGACATGAAGTTATTTTAGAACAGGTATAATTTGTTTATTGTAGTCTTAGGAGATTTATGTTATAAAATCACTGTATACGTATTTTTTTTTATCAGAATTAACGATAATCTTTTTCATTTAATCTACTTAATAATAATTATATGACAGAAGAAATATCTGAAGAGGTTAAGAAAGAGATCTTTAGATTAGTTTCAACTCCAGGAGTAGAAATCGAGGATATTCCTGATAGAGTGAATAAGATTTATGAGACTGAGTTAAATTATGAAGAAGTTATGAAAATATTATCTGATGAATATCTAAAACATAATCTCGATTACGGCAGACGCCTTTGTTGTAGGTTCTGAAAAGGCGTATTTTACTTGATTAATAAAAATAATTCTAAAAAGAACATATCTAAATTCAAATCTTTTAACAATTCCATGTTATGATAAATATAAGAGTAAACTCTTTCTTCATTAAAGTATTTTAAACACAAATTTTTACCCTTTACTTCTCTTAAGATTGAAACTGTTTCGCGAAGGATCGACTTCAAATATTTCGTGATTACTTCTTTTTCGCACTTTAACAAGTTAATATCAATAATGTTAAACCAAGATTCTTTAGAAAAAGTAATATTTTCCAATTCGGGTTGTAATTTGTACACTTCCTCTTTTCTAAATTTGTTGTAAACTTTTTGCATTCGATCTAAGATTAAGTCTTTTGATTTGTTGTACATTTTTTTCTCTAAAATATTTCTTAACAAGATAAAAATCTGCTGAAATACTCCTAAAATATCGAAAAAATCTGCTACTTGGCTTAACGATTCAACTTCCTCCCATTGACCGTAATAATCTTCAATAACTTTGAGAAATGGTAAATAAACATTCATATTTCCATCCCAACTATGCTTCTTTTTTATCCATACAGGTTCGAACTCTTTTAAAAAAGCTTGTTTTATTACATTAAGACGCCCCATTAAAATTTCTGTTTTTACGCTTTTTATATCAGCAGCAACAAATAGCAATTTAAATTTCGGTTCCAATATATAAATCCATCTTAATCCTCCCATTTCTATAGATTCCAGCGATTGGTGAAATTCTTCAACAGAGAAGTGATGGAAAGCTGTTAGAAAACCAGAAACAATATCTTCGTCGGCGTCTGTTTTCAAAAATGATTTATATAGCAATTTGATTCCCGAATCACTATTTAATATCCAAATTATCATCTTACAACCATACCCTTAAAGAGTTCTAAAATTGGAATAGATTTAGCTCTGAAATTATACTTTATATTTTCTCAATTAATAATATCATTAATAAGATAAATAAATTCAGATCAACAAAAATGATATAAATTAATAAAATTTTTTAGGTGCTCTTCATTTTTTAACAATTACTAAGTTCAAAATTCGTTTTTGAAGGACTTAGAACGTAATAATAATACGGTTTCAATATAAAAAAGATATTGGAATGAATAAAGTCGAAAGATTTAGCGTTATTTTTATGTTTTTTGGCCTTTTAATCACTAATTTTGAGCATACAATTTAAAATATAAATTTGAGACAAAAAAAATGAGTAAAATAAGCAAGATAATCGTTAAGGCTCTCGTGACTGGTGGTTCCGCAAGTGGTGGGCCACCTATCGGCCCTGCTGTAGGTCCTACTGGCATAAATGAGAATTGAGTCAATTTTCTATGCAAACATAAAGGATGTAGTAGATGCCGTTAACGAGAAAACCATGCTTTTTAAGGGTTTGACCGTACCGGTAAGAATTGAGTGTGATCCTGAAACAAAGCAATTTGAAATTTTCGTAGAAACACCGAGTACAGCCTCACTACTTTTAAAAGAATTAGGAATTGAAAAGGGAAGCATAAATAGTTCTGAAAGCAAGGCTGGAGATTTGACTATTGAACAAGTAGTTAATGTTACTAATGCAAAGAAAGATATTTTTTTAGCTAAAACATTTAAAAATGCTGTAAAAACAGTATTAGGAACTGCTTTATCGATAGGAGCAACTGTAGAAGGTGAAGACCCTCGCCTAGTTCAAAAAAAGATTGATAACGGAGAATATGACGATAGAATAACGGGGGAGACATAAAAAATGAAAGTAGATGATAAACTCTTAAAAAAATCACTAAACGCAGCAATCGATTTTTCGGTAATAAAAAAGGATGGATTTAAAGATAAAGTAAGGAAATTCGATGAGTCAATTGATTTCATTATAAATTTAAAAGACATTAACCTTAATGATCCTAAGCAGAGGATCGACAAGGAAATATTACTACCGAATAACATTATAACGAAAGATAACCCTAATGTTTGCGTGATTGCCTCAGACGAAATACTTTTAGAAGCGAAAAACTTAGGACTAGACACAATTGATAGTGATGGATTAGTCAGATTAAATAATGAAGAAAAAAAAGTTAAGAAAAAATTTGTAAAAAAATACGATTTCTTCATAGTTGAAGATAAAATGATGCCAAATGTTGCTCGATATTTAGCAAGATTCCTTGGACCATTAGGTAAAATGCCGAAACCTTTTCCAAGTGGATATGGCATTATTTCTAATCCAAATGATTTACAAGTAGCTATCGAACGGTACTTAAAAATCATAAGAATTCAGTTAAAAAAGCAACTATTAATTCAAGTTAAAATTGGGAAAAAGTCTATGGCGAAAGAAGAGGTTTTTGAAAACATGAAGGCTATTGTCGAATATATTGCCGATCAAATGCCCCATAAGTATAACAATATTAAATCTATGTTTTTAAAAACAACAATGGGTCATCCTATTAAAATAGACGAACAATTTTTAAAGAGTATAGAGGTGTAAAAAAATGATCGGAAAACACCACATACCTCAATGGAAATTGGATGAAGTAAATCATTTAGTTGATTTGTTTAAAAGTCATAGTAATGTTGCTGTCATAGAAGTCGCAAAATTAAACGATAGACAAATTCAAGAGATGCGAAAAATCTTAAGAGGAAAAGCAATAATACGGATGTCAAAGAAGAGCTTACAGCTGAGAGCGGTAAATAAATATAGAGAGGAATCTAAAAAAGCTAATTTAGATGAATTTTTAGAAAGAATCCCTGGCCAAGCCGCATTATGTTTCACCAACTTAGATGTATTTGAGCTAAAGAAAATTTTTCTTCAAAGTATATGGATGGTTCCTGCTAAACCAGGTGAGATAACGACCGTTGATATTTGGGTGCTTGCTGGAGATACAGGATTACCAACCGGACAAGTTATTAGCGAATTAAACATGACACTTAGACTTCCAACGAGAATTCAAAATGATACAATTTGGGTTAGAGATGATACGCAAACTCATAAAGCGGGAGATTTTGTTGATGTTAAGCAAGCTGCAGTATTAAAGAAGCTAGGAATTACCCCAATTGAATCATTGATAAAAATAGATTATGCGTGGAGCAATGGTGAAATCATTTCTGAAGAAATACTTTATATGGATATGGATAAATTCAAACAAGATTTTTCAATAGCGTATAGAGAAGCACTTGGAATTCTGTTTGAAATGCCATTCTTTTCGGAAGATATGACAGATGAATATATTCGAAAAGGTGCATCTGAAGCAAATTTATTAAATTTGATTATTTTTGGAGAAGGCGTTCAAGCTATTATCCCGGTAGAAACTAAAGTTGAAGAAAAAGAAGTCGAAAAAGTCGAAGAAGAAGAAGACGAAGAAGTTGGTATTGGAGGATTATTTGGATAAATAACTAAGATTTTTTTAAAAATTTCAATTAAAAATACAATTATAATGATAAAAAAATAAAAAAGAGGTTAAAAATTATGGAAAGTATTTACGCTGCCTTATTGTTGCATAAAGCTGGAGGAAAAATTAACGAAACGAACGTAGAAAAGGTATTAACTGCCGCAGGTGCTAAAGTTGATAAAGATCAAATCGTTAAATTAATTGCTGGATTGAAAGAAACAGATATTGAGGACCTAATCAAATCTGCTAGCTCAATGCCCGTTGTTGCTGCTCCAACTGAGGGAGTTAGTAAGAAAAAAGAAAAAAAGAAGAAGAAAGAAGAAGAAGAACCCGAAGAAGAGGAACCAACTGGTATTGGAAGTCTCTTCTAAATACGGGAATCAATATAATATAGCACAAAATCGAACAAGAATTTAATATTTTTTTAATTTATTTTTTTTCTATCATTTTTTTATTTGGATGATTAAGATTTATCAAGAAATCAGAAATCTAGGTAAATTAACTAAACAAATCAAAAAGTTTTTTTTAAATTCTATTTTTTTTATGTTAACTCTCTTAATTGAGAATTTTTTAATTTTACTAAAAAAAGATAACACTCATTAAAGATTTGGAACTGATACACCATGGCTGGAAAATTCATCAAGTTCTTCTCTCCGTTCGTACGGATAATGCCAGAAATTAAACAACCGCAAAGAGAAGTACAATTCAAAGAAAAATTACTGTGGACCGTGGTAGTATTAATAATCTATTTAATAATGTCAAACATTCCACTTTACGGAGTATCCTCGCAAGATACTGCTGATTATTATTATTGGCTGAGAGTTATATTAGCAAGTCAGAAAGGAACGCTAACAGAACTAGGAATCGGTCCAATAGTAACCTCAGGATTGATAATGCAATTACTTCTCGGCTCTAAAATTATAAAAATTGATATGAGCGACCCTTACGACAGATCGATGTTTAGTGGTTCCCAAAAAGTTTTCGCAATGTTTTTAACCGTCCTTAACATTATAGCGTATTTGGCCGGAGGAGCTTTTGGAGAATTAACTATCGCAAATGCGACGTTTGTATTTTTACAATTACTCTTTTCGGGAGTCGTTATTATCTTACTTGACGAAATTTTACAAAAGGGTTGGGGAATTGGAAGCGGAGTATCTTTGTTTATCGCTGCTGGCGTAGCAGGACAAGTTTTTTGGAACTTATTTAGTTTTGTTGAAGCAGGTCCTAATCAAGGCGCAAGAGGAATTGTTATTGCTTTCTTTCAATCTTTAACAAATCCTAGTATAGATACAGCCACACTATTTTTTAGACCTGATAGATTACCTTCACTTTTTGGAGGAATTACCACTTTAGCGATATTTTTAGTCATAATTTGGTTTGAATCTACGAAGATCGAAATTCCGCTTGCGTACAAGGGCTATCGAGGTTTTAAGGGGAAGTATCCTATGAAGTTGCTGTACGTTTCGAATATCCCTGTTATTCTAGTAAACGCGCTGTACGCCAATTTTCTGTTTTTTGGGCAAATTATTGCAGGTCCTTCTTCAAATTTTAGGAATCCAGGTAGTAATTGGTTTCTTAACTTAATTGGTACATTTGAGACAGGGTCATCAGGAGTAGCAACTGGAAGTTATTTAGTTCCAACAGGGGGTCTTCTTTATTATTTTACTCCCCCTCAAGGATTAGATCAATTAATTGCAGATCCATTTAGAGCCATAATATATCTCGTCTTCTTTATATTTCTTTGTGTGATGCTCGGCCGTGTCTGGGTCGACGTTTCAGGGCTTGCGCCAAAAGATATAGCCCAGCAAATAATAGATTCCGGGATGCAGATCCCAGGGTTTAGAAGTTCGGATAAAATTATTGAGAGGATTTTAAAGCGATATATCCCTACTTTGATTATTCTGAATGGCTTTATAATCGCAATAATGAGTTTCTTCGCCGATTCTCTAGGTGCATTGACTTCAGGTACGGGACTATTGATAGCTATAGGAATCGTGCATCAATATTCAGAATCGCTCGCGAAAGAGATGGCTGCAATGCAGTATCCGGGCATGCGCGCGTTATTGGGTATGGATTGACATCAAACCTTAATCTCTTTCAATTAGAGATTTTTATCTGAAAAGTTTAATAAATTATCAAGATTATTTCAATATAATTATGCTTTTATTTATATTTCAAGATTCAAACGCTTTTTTAGACTGGATTAGATATCCTCCGGGATCCATGATATTTATAATGCTATTGGCTACAACAACAGCACTGATTAGTACTGGCCTTACCAAATGGTTAGTTGATACAGATGAGATAAATAGAAAACAAGTTATAAAAAAAGCTCACGACGAGGATAAAGCAAAGATTATTGAAATTGCTGAAACTGACCCAGAAAGGTATAGAAAGTTAAGAAAGCGCTGGGAAAGGCTGGATGCTATGATAAAAACTTCGCAACAAAAAATGGCGTTAAAGAGAATGTTACCTAGTTGTATAACTTTCCTTCCAATGATAATTATCTTTGGTGTGGTAAGAACTCTTTACGATCCATCAAACCCAGTCGCGTTATCACCAATGAACGCAAACGATGTACCATTTATAGGAGATATGATGGCTGCTTATACGATTGGTAGTCCGGTATGGACTGCTTATGTATATGGATTTGTTACGGCTGTTGGAAAAGAAGCAGGTTGGATAAACTTTACTGCTTGGTATTTTATCTGTAGTTTTGGAATAAATACCCTTATTCAAAGATTGTTAAAATTACAAACGCAAGCACAAGGAGGAATGGAACAGATGATGGGTGGCAGTAAGGCTAAAGGCTTAGAATTTCCAGATATTTAACTTCTATTCTATTTACTAAAATTAAAGCGCAGACAGAGGGATTCGAACCCTCGGGTGCTTTCGCACACTGGCTTTCTGGGTAATGTTACCACTCCAAGCCAGCGCCGTACCGCTTGGCTATATCTGCAAAAAAAATAGTGCTAACGACGCTTTTTGGCGGCGTTCAGCTAAAGTTCCAAATATCCTTTCTTTATGATTAATTTATTATTTTGTAGGAATGGAAACGGTTTCTTTTAATTTCTTTTCTAGGTTAGCTTTTTTAATTGCAGCTTCAATGTCGCTATGTGAGGCTCCTTTTTTGATTTCAATTGTTTCGGTTATAGGTTCGAGGTGCCTATAATTAGCCCTTCTTCTTCTAACATTCAACCCATCAATTAAAATATAATTTTTATCGATGATATCAACTACAACACAATACTTTCCAGCTTCCCTTCCTGTTGTTTTGACGCAAACGCGTCCTATGTCATATACGCTCATTTAATTCGTCACCAAATTAATTTTATTAGTTATCTTCTCTGAATTTTGTATTTTCAGAAAAAATAAACTATTATTTGTAAATTTAGAAATAATTTTACTAATAAATTTTTTACGCTTTTTGTTAGAAATCGTTTGGTTTAATTCTTTCTAATTCTTTAAGGATTATTTGCACCACTTCTTCGACTGACAAACTTTCTGTATCAATAATTAAATCGAAGAAATTATGAATAAAGTCGTTATCACTTAAATCAATGTTATAGAGTTTATAAAAGCGTTTTAACTCAGATTCTTCCCTTATAGTCGTTTCCTTTAATTTTGCATCGTAAGAGCTCTGATCTCTTTCTGTCATTCTTTTTACGCGAATTTTCAATGGGCAAGTTAAGTGTATCTTGAAATCTGCAATGGATTTTAGCAAGTGTCCACTTAATTGGCTATCAATAATAATGCTGCCCTTTTTTGCCATATCTATTACTTTTTTATCTAAGGTTTTGTCGATCTCTGGATTCTTCTCAACGTAGTTAGTATACTCCTCTAGTGTCATACCATTTTCTTCTGCTAAATCTCGAAACGCTTGGCCCGTTGAATAATAGAGTATTCCAAGGTTTTCTGCTAATAATTTGGCAATTGTAGATTTACCTGTTCCGTGTAATCCAGATATAGCAATTATCATTTTTCTTAATCACAAAACTGACTGAAACTATTATAAGAAATTATAACGGGAAAATATTTAATATTAATGAAATTTCCAGAGTGATTCATTCTGAAGGTTGCCAAACTGCTTCTTTGAGAAGAGTTTGTAAACAATGAGCACAATATCTTCCGCTCTCGGGTCGATTTGCTCTCCTCGAAACGCGGTTTGTTTTTTTTGCTTTTGAAGGTCTTAATCTTGGTATAGCTTGTAGTGGTTTTTTGCAGATAGCACATTGAGCTTTACTTGGTTTTTTTCTCCAATAATGGGTAACATTTATGTTTCCGGGAGTTTTTAGCTTTTTACGTGCTTGAGCCTTTGATCTTAAACCGGGTCTTGGCAAATAGATTACCTTCAGTATTTTAATTAGTTATATTCGATATTTTAACTGATAAGGTAAGGGATGAAAACTTAATTAATTTTATCATTTTTACTAAATTTCAAGATTCAATTTCTCTTTAAATTCTTTAAACACTACATATAAATCGTCTGCTATTGAATCTCTGTACTTCTGATTAGTAATGTTTTTTTCTCCATTTTTTAAAAATTCTTCGAAAATTTTTGTTAATTTTACTTTGCCTAATTCTAAACCGGGAAACCTGTCAAAGTTTTTTTTCAAATTTTTAAAAAGGTCAAATATTATCTCGTTATTATCAAAAGTCTCTAATTTTAATGCATCCATTACTGTTATAAATGAGGATGTAATTTCAGAACTGATTCTAGGAATTTCAAGAATGGAAGAACTTGTTGTTTTCGAAAATTGATTTGTCGAAAAATTAAGTGAGGAGATTTTATTAATAATGTCGATAGCTTTGTAATAGTTGTCAGTAATATTCATATTGGCTAATAATTTCGAAAGTTCTATATTATTCTTATTTAAAGATAAATTAATCTTTAACAAATCGTTCATAGCACTTTTTATCGATCTTTGATAAAAGTTCTCTTTAAGATTACCAGTTTGATATTTTTGATCTAAACTAATTATTGTATTTACGATAGCAAAGAGTTCCGATTCAAGTTCTGATCTAATTTCAGAAGTAGTTTTTTTTTGATTTGTCATTATCTTGGTGCTATTAATAAATGCTAAAATATAAATGTGGGGCGTAAAAAATAAAAAATTACTGCAATAATTATCCCTATTGCTAAAGATGAGATGAGTACTCGAAATGTGGACGAGTTAGATAATTCTCTTATAGCCAGGGAAATTAAAATAGGAACCCATATACATAGCGTTAGTGCTTCAATAAGATGAAGCACCGTCCACACTGGTGAAGTAAAATATGGGTCACTTAAAACAGTGTCAGGAAATCCCATACCTGAAATGGTAATGTTAGGAATTCCGATTAGAATTATTAAGATTTCAATTGCATAAATAAATAAATAAGGAGCAAAGGCACATAACATCATTTTATATTTCTTTGCTTGTTGTTGATGCAAAGTTCCTCCTTTATAAATGCTAAAAGGGCTCATCTCAGCTTCGCTATACTTGTCTTTTTCTTCTCCTTCTTTTCCAAAACGAACTTCTAAACGTTCTGAAAAACCGACTGCAACATTTGCCCCTCTAGAAAAAATCCATATTAAAAATAACCCCAAAATCAAATAGAACACAAAACCAAATGCGAAAAAGGCTATGAAGGCAGCTAAATTAATAAAGAACCTATCGATGCTCAAGGGTGGTATGGTTAGGATATTAACGTGTGAAAATAAAGCTAAAAACCTGAGTCCATATAAAAGCCCAATAAATAGCATTATTCTATACCCCGGAGAGTTTTTCCTCTTATGATTAATGTTCCAAAAAGCTCTATTTGGTTTGGTAAATAACCACAGGATTATAACGTACCAGCGAGCGGGAGAAGTGAAATCCTCTTCAATACGCTTAAAAATAGAAAAGTTTTCTATCCTTTCAACTCGTAGTCGTTTTCCGCAAAAAGCGCAAACGAAGCTGTCCACCCGATTATCGTTCCCGCATCTAGGACATCGATTAGCTGCAACTGCTGACATAGTTGTATAGCATAGTTTAAGTTTTTATATCTATCATATAATTATAATCATTTAAAAATTTCTTTTATGTAGCTTTTAATATTAATAGTAAAATAGATCGTGTAATTCCTCTTAAAAAAATCAAAATTTGTTAGTTTGGAAAAGAGGTCTTATTGAAAGTTAATAATAGAGTAATCATCGTAATTAATAATCTTATATTCTCTATTTGTAAATAGTTTAATTAACTCCAAATTTGTACGCGTGTGACTTGTAATTTCAGATACCTTTATACTTGATGGTTTATCAACGTAACCCATTAGAGGGATCAATTGATCGCTAAGATATTTGTCAACAGGAATTTCATTTTGTAGATAGTGTATCATTTCATGAGCTACATTATGCCCTAATTTTTCTGACGAGAGTTTTTTTTCTCCTAAAAAAGTTCCAGTTGAAATTATTACCCCCGTATCTGAATGGGCCCATAAAGAGACTCCAACGCCTGGACTAATAGAGTTTACCCAGGTTAGTTTAATATCAGTATTAATCCTTAAACTTCCTTTAATTTGCTGTTGGATAGACTTTTTAATTCTTAAACCGATATTATCTCTATTACGGTTTAATTGATTTGTAATTGTTATTTCGCCTTGAATTAAATCGACATTACCTAACTCTATTAAATTAATTGGTTTTATAATTCCTTTCGCGGGATAAATTACACATTTTAGTTGCGCCCCCCCTTTAGGATAAAATCCATGCTTCAGAATATCGATATCGATTTTTAATCCTGATTTTTCGAACATTTTATAAGTAACTTCTTGAAGATATTTAATGCTTGGTGCCCATTTACCAAATGTTCCACCACCTTTGAGTATAATCTCAATTTGTTCGGGTTTTCTAAATCCTAAGCTGGCTATCTGAATGGGTTGCAACAATAATCCAATACTCGCTGCTGTGCCTATATCTATGTGTATGTTACTTTTTACTTCATTCGTGGTGTTTGGGATTATAGATATCTCTTCAGAGCCCACCTTACAAGTGCTTAAAGAGCTGCTAGATATTTCGGTTAAAGCTTTTAACCCAAGAAGATGTTGTAACCTTAATCCTGGTTTTGGTCGATTAGCACGAATGTTTTTTATTCTTATAGGGCGTTTAAATAAAACTGAATATGCCGCGCTAAGACGTAGAATAGCTCCGCCTCCTTCACCAAAAGATCCATCGATCTTTAATAAATCACTATCACTCAAGACAAATCTACTTCTTTATATAATGTTTTTATGCGTTCGATACCACGGTAATCTTTTATTAAGTTTACGACTTCCTTAGGTACTAAAATCGTCCAATTTCTATTTTCCCTGCTTATTAGTCTTCTAACATTTGAACCGTTATATTTTTTCTTGAAAATTTCTAATTTTTCACCTATATTGAATCCTTTAATTCGAAAGAGTTGTCGAACCCAATCACTATTAGAAAAAATTGTATCAAACTCTCCTACTATAGAAATAGCATGGT
>Ga0255055_10000083_pt1 | contig 67782 bp, 79 predicted proteins | sample JV7_2_27_MG_FD_188633 | JGI IMG/M metagenome (GOLD analysis project Ga0255055, IMG submission 188633) | Seawater microbial communities from Jervis Inlet, British Columbia, Canada - JV7_2_27 | ecosystem: Environmental > Aquatic > Marine > Inlet | place: Canada: British Columbia | collected... | reverse complement strand
CATGCCGGGAGTCAAGTCCTGAATAATCCGATCCTCTGTCGCCATCTGTCCAACCACCGATGCTTGACTCTGGCAGGTCGATGTACTCGTAGAATTGCGCCAATGGCACAGTGATGAATTTTCGCTCACCACTGGTCAGCTCGACCCTTATCCAAAGTATCTGTGCATTCGGCACGGCTCCTTGTGGAAATACCAGCTCAGAGGATACCACCTGAGACTCGTTAAATCTCTGGTTTCGGCATAGTTTTTTGAGGTTTATTTGGTAGCCAAGCATCCCGCTACATCATCACGAACCAGCCCTGCACGATAGGGGCGAGAAACAAGACCACCAACACAACTACCAGCCCAGCAATGAGCCACTTGAATCCTGTGCGCATCAGACTCGCCTCTGCTTGATGATTTTCTGCGCCTTGCCCGGAGTGCCCTGTTGAAGCCTCTTGCGCCTCGCACTCATCTTCGCAGATCGATTCTTGAACCCAGTGGCATCAGCTGCTGCCTTCTGGTCAGCTGCTGTGGCATCTGCGGACGCCTTGCCAAGCGCCCTACCGAGCTGCTTTGTTTTGCTCGGCGGTTTCTTCGCTACGAGCGCCTTGGGTTTGGATGGGGGCTTACGATAATTCACTCTCATCGGATTCTCCGTGGAAGATGCACCCCTGCCACATCAGTATATCAGTTCAGTCAGGCAGTATCAGCCCAGAACTTTTCTCGCCCCTGATCTCGCCCACCTGAGCGTCATCGAATGTGCCCTTCAATGTCTGCATCATCATGAAAATCGTGTACTGGGATTCAGTCAGGTCTTCATGGTCTGTGGGTAACTCTTCGCCATCTTCCAGATTGAAGTCCACACCCCACTCAACCGCTGCCTCTTCGTCATCCTGTCCGGGCACGTCCCTGACCATGAGGTAACAGGTTCTATTTTTCTTTTCCATTTACCACCTCGTATTCACCTTCCAACATCGCTGGGTCGTTCATTGTTTTCACCCACGACTTCTTCAGCTGCTCCAACTGTTTTGGCGTCGCGTTCTTGAATGGGTTCTGGTGTGACGATGTGATCCTGAGCTTGTCATCGAAGATGCCGAAGTGTCTGCCCATCTGCTGGAGTGCATTCGACTTGTCTGACAGGACGTAGCGATACTCCTGTCGATGCACAGTGATGTCCTTGCCCTTGTCATCTTTGCCTTCCACTTTGCGCACCGTCATGTTCACACGCTCCACCACGGAGCGCTGATCATCGGTCAGCTCATCGGGTGCCTTGTACATGTACTCACCCGGACGCAGTGGGTCGTCTTTCAAAAAACCGACACGATCTGTGAATGCGATCTTCGAGTACTCGTTGACAACATCGACAGCCGACTTATCTGCACGCTCGTTGACGCGCTTCCTGATGCGCTGTATCTCCGCGACGATCTCTTCGTTGCCGAGTAGAATCTTGCCGTGCGTACGTGCGTAATTGTCTGAGTACCCGGCTGCCAGTGCCGCTTTCAGAACGACCGGCTCGTTGGCGTAGTGTCTGGCGAACTCTCGTTGCTTCGGTGTCATGCGCGTAGTGTACCTAACCCACTGAAATAGATAAAACTAGCACTGAGTGTGAATCTTTTATCACAAAGGGGTTGACTTCCTATGGCAGCTGTTTATAATGCACTCATTGGTTGGTTGCATGAACCTTAGCATCCGATGGATGGGCAACCTTCTTGATGGGGCAGCCAAAGGGTAACCAGCCAATTCGGGAGATGTAGACACGTATGAATCGTGTGCGGGCTGTAACCCCGTTCCGCAAGGCAGCATAGGTTTGATTCCTATCATCTCCACCAAACAACCATCGCTGGTTGTCCAATGTCGAGGTGAGAACTCATCTGAGGATTGCCCAACCAGCGATACTTTGGAAGTGCGGCGCAGTAGGAGAGGCGCGACAGACTGTAAATCTGTTGTCTACGACTGAGTAGGTTCGATTCCTACCACTTCCACCAAATTCAAGAAGCCCCGGTGTTGCGCCGGGGTCATTTTAAGCAAGCACATGAAGGAGACTTTCATGAACAGCTACCTCAAAGGCGTAATTGCCAGACTGAAAACCGATCTTGCTCAAGCAAATGAGTTGGTCGAAAAAACTGAGGCACAAAATCGTGCCGCGAATCAGAAACAGCGCGACATCGAATCAGCCTTAGCAAAATACATTCGACAAGCACAGGTTGAAGGAAAACAGGAAACGCTCGGCGTTCGCTCGCGCACCGTAGAACTTGCACAAGAGACGCTCACTCGCTGTGAGCAAAACATGTACTTGCGCGAAGGCAATAGACGCATCAACGCTTCGTACTGGGAAATCAGGCGCTTCGTTAAAGACGGCAACATGAGTACATTCTTTGACAGGGCGAAATCTTCTCCGCTTCGCAGAGAGATCGCAATTCTCGGCTGGTGCCACACCATCATGTCACACGACAGCGCACAAAAGACTGTCAGGCTCTCCGCTGACATCGACTTTGAATCTAACCGCATAAGAGACGAAATAGACAACACCGAGGTGACCAATGACTGACAACAAAATCATTTTCACAGCAGAGAAACGCGAAGAGTTGCGTGTCGCATACGACGCTACAGTCAAACGCGGCGACGATACCTTCTGGTTTGATGGCGTCGAGATTGTCACTGGCTACGCCAAGTACCTGATCGAATATCTCGACATGAAATTCGGCCCCTCTCAAGAGCAAGAGTTTGCTGCTGAAGAGGCCATGGAAAGCGAACACTTTAATAAATAAAGGAGAAGGACAATGCCACGAGTAACATTTGTAAAGAAAGCACGCAAGAAGAACCCTGTCTGCAAGAAGGGTGAGTCCTACTACTGGTGGAAATTCAGATACGGTGGCAAGCGCTACTCCCTGACCAGACCACGAGCAAGTCAGCTCACACGGTCAGCCTACTTCGGAACCATCTACGCGATGCAAGAAGAGATCGAAGACTGGAGTGGCGATGACTCCGATGAGTTTGATGGATTGAAAGAATCCATTCAAGGACAAGTCGAAGAACTGGGTCAGGAAACTCAGGACAGCCTCGACAACATGCCTGAGTCGTTGCAGTACTCACCAACGGGTGAGCTGCTACAGGAACGTATCGACGCTCTGGAAGGCGCTGATAGTGAACTGGACTGCATCGATGAGTTCGACTTCGATGAGGAAGAGTTCGTTCGCGAGCCGTTCGATGACGATGAAGAGTACGCCTCTGACGAAGAGCGCGATGAAGCTGAAGCTGATCACGAGCGTGAGCAGGACGAGCTTGAGTCCGACCACGAACAGGATCAGTTGGACGAGCATCAGAATGCATTCGACAGTTGGCTCGAAGAAGCCAAGGGTGTACTCACCGAGGCGCTCGATAACGCCATCATTTGATGGCATCCGGCGGAAGCGACCAGTATTGTCTTTTGACATCACTGCCATAGTCATGTATAATGTCTGTTCGACATAGGAGAACACAATGGTGTACGAACTGAAGAACTACAGGACAGCAGAAGGTACGAAGACAGTACTGGTTGGTCCGCACGGTCGAAAGAAGATGCCTATTCTTCTCATCGACAGCAAGGGTGTGAAGGTCCGCAAGGTGCCGCTCGAAGAGCAGCGCTTCTTCTCTGACCCACCGCCCTTCAAAAGACACAAGACCATAAAGACGGTCGCTCGGCAGTACAGGGCGATTGGTTCACGAATCGGGATCACCAAAGCCGCCAAGGCGTTCCTGACTGATATCACTAACGCGGCATAGGAGAAAACAATGTCATTATCAACAATAGCAGCACAACTCTTGAGTGAAGCTGGCGTCAGCGCCGACGACATTCTGGCCGATGCCGGTGTAGACCGCAAAGGCGCAATCAAGGCGCTCGCAGCACAGCTGGGCGTTGACATCAACGAGCTGGCCGACACTTCGGCACAGCGCGAAGGCACGCCGGTTGAGATCACTGACGCTGAGGTCGCAGCTGTACGCAGCGGTCTGTCGGTCCTGAACCGCGCTTTTGGATGAGTGCAACGTCACTGGGGATGGAGACTCGCACAGTCTGTGAAGTTTCCAGTGACCAAAGCCCTCGGTCTGATTGGCTACACGTTTGATGACTTCCCTCTGGGGAGTATCCCTCGATCAAGGGGAACGCAGTAGCCACCAGACCGGGGCAAACTCTGGAGAACAAATATGGCTTACAAAGCGATTGCGAATAACAACGCATGGTTGAAGAAGTTTATGGCCGGATGGCACCTGACCAGACCAGCAGTTGCGAAAGCAGTCGCGGTCAACATCAGCACCGTTGATCGCTGGCTGGTTCCGCCTCGCAAGGCCAGCCATCGCAAGATGCCTGACATGGCGAGAAAGCTGCTGATCTATATGGAATGGAATGGCGACTTCGACCCGGAAAAGGAAAAAGACTGACATAGGGGTTGACTTCCTATGTCAGTTCTTTATACTGAACATATCTGGAGTGGTTGTCACTCCATCACAAGAGGAAGACCGATGAAATCCATCAAAAACACAAGCAAGAAAGGCATGTCCTTGGAAGAGATGGCCGCTGAGCTGACTCGACAGAAGGACGCCAAACGCGACTTCGTAGCTGGCACCAAAGAGCTGGCTGTTGAGGTCGATTCCGATTCACCCACAAACCTGACCTTGAAGGTCGGTGAGGTTGATCGCTTCCCAGTCCGCAAGCACGCTGTCCGCCAGATCGGCACGCAGCTACAGATACCAGCACAGTTCGCTGACCGTCTCGCTGACGATCACCCGGACATGCTGGCGTGGAACATCAACAAGCTGTTTGAACGTGAGCCTGCTGACCGCATGATCCGTACGTTGGATGGTCAGGTCCGGGCATACATGTCCAACAAATACCGTCCGCTCGACAACTTCGACTTCGCCAATGCGGTGCTGCCGAAGCTGATGGAGCATGGCGCAGAAGTTACGTCATGCGACATCACCGAGACTCGCCTGTACATCAAAGGCAAGGTTCCCGGCGTCGAGAAGACCGTATCCAAGGCTGGTACGTTCCTTGGTGACGGTGGTCACAACCCGATCCACAGGTTCTCTCCCGGCATCTGCATGGGTAACTCAGAAGTGGGCGCAGGCTCGCTGTTCGTAGAACCCGGCATCCACGAGCGTGACTGCTCGAACCTTCTGATCATTGGCAGCAACGCCATGCGCAAATACCACGTTGGCAAAAAACTGTCCGATCAGGACGCTCTGTTCGAGGTGTACACGAACGCCACGAAGACCGCAGCTGATCGCGCCTTCTGGATGCAAGTAGGCGACCTCGTACAAGCTGGCCTCGACGGCTCCATGTTCGAGAGAATGGTTGCCGAGTGTGAAGCCAAGATGAATGGCACCGAGATCGAGAAGCCTTCGGTTGCCGTTCGCGAACTGCCTAACCTGACTGAAAACGAGCAGGAAGGTGTGCTGGCTTCCCTGATCAAGGGTGGCGACTTGTCACAGTTCGGAATGCAGTGGGCCATCACCCACTTCGCTCAGAACGATGACGTGTCCTACGAGCGTCAGGTTGAACTGGAGCGCATCGGTGGCAACATCATCGAGCTGCCCACGAACCAGTGGGAACGCATCGCGCAAGCGGCGTAATGGAGTTGGGGGCGCAAGCCCCCTTTCCTACGATCATGAAAAAGCAACCCAAACAAGGATACCTCGGACCCGCTTTCCATGAGTGGTTGGAGTACCTTGAATACGTCGAATGTGTCATGACAACCAAGAAGCACCCCACTGTAGAAAAGTGGATGGCTCTGAACGACTCCCTGTTCAGGTGTGACACCGACGAGAGCTTCCGCAAGATGATGGATGATGCTGCCCCGGTAGATGCGTGGTTGGCTCGTTGCGTTCGCTCGTCCGTGAAATACAAAGTCACAGCCGAAACGCTGGGACTGATGACCCACCAATACGAAAGCGAACTGAAGTACATAGGCAATACCAGACCAATCCACCTGCCACACGAGTGGTGTACAGTCATCGTTGAATGGGGTGATGACACCTACATGATTTGCCTACAAGAAACCACCACCAGAAACGGTAAGCCTTACGACGAGCTGGGTGCTTGCGCGCACGAAACATGGATTTGCGCGAACATATGCTTCTGGCGTTCGAGTGGTGTTGACGTGATACACAACGATGCGTTCACCTTTGCTGGCGAGAGAGTCAGTTCGATTAGACCTGAGCAACGCCTCAGCTACTGCCCAGTCGAGATTCACATGACCAATGGCAAGCTGTCGCGTGATACAACAGTCATCAATGCAATAACCGGTGGCGTTGAGATCACCGAGAAAGGCGAGCAGGCCATCATGATGTGCAAGGGTCTGATCAGCGCTTGGCTGAGATCGTTCGACCTGTCTGCCGTGCTTCGCAACAAGACCGCTGGCGTCAAGCCGATGCCGCACAGCTTCGTGCCGCGCAAGCCACGCAAGCGGCGTAAGTTTCCACGCTTCGAGCATACTGTGATTCAACTCGAAGTTGATGCACCCGATCCATCCCAAACAGGACGGTCGGTATTCCAGCCGCGCAAGCGGCTCCACCAAGTCCGTGGCTTCTGGAGACATTACAAGAAGAGCGGCAAACAGGTTTGGGTCAAACCTCACTGGCGCGGAGACGAACACCTCGGCGTCGTGAAGCGAGACATCGAACTGGTAACACATGAAGGAGAAAACAATGTCAACATCAGCACGTGTTTACGCCACTAACCTACTCGACCGGCTCATCAAGCTGGACGATGAGGTCACAGGTGCCTTCTTCGAGATGGGACAGATTCTGTCTGCACTCGAACACGGCAAACTTTGGGACATACTGGGCTACCAGTCGTTCGCTCACCTCGTAGAGGAAGAGATGTCCTTCACGTCTGGTACGGCTGGCAAGTACCTGCACACCTACCGACACTTCAAGCGTCTCGGCTACAACAAGTCAGAGTCGCTCGAATTGATTCGCTCATTCAGCTTCACCCGCGTTGCGGAGTGGGCTGCAAAAGCGACGCAGAAAGTCGGTAAGCGTGCAGTCGGTAACGCCATCCAGAAGATTCTGGAGAACAAGCACCAGATCAACTTCACTTGCAACAAGCAGGAGTACGAGGACGTGAAGCGCGTCCTGAAAGAACACGGTGCCTCTGTCGATGAGAGCACTGGTCGCTGGACTGGCAGCACGGTCGCTTTCGTAGATGTTATCCGCGAAGCATCAGGCGGGCGGCTACCGTCCACTCGCCAGCTGAGAGCAGTAAGTTGAAACAAAAAGGGGGCACCCGACAAGGGTGCCCCAATCTGCTTTCTTTGGAAGAAAAACAATGGTGTCGTTGAGACACCCTCACTATCGCACAATTATGACTGGGACGCCATACTGGGCCTCAACGAGGGCTCGCTTCAGTCGAGACATTGGTGTGTCCGCCCCCTTCACATCCTCAACTATGCGCTTCCCTGCTGCCTCGTCATAGTAGGCAAAGTCTGCGAAGTAACTGACCTTGCGCCCGTTGGGGTAACGCTCGGACCTGATCTTCACGTCCTTACCAGCGACCCTGAGCGGGAACTTCGGTTGCACTTCCAGCTTGATGATATCCCCGGCATCCTGTAGCAGGCACAGCTCCTTGTAGCGCTCACACTCTCTCAGGGAGTCGAACTTGTATCCGTCGTACTGAACCTTCCTGTTGCGATACTTCGATGACGATGTTCTTTTTCCCACTCTTGCGCCTGCTGGAAGATGTCGTAATCCAGTTGTTCGTTTACCCATTCGAGGTGTTCCCATTGCGTGCCGAAGTAACGCTCCCATGATACCACGCCAACACCGTAGTCGATGCCCTGCCCACCAACGTGGTAATGCTCATGAATGGGAATTTGCAGGAACGGGTTTTGCTTTTGGCCCATGCCGACATGCCAGCCGTGGTCCTTCATGCTGGCACCGTGGCAATGATGCAGGGTGACTGTTGGGTTACGACTGATCGCGCACCTGAGCTGTCTCAGATTCTTCTGGTGTCGGCTTACGCTGATTCTGACCATGGTTGTATTCCTCTACCGTGTCGAGCAACTCGCGCATCCGCTCAAGGCTGTTCAGGTGGTTGTAACTGATGAACATGTGCAACCATTTTCCTTGTGGTCCTGATGGCACCCAGTAGAAAAATGCCAGCGCCAGTTTACGGCGTACCACCTTTTCGGTCGCTGTCTTCAGGTACACAACCGCAGCTGTCGTCTCACTAAGTGGCTTCACCTTCCGCACCTCGAAGACCTCAGCCGTGGGGTTCAGGTCTCGTCGCTTGCTATAGTTCGCAGCCACCTCGGTCGCTGTATCTTCCAGCTGTCTGCTTCGCTCTGCTTTCAACATGCTGCTCCGTAATTCTCAACGTACCACTTCTGGTACGGCTCTCTGATGACACGATGGAACGTGACCGCGACCAGCTTGTTTTTATCCAGCTCAGCTCGCGAACTGATGCCCAGCACTTGATACATCCAATGAGCTGCGGGTTCCTCGGCATTGCACACCACATTCATCACCACGAGGTCGTTGCCTACTGTGTTGACCCACTCCCAGAACTCAGGCGTTCGACACAACAGAGCTGCCACATTGGAGTCCTTCTGCCTGCCGGTGTCGATCTGCTTCTCTACCCTGTCACGCATCTTCTGGTCGATGACCTCGTTGTCATCATCCAGCTCGTTGAGCGCCACGATCAGCTCCTGAGTACGACTCAAACCCTCGAAGGGATGACCCATACCATCATTGCAGAGCCACAGCTTGACCGTATGCCCGTTCTGCTGGCTGTCGTTCCACCCGGCAAGCATCGCCTCGTCTTCGTACAGCGCGTGCCTGACGCCCTCTGAGGCCGTGTGACAGGCCATCATAAATCGGGTGCCTGCCTTACCCTTGCGGCGCTTGGTGAAGGCGTGGAACGGATTCCTCACGTCCTCGCTGTGTTGCATCGGCAACTTGAAGGTCACCGTGCTACCGTTCTCGTCGCCCCAGTCTGCTCGGGCCATAGTGACCCGTCCTGTCCATGCAATGCTCATCGTCTCACCACCACCTCTTCGACCGTCACTTCCCAGCCGAAAATTAACCATATAAGCCTGCGCCGTAACCAGCCCAGTTTTTGATATTCCATCTCAATGACAATGGGTGGTCTGGCATTTGGAGTTATATTGATAAGTGTTTTTGCTTTCATCAGAATCCTCTCCACTTCATAATGCTGTCTGCTCGATACTGAACGTGATCATTCATGTCAGAGCCAGACTCTCCCGGCATCCACACTTCGGTGTTGATGTTGAACTTACGCTTGAAGAAGGCAGCACACTCGAACGCTGCTGCCTGACCAGTGAATGACAGATCGTTGTCAGCACACACGTAAGCGTGCGTGACCTGTTTCGGTATCGACTTGATGTTCTTCATGCCATGCGCAGAGATCGTCGCCCAGCAGGGCACGTCTGACTCCTGCCACATGGACAGCGCTGTCTCTATACCCTCGGCAAAACCCAGAGCGTATCCCGGCTCACCCAACCTGACACAGCCACCGACAATGGTCTCGATGGGCGGCATGATTCTCTTTTCTTTCTTGCCGACATTCTCAGGAAGGATGTACGTGCGATGGATTGATACCGGCTCGCCCTTCGCGTTACGGATCAACGCCAGCATCGCCGGGTGTTCGCCAACTCGCACCTTGCCATCGTAAAGCGGCAAGCAGGCGTGACCACGAATGTCGCTCGCGTCTTCAAGAACATCCGCATTGATTCCGCGCTTGATGAGATAGTCATAAGCCACCTCTGGTGCCTTCGCCTCTGCCCAGACCTCATTCAATCGTCGCCGCCTGTTCTCTGTATTGACAACCGGCTTGAATGGTTTCTCTTCGATGTTGCCTACTATTTTATCGACCTCTCGTGCTGCCTCTGCAAAGCTGATGCCCATACTTTCTGACAGTAGACGAAAGCCATCACCGGGTCCGCAAACATTGCAGAACCAATCTCCATCGTTTCTCTTATTGTCGTAGCGATATCGATCTTCTCCGCCGCATATAGGACATGGACCGTGCTTCCGGGCAATGGCTTGTTCACCAATAAGTTGTGCGATGATTGCATCCCATTTACCTCGCGCCGCTTGCTTCGTTGTTTGTCGCATCTTGTTTCTCCTTCCATTTAGCATAGGCGATGTTCCGTGACCTGATGTAGCTCTTGCACTCAGGTGACGGCTCGATGCCTTCTCTGCTGAAATCATAGTCCGGCCACTCTTTGAACTTCTTTTTGTATTTGTGTGACGCCCACCCTGTCGGATTGTCGTAGCCCTTCTTTTCGCCGTACCCGACGAACATCTGGAACCACTCTTCTTTGTCCGCAACAGTGAAGATACGCTTCTTCGCTGTACGTCTTTTTTCTGCCCTGACTTCCATCAGCTCGCCATGACGGGTGTCGTAATGCTTGCCCTTCTTCTCTGGCTCGTGACCACAGTGCGGGCAGATGCGCTGACCAGTGTAAACAGTCGCACACATCACGCATGTGATAGGCTCCTTCTCATCGAATTCTTTTTGGCGTTCGGCTTTCGTGTTGGTCAGTGCGCGGCCCTCTTCCAACACCCAGTTGTGGTCGTCTTGGACAAAGCCATGCTCGTAAACATTACCGCTATGATCGATGATCAGGGAGTCTTCCTTGTTTGCGGCTGGTCTGAGAGTTCTCCCGGCCATCTGGAGATACAGGCCGAGGTGCTTGGTTGGGCGGGCAAGGACACAAGCGGACAGAGTTGGTTCATCAAACCCCTCGGTAAATACACCGTAATTACAAACCACCTGTATCTTGCCTACTTTCAAGTCGTCAACCACATCACTCCGCACCTCAAGAGACGTATCTCCGTCTACGTGAGCCGCTGCGACTCCAGACTTTACGAACTCATCGCGCAGGTTCACCGAATGTTTAACCCCGCTCGCAAACACTATAGTTGGCCTGTCGTGAGCAAGTCGATGCCAGTGCGTAACAATGTCGCCAACCAATGAGCGGTGATTCATTGCGCGTTCCAGCTGAGTGCGGTCATAGTCGCCATCAACTTTCACGCCAGTCAGGTCAGGAATGGTCGGCGCAAACGTACGCGGCCTGACCAGATGTCCGAGATCAATGAGTTCCTGAATGCTGGGACACTGCACCATGTAGTCGTACACGTGACCCAGACCCTTGCCATCACCACGAATGGGTGTTGCCGTCAGTCCTATGACGACACGATCACCGTAGTGGTTGATGAGCGTCAGGTACGTTGGTGCGAGCGAGCGGTGCGCCTCATCAACGACAACTATGTCCGAGTTGGGGAAGGGCAGCTTTTCCGTTGTGATACATCGGGCACGAACCGTGTCGATGCTGGCGACTTGCACATCCGCTGCACCGTATGGAAATTCACCGGCCATGAGAATGCCGTGGTCAACTCCGAACTTTACGAGCTTGTCTGCACACTGGTAGATAAGCTCGCGGCGATGGGCAAGAAACATCGAGCGGCGAAATTTGTCCGCAGCAAGTTTTACGATCTGAGCTGCGATGACTGTCTTGCCGGAACCTGTCGGAGCAACGATAAGAATCTTCCGGTAACCAGCGGCAATCGCCTCGCGCACCTCTTGGATGCAGATGTCTTGATAAAGGCGAAGAAGGAACGACACTAGCTGGTCTCTGCTGCTTTCTTCGCTCGCTTCTCTTCGGCCCAGTACTGTCGCACCGCTGCCATGTCACGAGCCTTCGCATATTTCTCGTAATTGACGATGCGCCAACCCCAGTTTCTGGTGTCGTCTATCAGGACGATGCGACGACCATCAAAGGTATCTGTGCGGGTGTCTTCGTCAGGAGACGATAGAACCTCGATGCCTTTCTTTAAGATTTTTGTTGGCACATTGGTCTTGCCTGACAATGCGTTAAGTGAGATATCAACGTCGCCTTCCTTATTGGCGAACGTGATCAGAATCATGAATGTGAAAATGGCTTCCCAGCCAGCGTCGTACAGTGAGCCCTCGAACATGCTCTTCCATATCTTGCCGTACATTGCTTCCCCTTATAGATATCAATAACTGTATAGGTATTAGTATCTTGGTCAGGTGTAGTTATCTGGTATTTATTATCTATTATCTATTATGGCAGAGTTCCCAGAAAACTCAAGAGTTTTCGAGAAACTCACAGAAACTCAAGGAAACTACTTGGGGAAGATGTCGTTGATGTCGAGCGGGTATTCGTTGCGGCTGGCGACCTCGATTATTCTCAGTGCGGCTGGCGCTCTTGGTCGGGATTTTCCTTCTGTCTCCCAGACCCTGAGTGTATCGACATTGACTTCAAGCAGGTCAGCAAACTCGTGTCGGTCCAACCTCAGTTCTTCGCGGAATCGCCTGATTACATTCTGGTGTGGTGGCTTTGAATCAGGACGGTCGGTTGGTCCATATAGGTCTGCCATCACATCGTTCTCTCTTTTTTGGGTTTCACAGGAAGGGCGAGAATTTTATCACTGAGTGTTGACTTCCGCCAGTGCCTGAGTATCATCCTTTGCCCTGAGCCGGATGCCGGTGGCTTATCTAATCCAAATTGAATTGCCATCGCTACTAACATGCTCAGGCTAAGCCGCTGTGCCCGAGGGGGCACACCGTGAGCAACATTTAAGCTCGGTAACGAGCCGGACGCCACACGGTTATCATAAGTTCGATTCTTATCAGCGGCTCCAATTTTTACACGTTGCAGGGAGCGACGTGAATGAACAGAAATAGGGCGAGTTGCTTCGGCAACTGGATGTTAGTGCGCTAACTCATACGATACGTAAAACGGTGGGAAGGGGTGGCTGACGAAGTGAGGGGGTTCACGCCCTCTCTCGCCCATCAGGTTTGCGAACCGGAGAGTAAGAGCGTTATCTCATCTGAAATGTGAAAGCCGAAAGGCACCGCTCTCTCATAACATGTTCGCATTTAGTTTGTGGACCGAACGAAGACGGTTACCGTGGTTAAGTATCGTAAGATATTGCAGGTTCGAGTCCTGCCAGCTCCGAAAGGGGTTGATCCGTTTTCATTAACATGTCCACTTTAAGTTTGAAATGAGAGCCGGATGTCTGTCGATTATCCTGACTGTTAATCAGGGCTTTCCCCTTAATCGGGGTGCCTACTCGACGGCAACAACACGCTCTCAGTTGGTTTTCGAGCCGGATGGATTGAAGGTTATCTATGCGGAAGAGGTGGTCACTGGTTCAAATCCAGTTGCGTGCCCTGCATTGGCACGTATAGCTCAGTCTGGGAGAGCGCCTGTCCTTCGGGACTCTCCTTCGCCAATAACATGCTCGAAATTTATTCATGCTCGTGATGGACGAGCCGTAACAGGGGAAAAAGATGGACTATTCAAAGCATGTATCTACTCGTGCCACGCCCCAGCGTGAGCGCACTCCCGGTCGTACCGATGAAGTTCAGAACGCAGAAGGTGGATTCGTCCATGCTGTGTCTGACTGGGATCGGCTGGACCGCTTTCTCATTCTTGGCACTGAAGGTGGCACCTTCTACGTCAGCGAGCGTGACCTGACCAAGGACAACGCGAACGCAACCATTCAACTGATTAAAGAGGATGGTCTTCGTGTCGTCAATCGGGTTGTCGAAATCTCACAGGCAAGTCGGGCGCATAAGAACGACGCTGCTCTGTTTGTTCTCGCTGCCGCTGCGAAGTTGGGCAATGAGCAGACCCGCAAGCTGGCCTTTGGCGTATTGCCAGAGGTGGCTCGCATTGGTACTCACCTGTTCCATTTCGCTCAGTACATGGAAGCCTTCGGTGGTTGGGGTCGCGCAACCAAACGTGCGTTCCAGAAGTGGTACAACGACAAGGACGCCGACAAGCTGGCATACCAGCTGTTGAAGTACCGTCAGCGTGATGGTTGGTCACATCGTGACATCCTGCGTCTGGCTCACCCGGTCACGACCAGTGAGCTGCATGGTGCGATGTTTGAAGCAACCGTGAACCCTGAAAAGATTCAGGGTCTGGTGCATGAGAACAAGCTGCCGCGAATCTACGGTGGCTACGCTCAGGCACAGGACATGGCACCCAACTCGAAGATCGTTCGCGACTTCAACCTGAGCTGGGAAATGCTGCCGACTGAGTGGCTGAACGATCCGGCTGTAAACAAGCAGCTGCTGTCGAAGATGCCGCTGATGGCAACCGTTCGTCAGCTGGGTAAGCTGACTGCCAACGGCACCATCAAGCCCATGTCAGCAGAGTCGAAGCTGGTACGTGAGCGCATCACTGATGACGAGCAGATCACTCGCTCGAAGGTTCACCCGATGCACTTCTTGCTGGCCTCGAAAAACTACGCGGCTGGTGAGGGCTTCCGTGGCAAGCTGAAGTGGAATCCAGACACCAGCATTATCGCTGCACTGGATAATGGCTTCACAAAGTCGTTCGCGAATGTCGAGCCAACCGGTAAGGCATTCATGCTTGGTGTCGATGTTTCCAGCTCGATGAGTTGGGCACAGATGGATAGCAACATCACTGCCGCTGAAGCAGCTGGTGCGATGGCAATGATCATCGCTCGTACTGAGCCGGTGCATTTCATCCACGGCTTCACTGGTGGTTCTCGTTACCACGCAAGTCATGGTGGGGAAACTGCCGTTGCTGGCTTCATTGATCTTGGTATCGGCTCGAACGATGCGATCAATGACGTGATGAAGAAGGTATCCAATCGCACCTTCGGCGCGACTGACTGTGCTGTTCCGATGTTGTATGCCTCGGCAAATAACATCATGGTGGACACCTTCGTGGTCCTGACGGACAATGAAACGTGGGCAGGCAATATCAAACCTGCTCAGGCGTTGCAGGCATACCGACAGACCCACAACCCGAACGCGAAACTCGTGGTTGTAGGTATGACTTCAACCGGGTTCAGCATTGCTGATCCCAACGATGCTGGCATGTTGGATGTGGTCGGCTTCGATGCGAACGTACTCCCCGTAATCGCGGAGTTCAGTAGATAACATCCTTTACCACCCAGTGTTGACTTTTCAGCACTGGGTGGTAAACTGCCATAGGTAGTTACAGCTCGCGTGAGTGACTCAGGACAGGCAATCCGGGCTAACGTCTACGGATATACGAGTCCGCTCCACCGTCCTTATGATCTCCAAGGATATGTGTGGATAAAGAAATATAGAAGTCGGTTGGATTCCGGCCCTCACGCATTTACCTGTACTGGTTATCAGTGCATCACGATAGGAGAGCAGCATGTCCCTCACAAAGGCACAGCTCGAAGAACGCAGAACAGGGGTAGGTGGCTCAGACGCGGCTGCCGTTTTGGGCATCAGTCCATTCTCAACAGCCTACGAACTCTATCTGGACAAGCTGGATCAAGCCCCACCAGAAGACAAAAACTTTCTTAAAGAAGGTCGGTACTGGGGTAGCGTTCTCGAACAGCCCGTCTCTGATCGGTACGCCGAAGAGACCGGCTACAAAATCCAAAAAGCCAACAAGTTAATCCGCTCGAAAGAGCATCCCTTTATGATCGCGAACATCGACCGCAAGGTGGTCGGTGAAGATCGTCGCATCGGTTTTGAGGCGAAGACCGCAGTCTGGAAAGAGGGCTGGGGTGAGTCAGGGTCCGACGAGATTCCCGCTTACATCATGTGTCAGGTGCAGCACTACCTCGCTGTCACTGGCTACGATGTCTGGGACTTGGCTGTACTGATCGGCAATCGCGACTTCCGCATGTATCGCATCAACCCCATCGAGAAGATCATCAATGACCTGATCGAGGCCGAACAAGAATTCTGGGATCGTGTGCAGAACAAGGTTGCTCCCACCCCAGACTGGCAGTCAGCTGCCACCACGCGGCTCATCAAGGGCTTGTACCCCGGCACCAATGGTCAGGTGGTTATGCTTCCAGATGTGGCCGCGAAATACCATGACGTAATGAAGGATGCGGCAGAGCAGCGCAACATCTTCGATAAGGTTGTCGAGGGCTGCAAAAACCGCATCGCAATGCTGATGGGTGAAGCAGCAGTCGGCGTGTTGCCAGACTGGACTGCTTACACCCGCAAGGAGCAAACACGCAAGGAGTACACGGTCAAAGAAAACACATTCGTAGTGACACGGTTCGCCTCGAAGCTGCCGGTTTCTGCATCAAAAGCCATCGAAGATGGTACAGCCCTGACCATAGAGGACAAGTCATGAGCCAGAGGTTCGCGATCACAATCAATGATGACGGTACCGTCGAGTGGCACGGAGTGGATGCCGGTAAAACCAAAGTGCTGGCGATGAACTGTGACAAGAAGCTCATCGTCCTGCACGTAGCTGGAAGTCGCTGGAGCGACAACGGTGGGCAGCACTATGGGCCTGCGAGCGTTGCCGTACATGAGTACGAAGAAGGTCCGAGGCCGCGAAAGATATTCCTTACTGAACTGTTTGGCGTGATGCAGTGGAAGCCACGCGGCAATGAATGGAAACCAAAATAGAGGAAGAAAACAATGAGAACCAAAGCGAAGACAAAAACATATAACGTCAGAAAGGACAGTGGTTATTTCAGACTGAATGACAATGACGCAAGGCTCTGTCCGGGTGCCGTGCAACAAGCGTTTGATATTGGGCTGCGCATAAAGCTGGTCGAGTTTCGCGTCACTAACAGCAAACCAAAACGTCTCGGTGGCTGGCACATCTTGCGTAAATGTAAGGATGGTCACTGGCGACTGACAACTGCCATTAACTCTGACTTTATGCAGCTGTTGTGGGAAGCCAGCGTGACGCTGACAGCAGACTTCCCGAAGAACTCAACGCTGTACGTTAGCGCCTACACAAGGAGCAGGTAACGTGGCAACGAAAAAGAAAGCAGCAAAGAAAAAGTGTAAGGCGATGACAGGCTCAGGCACTCGCTGCACACGAGTAGCGAAAGACGATGGGTATTGTACTCAGCACGGCACAGACTATGGTGAGGAAGCGGTTGGTAAGCCGGTAGGCGAGCAGACCATCATTGAGGCGGCAACAGCTGAGGTTGCGTTGAGTGCTGATCCAGCGTTCGCAAAGTTCGAGATAGCCAAGCGCGTTGCGCACACATTGGCGCAATCGAACCTCGTGCCAGATGCGTACCGTGGTCGTCCGAACGATGTCTTCGTTGCAATCAACATGGGATCAGAGCTTGGGCTGGAACCGTTTCAGGCCATCCAGTCCATCGCTGTGATCGAAGGAAAGCCCTGCCTGTATGGTGACGGACTGATTGGGGTAGTTCGCGCTTCACCCAAGTGCCTTTGGATTGAGGAAACCATCTCTGATGATGGAAAAACTGCGACCTGCCGCACACAGCGGCAAGGTGATCCGAATCCAATACAGGCGACTTACAGTTGGTCTGACGCTATGCAGGCAGGCATTGAATCCAAGTTCAACTGGAAGAAGCACCCGAAGCGGATGCTTCAGATGAGGGCACGTGCGTACTGTCTGCGTGATGCCTATCCTGACCTGTTGAAAGGTCTTGGTGTGGTCGAAGAGATGGTGGACCATGAAAACACGCCCCCACCAATCACTGACTACGCGCTACCGAAACCAGTAGAAAAAACCAGCCCACAGCTGCAAGAGGCCCGCAAGGTCTTCGGAGAGGGCGTCTCAGAGAGCGAGGTGACGCTGGCTATGGTCGAGCGAGCCATGCATCAGAGCGAAACGATGACAGCGCTGCTCGCAGCTGGTGAGCTGGCGAAAGGTCTCAACGACCTTGATCAGGGCACCGCTCGCGTCACCTACAAGAAGATGCGTGCGGCACTACTGGAAGACGCAGAAGCAGCGAAGGAAAAGGGTCATGACTAACCTGTTAGAGAATATCGTAAAGGCAATAATCTTGATGTGCGTCTTCACTGGATTGGTAGTCGTGATGATCGTGGTGATCGGATATGCGTCTGGCTACTACCAGACCATCGAGGTCATTGAGGTTTCACCAACAACAAAATGTGCAGTCGTGAACAACGGGGCAAACGCCTCCATCGACTGCTGGCAAGAGGGGGCACTTTATGATTGACCATGCAGTACTATTTGCACTACTGGCATTCGCGCTTGCGCTGACCGGGTACTTCCTTGGCATCTGCCTGAGCAACCAGTACACACGCAAACGCTGGAAGCGAAAGATCATGTGCTTCTGCAACAACCATCGCCCTGACAGGATACAGAGAGAGCCTCTCGGGCGCTCCGTACAGCGCTGCATGTACTGTGACAAAGTGCTGTACGAATATGAAACGACGAAAGATGCCGCTACGAAAGAACAGCTCATAAGGAGAATCTACTGATGGCACGCGGAGTGAATAAAGTAATAGGAATCGGGAACCTCGGTGGTGACCCGGAGATTCGGTACCTGCCGTCTGGTCAGGCTGTCTGTAACTTCAGCATCGCAGTCAGCGAAAGCTGGAAGGACAAGCAGTCAGGCGAGCAGAAGGAGCGCACCGAATGGATGAGTATCGAGGTGTGGGGCAAGACCGCCGAAGCCTGCAATGAGTACCTGCGTAAGGGCTCACAGTGCTACGTCGAGGGCAAACTCCAGACCGACTCATGGGTGGATGATGCTGGCGTCAAGAAGTACCGGACCAAGATACGAGCTGACAATGTGCAGTTCCTTGGCTCGAAACGGGACGGGGATACACCAGCCTCAGCACCAGAGCCCCACGGCACCGCCAAGAGCGGCCCACAGGCAGCGCCAGACGAGTTTGACGACGACATCCCCTTTTAACTGCCGTTGGCATTGACTTCCACCGGCAGGCCATCTATAATAGTGTCTCAACTACATGGAAGGAGAACGTCTGCAACATCATGAAGACACTTGTAATACATCCGAAAGATAAGAGTACCGACTTCCTGAAGCCGATTTACGCTGGCCGTGAGAACATCACCGCCATCAATAGCGGCACGAAGGAAGGGGTCATAAAGGCTATCGAGGCGCACAACCACATCGTTATGATGGGGCACGGCACCCCGAGAGGTCTCTTTTCCGTAGGGCAATTCGACAAGAAGCCAAAACCAACCCCCATCAGCAAGCCGTTTGAAAGTATTCCGCCTGCTGCCAAGACGGGTGGTGTGAAGGCATATTCGAGCTACCAAGGTGGCTTCGACTATGAGTACGTCCGCGACATGACCACTGGTTATGTTGTCGATGACGACATGGCTGACCTGTTGAGTAAGAAGCAGCTGACGACCATCTGGTGTAACGCCGACCAGTTCATTGAATGGAATGAGCTGAGTGGGTTCTACACAGGGATGTTCATCAGCGAGGTTGGTGAGGCCAGAATAATTGGCTTGACCGATGTTGAGCAGTGGCAGGTTGACGAATCGAACTATGGTTTTGTCAGCGTAGTGCGCCGGTTCATCGACCAGTCTCCAGAGGCGCTGTACGCAGCCACCAAACTGGAGTACGGGAAGATGGCTGAGTACAACCCCGTCGCTCGCTATAACTACAGGCGGCTGTATGTCGCAAAAGAAGGAGAAAGCAATGTTCGGATTCAACCAGAAGCGAGCCGCGCAGCTCGGTAAACGCATCACGCAGTTGGAAGATCGCTGCTTGGTGCTTACCAAGGTGCGAGACAACCTTCAAGACGAGAACGCCAAACTTGGTTCTGAAAACGAAGAGCTGAGACAGAAGAAGCAGATGGACGAAGAGATGATCGCGCACAAGTTAAAGATGCGCGAAGAGTCTGTCGCCCTCGATGCCGACAAGCGTGTCTCTGCGGCAGAACGTAAGGCCGCGAGAGAGAAGGACGATGGCATCGCCAAGGTCAAGGACAAGTACCGCGACAAACTGGAGAACCAACTGGAGAAGCGCGGCGACGAGATGAAGGCGATGTACGGTCAGATTCTGAAGCGGTTGCCCGATGTATCCATGGCGATCACCAAGGAAATCAAGGAAATCAAAGAGAAAAAGTGATGGGTCTCCACGCTTCAAGACCAGCGGAGCTATACCGCATTCACCCAGCGGGGTTTGAGAAGGGCAACCACCGAAACGGTGCCTTCTCTTTCCCCGATGGGTTGTTTTTGGTCATCAGTGATGGGCTGGAGTGGGAACACGTCAGCGTCAGCCGCAAGAGCCGTATGCCGACCTACGAGGATATGGTCAGGGCGAAAGACCTGTTCTGGGATGAAGAGGACTGCGTGATGCAGTTGTTCGTTCCGAAGTCAGACCACATCAACTATCACCCATACTGTCTGCACATGTGGCGACCGTTAAATGCCGAAATACCACGACCACCACCAATAACGGTAGGACCAAGCAATGGGTAAGCGAACAGAAGAAGAAGCCATGTTTGCAGCGAGCCGTATTCAGGTCAAGACGTGTCTCAACTGGATGAGAAAGGCCGGTCTGAAACAGGGCTGTAAGCTCAACGGATTACCAGTCAGTGGCACCAAGACAGAGCTTGTTGAGCGACTGTGGCACCACTTTCGCAAATCGAAAACTGCGGCTGGCTTCGATAGAGAAGAAGGTCACTTCATGATTAAAATCGAATCGTGGCAATAACCAACTGTTCATTCAGAGGTTCAGCAACCGAGAGTGTTGACGATCACAAGCGTCGGCATTCTGGATTCTGGAAACACGAATATCGTGTTTATACGGGCGAATATGTCTGGCGCTGCGATCTACACAAGATGAACGAAGCCATCAAACAGATCATGATGGACCTGCACGAGTCACGAGTATTTCAAAAAGACCCACACAGATATCTGGACACACGTTTTGGTGAGGGTACCGCACGAGCGTACTTCACAAAGCACGAGAGCAACCGACCATACGTGGACATGCGCACCCCCGGATTCTTCGGCAATGGGTACGCTGACTTAGCAAGGGAGAGAGATATGGCAATGTCAACACACTATTTCACCGGCTGGACCGACTGGGGCACCACTAGCAGCACCACCGCCAGCGGCACCAATTCGGTACTCACTTACGCCGATCTGGAAAACATAAAGCACAATCTCCGGGCGAGAGCGAGTAGCGACATTGAGCAAGCAATTCAAGGCGAGAGGTCCAAACCACCTGTCAAGAGGTTGGTCAGGAATGTGCCGTTTGTTTGCGGTAGCGGTGATCTGCTCAGAACACTTCAGCGTGATTTCAATCACTGGGCGAAACCACAGATGGTCCTCATCGGTGGCTGACTACACCCACCTCACCAACCTGATTCAGGGCGAAGTGATCCGCATCCAAGAGCGTCGCCCGTTAGCGCAACAGGAAGAAGCCCTACAGGCCATGCTGGACTTTCTCGGAGAACAGGTAATCAGCGTCACCATCACCAAGCTGAAGGTTACAGGGGCTCTCAGGCCGTCTGAGGTCGAGAGCGCCTGAAACTACCTTGACTCTGTGAAAATGTTCACACAAACTGTGAACATGAACACGCAGAACGGGAAAGTTTTACCACGGTATGAGAAGGTGATTCACATCGCCTTCGGCTGCGGATGCGTGCGCACGTTCGACACGGAGCAGCTGACTATGGTGGCGTGCCCCGACCATGGGGATTACATCATCTCTACTACTGAGGAAATGGTTCGGAAGCCTGTGGCTGCGTAAGCTCAGCCGCCCTCTCTCTGTCGGCGTTCGCCACGTCCACCACGTCGAAGAGATCAAACACCAGATCGAGCAAATCGCTGACCGTCAGGTCACCGTCCAGATGCCCTTGCGGGTAATCGAGTGGCCGGGTCAGTGTCTCTGGTAAGGGCTTTACGACCTCAACCGGAACCTTAACCGTCTTCGTCTCCGTCACCACCCTCACCGATGGATCGCTGGCGCAGCTGGAGAGCAGTATCAGGGCAGAACATATCCACGCTGAGTGAAGTAAGTGTTGCGCAGTCCGGGTTGGTCTCGGTTTCATCTTCTCGTTCTCTCTCAAGTTGGTCCGCTCTGGCGTTCGCCCGCAGCAGCTCCTGCTCGCGTTCGGCCATGGCTTGTTCGCGTCGCGCAGTATCGACACGCCGCTCATCGATCATCTTCCTGATGCTCGCTTCAAGCGTTGTGATCGTGGTGACGTTCGTGCTGTTCGCGTCTGTACATTCGAGCGTCTCGCTTGCCTGAACTTCCAGCTTCGCTTGCAACTCACCGTTGCGTGTGATGGATGACTTCAACTGCCACCCCATGACAGCAATGACGATTGCTACCCCACCAATGACATATGGATTCATATCAGTTTCCCCAACATCCTGACCCTACCCGCTCCCGACCGACAGTACAGGTGGCTTCGGTCGCAGCCCCAAGTCCGCCGGAAGCACAGTAAAATTTACTTCGTTACTGTACAGGCTTTCTGTGCCGTGCAGTAATGATGTCGCTGTCGAAACACAGTAGTAAGTTCCCGGCGTGTTCGCAACCAGCGCACCCATGTCGAGGTTGATTGGTGACGGCTCTTCAAGCAACGTGGAGAACGAACTGTACGGTCCGCCCTGAGCAACACCGCAGTACAACCTGTACGTCAGATTGTCTTCTGGTGGGATCGGAAAGTCGTTCTCGTAGTGGGTAGGGTTGATCCAGCTCCAATCCTTGAAGGGGTACGCTTCAAGTGTGATGCTACCGATCAGCACCAACGCAACCAGAACCTTCACATACCTATGCATTCTTCCTGCTTGATTGCAGGTGCTTGATACATCCGGTTACCTCAGCAAGATTCTTGCCGATGCCTTCCAGCTTTCTGTCTCGCTGTGCGCCAGCAGATTTGAGTGTGGCAACATGAACCTCAAGCGTCGCGATCTGCACCTTGGTCTTCAGGTACGAGGTGAATACCGCGCCAACGACAATGACCGCTTCTGCGACCAAGAACATTATGATTTCAACGTGACTCATGCGCGTGGTCCATGCCAGTACTGAAGACCCCAAATGATCAGGCCGGTTAAGGAAATCCAGATTTTCTCTGGCACTACGGTGCCTTCAGGGAAAACAAACTCTGTCATCGCCCATGAAAATATAACCATAAATGCGGTGACAGCTGGTGTGATTTGGACCTGTCGTGTGCCGGGTATAATTCTCTCGACTGTCTCTATTGCTTTCATAGTGGGCCTCGATACTCAAAGTGTGGAAGGTCATCGAAGTTCTGATCATCGATGATGACCTGATCCTCGTCCCAGTTGCCACCCCACCTGAAATCAAACCCAAGCGTGCGACCGACCCCTATGATCAACCCTGCCATGTAGATAAACCGTCTCGCATCTTTCCAATCGATGGGATACGGAGCAGCGTCAACAGCATCCGACAACCAATTACCATCTTCGGTTCCGTCTGCCAGCTTGGGTGGGTTGTGCTTCGACTCACCCGGTCCTACTGTCGTTTTATTCTGCCGTAACAACTCAGCTTGCCTGTCCCACGAGCGCACACCCTCAAGCACTATGATGTCGTACTCGATGACCACGATCTCCAGTGTCTTAATGATCTCTGCACGACACGTATCGAGCCGTCCGCGTGATGCTGTTCCAAAAGCAGGCATTGTTTACTCCGGTTCGTTCGATGCTCTTGCGAGCGAGTTAAGGTTACGTGCTGCCATGTCGTTCTGAATCATCTCCAGCAGCTCGTAGGTGTCTGGAGTGTCCTCTTGTATGCGACGCATGAAAGCGGTCGAGTCATCGACCCCAAACTGATCAATGAGATCAATCATGTCGAGCCTCGTGACTTCTTCCTCACCAAGGTTGTACTCACCACCCGGTCGTAACTTGTAGGCTTCCTTGAACAGCATGTTGCGAGAACCTTCGAGCTGATTGATCTCTTCTCGCTTCGTATCAGGCTCCATGTCTGGTGACAGGTAGATCAACTGGATCGCCCTGTTGACCTCTTGGATGTTTTCACGGATCGATTCGAGCGGCTTCGCGATACGGATGTATGGCATGTCCTCTTCGTACAACTCTGCGTACTGATCTATCTGCCCGGTCTTCTCAAGGAAGTTCAACGAGCCCTGAATAGCAGTCACCTTGTCGAGCATCCGGTAGACTTCACTTTCGTATTTTGTCCTACGCTCCGGGTCATCGCCGCGCACAAACCTGCCCCAAACAGGATAGTCGCGGTCTTCCCATGATGGTGGTAGCGGGTACTCAAGGCCGCGTCTCATTCCAGCATCGGCAACCATCTGGAAGTAACGACCCAGCGTACCGGTGTACCCCGAATACAGATTCTGAAGATGCAGCGGTGATCTGATCTTGCCACTCACGGCATCCAGTTCAGGCGGCAAAGCGCGAGCCATTTCTATCATGGTGGGACTGGTGCGGTAACGATACTGCTCCGGTGGCTTTCGCTTGCTCTCGTAGTAGCTGACTATCGGGCGCTTGGTGAAGAAATTGTAATTGAACGCAGTCTCCGTCAGCGGCTTCACTGTTTGTGGTACCGGGTTCATCGAGAACGTCTCGCCAACCATATGTCCAAAACCACGCAGCAGTTCTTTCCCTGCGTCGTTCTCTTCAGAGTTGATGTACTCCATCATCATCTCTGGGATCGTGTTGAAGATCGCACCAACCTCGAACGGCTTCGGCAGCCGGTAATGAACATCACCAATCCACCAGTGGAAGTACGTCTGCTTGTCCCACATTTCCAGCTCTTTGTAGCGCTCATCATCCTTGAATGACAAGTACAGAGCCATGCCAGCCAGACCGACCAAGAAGCCCTTGAAGGCGAACGAACGTGGGTTGTCTGCCGCGCCGCGAGCAAGACGATAGTTACCCTGCGCACGCGCATTCATGAACGGTACTGTCTGCATCAAGAACTGCGTGATACCCCAGTCGCCGCCCATGGAAAAGTCCATGAGGTCTTTGCCTTCATAAGCGGATCGTTTCTTCGATTTGCCTGCACGTCGCGCTGCTTTATACACAGCGATACGATTCGCGTTCTCGATGGCCGAGCCCATGTGCTTCCATGCCCGATAGAGTTTTAGTGGTGAGTCCAGAACGCTCTGCACAAAGGTCGGGTCTTTCATTGCCGCCCTGAGCATCTTCCTCGTGGCGTTCGGATCACCACCAGTGATGTACCCATTCTCGAACGCGGCCCCTGCACTGACCATAGTACGCATAGCTTCATCTTCAGTGATCGCTGAATAGAAGCCAGCTGCTGCGGAAAGGATTGGTTTGCTGCCATCTCTGCCAATGACGTAAGCAGAGCCGGTATCGCGAAGGAAGTTGGCAATCATGAATGCCGGATCGATAGTGATCCACTCAGTGAGTAGTCGCTTCGGCCCTCTGAACAATGACATCCACCTGCCGAACGCTTTCTTATTCAACGCAGTTAGCGACCGATACAGCAGCATGTCATCGGTGTAGTAGTACTCGCGCTTGCCGTTACGCATAACGCTGATGACACCCGGACCAGAAGGCGCCTTGATCGCAAACATCTTTTGCATCCCGGTCAGTGCCTCTGCCGGAATGTCGCTCATATGTACGCCTTCCTGATCGTCCGGCACGATGACACCACGATCCCTCAGTGCCTTCTCCACCTGTGTCATTGGAATCAGCTCTGGCTTCCAGTCCATTGGCTGCTTGGAAACGATGCCGGAACCACGGAGCGCATCAACAGCTTCCAGTGCCGCGTTGTTCTTCACGGAAGCATCAACGATCTTGGTGATGTTCATCAGGATATTGTTGACCACATCACCCATGTTGTTCTTGCCGCCATGCAAGCGTTTGATCGGCGCTCGCTGATTGGCAATACCCGATGTCGGTGACAAGCCGGATGCCGTCAGTCGCTCGTCGTCCACGCGATAGAACGGCACGTAGTCGGCGTTCTCCCACATGGGCCGCGTCTCTGGATCAATGATTCCTGATGCCTCACCGAAGTCCAGCATCTTCTTGTTGAACTCAGCATAGTCCTTCGCCACTCGCTCGAAGTGTCCGAATTTGTCACCGAGCGCAACCATGCCCCTTATCTCACTGGGATTGAACAGATGCTCCCGACCACCAGCGATGAGCTTCTCTGCGGACTTACCTGCATCGACTCTGGCCTGTCGCCGGGTGTTCGCTTGCTCCTGTTTCTTCAGCGCGAGATCAGTCAGTTTGTCCATGATGACCCGAGCCTCGGCGTCGGTCTTCACGCCTTTTCTCTTCAGCCATTTCGTGCCCGCTGCATATTTGTTATCGATGTTCTTCTGTGGGTTGTCAGAAAGAACAACGCGCCAATCGAATATCTGCCAGCGCCCTCTCGGAGCATTCCTGACTTTGATGTTCTTGCGTTTGGCATGAGCGAGGAAACCACTATCCCAGTACTTGCGTTCCAGTGGTGTTAGCGCATCACGTTCTGCCTTGGTCAGGTCACCTGCCTGCACCTCACGGTGATTCACCAACGCGCCTTCGTGGAAGCGCGACAGTATCTCGAACACGTTCTCCATGTGATCTGGATTGTCGAGCGTGTCGGCTGCGGCATCTATCCATGCTCGTGCTTCTGGTTCCAGATTGCCGTAGCCTTCGAGCATGAGGCGCTTCGCTCGCTTGCCAGCCATGTACATGCCCCACGTGCTGGGGTCGCTCAGGATCGGTTGCAGTATCTCCAGTAACCCTTTGCCTTGGTTGGAAACAATTCCCTCTTCCCAGACTGGGTGACCGTACTCCAGTATTCCCTTCATCATCGAGTCGAGCGAGGTTGTGAGTCGTGCGCTGATGTATGAACCATCGCTAACATCAGCGTTGTTCAAAGCGCGACGTAAACCATAGAACTGATCGAGAGCGCCCTGTATGAACTCTGCACCAAAGGCGTCCTTGAATGCTTTGTAGCGCTCGCGTAGCGGTGTTCTCGTGTAACCGAATTTCTTCGCTGCCTGTTTCAGTACCGGGTCTTGTGTTGGGTCATAGTGGAACGGTGCGGTAGGCCCACTGAACTCTTCCCGCATCTCATCGGTGATCGGGAAATACAAGACCTTGACGCCTTCACGATCAGAACCAAAATTGTCATCAATATACTGGGTGAGCTTTCTGTCGGCCTGCGACTTATCGGACCACACGTCATTGACTACTGGTCCGATCTTTTCACTCATAACTACCCAGCCGTGCATCTCACCAGTCAACTCTGCAACATAAAGACGACCATGTTTCTCAGCGATCTGCTCGTCACGAGTGGGTGACTTCATGGTGGGCTGGCCCTCTTCCTGCTGAGCCTTTTTCATGTTCTTGGCTTTGACGTAAGTTTCACTGATATGCACGCCAAACTTTTTCAACTCCTTGTTCCAGAGGCGAACCATGATGTCTTCGTATGACTTACGCGCACCAGCCAACAATGGATTCGAGAACGTATCCGTATAACCGGATGGACGTTTACCAGTTATCACGTGAATCAGGCCGCCAGCCATATCGGAATCGATGATTCCTGATGCGGTTACCGGACCAAGCGGCTCAGCTGTCGGCAAGTCTTCTGTTGCCGCTATCTTTGGACGCCCGTAATGCTCCATGTCCTGTTGAATCGCCTGATCAATACCAGCGTTGTCGGAATGGAATCCCAAGAAAGAATTATCGCTGCGACGATACAGCGCCTGCGTGCCGCTTTCTGTTGTTGCAATGATGTACCTGTCTCGTGGGACTTCATCGCCCTGTTCGACTTCGCTACTTACAACATCAGGGCTCTCCAGCTTTCCGGCTTCCTGCAAATTGATGATGCGCGTAACGTCACGACCGAGCATAGACACCATGCCACTCTTGCTGACAGCGATAGGCTTGCCCATGTCTGCGGAGCGAATGATGTAAACCTCTTGCGGCTCACCACGCAGTGATATCTCTTCTTTGGTCCAGCCTATACGGGATGTGGCAACAACATCGTGCATACCGATCCCACCACGAGTAGAAGATGACAGCCCGTTGTTCCACATCACACCGCCCATGCCGCGACGCACTGCGTCTGCGATCAGGTACTTCAGTGCCAGTGGACGCCATTGCTCGTCTCTCGACAGCGGTGACTCCACATGCACGCCTGCATTCGAGATTCTCTTGCCGAGCGTCACCGTCTCATTAAATATCTTGTCCATTTTTTGAGTAGCGTCACTCATCATCGACAGGTTCTCGACCAAGTTACCGGTAGCGATTCCCCAGTTCGGTCCAGCCTCTGGGCCTTCCTGAGCTGTCAGTCGAAAATCTGTTGCTGGTGCGGGTGGTGCGTCTGGTCCAAACAGCGCTCCATGTGGTGGACGAATGCTTTCATTCTGGTAGTAGTCAAGGATGGCGGCTGATAACAACTCCTTCGCGTCATCGTAGTCGGAGTCGTAATCAACTTCGTCGCCATTGATCAAAAGATCGTACGAGTCACCGGGGTTCTTGGCGATGATCACGACTGCCACATAGTCTATTGGATCACCGTCGTCATCCCACAAGATAGGAATGTCACCAGTGACCAGTCCGGTTTTTCCGCGCTCGTGCCATTGCTCGCGAACCTGATCGTAGGCTTGCATCCGCAGATCGTCGTCTTCGTACAATACTTGACGGTATTCATCACGCGCATCTCTCAGTTCGTCTTCAGCCGTTTGGTTGTCTACATCACCATCATCATCAATGACGAGAGCGTCGCGGTACGTATTGCCTTCCCTGCTAACGCCTTCATTATCTGCTTCGAGGTCGTCCCACTCTGACTCTGTTATATTCTCGAAAGCATCATTTATAATCTCTGATTCGATCTCGGGAAGGGTGCTTTCTTCATATTCCTCGAACGACTCAACCCCGTAATCGCTGAGTTCTGAACTTGATGAATCTGTGTCGTGTTCTTCGAGGCCATATGCATCTTCCAATTCGGAAAACTCGTAATCTCCCTGCACATCATCACTGAGGGTTCGCTGCTCGCGGTTCTGTGTGTTGATGCGCAACTTGTCGGCAGCATGGTTTTCAATCCACGTCTTGATCAGTTTCGGTACGAGCTGCTCTGCCTTGGCAACGTCCGCTTTATTGCCAACCACCTTGATATCGATGAACTCGTCACCAGCATTACCAACCGTCAAGGTAAGCGCTCCGGGCGCAAGGTCACCGTGCCTGCTGATACGACTTGCCGCGACAATCTCTTTCACCAAATCATAAGGCGTGAAGGATGCGGTCATTGCCTGATTCAAGTCTTTCACAGCCTGAAGTGGCACGCGCACGGTAGCCATCTCGCGTGACTGAAGCCCAGACATCAACTCAGAGATATGGTTGGTGTCTGCACCAAGGATGCTGTACACCTCTGTCAGCATTGGAGCCAACCGGTACTCGATCATCGGTAAGCGTCTGCCGTCACCATAATCACCATCGGTGGCAAGCTGATGCAATCTCTTACCGAAGATGTTTTTGAGCAGCTGAATTTGCTCAACCAGCTCTGTCTGGTTCGCCGCATAACGAAAAGTATTTTGCATCGTGTCAGTGGCTTTGGACAGCTCGTTCCTTAATACCGTGGTAGCACGACGCATGGCAATAGCATCCAGCGTATCGAAGCCACGAACATCCATGGAGCCCGGTAGATCACCCAGCTTCGGCAGCGCTTCCAACACTCCATGTAAATAAGCGTCAGCGTCATCCCAGCGAGACTTCACTTTGTCCAGCTCATCGACCATGTGTGATTTCCACAGCTCGTGCTTCTGATCAGCTGTCAGGTCTTCATAGGCTTGTCCAAGCTCTTCTCTGGCGCGCTCCCGTAGCCCCGGCATCAAACCACCACCTTCCAGCGGGCTTCTGCCGTCCGGCAAATTGGCTATCGGCGTCAACACTGAATCAAGCACCTTCCAAACATCTTCAGCAACGCCACGACCAAACTGGTCACCGACTGTGTTCAGAAGCGAGAGGTTCTCCCTATACTTTTCCTCTGAGTCTCGTCTTTCATTTTGGCTCGAAAAACCCTTACGTAGTTTTTGCAGCCAATCTGATTGAAGCTCGATGAGCGACAGCATTTTGCCTTGCATCTTTGGGTTCGGGAACGTCAACTCTGGCATCTCGTCCCATTCAAGCAGCTCTGCCTCACCAGTTCTGATGTGCATAAGGTTCGGATCATAGTGACCGGTATGGCCCATCGAAGTGCCACCGCCAGTGGTCTTTATTAAGGCAACACGGAAGTCTCTCGTGTATCGAGAACCTTGTGGTGACCACTCAGAGTACTCCGTTGTGTGTGCCGCCCAGTCGAGCCAGCGATCTTGTTCGGCATCAAAGCCAATATCATAACCACGCTCTCTGGTGCGCTGTATCTCGTCTGCTATCTCCTTCTTCTGTTCCTCTGTGGCTGTTGCAGACACGAAGATGTCTTGCTCTTCCAGCGGTCCATACAGCTTTTCGTACGCCTGCCTCTGCGAAATCTTTGGGTGCCTGCCTTGCTTCTCAACAAAGACTCGATACGCATTCTCAGAGACCATGTGCGCCAGCAGCATCTCCTTGGTCATCTGTGTCTTCTTTGGCTCAATCTTCATCGCCATGATTTCGGCAATACGTTCGCGCATAGCTTCCGCGCTCACCTTGTTCAGCGATGGCCTCTCATCGTACTGATAGACAACAGCATCACCATCGTAACCACCGTCCTGACCAGTCGGTTTTAATGGACCAACAATGTGGTTCTTCAACTGCGCAGCACGAATGTCATCCAGCTCTTTCACCAGATGCTCTGGCAATACGTCCCTGTACCAATCAGGATCGACATGATCACCGTTCATCTGTGCCAAGTAGCGTTGCAACGTGCCATACGATGCGTCACGGAACAGATAGAAGTCACCGTCTGGGTCCAGCCCTGACATGGTGATCTCGCGATCTGTCATATAACCTGCTTTCTTCGCATTGATGATTGCTTGCTTGTAGATGTTTGGCGAGGCGCGGTCAGGGAACATCGGCATCTCGTTTGGCACAGACGCCTTGTCTGGATACTTGCCCTGCTCTACCAGTTGTTTCTTTTCCTGACCAGTAAGTTTCTTATCTGCGGTATGAATCGCTGTGATCAGTCCTGCTTGGAAGATGTCGGCATCACGCATGTACGGTTGTGCCGTGTCGTATTTGGACACCCACTCGAACGCAGGACCATTACGCACAAAGTCCTGTGCGCTGGAGAGCAGGTCTACGATGCGCTCGTCATTCCAGAACTCACTCTTCGTGTCGTTGATGTCTTCACGAGACATCTTTTTCAGTGTTGACCAGCGATCCAGACCCATTGTCCTGATGGCTTTCTTCACCCAGTCCATGAGGCGCTGCCAGCGCGTCTTCTGTCGTGGCGTCATGTCGATGGTGCCTGACATTACTTCGCCTGCGAGATACGCCACCATCTCTTCACCAAGCAGCTGCTTGGCGTTCGGGTCATTTATATCCAGCCCGAGCCTGCCAGCATAGTGCTTCGCCAGTTTCGGGAAATCATCAACGATGCCATGCATCTCGACACGCAGGTCTGCCTCGTTCCTGAAGAACCCACGAACACCGTAGTGACCAATCAGCTCATGCATGATGGTTTCGGCAACGCCTTGCTCGAAGTTCTGTGATCCAGCTATCGAGTAGATGTTGGGTACGAATATATAGATGCCGTTCGTTGGATTAAGGTGATCCATGTAACCTCGAACACCGGTCATGGATGCACCTTCCGCCCTGATCTGTTTGACGATCTCTGGCGATTCGCGCTGGAGCTTCGCGATATCGGTAACCATGTGGATCGGCGGCAGATTGCTATAGCCGTTGGTGATGGTTTCCCTGACAACATCAGCTCGACTGATCTCTTCCTGCGTCGCCTTCGGCAGCATCGGTGCCATGAACACCTTCCTGTCGAAGTTCAGGTCAGAATAGGACTCCCACCACCACGGCTCTGGCGTTGTATCAACGTACTCAGGCTCAACAGCAAGATCGGCATACCAGACACCATCCTTGCCCATGTGCCCTATCTGCACATCAGAGAGCGTCTGCGGGAACGTGTCTCGACCGGGTTGCGCGTACTCAGCATCACCAGTGATCCATGCAAGGTCTGCCCGGTCCAACGTCTCATTGATAATCAGGTGATTCAGCTCTGGATTGAAAGTAAATTCTCTGCCCTGCACATTAACCTTCACACGTGGACGCCCACGCTTGTTCGTCACGTTCGTGACCACGCCCTGCACTGCGCCATCAGGTGTTAGCACCTCTACACTGTCACCACGTTCAACGAAGTCTCTGGCCTTTCTCCAGTTGGTCAGGACCAGCTCGTCGCCTTTCTGGAACAGGGCTTCCTGAGAGCGGACCCTGTACGTTGCTGCCTTCTCCTTTTTCTTGGCAACTACACCACGAGCAATGCGCTCATCTTTCATGGTGATTGCCTCGGCATCGGCCTCGACATAGGTCTTGCCCTTGCCCCACGTAATCTGTGGTGTTACAGCGTCCTCACCAGCTGCGACCTCAGTCTCAGATAGCTTGGCAGCCGCTGCCTGCATAGCCGTCTCCAGCTGCTCCTGAGACGCCCCTGTGACCACAAACTCGTCGCCACCGACGCGGAACACCTCTACGCCCTTCTGCTCGCTCAGAGCGTCTGATACAGCGAGTAGCAGTCGATCCCCGGCGCTGTGAGACATGTTGTCGTTCACCCAGCCCAATGAGTCCACGTCCACCACCGCTACGGCTGGAGCTGGATTCTCAATGACCTTTGCGGTCTCGCCTTCACGAACGTCGATGTTCTCCTGTCGCTCATTGAATGCCCTGCGATTCTGTGTCCCGGTCAGTGGGTCTTCATGCAAGATTTTCTCGCGTTCGACTGGACCAACATTGTCAATCATCTCGCGCTTGATCAGGTTTAGTGGATCGCGCTTCTCAGTGCCGATGTAGCCCTTCTCCAGACGATCTTGGAGTCCGCGTGCCTGCCTGTTGAGTTCCTTCAGCGCTCGTTTACCCTTCGGCAATACGACCATCTGACCCTCATCGGTGCGCCTCGCGTAGCCTTCCTTTATCAGTTCGGTCTCAGTTGCTTGATCGACTACGCCCTGATCCTGAATGGTTTCTATCGCGCCGCTCATGCGCTCCAGATCATCGAGCTTCAGCACGTTCTCATTAACGCGCTTCTGAAGATCGTAACGATCCTTGACGATCTGTTGTTCCTGCTGTTGCACCTCACCAGCAGTAACACGTCGTGACTTCGCAACAGCGATATCGTTGAGTACTGCATTGGCGCGCATCTTTAATGCACCCAGCATCTTCAGTTCGGTCTTCGCGACTTCCGTGTTCTGCTGTTCCAAGTGTTTACGCATCACTGGTTCGGCATCAAGCAGCGACCTTGCTTCCACCTTTTGCAGAGTCTCCAGCTGTTCCAGTTCAGTCAGTCGTTCGTTCGGTGTCGTGTTGGCGATATGCTCTGGATCGCTGATCTTGGTCTGCCACTTGAAGCGATCATTGGTGGCTCGCATGTACGTCTCTGTAGCACGAGCGACTTCCACATCAGCTTCATTGATACCAACAGGCTTGCTTGGTTCTGCTATTGCCGCAAACCCGAACGGACCAGCGACCATTGCCTCGCCACCGAATGCTTCGAGGTATCGATTCGGATTATCAAAAATAGGATTCTCTGGGTCGATGCGCACCACGCCCATCTCGGTTGCCAGTTGCTCACCCAGACCCTGAAGACCTTCAGACCCCGGCTCACCCAGCATCCCAACCGAACGTCGTAATGCATTCTTATCTTTGATAACGCGACCGACAGCGCTCCTACCAATGAAAGTGTTCATCGGTCCGCTCACCAGCACCGTAGATACGAACGACATCGTGGAAGCAATGTTGGCGGCATCCTGTACCAGCACCTGCTTCGCCGCCTCTTCGGTCATGCCACCGTCAACCATGTTATTGAACAATGGGTCTTCTCGGTACTTATCCATCGACACCTCATTGAGTGTGTCTCTGGTTTCAGACTCAACGGCATTGGCAACGAACATACCTTCCGTACCACTGCCACCAATCAAACCATAACGCCCAGCATACAAGCGCCGGGTCTTATCAATCTGGCCGATGGTCTGACCAACTGTTTCTTTCATCGCCGTCTTGGCACCCAGACCACCCAGACCACGAGTAACACCCATGCTCAATGCCATCTCTGGAGTGCTCTCGAAGAACGTCAGTGCGAACGCCTCAAAGTTATTCCATGGCAGCTTGGTATTTGGGTCGTTGTACAGGTCAGAGTTAAATAAATCCCAGACTGTATGGACCTTCACGTCTTCCGAGAAGAACGGCAGTCTGCGTTCAGCCTGCTGCTCTTCGGTGTATGTTTTCTCAATAACTTTGTTGGCAAGCTCCATCAACCGATCACCGGGCTGAACGCCTTCGTCTGTGGTCAGGAGCGGCGTGACAATGCTTTCATAGATGCTTTCGGTATGGCTGGCCTCTGATAGCCAGTCACGAACATCTTCTGATGCACCAGCATAAGCTGGAGCTACCTTGTCGCCTTCGTATTCAATGCCCTGAAAAGCCTCACGACCCATCAATGCGCCGCCCGGATCATCCGCACCGAACATAGGTGTTGGAACCGGGAACGCTCCCCGACCAAGAAGTCGGCCAGCCAGTCTGGCTGCGAACTCTTTGCGCTGCTCCCACCATTCGTCACCAGAGAGGTTCTCGAAGACGTTCTCGTTCTCCGGGTTCATCTCGATGTATTCGCGCAGCTTGTTCGCTGGCAGTTTGCCGATATCCTCTACGTATTTGCTGTCCTTACCGTACTCATCTACTATCAGCTCACTGATGCGATCTTTTTCTGCTTGGGGTAACTTCTCATGAAATAAGAAGCGCTGAAAATCATTCAACCTGTCGATGTCTGCATCGACGCCTTGTGCAATGTTTGCAGCCGGACGAATGATGCCAAACCCCAAGGCACCCATAGAGGCTTTAGTGGTGGTGCCCCTCTTCTTTTCCTTCTCTTCAACCTGACTGATTTGCTGCGGAGACAGAGCGCTCCAACGTGGTTCGCCGGTCTCTTGATCAAGAATGACCTGACGACCCATATAATCATTCGGACCATAGCCGAAGCGCCAGTCGGTGTTTTCTTTCATGAATTCGTTCTGCTGCTCCCGAGTCGGTTCCGACTTCGGATCATCCATCCATGCCTTATCCCAGTCGTACTGGTTCTTCGCCATACGCCTTGTACGTTGCTCGGGCGTCATCTCTGGAAAAGATAACCCAGTACCGAACTCGTCGGTTTCAATCGGTGGTGGCTCTCGGGATGGTCGATCTGATAGTGCGCCTTCCTGCTCAGGTGGTGTACCAATCCCACCCTCTGGATCACCAGCAGTTAGTCTGGACCTCGCCTCACCAGACAGAATGTCCTCTTGCCACGCCCCTTGATCAGAAAGCGCCGCCCCCTCAGACGGGGTTGGCCGAACACCACCCAGCATTTCCTCAAGCTCAGTTACAGCTGCGGAGTTGCCGTCCTTGCGAGCAGCTTCAAGCGCCTGCTCGATCTTCTCCTGTGGTACTGACACTGTTTACTCTCAAGTTGCTTCGTTTATGTAGTCTTGCCCACTCTTCGACAACGCATTTTCCTTGCCAAGCGCGCCACGTGCTGCCATGCGCTGTTCCACAACCTCTCCGATGTATGCAGCAACCTGTCCTTCATCCATCTCATGAATGGCAACTTTCTCACCACCAACCTCGACATACTGAATCTGAGAAGGAATCATTGGTGGATCAGCCTTGATCGCAGAGCGTATTTTGTCGAACGCTGGGGCATATACGTCATACATCTGTTGAGCTGTTTGAGCGCCAGATATTTCCGCTGTGATCTCTTCTTCGCTCCAACCTTGCTTACGATAGAAATCAATCATCACTTCGTCTTTGAACCGATTGACTCGACCAGCACGATCACGTTGTGCTTCCGCTGTCATCATTGCAGCATCAGCCCTTGTTCGATCAGACAAAGCACCAAATTGCTCCCTGCCTTCTGCCTGAGCGGCCTGTTCCATTGACAGCCGATCTGTCTTCTCCTGCCGCTGACGACCCTGCATGGCACCCATCGCGCCACTGCCTGCCGCACCGAGAGCGCCCATACTGCCCATGGTCTCGCCAGCCATCATGGCGCGCAGTCCGAAGTCGATCAGGAACATGCCCATCTGATCTTCTGGGATCGTGTCGTAGACTTTACGCAAGCGCTTCTTCAGCTTTGCGCCCATCTTCTTCGTCATCCCTTTGTCTTCGACGGAGCGGTCGATGTTCGTCTCGGCCATCTCCAGACTTTGCTCTGCCGCCTTGGTTGGATCAGCGCCCTGTGCCTTCATGTTCTCCGTCATGACCTGACCCTGTGCTTTCGATACAGGGTCTTTCCATGCGTTCTGCATTCTGGTCAGGGCTTGTTCCTGCATCTCAACAAGTTCTGCTGCGTTCTCTTGCCATTTGCGTCGCATGGCTGTATTGGGATCACCTCGATCCTTTAATGTGTCAGGGGCTCCCTGACCAGAAGGTTCGGCCCCACCGCCCTGCGGCGGTTGCGTTCCGTTTTGGGACAGGGGTGCGCCCGTAACATCTGCGTTTGTACCGGGTGGCAGTGGAGCCGAAGTTGAAGTTGCTGGGGCATTGGCAAGACCGCTGCCCTGTACAGCGATTGGTTGACCCGTTAGCGGGTCCGTGTCTGTGGTTTTTTCATCAAGAGCGGCCATGTGTTACCCCTTGTCGTCGCCAGCTGTTTCTGCCACCGTTTTCGCAACAGTTCCAGCTGGGTTATAGAAAGTTCCGATCAGCGTCGCGGCCAAACCAATCGCCTGTGCGAATTCACCACCACTCGTTTCTTCGGTAGTGGTCTGCGTGGTCGAGTAGGAGCCCTTGGTGCCTTCCAGCGCCGCAATCAAAGCGCCGAGACTGCGAAAGTCCCAGTCTCTGTTCTCTACAAATTGCTGATAGTCGAAGTCCATCATGGCCTGCTGAATACCACGATCAGTGGCACCAGTAGTCATGAGGGTTGAGATGTCTGTCTTGTTGGCTTGCGACACTGATGTGCCGATGTCCTGAATCCTGCCAGCGGCCATCAGGTCTCGCGTGCGTTCGCTACCCCAGATGCTGGTAGCGCTGTCGTATGCCTTCGCATACCCTTCGCCATACAGGTCGCTGACTTCCTGAAGCGTCTTCTCTTTCGTGTCTGCAACAGCCAATGCAGAGCGTCTGCCGCTGAAGGCGTCCATCGAAGCTGCCCTGCCCTCGATGTCTTGTTCCATTAACGCGCCTGTTTGACGTATCTCACGAGCAGCAGGATCAAGTGCATTCTTGATGTACGGGTTCATGTACTCAGACATGTCAGCATCACGGAACTGCTGCGACCCACGCCGCGTAAGACCAGCCGCTTCTTCGTAGTATGGCTGCGCCGCACCAGCGGTATCACGAGCCATCGTCATACCTAACTGTTCGTTCTCAGACAAACCAGCGACACGCTCACCTTCGTAAGGCGTGTACTCCTGACTCGCAATACGACCGGCTACTCCAACCGCTTGCTGTGCTGTTCCCTCAACCCACGATGGCGGCGTGTAAGTCTGGGTCTGTTTCTTCTCTTTGCTGCCCACTACGTCTACTCCTGATGAAGTCACCACCAATGTAGTGATAACCCTGAGTCTGGAATAAGCGGTCTTTCAAGAAGACATCTTTGTCGCCAGCAGATACGCCAGCAAGGATCGGTGCGCCGTGACTGTCAGCGAACGCATGGCAGCCCTTGATCAATGCGTCAAACGCCCCACCCTTGCGGAATTTCTTCTGCACGTACAGCCATTCCAGATACATGTATTGTTCTGGCGACCATGGGAAATGATAATTGGTAAGAGCCAGTGTTCCCACCAGCCTGCCGGACACATCAGCTACGATGACGTAGCCTTCCACGAGGGTCCGAGTAATCCAATTAAGGCCCATGTGCTGATCGACTGGTGGGTAAACGCCTGCTTCGTCGTGGGCGGCTGTGAGCAGCCGTACCAGATTCGACGTGTCCAAGGGTTTAGCCGGTCTGATCTTGATCGTCGTCATTTTACCCCTTCTTCGTAACTTTTTGCCACTGTGTGATAATCCACTGGCGTAGCCAGTCCTCGTACTTCGGCGGCAGCATCATAACGACAGCTGCTCCGACAAAAAATCCTATCCACAACATAGTCCCTCTCCTTACACGAATTGTGTCCACGTGGTCGCATCATAAGCAACGAACCATAGCTTACCAGCCGCTGCCAAGGTAATTACCGTGTCCACCCCAGCCCCCAGATCATCTCCGACTGCCGGGAAAATTTGCATGGTGTTAGCCCCGTTGTTCAAGATGGTGAGAATTCTGCCAGTAACCGCGAGTGGTGCAACTACAGTATCGTTGGTGGTTGCGACTGTCGCCACTTCGTTGTGCGATGACAGTAACTGGAAGCCATCGGCCTGTGTCTGCGTTGTGCCAGCGGTGATACCAGTATGAACTTGAGAATCAGCGAGAACATGACTGGACGCCTCTGAGTAACGAATCGCTTCTATATCACCAGCGATCATGCTCAGCTGGTCTGTGGCCGCCCAACCAATGCCAGTAGACTCGTTCGCCCTGTTCGGAATTAGCGTAGGGTTGACCGATGTCGCAGCTTCATTGAGCATGGTAGGTCCAGCCGCATCGTTTGCTCTCACCGCACCAGTAACATCTATGGCAGTAATACCGGTAACATTCCAATTAGCTGTGGTGGTGAAGTCAGTGTTGAAGTCAACATCGTCATGCGAGAATGCTGCGCTGTCTGTGTTCGTTGAATCAAAGATGCGGAAAACAGAGCCGCTGGCTATGTCCGTATCCAGTTTGTTCGTTATGAGCGTACTGGATACTGTCATTGCATTTGTCGTACCGGCAGCGCTTGTGTACAGATCGATGTTCTCACCATAGATGCGAAGATCGTCGTACTCTACTGCTGTCCAGTTGTAAGCACCTACACGAGCATACGTGGATTGCGCGTCAAGGAACCCTGACAGACCGACTGAGCCCATTGCTTCGAGAGAACCTGTTGTTACGAACCCACCAGCGGTGACGAGTATGTCTTCATCCCATACGTATCGTTGAGCGCCGCTTATGCTCCAGTCATCGGTGCCAACAAGCACGGTGGTGTAGTCCACGCCACTGTGCCCCCACGTCACCGTATCCGCGCTACTGGCATCGTGGTGAGTGAACGTGCCGTCAATACCCCAGTCGAACAGCGTTGTTACACCAAGAATGTACTCTGCGAACAGTGATGTGCCCGGACTCAACGTATCAACCATGGTCATCTGGAAGCCTGTGTCAGCTCCAGATGTTGCCTTGTTCGTTGTGTAAGTCAGCGCGAATGCAACCTCATCGCCGGTTGCATCATCGAGCGTTGTGGTCAGTACAAGGTCGTTGCTGAGCGTGCTGATGCCACTAACGCCCAGCGTGCCATCGATGTCGGTGTTGTTGTTGAGCGTGCTGACACCGGCAACCGTCAGGGTGCCATCGACGTTGAGCGTGGTATCGAGTTGCGCTGCACCAGTGATGGTCGTGGTCGTGCCGTCGATCTGAGTTATGTACCCCGGATCACCAACAATAAAACCCTCGTCGCCAACCGTTCCATCGAGAGGACCGGGCGGCGTGAAGCTGCCCCCCGCTGTGGTGTAGCGAGCCACACCCATAGTAATGCGAATGTCATCAATGTATCCCGATGACGCTCCACCGTTAGGCACCGCACCGTTCCTTTGGGCGCAACCAAAATTAACCGTCTGCGCGTTGGTCGGTTGAACGAGACTGAGAGTTGACCTGCTTGGATGTAAGCCAATTCCAGTGGTTCCCTGTAAAACACCTTGGCACCACGCGCGGAATTCACCATCAGACTCACGAGTGATTGCCCAGTGAGTCCAGCCTTCAAGCATCCAATCTGTGCCGGTCGTACCGAGACCATTCGGCACCTGAGCAAAAGTAACATCACGACCAGTGCTGATCGGCGTATAAAAATTCAAATCGCCATCTGCCGCGATCTCAATATGTATCTGTTGCGCACCCGGATTCTGGGTGTTAAGCGACGAGAGAATTTCCTTCGGGTTAGCCCACCTGCCGTCTGGATTCAGTTCTGTATTTTCAGTGCTCGGATCAATCCAAAACTCGATTGTGAACTCTTGCAGGCCAATGGGGAAAAATACGGCTGCTTCTGTAGAGTTAGCCGCTGGACCAACGAGACCTTCAAACGTGGGGCCAGTCGCGCCTAAGACATAGACAGACCGTGAGCCATGCTTGAAACTGACATCTGATATGTGGCCCTGCTCAACGCCCGAAGTGGGAGTGCCGCTAAAGGTCCAGCCTACGCCACCAATATCAGCGGTAAAACTTCCGCTGCTAACATTCGCCGTCTCGGCGCTTACAAGCAGGGTGACGCTACCAATGTCAGGGTCTGGAGTAGGAGTACCACCAACAAAAATGCTGCTGAAATTCAGCAGCTCTGTACTGGAAGCAACAGAGTCATACCAATTAACGGCTATGTCATTGCCAAGCTGAATGTACTGTCCGGGGAACCACTGGAACGCCTGACCAGTGGGTTGCCACTCACTGCTGTCTGCATTGAATAGCAGGTCATATTGCAGTTGCCCAGAAAGGTCGGTATCGAGCAGATCAACCAGCGTATTCACGCCACCGCTCGCGATAGCTGATGCTACCCACTGCCCTGAGCCCTGATCGAACGACAGCACGTCTTCATCATTCGGTACTGGCACGCTGACATCAGACAGGTCATTAAGCGCCACAGCAGCTGCGGCACCCGGTGACTGCACAACGAACGCACTCTGAGTATTGTCCCAAACCAACACCCAGTTATCTTGTGGCGTACCGGTTACGTCACTGAGATCAAAGATCGATTCGCTCTCGATGTTCGTCAGGTAATTCTGAAGATCAGTGATCTCCGATTCAGTGTGGACATGACCAAGCTGGGAGTAACGATTGTCGAGATCGTTGCTATCACCAGTGTCAAATAACGAGGTGCTTTCCTGCTCAATCGATTGGAAGCGCAGCTCCAACGCAGACACGAGCTGTCGCATCTCCTGCGCAGAGAATATTTCGCCGCCAAATGCTGGTAAAACAACCTTTGTCATCCGCGTTTACCGTGCGCCCCTGCTCTTGCTCTCCAGTGACCCATGCGCCACTTGTCGCCGGTATCGCTCGATGAAATACGCAGCGCTACCTGACGCGCCCTCATGCGTGTTGATATTTTTCTCGTACCGTTTTGAACCGTGTACGGACCTTTGCTGATGCGGTTCGGGTCTTGCGGATATTTACGTCCTGTCAGGTTGACCGTGACCGATCCTTCCAGCGTGAGGAAGTCAGGAATCAGCTGGTCAACATGCATCAAACTTTCTCCAGCGGTGGGTATTTCCATATCGAAGGACTCAGTGAATGCTGCCATCGCTGCGCCGTTATCGTCTGTGCCTGTTTCGTGCTTATACAGGTAACCGTCTGTGCCTGCTGCATATGCTTTCTCAAGCAGGGGTGAGCGATCAGCCCATGCGGTTCTTGCCAGCTTCCCGGTGATCCACGATCCCTCTTCATAGTTCAGTGCCACGTATCGATTGACCTCAATGGGGCTGATATCGAAATCAGTTGCAGTAATTACCCCCACTGGTCCGGTTGCAAAATTGTAGAACTTGAACTCGTCCTCGATGGTGGCTGCCTCTTCTACATGAAGACCAGCAGAGCCGCTTGTGTATAGCAACAGCTCAGCAGATGACAGGTCGAACTGCCATACCTGAATCCCGTTAAGCCACACAGTGATCGTTGGTGTATCGAACTGCACCGTGATGATGTACTTCGTGTCCTGTGCTGCTACCGAACCAAGCACAGATGTGAAGGTGTCAGTGCCCGGATCATTGTCCATGACGCTCTTCACGCCAGTCGCGTTCTTCCTTCGGACGCGAATGGTATCGGTAAAGAAGTCAGCCTCGATATAGATGCCCTGAGCATCATCTGAAGTTGTGTCTGGCGTCCCTGTGATCTCTGTACGCAAGAACACCAAACCACCCCACCGGGTTGCAGCTCCACCGATACCGTTGAATGCGAATTCGACTGCGTACTCGCTCTCCAGTGGTGTGATGATGGGCTCATCGTTGGTCAGGGAGAAGTCATACTCGTAGCCGTTGCTTGCAGTGTTCTCGACCTCGGTCCAGCCACCTGAGTTGAATACGTAGGTGTAACCAATCGCGCCACCACCTGATGCGGCTGCCAACGAGTACCCTGTCGGCAGACCAAGTGAGAAGTCCTGTTGCACCCATGCGTCTGGATCGAACGATGGGTAGAACCACCACACTTCGTTGAACTCGCGATTCAGCCCACCGTAAATCTTGTCACGTTGTACCACGTTGAGATTGTCGTACACGAAATTCCTGACATCGCACTTCACCACCTTGACCACACCGTCATACATATAGAAGTCAGACTCAGCCATGAACAACACACGATGATCGATGGGTACAGCACAGTTTGGTCCAAGGATCGAAACATTCTCGCCCACGATGTTGAGACCGAACACTGCGAAGCCACCAAGGAACGGCAGCGTATGCACACTGACATCAGTGAAGATGACAGACTCCAACCGTGACCGCACACCAGCGACGATCTTCGAGCCTGAGTACAAGCGTAAATCACCTGATGTGTTCGTGCTGGTGGGCACCCAGTCATTCAGGTCTTCAGTGGAACACCAACGGATCAGCATCGGATCGAATGCGTCGTTGAAGAAGTCAAACGCACCCAGAGCAAACACGTGTCGATCTCGCTGTGACACCAACATGTACTCATTGTTCGGTGGTGCATCGCCACCCAAAGCCGTGGCTCGCGTGCCTGTGCCCTTCGAGCGATCCCACCAGTAGATAGCCCCACCTCTCGGACAGGCCAGCAAGTCCTCGCCCCATGTGTCCAGTGACCATGTGCGAATGCCCAACACCAACGTCGATCCAGTACGTGCATTACCCCAGCCTTCCCTGCCGTATGGACCAGTGCCATAGCCTGCTGCTACAACTGCGCTTTCTGCTCCTGCCGAGATATCGTATTCGACCTGTACGGCTGTGCCGCCCTCTCCTGCACCGCCCGTTGCTGCGGTCTCGTCATCGGTGATCTCGTAAGTGTCGGGATCGATGATCGTATCAATTTGGTATTCACCATCCACCGTGATGCCCGAAGCGCCACCAACGATGGCGTCCGCAAAGCGCACGTAGTCACCACCCTGCGCCCCATGGTTGACATCCGTCACCCGCACGCGGGTTTCCCCGGTAAATGTCTGGAAGGGCGCTACCAGCGTCTCAGAGCGCCTGACAGGCGTTATATCGTACAGAGTGCCGTCCTGCCACACGTACAGCTTGGTGTCGGTTGCGACAGCTGACCAACGCTTGGCATCCAGTGACGACCAATCCTTCAGACGACGGCAAGTGCCAAGAAATTGTGGCTCCAGCCTGACCCAGCCACCGATCTTTTCAGCGAGCCCCTTCCTGAAGCGCACCTTGTCCATGGAGAACCATTTGCCCACAGCGCCACGTTCGGACTCTTCGGTGTATTGGCCCGGACCAATAGGAAGCTGAAATATCTGTTTGACGGTCAAACCGTTTCTCTCCACCCTTTGTAATAGCCCATCGCCAGATCACCACCGTCACCACCTGCGGCTGCGGTGCGCCTAATCCTGACCATCTGAGATGTTTCCTGATTGATTGCTGTGGTGAAGCTGAGAGTACGATCCGTCGAAAGCGCGTAATACGTATCCTCTGTTGGGAACTGCGCATCCCATGTGCCTTCACGAGTCGCGCTGTCCTGTATGATTTCGTAAATGGTGTTGTCGAAGTTCGCGATGCCGATGCCATTGAGCGTATCGCGCCAGAAATAGCCGTCTTGGAAAACGCTGCCGTCGATGCCGTCGAGCTTCTCCAGCTGACCATCATTTTCCCACTGCCAGCCAAGTATCGCTGATGTGCTGGGATGGAACGCAAACGCATTGCGAAATGGGTGCAAGACGATGAGCCCTTCAGTCTCACCTTTCAAACGACCAGTAGAGCGTAACTGTGCTTCTGTAAGGGAGCCGTTGTAGTTGATTGCAGCAGCACCACTCACCGGCAAAAAGGCATTGCCAGCTATGCCAGCAACACCAGCTCTCAGCTGCTCACTATCGTGATACCCACGAACGCCTGCTTCTCCCCAGTTGCCACCTGCACCACCATCAGGGAATGGGGCTGTTACACCGCCACCGCCACCGCCTGCACCGGAAGCAGAACGAAGACCATTCACACCGTTCTCAGCTGATGGCGTACTGCCAGTGCCACCAGTGCCACCAGTGCCACCTGTCCAGCCCTGTCCGCCACCGCCGCCACCGCCAGCATCAGCCGTTGCCCCACGATCAGCTGCGCCACCACCGCCACCACCCGAGCCACCACCGAAGAGGAAGCCATTATCGACATCGACGTTGATAGTCCAGCCTTCGCTGGAAATAGCAGCACCACCATCGTCTCCGCCGCCACCAGCCGTGCCGGTCGCGCCAGTATCATTACCACCGACACCACCGTCGCCACCGAGACCCAACACACGACCACCGTTAATGCAGGTGATCTGAAATGTGGAGCCTGCGGTAAAGTCTGCCGGAACGTAGATATTGCCAACGTCAGCGTTGTCGATGGTGAGTGTGACGTTCACAGGCACGGACGGTGAGCCCATCCACACCCACAGGTTACCTATCAGCTCATCGCTTGTGATTGTGAATGCTTGCTGTGTTCCACCAGCTATGAGAGAGAGTGGGATGCGCCACATTAAACAGTACTCACGTCCTTGATGATTGAACCAACCCAGCGGTTACCACCAAGATCGCTGAGCCCAGTAACGTACTCGAATGCCATGTAATCGATAGCACCGAATGTCGTTGATAGTACTGGCGCGGTGCCGCCCTCAAACATGAACGTGCCTGCCTGAAATGTAATTCCGTGTGGAGCGCCAGAGCCCTGCTCGACAAACAACGAGAACTGCTGCCCGGTTGTTGCGTTGGTGGGCGCAGTCAGATTGAAAGTTGCGGTCGTCAGGTGATAGAAAGCATTCGACAGTGAGCAGTCAATATCCAAGTCAGAGACATCAAGAACCACTGCCTCACGCGACACTACCTGTCCCTTGGTAAAAGTCTGTGCGACACCTTTCAGTGCGTGTTCAGTCGAATCCACACCGCCAAGCTGGTTCGAGTTGGTAGCAGACGTTGCTGAGTCAGCTGTCACTGCATTCAGTACGCTCACCGCTACCACATCAGTGCCATCACAATAGACCCAGTGTGCCGTCCCGTTCGGTATCGTCTGCCCGGTACCAGCCACCGTCTTGATAACGATATCGGATGCATCGGTCGTGTTGTTCGCGGCAATGTAAATCTTGCTGCGCGTGGGCACGATGATGTTGGTTGCGCCACCCGGCGTACCAGCAACATCAAGGATCATGTAGCGAGCGCCATCGGTTTCTGTTGGCCCACCAGCGGTGTCATCCAGCGTGTAATCAGTCGCTGCCGTGAGCGAGACTACAGCCGTACCAGCAATGCCATCTTCAAGCAACTGAAGTGCGCTGACATTAACAATGTCGCCCCATGTATCAGGGTTCTCATCGAGAACCTGAAGCGTCAGTTTAAGAAGTGGTGATGTCGTTGACATGGTTTACCTCTGGTTCGTCGGCACCGCAGGAACTTCAAGCGGTGTCAGGTTGTAACGCTCTTGCAGCATCGTGTAGCACTCTCGCTTCGCCAGCGGCAGCATGGCGGTGTACTGTTCGGTCCATACTGGAATGCGATCATCTGACTTCAGGAAGCCCTCAGCCTCAGCCAGACAGGCTTTGAAGAGCAGGTCATCCTGATGCAACGATAGCCACGTGGTCGGGTTACCGGCAGTCAGTGCTGTTGGTCGTGTCGTGCCACGAGTGTTGAGCGTGTACACGGCATCTGGAATTGGTGCGACAGCCCAGTTGGCCTCTTCCAACTCACAATAAAATCTCGGGGCTGCTGTTGCTGCCGGGTCTTGGTAGTCCCTGATCCAGTCCGTTGAGCGCAATTCAAGGAAGGTTCGCACACCACCGCTGTCGTACCACAGCGACTGAAAGCTCACCAGCTCGGTGTCAGCGGTCGGCTTCGCTACCAGTTCACTCGACTGTACGGTTGGCGTCGTGTCTTCACTGGTGAAGATCGACAGATCGAGGTCTTTCCATACGCGCATCTCACCGAGGTTAAGCACCTCATCGATGCTGACGGTGAACTCACCGTCGTCATCCTCAAGCCATGCTTGCAGGTTGGCTACTAATTCAGTGTGCGTTTTGTTGCTCAAGGTGCAGCTCCATAGATTTGCACAGCAGTGATTGCGAATGTCCAGAACGTCGCATCAGCCAGCGGCGTGACGTAGAACGTGCCACCGTTGGTCTGAAAGTCAGCACCAGAGAACAATGGGATAACGAAGTTGAAGTACTGTGGACTGCCAGCGCCTTTCGCAAACACGCCGGTCTGCTGATAGATGACAGGGAATGCTCCACCACCGACATCCAGCTCCACTTCAAAACGATTCGTTGGGGCAGCTGTTGACTGTCCTGTGAATGCCAGTCGCACCATGCCGAAATTATTCAGTCCGTTCGGCACCAGCTTATTCAGGGTCACATCCCAGAAATGATTCGCAGGACCGTGAGTTGTCTCAGGATGTCCGGTGTCTTCACCAGTACCATCGATGGTTACCTGTGTGCGTATGCCTGCCAGTATGGTTCTTGGTGAGCCCACCGTGTAAGTGCCATCAAGATGAAAGTCCCATGCCTGATTCGCCAGATACGGTGAACTGACCACCAAGTCGCGCACGTCCTGTGGTGTGATCGCGCCCTCTGCCTGACCATCAGCGAAGATGGTTTGCAGTTCGGCCTCTGTTCTTACAGTGTCTACCATTAGTCGAACTCCGCGCTGAAGTCAGCACTGAATGAGTTATCGAATACGTATCCGATGTAATAGTCGTTACCAATCGCAGCAACACCAGTGAACTCCACATTGAACGGCACGGTGAAGGATGGTGCGTCAGCCTCAGTTCTGATCTTCGAGACAAACCAACCACCGCCATCCAGCTCCACATACACACACTCACCGAAGTTGTACTTCACTGCACTGTCCACGACGATTTGTCGCTCAGCACCAACCAACGCTTCAGCAATCGTGCCTGTCGGTGGGTGCAGCAAGTTCGGTTCTGGCGGGCAAGAGTTAAGCCCGATACCGTCAGGCAAACCGTAGCCTTCCTCAACCGATATCTCCGGTGCTGGCCGGTACAGTGCTATCGGATCGGTGATGGTGACGGGTATCTCTTGCGGGTGTTTGGGCTCCCACCAAGTGGGATGCACCAGCAGGCCGGGAACGTGACCGTCCTCGACCAGATCGCGGTACTTCATCTTCTGCCCTGAACGCTGGCACTCAGCAACTGCGTTCTTCCCTTTTGCGTACGAGCGCCCAGCCATTATCGGTACCTGCCTGCGCTGCCACGTCTCCTGCGTGATGCCGACGTGGGCACAATCCTCACGTCACCAAGCTCACGCACGGCGTTTTGCGCGTCCCTGAATGCGTTCTGTGACTTCTGGTACAGAGCGCCTTCCAACTCTGGCGGCGAAAACTTCTCTGCCATGCGGAACGCCAAACTGTAAGCGAACGAATCGTACATGTAGTAGGGGATATCAGCGTTGTCCGAGGCAGTGTCGAAGTCCTCGAACTTACGCAGTGCGTTGAACGTGATGATGTCGGTCGAGTTCTCTGGTATCGGCCAGAACTTGAGGACCAGCTTGTCACGTTGCTTATCGATGAAGCATCGATCAGGCCGACCCTCGATGTCCTTCTCAGGAATGTTCAGGTAGTCCTGCCGTGACCATGGAATGACCGGCGTATCAACGCCTGTTCTGGTCAGGACCATATCGATGATGTCGATGAGGTTTACGTCTGTGATGTCGAAATCAACACCAGCCACGTACTCCAGCTGTGACTGCACAGTCGTAAACGATTCTTCCACGATGCGGAAGTTGTGGTAATCCTTCGTCGCCCAGTCAGCACACATGAAGCGCATGGAACGACGCGCAGACAGGATATGGCGCGCAGTGATGTGCGCCGGGTCTATCCGTGCCCGCTCCATGGCCTCATCAACCAGCTCAGCGAGATCGGGATTAAAGATGTACGTCCCTGATGTCGCCATGAGGTTATGCCTGCAATATCGTGTACGTTACCGAGCCAGTACCAGCCGTGATGTTGATGCGAATAGCGAAGATTGGCTCACTCTGCAACAAAGTTGTCGCAGTAACAGAGCCGGATGCAATCTCGTTTTTCCACACCGCATCTGTAGGTGCAACATAGCGCTCGTTTGGATTGCCTATGTTGATCGCAGCCTTTGCTGTCGCGTCGTACAAAATGTTCTCGTACGTCGAGTCAACAGTGAACGTAACCGTACCGTTCGCGATGACCCGAATGCTCGTATCATCAACGTGCCCTGCTTCAACGATAATGTACTTGATACCCACGCCCGTAGGCGTAGTACCAGTAATTGGCCTTTTACGGGTGTGTCCCATGACTCACCCCCTTAGTCGTTCAGTTTGCCATCATCATCGAATGTGTACGTGATGAGGATGTCAACCGTGCCACCAGTGTTGTTCGTACCAACACCGTCATCGCCGTATGTGACTTCAGCCTGCTCCGTGAGGATAGTGCCAAGCAGAACTCCAGCTTTGGTGATTACATCAGCCATATCCGTGGCGTCGTATGTCAAGCCGTCAGCCAGACCGTTATCGTCCGGCGTTAAAAGCTCAAGGCCAACATCGAGAATCGGTGCCGTACCACCAGTACCACCGCCAAGCACATGTACCGCAAGCGGTATAGCGCCAATCGGCAAGAACTTGCCAGTCAACGTGCCAGCATCAACCGTGGCATCGAGGTCTTTGATTTGCAAAACGACCGGCAGTACTGCGACTGCTGGTCCCGGTATCCTACTTCCACTGGCTTCTGTCGCGCCCTTGGCACGCCAATAGCCTGTTACTGTGCTTCTCTTACCCATCTGTCTGTCTCCAGTCTCTTACGAGTCGTCAGGGTGAGATGGGGCTGGCTGGTTTCTCACCAGCGGAATACCTCGGCATCCCTTTCAGCCCCACTCGATTTTGCTTACGAGCTGCCGGAACTTGCGAAGCTACCACGGTAGTCCGACCATCCGAACGAATAGCGTTCACGCGACTTGTATCGCATGTTGCCGGTCTCGAAGTCGCCTTCGAGTCCACGTTGGATGTTCTTCCTGACCATGTGCTTCAGACCGTCCTGCTGATCAGTGATCAGATGCCAAGCGCTCGGGTCGGTGAGCCGATGGTTCTTGTAGCAACCACCGGGAACCATACCCATCTTCTTGATGGCATTGATGTCGTTGTCAGCCGAACCGGGACGGTACGGAGACATCAACAGACGTTCTGCCACAAACATCAGATCGGGTGGGACAATCAGCTTCTGGACACGTACGGCAATCGGGATCGACCGTTCGTCCACGAACTTGCTGATCGCAATGCAGGCTTCCTCAAGGGAAGTCTCAGAGAGATCAGCTTGCGTGCTGAACGTGTTCGCTTGCGTGCCACCGCCGAAGAGCGGATGCAGTACCGAGAACAACTCAACTCCGTCACCACCGGGGAAGGCAGAGTCGAAGCCGTTGTTCAGGATTGCAGCACCTTTAACTTCCTTGGTGTGTTGCATCGAACGTGCGAGAGCCTTGCTGTACTTGGAGCCGAACGAACCATACAGTCCGTCTTCCTCGGCTTCTTCCGTCAGGCTGAATGCGAGCGCAATCGTCTCATGGACGTAGCGAGAGACGTACGCTTCGCCGCCCTGATCATAGCTGACCGGAGCGCCTTCTGGCTTAACAGGCGCACCTGCCAGACCAGCGAGCAACACGTCTTCCTCATACGCTTTCTGAGAATTTTCGACTGCGAAAATAGGTCTCCACTCTTGTTCGTAGCGTCTGTATTCCAGACCGAACACGGTGTTGAGACCTTCCTGTAGCTGCTTCCTAAAGCGAGCGCGATTCATGATAGCCATTAGTTACGCCCCCTTAGACTGCTACGCCATGAGTTGAGCCAACGATGCTCACTTCAAGACGCGGGTTAGCGGCAGAGATGTCTGCCGGGAAGATGCCATCTGGTGCGGTCGCAAGACGATGAATCTTGAATTGCGTGCCGCCTGTGAAGACTGCCTCAATCTCCGCACCAGAGATGCCGGTGGCAGCGTTGCCGTTGGCCTGCGATGCGGTGAGAAAGTCAACCAACTGCCCAATGTCAGCGGCGGTGATGCTGCCGGACAGTTGAGCGGTAAAGATGACATCGGGATCAGTGAAGACGAACGCTTCAGCATCAACACTTCCTGCGGTGACGGTGCCAGAGACCCACTGTTTGACCCAACGAACGTCACCGTTCGCATCGACATACTGAGCGCCTGCGAAGACGCCCAGAATGTCTGTGTCGGGTGATGTCGGACCACCAACAGCCAGTCGGATGTTGGTGCCAGAGCCAGTGGTTACTACCACATCGCCAAGGAAGATGTCTTCAGCCAGCGCGGATGCAATGGTGTAGCCACCATCGTATCGCATCGTCCCACCTTTTAAGTGCCGGGTTGGTATAAACCCGTTAGGTGCGTCGATATTTGCCATTGAACATTACCTCACTCATCATCGGCTACCCTCTGCACTTTGACAGGCGGGTGTGTCACCGATGTGTTGTGTTCCTTAACAATCGGATGACCCGCTATCTGGGCCGACTCAAGGTCATGTTCAACGGAGCGCATTTGACTGGCTGTCGCTTGCGCAATAGCTTGCTTCCGTCTCGCGAGGACTTCGGAGTCGATCTCCATCAAGATGAGATCATCCACCACGATCATGCCCTCGGAACTGTTCGCAAAAGTGGCATAGACGCGCCACTCTTCTGACAAGGTTGATGGGTCACGCGGACGCCACCCTTCTCGCCAAGTACGGTTCAAATTCTTCGGGTCATCCGCACCTCGCAGAGACTTCCTGACCCAGCGTTGCGTCATGCCTTCTTGCGCTGGTGGAGCATCTAAACTCGATGGACGAATCCATGGAGTTGACTCTGTTTGGTGGGTGGCATCGTACTCCGACATCTCGTCCACACGAGATTCGTGTCCATGGTCTGTGCCATGGGTGGTAACAGCGGGCTTCGGTGCTACCTTCTTGCTTACTTTTTTCTTTGCAGCTGTCATCTCTGATCTCCTTGGTCGGCTTCACGTTTGTTCGCGGCGTACTCTCTCAGGACATTTGGGTCTTTCGTGTCCAGTCCGAAACGTCGCATGTTCGCGAAATCGCTCTCTCCAAGTTCGACCTTGCTGCTACTGGATGACTGGCGACGTGATTCGTTTCCACTTACCGGCGCAACGGGTGACCGTGTTGGTCGTTTGTCCTTGCGCGGCGGTGAATCGTCGGCAGCTGATCCAGCGTCATCATACAATTCAGGTGCTGCTTCCTTGATTCGACGGTCGAGTTCTTCAAAGTACTCGTCTGTCTCCAGCTCGTAACCTTCCTTGTACACTTCTTTGTCGAGCCGGTTGGCAAGGCGCGTCTGGCGTTCAAAGCCCTTCGCGCCGTACCAATCCGCTCTATCGTCCATCCATTGATCAGCCTTCGACTGATCTTTGGCTTTCGGTGATGCAACTTTATCATCGAACGGCTGTACATTACCACTCTCTGATAAATTCTCTAAGGCGACCTCAGATCGAACTTTCACAGCGGTCTGATTATTCAGCTGAGTAGTCAGACGTACCTGATCCTTGGTTTTCCCATCCTCGATAGCTGTTTCGAGTTGGGCCTGTGTGTTCTCGATCTGAGCGTCGGCCTGTTCGATGTCTCCCTTCAGTCTGGTCTTGTCACCCTCGTACTGATCCTTTGCGAGCTTCTCAGCTTGGCTTTTCCAGTAACCTGCTTCCTGCTGCGCCTTACGCTTAGCGCGGCGCTCTCGTCCGATGCGTGCCTTGACCTTCTTCGAGTAGTCATCATCTTCGCCACCCTTACTTGCATCATCGTCATCGTCAGTCTGTGTGTCGGCAGACAACGACTCATCGTCGTCTTTATCTGCGGACCGCAGGCCATCAATTTCAATGCTGTCGTCGTCCGTGGCATCGTCGCCTGCCGCTTGATCAGCGGGAGTGCGCGTGATGCCATCGTCTTTCGAGGCAGCGTCCAAATCTACCGTTACCGGCTCGTCTTCATTGACCCCATGAAGGTCTTCAAAGACAATTTCATTTTCCTGTCCCATAGTATACCCCTGTTATAGATACGCCCGGAAACTTGCCGGGTCTTCAACGATGCCCATGATGCCGTCATCGTTCATAATCAAATACTTGACACCAGCCTTGGTGCGGATTGTTTGCCCACCATAGGTGCCATACATGATCCAATCTCCGACTTTCGGTCTCGGATTGATCTTCGACATCTCGATACCTGAGCGAGTCACCGCAGTGAAGCACTGCTCCCCCATGGCGACAATCTCACCGACACAGGTCAACAGCTCTTCTGATTCCAGCGCCTCATCCGGTACTTCGATCTCTGCTTCGCCGTATGTCTTCGACGGCTTGAAAGGCCGAATCAACACACGCCAGCCTATCGGTGTCACTGGCAAAACGACTTCGATATCAACCTTCGGTTTCTTGAACTCTACCTCTGTCATTTTTGGTCACCCATCTTCGGCAACCCATCATCGTCGTCGTCCATTTCTTCGATCTGGCGCATCATCCTGTCAGCGAGAGCACCAGCGTCGTTCAGCCCAGCGATCCAACCAACCGCACGCTTGTACTCTTCCATGTTTGCGCACTGCCCCTTACCAAGTTGCAGGGACTTGCCACCCGCTTCCTGAGCAATGACCTGCTTCAGGTCTTTCACGAACTTCTTAACTGTTACGTGCATCTAACTTTCTCCTTGCTACGCCTGCTAGTTTATCGAGCAGTGTTTGATAGTTTGCGCCGGTCTCCTGTGCGGAACGGGCGAATTGTCGAGGGGAAACACCACGAACTCCACGCTTACGCAGGAACTCGCGTGCGGCACGAACGTCTTTGGGTTTAACGCTTTCCACTCTGTGCCTTTTTCGCTGTCGCAGCCTTTGCTGCTGCCAGTTTATTTTCTCTTTCGATCTTGGCTTCGTTGGCCCTTGCTTCACGAGCTTCCTTCTGTCGTGCTATGAAGTTATCGCGTTGGTCCTTGCTCATCGCGTCCAGCTCTTTGCGACTGATATCGGCCATCGCGGCTTCGTCCTTACGCATTTGATCACGCTCATGCGCATCATCGAGGCGTGCCTGCTCGCGCTCGAAATCATCTCCCTCTTCTTCAGCTGGCGGCATGATCTGAATCTGCGGCACTTGTGCTGCCATCTGTGCGATTTGCATCTCCATCTGCGGGTCAAGCGGCTGCTCTGGACCATACGATCCCGGCTGCGGCAACTGACCACCCATCTGGCGTTGCATCTCCACGAAGTATTTGAAGGCGAAGTGTTCGGCTAAGTGCGCCTGCATGATCGGACCCATTTGTTCCAGCGCTTCCTCGTTGAGCCCGTTGAGGAAGTTCATATGCACCTGTATGTGTGCATCGTGGTCCTGATCGATGAATGCCTGCGCTCCCTGTGCCTGAAGCATCTTCATGTTCTCCTGCACAGGGTCTACCCTGATCGGTTCTTGCTTCTGCAACACCTGCTCATAGTCGGGGATGCGGATCGCTCGCAGGAAACGCTCATGGCATTCCATCTGGTTGTAGATTTGCGGATGTGAATCAGACAGTTCGACCAGCGCCTGTCCCTGTGCGATGCGCTGCGTCGAGCTGAAGATGTTCGGGTCACTGATCGGGATGACATCAACACGACCATCGTAGTCATTACGCATGACCACCGACTTATCATCCTCAACTTTGTAAGGGTACCGGTCCGGCAGGAACTCATAGTTCAGCTCGCCTCGGAGTTTGAACTCTTCAGCAGCCGCCATATGCAGGCGACGATGGATTGCTGAGAAGGGCTTGCTGCCCTGTTCTATGAGAGCGATGGTTGTACCCACCGGACCAGTATTCGTAGCCTCGCCAGTCAGCACCTCGGTGCTTGACGAGAATGATTTGCCAGCATCCAGCAGCAACTCGAACAGCTGCGCCAGTGCAGGCGATGGGTCTTTGAACGGTGGCGTGTAGAACGCTTTATTCAGCTCTTCAGCTGTCATGTTGACTTGTTTGTAGACGCCCGGTGCGATGTGTTCGTCGCCCGGTTGCATCTTGGCATCACTGGAGACGTAGCCACCCTGCATGTTCGCAAACGCAGCCGAGTCCAGCAGTGCCCTGATGGTGCCACTGGTTGCCTCTGCCACCGAGCCGATAAGATGCAGTAGACCGAAGCCGTAGAAGCCGAATCCCGGCAGGTACTTGTAATGCGTGAACCACATGCGCTTTAGGGCTAACAGATCACCTTCTTTCCAGTTCCGCCTGATCGACAACACTTTGCGAGTCTCACGCTCCACGGTGGCGATATACGGTAACGGCGATGCCTTGTCATACGCTTCCTGATCAAACTCGAACTCCAGATCACAGTGGCACTCCAGTACTGTGTACACGCTGTCATCCGGGTGCGTATCAGCAGAACGACTGTCTGCCGTATCACGATGCTCATGTTCACGATCATCAATGGTGTCGGCGGAATACGGCGTCACCTTCGGCAACTCGATCTCTCGATAGAAGCCAGACTCGAAGAGCTTCTTCATCTCCGATTCGTTCTTGTACATGCGATGCGTGTAACGTGGTGCGGACGCAAGGTCCGTCGCAATGTAGGGCACAATGAAGTCAGGTGACTGCACGAAGCGACTTACCACCATCTCTGGGATCGGATCGAAGTACGTCTTCTTGAACGCAGACCCACCAAGCGGCAGCATGAAAAGCATTTGATCGACGTGCCAGAAGTAGCTGCGATCCTGATCCAGAATCTGGTAGTTCATGTGATTTTTGACGCGCTCTGACTGGTCTTGCTTTTCGCGAGTCATATCACCGACAACTTTGACCTTCACTGGTCCCTCAGAGGGGAAGACCTCTTCAATGGCGCGTGCCTGAAACTGCACTACCGCTTCACCAATGACCGGGTACGTCACAGCGCTTGCCCCATCGAATGGCAGCTCATCGAACGGCACGTTGTTCAGGCCCAGTAACTCCATGGCCTGCTCCATGCGTTGTTCCCAATCCTTACGCGACTCAAGATCGACATCCACCCACTCGATGATCTTGTTCGCCAGCTCTGCCTGCTCACGTTCATCAAGCTCATCCATGATGTTCGCTGAGTGTTCATCGCTGTCGTCCTGTGACATGCGTGCAGCGCCGGGATTGAAATCGACCGTGGCAGTATTACCGCGACGCTTCACCATCGCGCCACCGACCATGCCGTCGTAACCGGGGTCGTCAACTCCCGGCATCTCCGGTGAGCGCCCGTAGTCAATATCGCTTTCTGGTCTTGCCATTACATTGCCCCTCTCATGCCGCCATACGTCCTGACAGGTTTGTCAACGTGGCGCATCAGATCATCGTTATCGTCATCATCGTCATCGAGGAAGTCGGCACTCCAGCGCTTCCTGAGCCACAGCATCGCCATGGTGCAGGTATCAACCATGTCGTCATGGTCATCAGCTGGGAAGTTGCCACACTGGGTAATCACCTCATCAGCCCAGTTGCGCTTCACGTAGAAGATGCAGCCGCGCTCCAGTACCAGCGATGCGGCATGGGCACGCACAAACTTTGAATCGTTCACCTTGATGCGTGCGGTCGGTAGACCAGCGCGCCGCAACTCCTGCGCCAGAGAGTGTCCTGATGCTTTCTTCTCGATGAGTATCTTGTCTGGTTTCCACAGCTGCGCCGCTTCTATTGCATTCTCTCGCAGCTCTGGAAACTCCAAGCGTTTGTTCATGCGTTCCAACAACATCAGGCACAGGCGCGTCTGCCCCTTGTACTTGGCTGTCCATGGCAGATTCGGGTTGAGACGCTCTTCATGCTCGAACACGCCCCATGTGGTCCGGGCCGAGAAGTCGTTCTCTTCCTCTTCCTCGAACGCAGTGTCGTAGCTCTGGATGACCATGGATATGTTGGGCAGCTCTGGCTCTTCCCACTTGCGCCAGTGATGCACCTTCATGATGTTGCCGCCCTTAGCAGACGGGTTCTGTTGAATCTGTGCCTCGAAGCCGCGCTCGGTCAACTCCATGGAGAGCTTCGCCATCTCGTCTGGACCGAAACGATCTGGTGTCAGCAGGTCGTTCTCTTTCTTGCGTGGATCAACGAAGATCACCTGCTCTTCTTTCAATGGCTCGACGTGATCACCGAACGTGTAGGTTTCAGGATTCACCGGGACAATGCGCTTTGAGTCTTTTTTGGCTTTGGTCACGCAACGTGTCTGGGGCACAAAGTACCCCGGCAAGTTAAGGTGAACCCAGTTACCAGTAGAAAGCACATGCCCCGGCAAGTCCTGATGGTGACCCCGCTGCGCGATGATCACACGGCCTAACTCTTTTGGATCGTTACCACGAGTGGACATGACATCACGCCACCACTCGATGACCCCACCACGGATAGTGTCGGAGTTGATTTCTTTCATGTTGTGCGCATCGTCCACTACGATGCGGTCACCACCTTCGCCCGTTGCCGTACCAGCGACAGCTGTTGCGAGTCGGTAGCCCATGTGGTCGTTGTCGAACCTGCCCTTCTGGTTCAGGTCCGAGCTGAGGTGGAAGGAGTGCCCGAAGCGCTCCTGATACCACGGTGACTGGATCAGTCTGCGACACTTCACCGAGTCACGCAGCGTCAGTGCCAATGCGTAGGTCGCGAACAGCCACTGCACCTCTGGCTTCCACGTCCACTCCCATGCAGGCCACATGACAGCGACGATGATCGACTTGGTGTGACGTGGCGGGATGTTGATCACCAGATCATCGATATCGCCCAACGATACATACGTGAGGTGATCGCAGATGGCATCGATGTGCCAGCCGCCCTTGAATGTCTTACCCGGCTCAACCACATGCCACGCGCCTTCGACAAACTCTCTGAAGCTGCGCCGCATGTCCTCGGCTTCGATCATGGTCCAGCCATGATGGAAGTCAGCAACGGTCTCTGGCATCAGGAGATTGTTCATGTGCGCAGACTGAAGAACTTCGCAATCGTCAACAGACGACGCACGACGAACTCTCCGAATGAGCCAGTGACTGAGTGCGCAGAGATGAGTGCATCCCATACCGCAGCGGCCTGTGCTGCTGCGGTGGTCTGCGCGATGATGGTGGCAAGATCAGTCTCAATCTGGTCAAGCCCCTGAATGGTGCCGGACGATGCCAGCGTCAGTACTACCTGCGAGAACGCTGTCGGCAGGATTGCGTTGGTAATAGCATCCAGATCGTCCACTGCCACCACGTTGCCGCCCTGCACTGTCATCTGTATGACATTGAAGACGTGGTACACATCAGCAACGTCGAACGTGTTGCCGATGCCATTCACCAGTATCTTCGTGGTCAGGGTGTCATCAGCATCCACCGACACCACGTCAGCGATGCTGCGATCAGTGAAGTTGATTACCAGTGAGCCACGAGCGACGTTGGCGGCAGTGAAGTTTGCTGCGGTATCAGTAAAGGTGATCTCGCCCTTGATGGGAGTCGCTGAGCCTGTGGTCACCGTACCAGTCTCGGCAGGCGTGGTGCGTGCCTCAAACGACAGCTTAATGTCTTGCTCTTCGAGCGTGATCTCGACCAGCTTGCCACCACCCAAGTCCTGTTTGCCGCCTGCACTGATCAGGAATGTGTGCGACATCGCTTCAAAGGATGATTCGAACGGACGTGTGGTATCGACGTAATCCTGCACCAGCATTTCTACCGATGGCGAGGCGACCTCTGCGATCCGTGGGGATCGTCTCAGGTCATACGTTACGTCCGTGCGAGTGGTCATGATCCTTCAGCTATTGCTCCATACTCTGCCAGCTTCTTGTCGCGCTCCCTGCACAATGTCAGCACCTCGGTAAGCTCCTTGATGCTGGTGTCTTCCTGTTCAATGACCTTAGTGCAACGCTCGGTGCCTTCGTCGTTCTGGATGATCTGCTGCTCCATGGCAACCACGTCATACAGTGGAAACTGCCTGCGTAGTTCTCTCACCTTGGCGGTGATCTCGTCATCACTCAACATCACATCTTCTTGTGCTATCGCGATCTCCCTGTCACGGTGTTCGCACATCACGATTTGACCCTTGTAGTCACTGCTCATTTTCCCAAGCTGAGCTATCGTCAGCATCATCCTCTTCTTGTTCTCTTCGCACTCGTTGATGCGTGAGATCAAGTAGTCGATGCGATGCGTCGGGTAGTTCGCGTTGATGGTCTCGATTTTATTGAGTCGCTCCTGTTCAATGGCCGCTGGCAGTCCTGCCTTCGCCTCATTGCCCTGACCAAGGGGCAGATCATCAATCATCCGCCCCTTGATCCGAATGGACTCAACACCAACCTGACCGATGTTGCTGTTCCTGTCCTCTGACATACCCCTGTTCTCCTGTTTATACGGCGATGGTGTCTGGCTGCCTTACAACGGTCACCGTCGCGCCTGATGCTGTGACTGCCTGATTCTGCGTGAATGGCAGGATTACCTTGCCCTGTCTCACGTTCACCACGGTGTCGAACAGCGTGGACTGGACGAACGTATTACTCTCGCTCGTGCCAGTTGCTTCCTTATCGAGGATAAGGTCGTAGATGTCATCACTGGTTGCGTACAGCTGAATGGTCTCGTTGATGGTGTACGCATCACCCGATGCCAGCGTGCCGCCAGTACCGAACACTTGGAAGATCGTGATCCGAGTCTCTTCAAAACCAGAGACCAGCTCGACAACCTCGTAGGTGTCACCGTTGGTGGTGTCCTGAATCAACATGCCCGGTACCACACCTTCAGTCTGGAACGTCGCTGTGCTGTCATTCAGGAGAGTCGGCGTAGTCGTCGCACCAGTGTCGTTGGCAGTGCTGGCCGTGATGTCAACCAACGTGAAGACACCTGATGCACCTGTGGTCCGGCTGGCGTAATGGTACTTATGCTCTTCCTGCAAGGTCGTCTCGACCACTCGCACGAAACCAGCTGTCGGTACCTCAGCATCAACCGTACCCGCGACCGTGATGGTCTTCGAGCTGGCTGCGACTGCCGTCATGCCACCGAACTGATCCTTGTCGATGATGCCGTCAACGCCGGTATCGCGAGCCACGAACACCCTGTCACCGGCTGCCGTGTTGGCAACCTGAAACGTGACGGTATTCGGGCTAACTCGTTGCGTACCGTTATCATCGATGAGCGTGTACGCCTGCGTGTCGTCATCGTGCTGTCCTGTGTACAGGATGCCGCGACTACCGAAGAGCTGCGTACCAGTGAAGGTGCCGAACGGAGATGCCTTGTTGGACGATGGGAAGTTCTGAATCGCACCACCCGCACCACCAGTGTCGGCATTAACCGTGTCACCACCAGTGGTATCAGTCAGCAAGTCATTGTCAGCAATACCATCGAGCGATGTCTGCTGATCGGTGACCATGATGTAGTTCTGCAAAGTGCCTTCACCAGTTCCTGAGCCGTTCACGCCCAGCACTCGTGCCGTGTAGCCACCCTGACCTGTGATGTCATCGCCCTCAGTGAAGACACCTGATTCAGTGACCGTCCATACCTGTGACTCAATGCCGTGATACTGCTCACCCGGAATCGTGCAAGCTATCGTGTCCCAGAAGGTGTTGTCTTGCCCCCGGCGAGTTACGTACTTGATGCGCTCGTACACATCAGCAACCGCGACACCATTAGCGCCCGGACCCTGTGCATCGATGGTCACCGAGTATGGCTCTGTCGTACCTGAGCCATCATGGTCTGCCAGCACGTTGCCAATGGTGATGGTAACCGTGCCACCGTTGCCAGCGCCTGTCTCGGTTGGTCCACCCACGTTTGCTGTTGGCGCACCATTGATGGTGCCGTTGCGGTTGGGACTGGTGAACGTGTCCGTGGTTGCGAACGCAGTCAAGTCACCCACCTCGTAATACTCGAAGGTGCCTGTGGCACCACTGTCTACTACTGCGGTGACGACATATGCGCCGCCTGTCTTGCCACCTGTGGTGTTGTCGAGAATATCTCCCACCAACATGGCTGTGCCAGTACCTGACTGCCAAACACCAGCGAAGTAGCCGGTGGTGTTGTTGATGTCAGGCGCAGACGCCAGCGGTAGTGCTGAGAAGCCACCCGCTGCGACGTTCAGTCGGAAGTTGTCGTACAGCGACGTGTAGCGTCGAGAGAAGACTTCCAAATCCTCGTCAGCGATATCCACGCTCTGTGTTCTGGTGCGGACCAGTACTGAGATGATGCCCAGCGAGACAGCCGGATCGGTTGCCCACCACTGAAACGTATTGGACACAGAGTCTGCCAGCTTGATGCGGTTCTGCACCACGTACACTTCGGTGGCTGTCGGTACGCTACCGATTGCCTGAATCGCGGTGTACTTGGTAACGCCATCGGTCTCGCCAGCAATAGGTGAACCTGAGCCAGTGCCACCGTCGCCAGTCACGCTGATCGTGCCTGTGGTGTCATCGAACTCGTCACCACCCGCACCAGACACATCTGGTCTTATCCAGAGGACAAGGGTGCCGTCAGGCTCCACCTCGAAGTCCAGCAGCGTGCCTGTGTCAGTGGACGCTGATGCAGTAACCTGCCTGCCAATATCACCAACCACGAAAGGCGTGGTATCGGTGTACGGCTTTCGGATCACTCCATTGCCGTTGGTGTCTGGCAAGATGCCGTTGGTCCAGTCGCAAGTGAATGTTCCTTCCTTCAGGAACTCAGTGGACGAACGCGGCATGAAGTACTTGTTCTCCATGGTGAATGCGTTCGGCGTCGTCGGCAGCATCGGGTTAGTAAAACCCATTGCTTGGAACGCATCAGCGTTGGCTGCTACGTCCGAGTAGAGGGCAAGAGATGTATAAACGGTGGCGCTCGCACCAGTCGCACGACGAACCATCCTCATGCCTGCTACTGCGTTGCCGCCGACCGTCTCGTCATCGAAGAGAATTTCGAAATCCCCGCCGAGTATTGAGAGAGTTGTCATTACTGTGTGCTCCTATTGATAAAATGCCCCTGCTTTTCAGTTCAAGTGCTCGTGATGCCCACTGCTGAGGTCACGATCAATTCCGTATTTACGATCCTGCGAAAAATGCTCCGACCCAGAGATGGTTCGCTGAGGTAGTCCATGACGCCCCAATGGTCTCGGATTGCGCCACGGACACAATCTCGTAAACGATGTGTTGCTGCCCCTGAGCCCCGGCCTGATCCAACTCTTCTGTCGCCCCATTAGTGGGGGCGTGAGCACTCGTGCTTGCCTGAGTGTGCAACCCTTGAATCAGTATTGCGCTTGCTGTCGTGTTGGTCAGGGTTGTATCTCTGCTCGTTCCCCCGGCACTGTGGGCACCAGTTTCAGCCTCTTCTATACCTGATGCCGTCTCATCGATCAGCGCCCAACTCAGGTCTCTGTTCGTTCTCGCTGATGGCACTGTCATAGAAATCGTCTTGCTACCAGTGTCTACATCAGGCACATCGTAGTACCGACAAATTATTCTGCCATTCAGTATTGAGAACTCACTGTAATCACCAACAATATTCATGGTGTTGCCGTCATAAGTACAGCTTATGTTGATCGTGCCAGTGGCATCCTGAAAACTCGTCCACACCACCAGCTTACGGTTTGCTCCAGCCACCAGATTGATGGTGTCGTTGAGCGTGGTGCCTGACGCTGCATTGCTGGCTCCACCAGATACCAGTATTGCCAGATCGCCCGGTGGCGGTGGTTGCGGAAACGGGTCTTCAGTCAACACGGCTACGTTATCTATCTGCCATGCTGCGATATCTGACAAGCCAGTCCCTTCTACTATCGTCCTGTCTGCCACATACGGCAGGTACTTGGTTGTATCGAGCTGCACCTTGCGAGCTTTCGGTACAGCTGTAACAGTGGTCGTGGTATCAAGCCTTGCTCGCACGTAGAAGAACGGACCTTGAGAATTGATCGTGGTCGTACCCCAACTGCCATCAGCGACGTTCGACCATGCCACCACGTTGTCGCCTACCGTCTCGAAGCCATCCGTGCCATCACTGATGTCAGGGCATGTTGCCCACGTCGAGCCGTTGTAATACTCCCAGATGACGCTGTTACCTGTGCCTGTCAGTGCGGTTGTCACGTCGAGCCTCAGTCGTGGGATGCGCTCTGTATGACCAAAATAGTAGGCATCATCTGCTACCGGTACAGCTGGCAACAGGTTCATGTCATTGGTGGCAACCGAGTTCGCTTCAAGCGTCTCGTCAGTGAATGCCCCACCATTGTCTGCTATAGCTGCAACAGCAATGCCTGCGTTGCGTGCTCGCACAATCACATCTAACCCTGATGGATTGAAGGCGCTCTCGTAAGCAAAGGAAAAGGTGCTCTCACCATTAACGTCTGCGAAGGACTCATCAAGCACGTCGCCTGCGGTGATCGTGCCCACTGTCTCGTCAGCAATAACCTTGACTGATGTGCCTTCGGTGACGCCACCTATTGTTACCGTGACGTTATTCTCTATTGTGGTGGTTGCGCTTGTGCCGTTCCGATATGTTGGTGTGTCGCCACCCAGTACACCAATGGTTACCGCGCCTGCCGTGTTGTTGTAGATGACCGCATCGTTTGTGCCGGTGGACCCATAGCCTGTGTACGTGTTGCCCTTCGAGGTCTGGCTTGCCACCCTTGGTGTCGTCAGCTCTACCGCGTGACCATCCGAGAACTCAAACGTGCAGTTCACGATGTCAGTCAAATCGTCCGTAGTCATGAACGCCACGCCATCAGCCGTATTAGCATCTATGGCTGTGCAGCTCAACACCTCAGCGTTGCTCACGGTAGCAGAGGTGCAATCAATCCACGCACAGCTGATCCACGAGTTAGCAGTAGAGTCAATCTGGAAGTCGCCACCATGGATTAGCTGTACGCCGTACATATTGCAGGTATCGATGTTGGCTATGTCGGAATCCCAGAACCATCGAACATCAGCAGAACCGGCGATGATAGAGCCGCCTTGCGAGCCAGTAGCGTCATCACCGGTTCCGGTCTTGATCCCCATCTTGAAGTCTGCGGTGCCTGAAGCTGCACCCAGAACCGTAATGCCATAGAAGTCGGTTGCAATGAACTCGTGATCCGCAAACAGTACCGTTTCGTTCGTACTGGCAAATTCATGATCTGTTGCGTCATCTGCAAAGAACTCAATCGGCCCATTCAATACGATTGTGCCACCGGGTCCGTCCTGAGCCACACCTGAAGCAACGCCCAGTTCAGTAGGCAAGTCAGCCCATGTCCACGGAGTTACACCGCCGTTCTGACCCTCGACAATGCACGCAGGAACACCGTCAGCCAAGCTGTACAAAGCGTCCATCCAAGTGTTGTTCACCATTCGGGGCATGGAATCGGTTATGAAAGAGATGCCCAGCCCTAGAACTGCTGCCGTTGACGGTGGTGTTCCAGAAGTACGGGACGCTGTAGACTCAAGGTCAATACAGAACAACGTCCAACCACCCTGAATAGAGGGCGGCCAGCTATCGTTGCCACCGATGTCCCACTCCGCGTAATCTGTTGTGGGATCAGTGGTGTATATTCTGAAGGTCATGCCTTGGCTGGCTTTGGCCGAAAGCAGACCTACGACACCGCAGTTGACCCAGAGGTAAATGTGATTGCTGGAGAGGTCCTGAGTAGTCGCGTACTCCCAAAAGATACCCGCTCTCGTAGAGCCAGCGGTCTCGGTGATGGAACCAGTACCTTCAAGGAAGATTTCCGTATCAAGGTTACCGGAAGCCATGACATTACCTGAGAGGTCAACCCACCACGGAGCAGTACTTGGAACGCTGTCCGCGTCATGAATCTGTGCTCGGTTGTCTGTGATTGTGTCAGCCATTCTTCTGTACTCGATCCCAGAGAGTCATGTATGCAGCCGTGTGACCAAAGGCTTCATGCTTCACCAACGGGATGTACACGCTGTGATCGGGAACCCGCGCACCCATGTGATCCTCGTCATTCAGGTTTGCGTGCGAAGGTCCGAACATATAGATCGCATTCTCCGGGTGTACGAAGCCCTTTAAGCTCTCCGTGCCCTGAATGTACCTACCTTCCTGTGGGGCCAGCAGCACCAACGGGCGGTCAGTCGGTAGCTCGGCAGCAATCTTGATCTTGGTCGTCGGCTGGTAGATGTTCCAATCACGGTTGCCGTCATCATTCATCTCCCAGATGTCAGACACCCCGAAGTTGGAGAACAGGTACGACCACTGGTCCTGCTCCCAGCCCTTCTCACGGAAAAAGACTACGCCTACGCTCATCAGCGCTTAGCCTTCTCCGGTGGCTTCATGTCCTTGTCTGGCTTCAGCACGCGCTTCGACTTCGCGATAGCTGCGTTTGCTGCCCTGCTACCCTTCAGTGCCGTCTTACCGGTGCGCTTGCCGTGTATCTTGCCGCCTGATCTATAGTCACTCACCGTCTGCTCCTATTTCTTCTTCTTCGGGATGTCGGTCACATAGACCTTGCCCTTTTTCGGCCTGCCGCCCCTCTTCAGGCCAGCTGCTTCGGTCTCCCGCATCTTCTCGACCTTACGCTTCGCCCTGACACTGGGTATCTTCTCGTCAGCTACTTGCTGCCCTGCCGCTCGCTTCCTGTCGGTCTTGTCTTTGATCTCCTTGGCAAGTGCCTTACCCGCTCTCTTCATGCCCCTGCCAATGCGCCGCACTACCTTCTCTCCTGCGCCCGGTTCTTTCCTGTGTCGTGCCCTCATGCTGCTCTCCTACGAGTACGACAGGCTCAGCCTGTTGTCCCAGATGTTGTCGAAGTTGTCGTTGCCATCAGCGAACAGGATGGCGATGTCACCATCACTCTGCATGGTCATCTGTTGCACGCGCCATGAAGCTGCTGAAGTTGCTGTACCGGGAAGAGCATCACCACGATAGGTGATCTCGGGGAATACGGTGGGATCGATTGTGTCGCTGCGTATGCTCAGTGCCATGCTGCCCGGACTCCCTTGCAGTGACCACGAGCCGCCTATCTTCTCGTAGATGTCACCGTTGTCTGCGTCGGTGTAGATATCGCCATCGTTGCCCAGACCAGCGCTTGGTGCGCCATTGCCAACGAAGTGCTGATTACCATCGACACCGTTCGCGCCATTCGACCCAGCTGCGCCAGTGCTACCCGGTGGTCCGGCGTCGCCCTGCTCGCCCTGTGGGCCGCGTGGTGGAGTGTCTGAGATGAGACCCAGCTCGTAGCCTTCCTCGTAGGCTTGCCACGAGCCACCGACTACTGACTGGTCATACGGATTGTTGCGGTCGCGACCGAAGAGGGCGTCATTGAAGCCGTGGTCGAATGCGATCCTGCGTTGTCCCGAATATGCCATGCACGTCCCAATACAGACAGGGCTCCCGTAGGAGCCCCTGTTCCACTTTGAGTCGCCACCTGTGGCAGGGACCGATTTATGCTGTCTCTCCAGCTGTCACGCACGCTGCTTTCGCACAATTACTCGCTGGGTCATGACTCCCGGCTCATGCTTGGTCCGTGTACGTTTGGACCGTAGTTCCATCAGTTAGCTGGATAAGTCGCGGTGTCTGTGAAGTTTATACCATTAAGTGCTGACTTCGCCAGTCCTCACTCGCCTGACTCCAACAACAGCTGGGCTATCCTGACCAGCGTCTTGATGGCGAAGTACACCAACGTACCAATGATGATGCCGAGCGCCAGCTCTTCCAGATTGCTCATGGTTTGATGTGTCCCTCGCAGTCGTAGCGCTGATCCACGTGGCATCTGATCATGTCCACCTTCATGGCTTCCACCTCGCCTACCATGGTGATGCAGTTGGTGCCCAGACCTGCCCAGCCGTTCGCTGTGGTCGCAGCGCCCTTCATAATGGCTATCGCAAAGCCCTGAATCTCACCTGTCTTCGCCCGTTCCACCAAGTCTTCGAGATACTCGATGACGCTCTCTCTGGGTGGAGTGGTGATCTCGTACAGGTCAGCCACTGGTTTTCTTCGCCTTCTTCTTGGGCTTCTTCTTGGTGAGTGGGGTCTGATCCTCATGTGCCAAATCGACACCAATGACAATTTCCTGCTTGTCTCGCAACCTCATCATCTCGCGTCGCTGTGCCATGTACGGGGTTTCAGTCATTGGTCCTCTCCGTCAGTGCCAAACAATGGTTCCCGCCTTGAGGTAGGCGATGTCTTCATCGGTGAGAAAGATAGGCTCTATGGTCCAGCGGTGACGCTTGATTTCATAGTGGTCACCACAGTTCACGACCATCAGTGAATCACCCTGCTCTGGCAGGAGCTGATACACGTTTAACGTGCCAGTCTTCTCGTCAATGCCATCCCCACTCATGGGCGCATTCCTTTTGCTGTGCCCCTGTGTCTCGATCATCTCGCGTTACCGAGCATCGTGCAAACGTGGTTATGCATCTTCTCTTACCGGCGTCTTACCACTGAGTGTGAAAGTTTTAGCAGTCTCTGCCATAGGGTAGGTGGTGCATCCTTGCGCGTTTCGTACTTGCCGTACCTGTCAGTCACGTCGCACAGCTTGGCGTACACACTGCACGACAGCTCCACTACGTGAATCCCATCAGGTGTACCCACGTCCGCTCTCAGTTCAAGGTCTTCGCGTACTGCTTCGAGTGTCTCTTCCAACAGCTTGATGCGCCCCTGTGCAGTGATCAGCTGCACGTGCCACACGTTCAGTACTTGCGGCGTGTACTGCTTGGCGTTGCGGGTCGTACTCATCTCCGTACATGCTCAATGGTGCCGTCTCCCTGCACCTCGCCCCACTCACGCTGCCTGTTGATGTCCAGCTTCTCCCATGCACAGTCCATGATGGTCTTGGTGCTGATACCTGCGTTGCTGGCTGCATCCAGTAGCAGCATCAGGCAGTCTACGTACTCCATGCTGTCATATGGATTCTGGGCCAGCTCTTCTACCTCTCTCCTGAGATGTGATATGGCCCCATGGGGTGGACGCGCCGCACCAAAGGTCTGGGTTGCCCAGCGATGTGCTTCGATCTGGAATCTGTCGAGTTCATTCATCAGGCGTCACCGTTACATTCGTCACCTTGAGCCCACAGCGACCGCAGTCTTTATCTGTCTCAACCAGATTACGCTCCACGTGTATGATCGGCTCCCCCTGCATGATCCATGCGTGACCGAACAGCCAGCACCAGAGATTAAAGGTCGGCGCACTCATGTTATCGTCACAAATCTGGCACGGCTTCCGCCAATCACACCAATGAAGCATTCTGGTCACGTCTCATCCTCTACCAGTGGCACATCGAACCAGTCTGATTCACCCAGTATCTGGCTGTACCCGTACTCTTGCAGGATGCACGTCTTCTCCATCACGTCTGGGTTCTCAGTGGGCACGTTACGCTTCACGAAGCGCAGCATCCCGTTTGACGGTATCAAGTAGCGTGAGTCCATGTTCGTGTTCGGGACTTTCGTTTGTGGACCTAAGCCCATGTAGTCGTTGTTGTTCGGGTTCTCAGCCATCAGTACACACCTCTCTACTGCGAGCAAGAAAGGCATCAACGCCGCCAATACATCTGGCATGTTTCAGCGTCAGTAGCTCGCTGCACTTTCTGCAAAGCAAGTGATAATCCACATGTTCAAAATCATCATCAGCCACCGTGACTGTCTGCTCCTTCTCCACTGCCAGCGCCCAGAATGGATGTTTGCACTTGAACATCACTTCTGCTCTTGTAGTAGGTCTTGATAGTCCTGCCAGCCCTTACAGGTATGTTCATCGACAATGCCAATGCAGCCCTTACACTCATCGTCCTTCTGCTCCTGTAGCTTGGCTTCGGCTGGCAATCCGTGATATTCACACCTACCCACCGTGTCGAGTTCTCTGCCACAACGACACCGTGTCTGCTCCTGTAGCTTGTCGGCCCTTTTGATGGCGCACTCAGGACACCAGACTGTATCGTGATTCCATTTGTTGCCGCAGCCAGCACAAGTTTTTTCCTGTAG